>Ga0105048_10000039_pt1 | contig 154802 bp, 154 predicted proteins | sample MAT05_FD_78382 | JGI IMG/M metagenome (GOLD analysis project Ga0105048, IMG submission 78382) | Freshwater microbial communities from Lake Fryxell liftoff mats and glacier meltwater in Antarctica - MAT-05 | ecosystem: Environmental > Aquatic > Freshwater > Ice > Liftoff microbial mat | place...
CCCGAAGTCACGGCGGTGCCCGAAGTCGCGGCGGTGCCCGGAGCCGCGGCGGTAAGCTACGCCTCCCTCATCGGGGATGCAGCGCATGGTGAAAAGGTTTTTACCCAGTGCAAAGCCTGTCATGTCGCCGAACCGGGCGTAAACCGGATCGGGCCCTCGCTATGGGGTGTCGTGGGCCGGCGCGCGGGCAGCATCGAGGGCTATAATTATTCTGCAGCTAACAAAAACTCAGGCCTGATGTGGAGCGACAACCAGTTGTATTCATATTTGGAAGCGCCACGAAAAGTTGTTCCGGGCACCAAAATGTCGTTTGCAGGGCTGAAGAATCCGCAGGATCGAGCCGATTTGATTGCCTATCTGAAAACGAAAGCCTGAGGCAGCGCGGGTAGTGGTCGCTCGCTGCTTGGGATCGGCACGCAAGGCATCGGCGATCATATTGGGCGGTCAGCAATGTCTGAATGGATTGGTTGGGGCCCCTCGCCGATAGCGGCCGCCCCTACCCCAACCGTTCCCGCATGAACGCGATGATCTTGTCCACCGCCGCCCGCGTCGGCTCGCCCGCGGCGTCGATCAGGTCGCGCGTCAGGACGAGTGTGGCGGCTTGCCCTCCGACTTCATGCCAGCCGGACGCTGCCTCTCAATGGCCCGGTAACGATCGACACATCCTCAGAACTTCAACCGGGCTGTGAACCGGGCGTTGATCGGCGCGCCTGTCGAGATGTTGTTGTTATTGTGCGCGTCCGAAAAATATGTCTCGTCGAGCAGGTTTTCGATATTAAGCTGGAGGTCGAGGTTGTCGCTCGCCTTGAAGAACAGGGCCGCATCGACCCGCGTGAAGCCCGGCAGACGCGTGGTGGTTGCAGCCGTCCGGATTGCGGCGAACTGGCTCGACTGGTGAACCACCCCGAGCCCGGCACCAATGCGCTTGGTGAGATCGTATCGATTCCACAACGCGAACTGGTGTTCGGGCACCTGCGCCAGACGGACGAAGCCATTCCCTTTCAGCTGCGCGTCCTGAAAGGTGTAACCGCCGCTGATCTGCCAATCGGGGTTAATCCGTCCGGTCAGCGCCAGCTCGACTCCCTTGGTGCGCGTCTCGCCGACGTTGATCGTTGCCGTAACATTGTCGGGGTTGGGCGTGGTGGCGTTGGTCCGGTCGAGCTGAAACAGCGCGAGCGTAACACTAAGGTCGGGCCGAACATCCCACTTGGCGCCGATTTCGTAGTTGGTGAACTTTTCCGGCGCGAGGTTCTGCGTCGTCGTCGTCAGCGTCAGAAACTGGTCGCCCGACCGCGGCAGGAACGACTGGCTATAGCTGCCATAGACGGAGATGTTCTCGCGGGGTTTCAGGATCAACCCGATGCGCGGACTGACTTTCTCGTCCGTGCGCGCAAAGGCACGAGGCGTGCCGACCAGATCTGTACCCTTGATCGCGAACCGGTCATAGCGCAGCCCGACGACGACATCGACATGCGCGCCAAAGCTTAGCTGGTTCTGGGCATAGACGGATAAGAACTGCACATCGGAAACCGTGTCACGGGCAATCGCGCCGAAGGTAACCGTCGGGTAGACGATATTGGCGAGATTGAGCGTCTTGTTCGAGAGTGTGCCGTTGCGGCGCTGGTTCGTGGAATGCTGATCGCCGTACTCGAGCCCGAGCAGGATTTTGTTCGCGACGGGGCCAACAGTCACGTCCCACACCAGGTTGCTTTGCGCGATGAAGTTTTGGCGCTTGGTCGGATCGATATAGCTCGATAGCACAACGGTGCCGGTGTCGCTGGTCGCTGCACCATTGGCAAAGACGTTGGCATAATATTTGTCGTAGTCGCCATACAGCAACGTCGTCGACCAGTTTAGGTTCTCCGCGAGTTTGCCGTCGAGCCGTGCCTTGACAATATGCGCCTCGAGCCCTGCGCGGTTGACGCCGGGCGTGCCGAAGAATGTGTCGCGCTGGCCGGCAATCGGTCGGTTGGGCTGTCCGGCAATAGTGGCCACCGAAGGAACGCCGCGGTCGGTGACGCGGTCGTCGTTCAGATATTCGTACGATAGCCCAAGTTTCCATGCGCCCAGATCGACCGCGAGATAGGGATTGATGGCACAGCGCTCGCCACCGAAAAAATCGCGATGGTTGTCTAGACTTTCATAGGTGGCGTTAACGCGGAGAGCGGCGTTGCCGCTGAGCGGCGCATTGACGTCTGCCGACGCATCCCACGCGCCGAAACTGTTGACGCTTCCTGTGGCAGCTGCGCGGAGCGCGTTGGCGGTCGGAGTCTTCTGCACGCGGTTGATGATGCCGCCGCTGCCGCCCCGGCCGAAGATCAGCGCAAAGGGGCCTTTCAGGATTTCGACGCGCTCGATGTTGTAGAGGCTACGATAGTATTGGACGTCGTCGCGGACGCCATCGAGGAAGAAGTCGGCGGTGGTGTTCTGCCCGCGCAGCGTAATCTGGTCGCGATTGCCTTCGCCCTGACCAACTGTCGTACCCGGGACATAGCGCAGGACATCGGCGATGCTGCGCTGTGCCTGATCGTCCAGCCGCTCGCGCGTGACCACTTCGATCGATTGCGGCACATCGAGAAGCGGCGTGTCGGTCTTGGTCGCGGTAATTGAATTGTCCGCTTTGTAACCGACCGCTTTGCCCGTCACGATAATGGTGTTGGCATCGTCTCCTTCGGCCTCGGATGCCAAGGCGGCAATAGGCAGGCAAGCGAGAGCGGCGGAGGCAAATACCAGAATTTTCACGAAGCATTCCTGAACCAGATCGTTAGTTCGGACGCCTGTGCCGCAATTGCGAATGCGTTGCAATATGCATGAATGCGTTGAGGTCGGAGATTTGTTGAACTGGACGATAAACAGCGGTGCGGACAAGCTTCAGGCTCGGTATGGTTTGCCGAAACGCTGCTTTTGGGACTGGTTGCTGCATCAGTGGACGGCGATAAATGGATCGCTTGCAGACCTTTGGCCGTGCCCGCCCCTACCCCAACCGTTCCCGCATGAACCCGATAATCTCGTCCACCGCCGCGCGCGTCGGTTCACCCGCGGCGTCGATCAGGTCGCGGGTGAGGACAGAGTGCGGCGGCTTGCCCTCCGACTTCATGCCGGCCGAGTTGCCGGCGCTGTCGGGCAGCGTCGTCGGCACGAAGGCGTCGCCCAGTTCGCGGTCGAGCGTTTCGAAGCGGTCGGCGCGCGACAGCGTGTCGCCAGCGAAGCGGTAGCCCAGCACGCGCAGCCCGTCGTTCTCGCAGCGGCGGCGGACGGTATCGAGGTCGGCGGACGAGATATCGAGCCCGGCCTTGTCGACCGGCGGCATCGACGGCTGGCTCAGCACCGGCGCCATGACGACGGGATCGACCGCCATCGACAGGCCGAAGCCGCCGCTGAGGCACATGCCGATCACCCCGACGCCCGCGCCGCCACACTCGGCATGGGCGGCGCGCGCCAGCGGCTTCAGCCAGTCGACGACCGGGCTGCTGCGCCCCGTGCGGAACAATGTGAACTCGCGGCTGACACACAGGCGCAGGATCAGGCCCGCCGTGATCTTCTCGACGTTGGTGGTGTCCGGCGAGCCGAGCAGGATCGGTGCATAGACCCGGAAACCCGCGTCCGCGATCCAGCCGCACAGCCGCTCGGTTGGCGGCGTGAAGCCATAGACTTCGTGGATGACGATCACTGCCGGGCCGCTGTCGCCCATGCGCAGCACCGGCTTGGTGACGCCGCCGAAACTGCGGTCCTCGCGGGCGTAGGTCATGGGCGGACGATCAAGCCATGGTGCGGATCGACGTCGCCGCCTGCCAGCCGGGTCCACGCCGTAGCCGCCGCGTCGAGACCCGTCAGTTCGACCACTTCGAGCCACGGCGCAACGGCGGCGGTAAAGCCCTGCCAGCCCTCGGCGAGTTTCGCGTCGAACCCCGCCTGCCCCCATTCCGCCAGCCGCTCGGCGAGCACTGTCGGCGCGAAGAAGAACGACGGGCGCGGCCCGGGCAACGGCTGGCCCGCGCCGTCCGCTTCCCAATGCGTGTCGCCGACGACGATGCTGGCCGCCAGCGCGTCCTTGAACTGCCGGTGGACCGCGGCGCGCACCTCGCCGTTGCCGGCGAAATCGACGAAGACCACCCGGCCCGACGCGCGCAGCCCCTCGATCTCGTCATAAACCGAGACATCGTCGTAAAGGCCGGTCGCCTCGACGAAATCAACATTGCCGAGCGACGTCAGGCCGACGACGGTCCACCCGCCCCGCGCCTTCAGCGCGTGGGCGAGACCCAGCGCGGTCTTCGACGAGGCGCTCGACAGGATCGCCGTGCCGCCTGCCCCGCAGGCGAAATCGAGGAGGAACGAGGTGACGTAGAGCGGCCGGAACAGCGCCTGGAGCGCCTCGTTGCCGAAAGCGTCGGAGGCGCGGGCATAGCCGTTGTACACCGCCGCCAGCTCGCGCCGGTGGGCGGCACCGTCGACGAAGCCGCGCGGGGTTAGCTTGACCGGAGTCAGCACCGCGCCGTCGGCCATCGGCCAATAGCCGTAGAAGCGGTCGCCCGGTGCGAGCCCCTCGACGTTCGACGCGGTACAGCGCGCGAAACCCCACACCGGCACGACGCCCCATTCTGGATCGGTCGAATAGAAATCCCAGTAGCGCATGTCGACGCCGTGCGCGGCATAGGTGACGTTGTTTGACGTCAGCGCAAACCGCTCGACCGCGAACGCCGCCTGGCCCTCGCCGGGCACGGCGCCCGGCTCGGCCAGCCGCGTCGTGCGCAGGTCGTCGCGCTTCACCTCGATCGTCGTCATTGGCGTCCTCCGGACTGGTCGGCGCGGCGAGCGTAGGCGAACTCGTCAAACCATTCATCACCGTCGCGCCAGCTCTGCACGAAATGCGCCTCCTGCCGGAAGCCGAGGCGGGTGAGCAGGCGCTGCGCCGCCAGATTGCGCGCATCGGTCACCGCGTACAGCCGGTGCAGGCCGCTGGCGAACAGCCGCTCGACCAGCGGTGCGGCGGCCTCCGACGCCAGCCCCTGCCCTCGCACGCTGGCGGCAAAGGCGAAGCCGATCTCCGCCTGTTCGGGACCGGGATGACCGAAATTGATCCCGAAATCGCCGATCACCGCGCCGTCCGCGACTACAACGTACTGCTGCCAGCCGGGTGTGCCCTGCGGCGTTGCCAGGACCGCCGCGATCATCGCGCGGGTGCCATCGAGATCGCGCTTGGGCGGGTCGAACGGCATCTCGCAGCGGATCCGGTGAAGCGCCTCCGCATCCTCCGCCCGGGCCGGGCGGACCGTCAGGCGCGGCGTCAAGATCTCCACCTCAGCGTGACGCCTTCGCCGCCGCGACCTGCGCCCGCACCGACGCCAGCAGCGCCGGGGCGTCGTAGACGATGCCGTCCTTGATCGTCCACCGCACGCCGCCGACACGCTCCTGCCGGTTGGTCGTCTCGTTCAGGCGTTCGAAGCCGGTGCCGTAGAGCGTCTTCAGGTTCTGCAGCGGGTTCTCCGGCACGATCACGAGGTCCGCCAGCATCCCGCGCTGGACCAGCCCGAACGGTGGCGGCTGGTGCTTCGGCTCGTACAGCGTCGTCGCACCGTTGATCGTCGCCGACTGGATCACCTCCAGCGGCGCGAAGCCCGCCTCCTGCAGCATCTCGAGCTCGAGGACATAGGAGAAGCCCCACAGCTGATAGATGAAGCCGGGGTCCGATCCCGTCGTCACCCGCCCGCCGATGTTCTTGTAATCGTTGACTAGCCGCATGTCGCGCGCGAAGAAATTACGCCACGCCACCTCGTTGGCGGTGGTCCAGTCGTAGAAGTACGAGCCGTGGTTGTCGCGGTTCGACTTGTAGAACTCCAGCAGCGACGGCAGCGTGTATTCGGCGTGCCAGTCGGCATTTTTCGCGCGCATCAGGTCGCGCGACGCGGAATAGATGTTGAAGGTCGGGTCGAATACCACCCCGGTCGCCTTCTGGGCGCGGAGGTAATCCCACCACGCCGCGCTGCCCGGCTCCTCGATCTGGTTCCAGATTTCGGCGATGCCGCCGAAGCGCTTCGCCTCGTCGTTGAAGTTGTAGTCAGGCGGCGTGTCCTGGACGCGGCGGTCCTTCAGCAGACTCTCGAAATGCCCGTAGAAATGGGTGATCGTACCCAGCCCGGCAGCGGCGGCGTCCCGCGCGTTGAAGGTCGCGATGTAGGGCTGCGACAAATGCGCGACGGTGCCCAGCCCGACGAGTTTTGCCTCGGCGATCGCGACGCGCTCGACGTCGGGCGTGTCGCCATCGCGGTTGAACAACTTGATGCCGTCGACGCCCGCCTTCGCCGCCCAGCGGACCCAGGCGCGGGCCTTGTCGGGGCTGTCGACGCGCCCCTGCCCCCAGCCGCTGCCGAGCGTCTGGTAGACGAAGATGCGTGGCGCGGTGATCGTGTTGGCGGCGCTGCGGGCGCGGTCGTCCAGCGCCCGGGCGACGTCGTTGCCGAACAGCGGCACGCCGCGGATCGTGGTAATCCCGTGTGCCAGCCACAGCCGGTAAGGGTATGAGGGATCGGGCGATTTGTCCGGCGCGCCTGAGTGCGAGTGCATGTCGACGAAGCCCGGCAGCACGAACATGCCGGTCGCGTCGATCTCGCGCGTCGCGCCCAGCGGCGGCCGGCCCGGCTTCATCGCCAGCCCCGGCGTACCCGCCGGCAGGATGTCGGCGATGCGGTTGCCCGCGATGACGATGTCGGCGGGACCATAGGGCGGGTTGCCGTCGCCGCGGATCACCGTCACCCCGCGGATCACCAGCGTCGGATACGGCCCTGCCCCTTCGGCTGCGGTGCGCGCCGGCGTCGGCAGCATCGCCGGTTCGGCCAGCACCGGGGCGACGGTCAGCAGCGCGGCGGCGAGCAGCCTAAACATAATCCATCCCGATGTCGGCGGCCGGCGCGCTCTGCGTGATGCGCCCGACCGAGATGAAGGTGACGCCGGTCTCGGCGATGGCGCGGATGGTCTGCAGGTTGACCCCGCCCGACGCTTCCGCCGGGACCCGGCCGGCGATCAGCGCCACCGCGTCGCGCAACACCGGCGGCCCCATGTTATCGAGCAGCAGCCGGTCCGCGCCCGCCGCCAGCGCGGGTTCGATCTGGTCGATCCGGTCGACCTCGACGACGATGCCCCTGAGCCCCGCCGCCTTGGCCGCCGAAACCGCCGCGCGCACCCCGCCGGCGGCGGCGATGTGGTTGTCCTTGATCATTACCCCGTCGTCGAGGCGCAGCCGGTGGTTGGTCGCGCCGCCGGTGCGGGTCGCGTATTTCTCGAGGGTCCGCAGCCCGGGCAGCGTCTTGCGCGTGTCGAGCAGCACCGCGCCCGTGCCGGCGATGGCATCGACATAGGCGCGGGTCAGCGTCGCGATGCCGGTCAGATGCTGCACGGTATTGAGCGCCGACCGCTCGGCCGCCAGCAATGCGCGGGCATTGCCCGACACCCGCAGCAATGCCGTGCCGGGCACCACCGCCGCGCCGTCCGCGACCAGCGTCTCGACTACAGCCGCCGGATCGAGCGCGCGGAAGAAGGCGTCTGCAAGCCACAGGCCCGCCACCGTCACCCCGTCCCGGCTGGCGAGCACCGCAGTCAGCCGCGCGTCCGCCGGGATCACAGCGTTCGAGGTGATGTCCCCGCCCTGCCCCAGATCCTCGGCGAGCGTGGCGGTCACGAAAGCCTGCGTGTCGAAGCCGGAGATCATCGCCCACGCCTAGCCGCCGTCGCCGCGCCCGGCTAGACCCGTCGCATCCCCGGGGAGCCGCGCATGACCGAGCCGATCGCAACGAAGCGAGCGCTGGCCTTCATCTTCGTCACCGTGCTGATCGATTCGATCGGCTTCGGCATTGTCATTCCGGTGTTCCCGCAGCTGCTGCAAAAGCTCAGCGGCCTGACCATCGCAGAGGCCGCGCCGATCTCGGGATGGCTCGGCTTGGGCTATGCAGCGATGCAGTTCGTCTTCGGCCCCGTCATCGGCGGCCTGTCGGACCGGTTCGGGCGGCGGCCGGTGCTGCTCGCCTCGCTGGCCGCATTCGGACTGGACTACATCGCCATGGCATTCGCGCCGACGCTGGCATGGCTGTTCGTCACCCGGCTCATCGCGGGCGCGACCGGGGCGTCGTTCGGCACGGCCTACGCCTATATCGCCGACGTCAGCCCGCCGGAAAAACGCGCCGCCAATTTCGGCATCGCCGGCATGGGCTTCGGCCTCGGCTTCATCATCGGGCCGGTGCTCGGCGGGCTGCTGGCGCGCTACGGGACGCAGGTGCCGTTCCTGGTCGCGGCGGGGCTGGCGGCGGTCAACGTCGCCTACGGGTACTTCGTGCTGCCGGAGAGCCTCGACGCTTCGCACCGCCGGCCGTTCGACTGGAAGCGCGCCAATCCGGCCGGCGCACTGATGCGGTTCCGCCAGTATTCGCCCGCCGTGCTGGGGCTGGCGGCGGCGGTGTTACTGTGGGTGATCGGTTTCCAGTCGCTGCCGCTGGTCTGGAATTTCTACACCATCGCCAAGTTCGGCTGGTCACCCGACCAGGTCGGCTACAGCCTCGCGGCAGTCGGCTTGGTCGCGGTGCTGATGCAGGGCTTCGCGTCGCGCAAGATCATCCCGCGCTTCGGCGAACGGCGCATCATCGTCGCTGGCGTGATCAGCGGGATCGCCGCCTACCTGATCTACGCGTTCGCGCAGACCGGCTGGCAGCTTTATGCGGGCATTGCCGTCGGCGCGCTGTCGGGGCTGGTCTACCAGTCGCTGCAGGGTTTGATGTCGAAGCAGGTCGGACCGTCCGAGCAGGGCGAGCTGCAGGGCGCCATTTCCAGCGTCTACAGCGTCGCGTCGATCATCGGCCCGCCGGTGATGACCGGCGCATTCGCGTACTTCGCGAACAGCCTGCCCGGCGCGCCGTTCGTCCTGGCGGCCGGGCTGAGCGTCGCGATGCTCGTCGTCTTCGTCGGCCTCGGGCCTACAGCCGCCCCATCAGGAACAGCACCAGCACGATGACCAGCACGACGCCGAGGATGCCCGACGGGCCATAGCCCCAGCCGCTCGAATAGCCCCAGTTCGGCAGCGCACCGACCAGCAGCAGGATGACGACGATAAGCAGAATGGTGCCGAGTGACATGAGGTGACCCCTTGGTTGGTGTGGGGTCGTAACGCTGCGGTCATGTTTCGGTTGCGTCGGAGATACGGCGCAACCCGCGCGACGGCGAGGCCTGAGCACGATTGCTGGTGGCGGACGGGCATGGCAGAGCGGCGCGCCGCCGCCGGAGTTGCCCGCACTTGCTGTCGAAGATCGTGTCCCGCCTTATCGCCGCCAGCCTGCGGGCACCGTGGCTGGTGGTGGTCGCAGCGGTGCTGCTGACAGCAGCGGCGGGCGGCTACGCTACGCGTCATTTCGACATGACCACCGACACCGCGCAGCTGATCGCGCCGACGGTGGCTTGGCGGGTCGACGAAGCCGCGGTCGATGCGGCCTTTCCGCAAAACCGCGACCTGGCGGTGATCGTCGTCGACGGCGCGACGCCCGAGGCGGCGGAACTCGGCGCGCGCGCGCTGGCCGCAGGCCTCGCTGCGGACACGGCCCATTTCCGCCGCGTCAGCCGCCCCGACGCGACCGACTTTTTCGCCACCAACGGCCTGTTGTTCGGCACCGCGACAGAAGTCGGGGACACCACCGCTCGGCTGATCGCGGCGCAGCCCTTCCTCGGGCCGCTCGCCGCCGACCCCAGTCTGCGCGGCGTCATGACGAGCCTGTCGAACGCGCTCACCGGCGTCGAAACCGGGGCGGCGACGTTAGCCGACCTGCAGGCCCCGCTGACCGCCATCGATGCGGCACTGACGGGCGTCCTCGACGGCCAGCCGCGACCGTTCTCGTGGACCCGGCTACTGGGTGCCGGACGAGGCCAGCTCGCGCCGCCGACCCGGCGGATCATCCTCGCCCAGCCGGTGCTCGACTTTGGCGCGCTGATGGCCGGCGAGGCGGCGCACCGGGCCGTGCGCGATGCCGCCCGCGCGCTGCCCGACGTCCGCGTCCGCCTGACCGGCGCAGTGCCGCTGGCGGACGAGGAGTTTGCCTCGCTCAGCGACCGTGCCGCGCTGGTCGGCGGTACGATGGCGGCGGCAATGCTGCTGGTGCTGTGGCTGGCGACGCGGTCGTTGCGGACGGTTGCCGCGATCACGGTGACAACGCTGGCGGGTCTCGTCATCACCGCCGCGCTGGGCCTCGCGCTGGTCGGCCGCTTCAACCTGATCTCGGTGGCGTTCATCCCGCTGTTCGTCGGGCTGGGCATCGACTTCGGCATCCAGTTCAGCATCCGGGTCCGTGCCGAGCTGGCGACCGGCACCAATATCCGCGCCGCGCTGACCCTTGCCGGTCAGCGGCTCGGCGGTTCGCTGGTGGTTGCGGCGGCGGCGGTAGCACTCGGCTTCGCGGCGTTCCTGCCGACCGACTATGTCGGCATTTCCGAGCTGGGCGTGATCGCGTCGGCGGGCATGATCGTCGCGCTGCTGCTCAGCCTGACGTTGCTGCCGGCCCTGCTGCTGCTGCTGCGCCCCGCCGCTGCCGGCGACACCGGCCTGACCACGCTAGCCGCCGCCGAGACGTGGCTGGCGCGCCGCCGCCGTGCCGTGCTGTGGGCGTTCGGCATCGCCATGGCGGCCAGCGTCGCGCTGTTGCCGTTCGTCCGGTTTGACTTCAACCCCTACGACTTGCGCGATCCGTCGGGCGAGGCGATGGCGACGCTCGCCGACCTGATGCGCGACCCCGACCGCTCGCCGAACACGGTCGACGTGCTCGCCCCCGATGCCGCCACCGCTTCGCGGCTAATTGCCCGCCTTGCGGCGTTGCCCGAGGTGTCGCAGGTCATCGGCCTCACCAGCTTCGTGCCGGACGGCCAGCCGGCGAAGCTCGCCGCGATCAGCGATGCGCGCGACCTGCTCGACCTGACCCTTGATCCGATCCAGCCGCTCCCCCCGCCGACCGACGCCGAGCTGGTGGCCGCCCTGCGCGAAACCGCCGCCAAGCTCCGGAGCGCCGCACCGAACGCGCCCCTCGCGGCCACGCTCGAGCGGCTGGCGTCCGGCACGCCCCAGCAGCGCGCCGCGGCCAACGCGCTGCTCGCCGCGCCGCTCGGCGTCATGCTCGATCAGGCGCGGACGTCGCTGGGTGCGCAACCGGTGACGCTGGCCACCCTGCCCGCGACCCTCGTGCGCGACTGGCGCACACCCGACGGCCGCTACCGGCTGCAGGTCTTCCCGCGCGGTGACAGCGCCGACAATGCCACGCTGAAACGCTTTACTGCGGCGGTGCGCGCCGTCGCCCCCCACGCCGCCGGGCCGCCGGTATCGGCGCAGGAGGCGGCGCACACCGTCGCCCGCGCCTTCACGCTGGCCGGCCTCTACGCTCTGATCGCCATCTCGGCGTTGCTGTTGTTGGTGCTGCGATCGGCGCGAGAGGTGGCGTTCACACTCGCACCGGTGGTGCTGTCGGGCTTCCTGACGCTGGCGACCTGCGTGGTCATCGGCCAGCCGCTGAACTTCGCCAACATCATCGCCTTCCCGCTGCTGTTCGGGGTCGGGACGGCGTTCCACATCTATTTCGTCGTCGCCTGGCGTGACGGCGCGGGCCGGCTGCTGACCTCCAGCCTGGCGCGCGGCGTGCTGTTCAGTGCGCTCGCCACGGGCGCTGCATTCGGAGCGCTGTGCCTGTCGAGCCACCCCGGCACCGCCAGCATGGGCCTGATCCTGATGATCGCGCTCGGCTGGACGCTGGTTTGCGCGCTGATCTTCGAGCCGGCGCTGCTCGGGCCTAGCGCTCCAGCTTCGCCTCGTCGCGCGCGTTGAGCTGCTTGGCCAGCGCCGCGACGCCGCCGGCCTTGATGATGGCGGCGAACTCGGAGCGTTGGACCGCGACCTGGCTGACCCCTTCGGCGTAGATATCGACGATCCGCCAGCCGCTGCCGCCGTCGCGCATCCGGAACAGCAGCGGGGTCGCCGTACCCTTGCCGGCGATGGTGACGGTGACGACCTGGCTGTCCCGGCGCGGCGTCACCTTGGGATCGATGATGAAGCGCTCGCCGTCCCAGCTGCTGAAGTTCTCGGCATAGGCGACGGCGCTGTGACGGGCGAACGCCTCGATCAGGGCGGCGCGGTCGGACGCGCCGGTCGCGGTCCAGGGCGGCCCGACGACGGCGGCGGCCATCGCCTCGAGGTCGTGGGTGGCGCGCACCACCGGCAGCAGCCGGGCGACGCGCGTCGGCAACGGCACGGACTTGCCCGCCTTCATCGCCGCCAGCAGTGCGTCGTCGAAGGTCGCAATCGGCACGGCCGGCCCGGTCGCGGCAACGGCGGGCGCGGCCAGGGCGACGGCGGCGGCAACGAATAGCGGCTTGAGCATGTTTTCTCCTGTCGTGGCCCCGGCCATGGCGATGCGAGCGCGAACCCGCGATGAACGCGGCTGTCACCCGACGGACACGTTTATCGGTGAACCGGCACGCCGCCGAACCGAACCAACGAAATCGGCGCGGTCAAGGCTTTGCGGCAGCGTCAGGGCATCATAGAAGTGTGCACGGGCAGCGGGCAACACAACTGCGGGGTGGTGAATGCGGGTAATCCTAGCGCAACCGAGAGGCTTTTGCGCCGGCGTCGTGCGCGCCATCGAAATCGTCGACCGCGCGCTCGCGCAGAACGGCGCGCCAGTCTATGTCCGGCACGAGATCGTCCACAACCGGCGCGTCGTCGACAATCTGAAGGCCAAGGGCGCGGTCTTCGTCGAGGAGCTGACCGAAGTGCCGCACGGCGCGCTGACGGTGTTCTCAGCCCACGGCGTCGCCCGCGAGGTCGAGGCGCAGGCCAAGGCGCGCGCGCTGCCGGTGCTCGACGCGACCTGCCCGCTGGTAACCAAGGTCCACAACCAGGGCCGCCGCTATGCCGCCAAGGGCCGCACTTTGGTGCTAATCGGCCATGCCGGGCACCCGGAAGTCGAGGGCACGATCGGCCAGATCGATGCACCAGTGCATCTCGTCTCCACCGCGGACGAGGTCGCGAGCCTGACGATCCCGCTCGATGCCCCCGTCGCCTATATCACCCAGACGACCTTGAGCGTCGACGACACCCGCTCGGTAATTGCGGCGCTGTCCGCGCGCTTCGCCGACCTGGTCGGGCCGGAAGTGTCCGACATCTGCTACGCAACGCAGAACCGCCAGTCGGCGGTGCGCGACCTGTGCGCCCGCGTCGACGTGCTGCTGGTCGTCGGCGCGCCGAACAGCTCCAACTCCAACCGCCTGCGCGAGATCGGCGACGAGGCCGGTGTGCCGAGCTATCTGGTCGAGGACGGCGACGGCGTCGATCCGGCGTGGCTGGCGGGCGCGGCGACGATTGGTCTCACCGCCGGCGCGTCGGCACCCGAGGAGCTGGTGCTGAGCGTCATCGCCGCCCTCCGTGCCCTCGGGCCGGTCGAGGTCTCGACGCTGCCCGGCATCGTCGAGAAGCAGGAATTCCGCCTGCCGCCCGAGTTGACCCGCGCCCGCGAAACCCGCAATGCACCCGCCGCGGCCGCCGCGGCCGGCTGAGAAGGACCGCAATGCCCCTCCCCCTCGCCCCGCTGCTGCGCATCGGCAGCTACACGGTTGCCCAGCACATCAAGGGCGGCAAATACCCGCTCGTGCTGATGCTGGAGCCGCTGCTGCGCTGCAATCTCGCCTGCCCCGGCTGCGGCAAGATCGATTACCCCGACGCGATCCTCAACCAGCGCCTGAGCTTCGACCAGTGCATGAGCGCCATCGACGAGTGCGGCGCACCCGCAGTCTCGATCGCCGGCGGCGAGCCGCTGCTCCACCGCGACATGCCGCAGATCGTGCGCGGCTATATCGCCAAGAAGAAGTTCGTCATCCTCTGCACCAACGCGTTGCTGCTGAAGAAGAAAATGGCGGACTATGCGCCGTCGCCCTACTTCACCTGGTCGATCCATCTCGACGGCGACAAGGGCATGCACGACCACGCCGTCGACCAGGACGGCACCTACGAGGTTGCCATCGAGGCGATCGAGCTGGCCAAGGCCAAGGGCTTCCGCGTCCAGGTCAACTGCACCGTGTTCGACGGTGCGTCGGCCGAGCGGCTGGCGGGCTTCTTCGACGAGATGAAGAAACGCGACGTCGAAATCACCATCTCGCCCGGCTATGCCTATGAGCGCGCCGCGGACCAGACGCATTTCCTCAACCGGGAGCGCACCCGCAATTTCTTCCGCGACGTCTTCCGGCGCGGCGACGGCGGCAAGAAATGGGCGTTCACCAACTCGCCGCTGTTCCTCGACTTCCTGGCCGGCAACCAGACCTATGAGTGCACACCGTGGTCGATGCCGCTGCGCACCGTGTTCGGCTGGCAAAAGCCCTGCTACCTCGTCGGCGAAGGCTATGTGCAGAGCTTCGCCGAGCTGATGGACGGCACCGACTGGGACCAGTACGGCGTCGGCAAGTACGAGAAATGCTCGAACTGCATGGTCCACTGCGGCTTCGAGGGCACTGCCGCCACCGACGCCATCCGCCACCCGCTTAAGATGATGAGCGTCGGCCGCAAGGGCATCCGCACCGACGGCCCGATGGCCCCGGACATCGACTTGTCGAACGCGCGGCCGGCGAAGGACAATTTCTCCGACCATGTCGCGAAGGAACTCGAGCGCATCAAGATGGCGGACCCGGACGGCTACAAGCGGGTTCAGCGGGCGGCGTGATCCTCCCCTGGAAAGGGAGGGATTCCCATCCGCGGCCCGGCCATCGCCGCTCCCCGCTTCAACTCCCGCATCGCGCGCATGAACCCGGCGCTGGTCTTCGCCACGTCGCCCGCCTGACCGGGGCGTGACGCCAGCGAGCGGAGCATCGCCTTGGCATCCACCCCGCCGTCAGCCCGCATCGAGACGGTGATGGCATGGGGGAGGAGGTGCCGCGCCCCGTCCGACACGCAGCGCAGGATGGCGAACGGCAGGCGCCGCTCGGCGGCGACGGCCGCGGCGACGTGACTCTCCATGTCGACGGCCACAGCCGCGTGGCGCTCGCCCAAAGCCAGTTTCTCGGCGACGGTGTCGATCATGCGGCCATCGGCGAAATAGCCGCCGGCGCGGGCTCCCGGAAGTTTGGCGAGCAGCGCCTCAGCCCACGCGGGGTCGCACTGCGCGTCGATTGCGCCCGACAGCCGGTCGCCGACCACCCAGTCGCCGATCGCCAGCCCGTCCGCCAGCGCGCCGCACATGCCGTAGCTCATGATTCCTGCCGCGCCCGCCGCGGCGCGCTCGATACGCGCGCGCAGCCCGACCGGGTCGCCGCCGCCCGCCACGACCACGACCCCCCCCTGGCGGATGGTGGCGACCTCGCGATTGAAGCCGGTGGCAACGACGACGTGGCTCACATCCCCCACGCGACATGGCTATCGTTGGCACGGCGGAGGTTGCGGTACCGCGCCAGCGCCCACAGCGGGAAGAACTTCGCATAGCCGTGGTAGCGCAGGTAGAAGACGCGCGGGAAGCCGCCGCCGGTGTGGAATTCCTCGGGCCACAGGCCGTCGTCCGACTGGTTCGTCTGCAGCCACGCGACGCCGCGCGCGACGGCTTCGCTGTCGACCTGCCCCACCGCCATCAGGCCGAGCACGGCCCAGGCGGTCTGCGAGGCGCAGCTCTCGGCTGGCCGGTAGCCCGCATAATCGAGCGCGTAGCTGTCGCAGTCCTCGCCCCAGCCGCCGTCGGCGTTCTGGATGCGCGCCAGCCACGAGGCACCCTTAGTGGTCGCCTCGGGCGCGGTCCCCGCCGCGCCGAGCGCGCACAGCGCCGACCAGGTGCCGTAGATATAGTTGACCCCCCAGCGGCCGAACCAGCTGCCATCCGCCTCCTGCTCCTCGACCAGATAGCGAACCGCGTCCGCCATCCGCTTCGAATCGCTCGGTTCGCCAAGCTGGGCCAGCATCGACACGCAGCGCGCCGAAACGTCGGCAGTCGGCGGGTCGAGCAGCGCGCCGTGGTCGGCGAACGGGATGTTGTTCAGGTAATGATAGCTGTTGTCGGCCTCGAACGCGCCCCAGCCGCCGTCACGGCTTTGGAGACCGACCGTCCATTCGACGCCGCGGTCGATAGCCTCGTCGTAGCGCGCACCCAGCTTGCCCCGCGCCCGGTCCATCGCCAGCACGACGACCGCGGTATCGTCGAGGTCCGGGTAGTACGCGTTGGCGTACTGAAACGCCCAGCCGCCGGGGCGGACGTGCGGCTTGTCGACCGCCCAGTCGCCGGCCACGTCGAGCACTTGGCACGGCACCAGCCAGTCGAGCGCCGCCTCGGCACGGGCTTCCGCGGCCTCGTCCTGCACCTCCAGCAGGGCGTGCGCGGCGAGCGCGGTGTCCCACACCGGCGACAGGCAGGGCTGGCAGTAGATCTCGCCGTCGGGGCGGCGGACAATTAACTTCTCGACTGCGGCGCGGGCGACGACGAAACGCTCTGCATCGCCGAGTGCGTCGAACATCATCGCGGAATTGGCGATCGCCGGGTAGATCGCGCCGAGACCGTCGTCGCCGTTCAGCCGCTCGACGACGAAGGCGCGGCAGGCGTCGAGGGCGCGGGCGCGCAGTTGCCTGGGCCATAGGCCGTTGCCCGCCTTAAGGGCCACGTCGAGCGCCCCGAACAGCGCCTTGTACCGCCAATTCGCGCCCGCGACGTTCGACTTTAGCTTGACTCTCGCGCCGGGCACATAAAGTTCATCGACAAGGACTTGGCGCTGGTTCTTCGCCCTTGGTTGCAAGTTCTGCAGCACCAGCAACGGCACGATGACGGTGCGCGCCCAGTACGCCATCTTGGCCAGGTGCACCGGGAACCAGCGCGGCAGCAGGATGATCTCGGGCGGCATCGTCGGGATGGTCGACCACGGCCCGGCCCCGAACAGCGCCAGCTGAATACGCGTAAAGACATTACCTGCCGCCGCACCCCCGGCCACCAGCACCGCGTCGCGGGCCCGCACCATGTGCGGCGCGTCCACGTCGTCGCCGATCATCTTGAGCGCATAGTAAGCCTTGATCGTCGCGCTGATATCGAAGGCACCCCGGTGAAACAGTGGCCAGCCGCCATGTTCGCCCTGGATGCGACGGATGTAGCGGCCGATGCGCGCCTCCAAGTCGAGGTCGTCGGGCTCGCCGAGAAAGTGGCGGAGCAGGAGGTACTCGGCCGGAATGGTGACATCGGCCTCGAGCTCGAAGACGAAATGCCCGTCGGGCTGCTGCAGTCGGCCGAGCGCGTCCGCGGCACGGCCAACGGCGATGTCGAGCGTGTCGCGGACCGTTTCGGCGAGCATCTTATCCGACATAGCCGAGGCAGCGGTCACTGGACCAGTCCCGCCGCGGTGACGCCCGACCGGATCGCCCCCTCGATGGTCGCGGGTAGGCCAGTCTGCGTCCAGTCGCCGGCCAGGACCAGGTTTGGCCGCGACGTGCGCGCGGGCGGGCGCAGCGCGTCCTGCGCCGGCGTCGCGGCGAAGGTGGCGCGACGCTCCTTCACTAGCTGCCACTTGGGCAGCGCCGGCGGCAGGCCGAGCACCGCGGCGACCTCGGCCCAAAGCCGCGCCGCCAGCGCGTCGCGGTCCTCGTCGACGACGGCGTCGGCGGCGCTAATCGTTACCGAAATGCGACCCGGCAGCGCAAAGATCCATTCGGTGGCGGCGTTGACGAGGCCGAGGATCGGCGGCGTGCCCGGCGGTGCCTCGCAGGCGAAATGCGCGCTGACGATGGCGTTGAACTCGGTCGGGACGCTCAGGCCTGGGATCAGGCTGGCGGCGACAGGCGCGGGAACTGCGAGCACCACCGCGTCGCCCTGCTTCAGCGGCTCAACGCCGTCACCAAAATCGAGGCCGTTTGCATCGATGGCGCGCAACCGCCGGCCGAAGTACACCTCGGCGCCCCGCGCCGCCAGCCAGTCGAGCGCCGGATCGACGAACGCCGCCGCGAGCGTCGGCTGCGCGACCAGCGGCCGATAGGCACGCCCGCCCTTGGCGAGCGTCTCGCGGATGACGGCCGACGCCAGCGCCGCCGAGCCGTCCGCGGCGGGCGTGTTGAGCGCCGCCAACAGCACCGGTTCGATCAGCCGGTGCCACAGCGACCCGCTGGTCGGGACGACATCGCCGACCCGGCTGCCCGCAGCGGGGCGTAGCAGCCCGGCCAGCCGCAGGTAATCACGCGCGCCGGTGCCGGGCACACGCCGCCCGCGATTGAAAATCCACCACGGCAGCGACCCCATGCTCGGCCGCACCGTCCAGCGCTCGCCGCTGGCAAGGTCGGCGAAGACGAACGCCGCGTCCGCCGGGCCGTGCAGCCGGTCGCTCGCGCCGATGCGCGCCAGATAGGCGTGCACGGCGCGGTTGCCCGACAGCACCAGATGGTTGCCGTTGTCGATGTCCATGCCAAGCTGTGCGTCATGGTAGGAGCGGCAGCGGCCCCCGGCGCGCGGGCCGGCCTCATAGACTGCTACAGGGCGCCCGCGCGCGGTCAACTCGACCGCCGCCGACAGCCCCGCCAGTCCTGCCCCCACGACATGCACCGTCACCGGGTCAGCCACGCCTTCGCGACGATCCACAGCAGCGCGCGCTTGCCGAGCTTGGTGCGGGTGCGCGGGGTTCGCCAGCCGACGCGTTCCATGCGGCTGAGCGTCGTCGCATAGACCACCGACATCAGCCGCGGCGCGAACAGATGCCCGGCAGGACGCTTGGCGAGCACCGCGTCAGCGGCGGCATAATGGCGGTGTGCAAGCGCGGCGACGTCGCGGCAGACCTGGTCGAGCGCCGGGTCGGCGGCGACCTTCAGCGGATCGTCGGCAGCGATGCCGTGCTTCAGCAGGTGATCGCGCGGCAGGTACAGCCGCCCGATCGCCGCATCCTCGTCGATGTCGCGCAGGATGTTGGTCAGCTGCAAAGCGCGGCCGAGATGGTGCGCGAGATCGGTGGCAGGTGCGCCGTCCATGCCGAAGATGCGCACCGACAGCCGCCCCACCGCGCTCGCTACCCGGTCGCAGTAAAGGTCGAGCTCCGTTAGCGCCGGCGCGCGGATATCGCCGGCCACGTCCATCGCCATGCCGTCGATGACGGCCTGGAAGTCGGCGCGCGCCAAGCCGAAATCCTCGACCGCCGTGGCGACCAGCATGGCATGACCCGGCGGCCCGCCGGCGTAGAGCGAGTCAATGTCGGCGCGCCAGCGCCCGAGGCCAGCGGCGCGTTCCTCCCGCGTGCCCTTGAGGTCGTCGGCGATATCGTCGACGGCGCGGCAGAAGGCGTAGACCGCGAACATCGCTTCGCGCTCGCGCTTTGGCAGGACGCGCATCCCGGCGTAGAAACTGCTGCGCGACACCTGGCCATGCAGCGCCAGTGTGCGTTCCTCCTCCTCGGTCATCGCAGCAGCGACCGCGCGATGGCGGCGAGGCCGAGCCCGGCGGCTTCGAGCTTGTGGTGCTTTACCGGACCAGCCAGCGGATCCTGCCGACGTAGGCGCTTGCTGAGGCTTTCGGCGAGGCGCTGAATCACCGCGACCTCGCAGGCGAGGCGGCGGTCGGAAATCTGGGCGGCGAACTCGCACGACTGGCGCAGCAGCGCATCGGTCGCATCGAGCATCCGGTCGAGCACGCCGCGGAGTGCGGGCGACGTGCTTCGCGCACCCAGCGCGCTCGCCTCGATGCCGGCTTCGGCCAGCCAGTCGGCGGGGATATAGACACGGGCCAGGTCGCGATAATCCTCGCCGCAATCCTGCAGATGGTTGATGACCTGCAGCGCGGCGCACAGCGCGTCGGAGGCGGGCTTGGTCGCGGCGCGCTCGCCGTGCACGTCAAGGACGAAGCGCCCGACCGGCATTGCCGAAATCCGGCAATAGCCGATCAGGTCGTCCCAGCTGGCGACGTTCGGATCGGTCACGTCGCGGCGGAAGGCGGTGAGCAGGTCGAACCCATGCACGTCGGTGAGACCGCGCTCGTCCAGGACCTCCCGCAGCGCGAGCGCCTCGGGGCTGGCAGTGGCTTCACCGGCGAGCGTCGCGCGCATCGCCTCAAGCCCCGCCAGCTTCGCATCGGCACTGCCCGACCCGTCGGCGACGTCATCGGCGGTGCGCGCGAAGCGGTAGAAGGCGAGGATCGCGGCGCGGTGGCGCGGCGCGATCAACCACGACGCAACCGGGAAATTCTCGGAGGTCGCGGTGCGGTGCGGCAGGTGCGCGGGCGCGTTCAAGGCCGTGCCATTGCCTGGGCGCGGCCCTTCCAAAGGCCGCCGCGCCCCTGCCACTGCCGCACCGCCGACAGCCACGTGTACCAGCCGTAGATCGCGCCGATGACGGGCAGCGCCACGCCCCACAGCGGCGAGCGGCCGTAAAAGCGCAGCATCGGCTGAAAGGCGAGCGTCATCAGTCCCCACGCGGCAAGCCCGGACCATTTCGCGATGCCGTGTCCGGCGAGGCTTAGCAATGGGGGCGTCAGGAATATCAGCGCCAGACCCGCCAGCGTGCCGGCAAGCTTCCATGGGCTGTAACCGAGCTGGGCATAGGCGGAACGCGCGATCATCGCGCCGATCTCGGAGATGCTGCGGTAGGGCCGGAGCGACATCGAGCGGCGGGTCAGCAGCAGCCGGATCGGCCCCTGCCGCTTCATCAGCGCGCCGACCGCGCAATCGTCGATGATTGCGCCCCGCACCGCCGCGATGCCGCCAGCCGCCTCCAGCGCGTCGCGGCGGACCAGCATGCAGCCGCCCGCCGCCGCCGCGGTGCCGCCGGGCCGGTTCACTCGCCGGAACGGGAACAGCATCTGGAAGAACAGCACGAACGCGGGGACGAGCAGCCTCTCGGAAAAGTTCGTGCAGCTGAGGCGAGCCATCAACGACACGAGGGTAAGGTCGTTCGACACCGCTACCGCCACCAGCGCGCGCAACGTGTCGGGGTCGTGGGCGATGTCGGCATCGGTCAGCCACAGATAGTCGGGCGTGCCCGCTGCCTCGATCCCCTGCGACACCGCCCACAGCTTGCCGGTCCAGCCGGGCGCGAGGGGGGCACCGCCGAGCACGTCGACGCCCTCGGCCCGGGCCAGCGCGGCGGTCGCGTCGCTGCTGTTGTCGTCGACGACGATGGCGCGGAAGTCCCCGGGGTAGTCCTGCGCTGCGAGGCTGCCGGCAGCGCGCGCGATGACATCGGCCTCGTCACGCGCCGGCACGACCGCGACCACCGATGGCCAGGCGGCATAATCGACGAACGTCCCGTCGTCGCGCTCGCGGGTCAGCCAAAAGCCGTCGCGGAACAGCAGCAGCCCAACCCAAACCGCGAGCACCAGCAGCCCGAGCGCGGTCACGGGATCATCCCCGCCGCCCGGAACCACGCCAGCGCATCGGCGATGGCTTTCGGGTAAGGCCGCGCCGTGTAGCCGAGTTCGGCCTCGGCCTTGGCGGAGGTGAAGAACATCCGGTACCCGGCCATGAGCAGCGCGTCGGCGGTAAGGAACGGCTCGCGCCCCGTCACCCGCGCCACCGCCTCCGCCCCCCACGCCAGCGGGAACAGCGGCCCGCGCGGCAGGCTGACCGTCGGCGCCTTGCGCCCCGTCTGCCACGCGATCTCGCCAAGCATGTCGCGAAGGCTCACGTCCTGCCCGCCGAGTATATAGCGCTCCCCGACCCGGCCGCGCTCGAACGCCAACACATGGCCCCGTGCGACATCGTCGACGTGGACGAGGTTCAGCCCGGTATCGACGAATGCGGGGATTTTGCCGATCGCCGCCTCGACGATGATCCGCCCGGTCGGCGTTGGGCGCACGTCGCCGGGGCCGATCGGGGTGGACGGGTTGACGATCACCGCCGGCAGCCCCTCGTCGCGCACCATCGCCTCCACCAGTCGCTCGGCGACGACCTTGCTGCGCTTGTAGGCCCCGATGGCGCGCTCCGGGGTCAGCGGGTCGCTCTCGTCGGCGGGCAGCCGGTCGAGGCCGAGCGTCGCCACCGAGCTGGTATAGACGATACGCCCGACCCCCGACGCGAGCGCCGCAGCCATGACGTTGCGCGTGCCCTCGCGGTTGTTGCGGACGATCTCCTCCGGGTCGCGGGCCCATAGCCGGTAGTCGGCGGCGACGTGCGCCAACCCTTCAACGCCTGCCATCGCGGCATCGAGCGAGACACGGTCGAGCAGATCGCCGGTGAAGATCTCGCCGGGAAAATCGCCGAGGTTGGCGCGCGGGCTGCTGCTGCGGACCAAGGCCCGCACCGAATACCCGGCCTGCGCGAACGCCCGTGCCACGGCCGCGCCAACGAAGCCCGCGGCACCGGTGACCAGCACCGTCTCGGTCACGCGGACTGCCCTACCATCGCCGTCCCCTAGCCTAGCCTCGCGCGGCGTGGGAAGGGTGCGCGCGATGAAATCGCCCAGCGCCCGCACGGTCCTGCTCGGCGACCGGCTCGATCTCGACGGCTTCGCGCCCGGTAAATTGCTGTCGTCGTCGCCGCTGGCGTGGATGCCTAACACCGGTGGCTATGTCGTGCTGTTCCGTTACGGCGTCGCGGTGCTGTGCGGGCTTGACCCGGTCGCCGAGGCCGCGGTGCTGGCCGACCTCGCGCCCCGCGTCATCCGCCCGGTGGCCACGGCGGACGAGGACCGCGAGGCCATCGCCGTCGCGCCGGACACCCCCGATTCGGTCGCGCCGGGCGGGCCGATCCAGCTTCGCGACCTGTCGCCGGAGCGCGTGCTGGTGGTCGCCGATGCGCTGGCCAAGAGCATGGCGCTGCACCGCGACGAGGTCGAGGTCGGCGCGGTGCTTGATCTGATGGAGCCGCTGGCGCGGCAGCTGTACGTCCGCGGGCGCAGCCGGGCCGGACGGCGCAGCCTGGTCCGCCACATCGGCCGGGCGCTGCTGGTCCGTCACCGCGTCACCGCGCTCGCCGCCATCGACGACAAGCCCGACGTGCTGTGGGATCGGCCCGATCTCGAACGGCTGTTCGCCCGGCTGGAGGATGAGTACGAGCTCGACGCCCGGGCCCGCGCACTGCGGCGCAAGCTGGACGTTGTCGGCGAAACCGTGACCGTGCTTGCCGACCTGATCGACACCGAACGCTCGTTCCGGCTCGAGATCGCGGTGGTCGTGCTGATCGGCGTCGAGATCGCCATCGGCCTGACCGAGATCCTGTGGCGGGTGGCATGACTGGGCTCGGCGGGGCGCTGGCGGCGCTTACGCTGGCGGGGTGCGCGTACCAGTTGCTGACCGCGCTGACGACCCGGCGGCCGCGTGCCGCACCGGCGCTGACCGAATATCCGCCGGTGACGATCCTGAAGCCCCTGCACGGTGCCGAACCCCGGCTGCGCGAAAACCTGACGACTTACCTGGCGCAGGACTATCCGGCGGCAGTGCAGGTGGTGTGCGGGGTGCAGGACCCGTATGATCCGGCGTTACTGGCGATCGCGGGCATGGCGGTCAGTGTCGTATGCGACGCCTCCCGCCACGGCAGCAACGCCAAGGTGTCGAACCTGATTAACATGATGGCGGCGGCGCAGCACGACGTGCTGGTGCTCAGCGACAGCGACATCGTAGTGCCGTCCAATTACCTACGCCAGGTCGTGGCGGCCTTGGCGCAACCAGGGGTCGGCGCGGTGACCTGCTTCTATCGTGGCCGGGGCGACGGGAACGAATGGTCGCGCTTCGCCGCCTACGGCATCGACACCGGCTATCTGCCGTCAGGCCTTTTCGCGTCGCGGCTCGGCTTGGCGCAGCCGTGCATGGGATCGACCATCGCGTTGACCCGCGAGACGCTGGCGCAGATCGGCGGTTTCGACGCCGTCGCCGATGTCCTTGCCGACGACTATGCGCTGGGCGAGGCGGTGCGCTCGCTGGGGCTTCGCGTCGCGGTGGCCCCGCCGATCGTCATCCATGCCGGTACCGAGCGCGGGCCCCGCGCGCTGATCGCGCATGAACTGCGCTGGAACGTCACCATTTTCCGCCTGTCACCGTGGGGGTTTGCCGGGCTGGGCTTGCTCAGTCCGATTCCCATTTCGGTGCTGGCCTGGGCCTGCGGCTTTCCGCTCGTCTTCCTACCCGCGATCTTCGCGCGCGCTGTCGTCGCGCTACGCATCCGCAGCCTGTTCCGCTATGCACCGGTGTCGATCCGCTGGCTGCCTCACCGCGACCTGCTCAGCTTTGTCCTGTTTGTTGCGACGTTTTTCCGGCAATCGGTCGATTGGCGCGGTCGCACGCTTGGAGTAACCCGCTCCGGCAGGATCACGAACGAAGGCAAATGATGCGTAGTCTCTTCCTCCAGGCACCCAGCTTCGACGGCTATGACGGCGGGGCCGGCGCGCGCTACCAGATGAAACGCGAGGTCAAATCCTTCTGGTATCCCACCTGGCTGGCGCAGCCGGCTGCGCTGGTCGAGGGTTCGAAGCTGATCGACGCGCCCGCGCACGACCTGTCGTGGGACGACATCGCGCACGAGGTTGACGACAAGGATCTGATCGTCCTCCACACTTCGACGCCCAGCTTCCGCCAGGACATCCACACGGCCGGGCTAATCCGTGCGCGTAACCCCAAGGCGCTGATCGGCCTGATCGGTGCCAAGGTCGCGGTCGAGACGCAAAAGTCTCTGGAGGCGTCGACCGCCGTCGATTTCGTCTGCCGCAACGAGTTCGACTTCACTATCAAGGACGTCGCGGACGGCATCCCGCTGGCGGACATCGCCGGCATCAGCTTCAGGAACGCCGCCGGCGAGATCGTCCACAACGCCGACCGGCCGGTCATAGAGAACATGGACACGCTGCCGTTCGTGACGCCGATCTACAAGCGCGACCTCGACTACACGAAGTATTTCGGCGGCTACCTACTCCACCCTTACATTAGTTTCTACACCGGGCGCGGCTGCAAGAGCCGCTGCACCTTCTGCCTGTGGCCGCAGACGGTTGGCGGGCACAACTACCGCACCCGCTCGATCGCGCACGTCATCGAAGAAGTGAAGTACGTACAAACGACCTGGCCCGACGTGAAAGAGATTTTCTTCGACGACGACACGCTGACCGACAACGCGCCGCGCGTCGAGGCGCTAGCGGTCGAGCTCGCCAAGCTGGGCGTCACCTGGAGTTGCAACGCCAAGGCAAACGTGCCGCGCAAGACGCTGGAAATTATGAAGAAGGGCGGGCTACGCCTGCTGCTCGTCGGGTATGAGAGCGGCAACCAGCAGATCCTTATCAACATCAAGAAGGGCCTGCGCACCGAGGTCGCGCGGCAGTTCACCAAGGACTGCCACGAGCTCGGCATCGTCATCCACGGCACCTTCATCCTCGGCCTGCCCGGCGAGACCACGGCGACTATCGAGGAAACGATTAACTACGCCAAGGAGATCGACCCGCACACCATCCAGGTGTCGCTGGCGGCGCCCTATCCTGGCACCTTTCTGTACAAGCAGGCGACCGAGAACGGCTGGTTCGACAACGCCAACGCACTGCTGACCGACGGCGGCAACCAGATCGCCCAGCTCAGCTATCCGCACCTTCCTGCCGCGGTGATCTTCGACAAGGTTGAGGAGTTCTACAAGCGCTTCTACTTCCGCCCGTCGAAGATCGGCTCGATCGTCTGGGAGATGCTGCGTGACTGGGACATGATGAAGCGCCGCCTGCGCGAAGGCGTCGAGTTCTTCGACTTCCTGCGCCGGCGGAAAGAGGCAACCTGAGCCGAGCGGCTAGGCGACGTCGAGAACGATCTTGCCCGTCGCCTTGCGGTCCATCATCCAGCGGATCGCCTCCGGGCCCTGGTCGAGCGTGAAGTGCTTGCTGATGTGCGGCTTCAGCTTGGCCTCGCTGAACCATTGCAGCAGCTCGGCCATGTTCTCGCGGTGCAGCGCGGGTTCGGCCTGGGTGAACGCGCCCCAGAATACCCCGACGATCGACGCGCCCTTGATCAGCGGCAGGTTGAGCGGCAGCGACGGAATCTCGCCCGCCGCGAAGCCGACGACCAGGTAGCGCCCGTTCCACGCCATGCCGCGAAAGGCGAGCTCGGCGTACCGGTCGCCGACCGGATCGTAGATGACATCGACACCCTTGCCGCCGGTCAGGCGCTTGATCTCGTCCTTGAGGTTGGCATCGGTGTAGTTGATCGTCTCGTCGGCGCCGAAGTCGCGGCAGACCTGCAGCTTCTCATCGGTCGAGGCGGCAGCGATGACCTTGGCACCCATCAGCTTGCCGAGCTCGACCGCCGCCAGCCCGACGCCACCCGCCGCGCCCAGCACCAGCAGCGTCTCGCCGGGCTGTAGTCGGGCGCGCTGCTTGAGCGCGTGATGCGACGTGCCGTAGGTCATGGTGAAACCGCTGGCGATGTCGAACGGCATGGCACCGGCGATCGGCACGACCTGCGCCCGATTGGCGACGACCGCCTCGGCATAGCAGCCGTTGCCGGTCATCGCGACGACGCGGTCGCCGATCTTCAGATCGTCGACGCCCTCACCGACCGCGTCGACGACGCCCGCCGCCTCGCCGCCGGGCGTGAACGGCAGCGCCGGCTTGAACTGGTAGAGGTTCTGGATAATCAGCGTGTCGGGGAAGTTGACCCCTGCCGCATGCACCTTGATCCGCACCTGGCCGCGGCCCGGCTGCGGCATCGGCACGTCGCGCACCACCAGCTTCTCAGGCGGCCCGTGTTCGACGCAGACTACGGCCTTCATGTCGGTCTCCCCAATCAGGCGAGACCCTTAGCGTGGTGCGGGCGGCCCCGCCAAGGGCCGCCCGCCGCCGCGATCAGACAATCGGAATGCCGCCCGAGCGCGTCATGCCGCCACCCAGCGCCGACTGGCCATAGTAATTGTCGACCTCGTCGTTGCGGTCGCGCGTCTCGAACTCGTCGAGCTCGTCACGCGAGTAGTGCGGGCCGTCGCGCAGCTCGTCCTGCGTGTGGCCGACGTTGTAGCCGCCCTTGCCGGTGTCGTAGGTCAGCTTGTCCCACGGCAGCGGGTGGTAACGCTCGCCGATCCCGAGGAAGCCGCCGAACGACATCACCGCATAGGCGACCTTGCCCGACCGCTTGTTGAGCATCAGCGAGTCGATCGTACCGAGCCGTTCGCCCGACGAATCGTACACCGCGGTGCCCTGAACCTTGTCGGCCGAGATCAGCGTGCCGGTCTCGTCCGCGGTGACCCGGTCGGTCTGGTCGCGCCCCAGGCCATCGATGTTGTCGCCCATGTCGCGACGGGTGTTGGCGGCATAGCTCGTACCCGCAGCCGCGGACTCGTCTTGGACGGTCAGGTTGTCGCGATACTCCGCGCTGCGGCCGGTGGCATCGCCACCCTGCTGCTGCTGCTTGTCGAAACGGTTGTTCTCGTTCATCGCACCCTCCACCAAGTTGCGCCGTGATCGGCTCCTGCAACAACCCTTCAGGCCGCCGCGCGTTCCGGCAGTTCAGCGCACTGGCGCACCGCTCGATGGACGATTATGTTGCTGGGTGCAGGCGAGCCGGTCAACCGGCCGCCGGGAGAGACGGAAGATGGCCCTTGCGGACTATTTGGCTTCGGTGAAGGCCCGCGACCCGGCGCCGCGTTCGCGCTGGGAAATCCTGCTCTACCCCGGCGTCTGGGCGCTGGGCTTGCACCGCGTCGCGCATGCGCTGTACCGCGCCGACCTATTCCTGCTCGCCCGGATGATCAATCATCTCAGCCGCTTCCTGACCGCCATCGACATCCACCCCGGCGCCACCATCGGCCGCGATCTGTTCATCGACCACGGCTTCGTCGTCATCGGCGAGACCGCGGTGATCGGCGACGGCGTCACCATCTACCAGTGCGTGACGCTGGGCGGCACCGATCCGGCCAACGGTGTGGCGGGCAAGCGCCACCCGACGCTGGGCGACGGCGTCATCGTCGGCTCGGGCGCGCAGGTGCTGGGCCCCATCAGCGTCGGCGACCGCGCCCGCGTCGGCGCCAATGCAGTCGTCACCCGCGACGTGCCGGAGGGCGCGACGATGGTCGGCATCCCGGCCCGCGCCATACCCATCGACGCCGACACCCACGCCAAGCCGTTCATGCCCTACGGCACCCCGTGCAGCCAGAAGTACGACCCGGAGACCCAGAAGCTGGAGATCCTCCGCTGCGAGGTCGAGATGCTGCGCGCCCGGCTCGACACAATGACGTCCGTCGGCGGCGTCGCCAGCGATGAAACCCCAGAGCGCAAGGCCGGCTGACCCTGTCGAACGTCCTTGCCCTGCCCGTTCCCGCCGTCCGCCAAACGGTGTTCGACCGGCTGGAGCTGAACCTCATCCTCGATCTCTACGGCCGCATGGTCGCGGCCGGGCATTGGCGCGACTATGCCCTCGAACTCGGCCGCGACCGGGCGGTGTTCTCCGCCTTCCGCCGCGCCAGCGAGCGGCCCGAGATGCGCGTCGTCAAAGACCCGGCGCTTCGCCTCAAGCAGGGCCAGTACGCGCTGCTTGGCGAGGCGGGCGCGGTGCTGAAGCGCGGCCATGAGCTGCGCGCCGTGCTCGCGCCAGCGGAGCGCCGGCTGCTGCGGCTGGTCGAGGCGTGACCCTCCTCGCCGGGTTCGACGAAGCCCGGCACGAGGGTATCCACTACGCCACCGCCGGGTCCGGCCCGCCGCTGCTGCTGCTCCACGGCTACCCCCAGACCCACGCGATGTGGCACCGCATTGCCCCGACGCTCGCCGAGCGCTTCACCGTCGTCGCGCCCGACCTGCGCGGCTACGGCGACAGCCACAAGCCGCCCCAGACGGAGGGCGCGGCCAATTACGCCAAGCGTGTCATGGCGGCCGAGCTGGTGGCACTGATGGCCAGCCTCAGCCACCCGCGCTTCGCCGTCTGCGGCCACGACCGCGGTGGCCGCGTCGCCTACCGCATGGCGCTCGACAGCCCGGCGTGCGTGGAGCGGCTCGCCCTGCTCGACATCGTGCCGACCAAGACCGTGTTTGACCGCATCACCGCGCCCGTCGCCAGCGCCTATTTCCACTGGTTCATGCTGGCCCAGCCGATGCCGCTGCCCGAGACCTTGCTCGGCGGCGGCAACGCGGCCTTCTGGCTCAATCACGTCTTCGGTGCGTGGAGCGGCAATGTGCAGGCGTTCGCGCCCGCAGCGCGGGCCGAATACGCACGCGGCTTCTGTACGCCCGAGGGCATCCACGCCAGTTGCGCCGACTACCGCGCCGGGGCCGGGATCGACCGGACCCACGACGCCGACGACCTGCAGGCAGGCCGCACCATCGCCTGCCCGGTACTGCTGCTGTGGGGCGAACGCGGCGTCGTCGGCCAGGCCTACGGCGACCCGCTCGAGGTCTGGCGCCCCTATGCCCGAGACGTGCGCGGGCACGGTGTCCCCGGCGGGCATTTCCTGCCCGAGGAAGCACCGTCGGAGACGCAGGCCGCACTGCTCGACTTCTTCAGCGCGGCGTGACCCGCCGGAGCCGGCGAATTGGCGGCGCTGCGACCCCAAGGCCGCCGCGCACAGGCGTGCAGCGGGATGACAAGCCGCACGGCACAGCTTAAGTCGCCGCCATGCAACCCTCGGTCCGCAAGCCGCTCGGCGTCCTCGCCATCATCCTTGGCCTGATCGTCTACGGCGGTGTCGTCGCCGCTTTCGCGCCGCGCATCGGCACGCTCCCGGCAGGCGCACAGGCGGTGATCTACCTGGTTCTCGGCGTGCTCTGGCTGCTGCCGCTTAGGCCGCTCCTTGTCTGGATGAACAAGTGAACCCTGCCGACTGCACGACGATGGCCGAGGTTCGCGCCGGCGTCGACGCCACCGACCGCGAGCTGGTCGCGCTGCTGGCCCGGCGCTTCGCCTTTATGGACGCCGCCGCCCGCATCAAGCCCGACCGCGCCGCCGTCCGCGACAAGGCGCGCAAGGCCCAGGTCATCGCCAATGCCAGCGCTGCAGCCCGCGCGGCGGGCATCCCCGACGGCGTCGCAGCCGACCTGTGGGAGCGGCTCGTCGAAGCGTCGATCGCCTATGAGTTCGGGGCTTTCGACGCCATCAGCCGATCGACCGCGGCCACCACGAACGGGTGATAGCCCGGCCGGGCGCGGGCGTAGATGCGCTCCGCTAGCGGCCGGCCCCGCGGTCAGCGCCGGCGGCAGCCATTGCAGCGCGCTGGCGTCCTTCGCGCTGGTATAGGCAACGACGATGCGCTTCGCGCCGTTCAGCGTGACGGTGACCGGCGCGCCCTTGTCGGCGACACGCGCGCCGACGGTGAAGGGCAGCGGCTGGCACCCGGCGAGGCGAGCACGTCGAGGGTGGCGGTGCCGGTCAGGCGCTGGCTCGCGAAATCGACTTCGAGGTCAAGATCGACGTTAATGACGCGGGTTCGCGCGGCCGGGCGAAGCTGGTGGTGTCGACCGCCTCCGGGGTGGTCAGGATCGGCGCGACCGCCAGCATCAGGGCGAGTGCGGCGTTCAGCATGGCGATTCCCCGGATGGCCGCGCGTGGCGCGAGTGACGGGGCTCGAACCCGCGACCTCCGGCGTGACAGGCCGGCGCTCTAACCAACTGAGCTACACCCGCTCGACGCTCGCGGAAGCGCGGCATTATGGGTGCAGGCGCAACGTGTCAAGGCGAACAGCCCGGCTCAGAACTGAAAATAGATGAACTGGCTGGTGACGCGCAGGAACAGCACGATGCCCGCGAAGCCGACGGTGTAGTAACCCAGCGCCAGCACCCGGAACGCCGTGCCGTCGCGGTTCAGGCGCGGCATCAGCCAGTGATAGACCCACGCCGCCGCCAGCATCAGCGCAAACGTCGAGGCGGCAGTAGTATAGGCGGCGGGCAGCAGCGTCAGCCCGCGGAAGTGCGCCGGATCGACCATCGACCGCCACATCGTCAGCGCCTGCATCAGCGTCAGGCTGCGGAACGCCACCCAGCCCGCCATCATCAGCGGCAACGTGATTGCCCAGGCGACGACGATCGGCACCTTCAGCCCGAAGCGGCTCGCTTGGCGGTGCAGCCAGATGATTGCGGCGTGGTAGACCCCCCAGACGACGAAGGTCCAGTTCGCCCCGTGCCACAGGCCCATCAGCGCCCAGGTCGCGAACAACGGCAACGTTCTCTGCTCGCGCGGCAACCCGGCCTGCGGCGCGCTGGCGTGCGCCGCGATGGCGTCATTCCCCTGCCGCCGGTAGCTCCCAGCCATCGGCAGATAGACGTAATCCCGGATCCAAGTCGACAGCGAAATATGCCACCGCCGCCAGAACTCTCGCGGCGTTGCAGCAATGTACGGCCAGTTGAAATTCTCTGGTAAAACAATACCCATGAGCAGCGCCGACCCGATGGCGATGTGCGAATAGGCGGCAAAGTCGAAATAAATCTGAAAGCCGAACAGGAAGCTCAGCGTCCAGCTGTCGAGGCCGGTCAGCGACGCGGGTACGCGGGCGAAGCCCTCGTTGACGATCGCACCGATCGGATCGGCGATAACGACCTTCAGGAACAGGCCAGCAACGATCCGGGCGATGCCGGTCGAGACGAGCGCCAGGTCAAACGGCGGGCGCTCCTTCAGCTGCGGGATCAGACTGCGGGCGCGCAGGATCGGCCCGGCGACGAGGTGCGGGAAATAGACCACGAAGCAGACGTAGAGCAGCAGATCGCGCTCGGCCGGATATTCGCGGCGATAGACGTCGATGACATAGCTGATCGTCGCGAAGATGTAGAAGCTGATGCCGAGCGGCAGGATGATGTTGAGCTCGACAAAGCCGGGCTGATAACCGGCGAGCGCGGCGAGGCTGTAGGTCGCATCGCGAAAGAATATCAAATACTTGAAGAAAAACAGGATCGACAGGTTGGCGACAATGCTGATGATCAGTAAGTGCTTGCGGCGGCTATTGTTTTCGGTGGCATCGATCCAGCGGGCCAACCAGTAGTCCATGACCGCGGAAAGCAGCAGCAGCGGCAGGAACTCCAGCCGCCAGAAGCCGTAGAAGACGCAGCTCGCGATCAGCACCAGCCACAGGCGGGGCCGCACCGGCAGCCGCCAGTAGAGCACCACGACACCGGCCAGAAAGACCAGATAGGTCAGCGAATTGAACAGCATCTAGGGGCCGGCCCGCTCGATCTCGGCGACCATCGCCTGCGCCAGCGCGGCATGGCCCTTCGCGGTGAAATGCATGAAGTCGTAGTCGACGCCGCCGAACAGGTGATCCTTGACCAACCCCCATTCCGGTCCGGGGACGAGCCGGTCGAAATCGGCGCAGCGGGCGCCCTTCGCGGCGCACAAGGCCCCGAGCTCGGCCTTGAACTGCGCATACTCGGCCGGGATGTAGGGGCCCGAAATATCCTGCCGATAGGGCGGCACGTAGAGCAGCACGGCGATGCCCTTGGCTCTCAAGTCGCTGACCAGATCGCCGAGCAGCGCCATCTGGGCACGGTAGCCGGGGTTGATCAGGCTGCGCTGCGTCTGCGCCGTCACCCCGAAGGCGCGGTGGCGCAGCATGTCCGTGCCATAATCGTAGAGCGCGCGCAGGTCGGGCCGCGCCGCCCATAGCGCCGACACCCGGTCCAGCCCGGACTCCAGCCGATCCTCGCTCAGGTCGGCCAGCGAAGCGACCTTCACCGCCTCCTGCCGATCGTGCAGCAACGGGGCCAGCGACCGCTCGACCCGCGTGCCCCGCAGCCGCTCGGCAGCACCAGGCCGCCTCAGCAGCGGCAGCGCCTCGTCGCGCACCGAGCCACTGCGCAGGCCGTTCAACACCACCGGGATCACCACAAGCTTCGGCCGGTAGTCGAGCCCGACGGTGTCGACGACCGCGGCGATCTCCATCATGCTGATATTCGGCAGCGAGTAACCGACCAGCCAGTCGCCGCGCGCGCGCAACGCGTCGTGCGCCGCCATGATCGCGGTCTTGTCACCGGGCACCATGCGGTTGACGCCGTGCAGCTGCGAATTGCCGAGCCAGAAGATCGCCGGCGGCGACCCGGCCTGCACCCAGGCATCGTGACAGGGGGCGATGTTCAGTGCCTCGCAATGCACCCGCCCGCCGTCCGCCGCAGCGCCGTAGAGCGCGGACGTGAAGTCACCCATCGCGGCTTCGTTGAAGTCGAACAGCAAATGCCGCCGCGCCTGATCGAGCAGCAGCAACGCCAGCACGAACCCGAGCAGCTGAATGGCCAGCAATCCGCGCGCGCCTGTCGTCCGTGCCGCCGCCATCACTGCTTTGCCCGCTTGCCAGCGGCGGCTTCTAGCGGCGCGGCCCGCAAATGCAAAAGGCCGCCGGGTTGCCCCGGCGGCCTTCGCAGTTCGATCGGTAGCGGCGTCAGATGGCGCGGCGACCGTTCAACAGGTGCATCACCAGTCCGACGACGAACAGAATGATGAAGATATAGAACAGGATCTTGGCGATACCCATCGAGGCACCGGCGAGACCGCCGAAGCCGAGAACGCCGGCGATCAGCGCGACGACAAGGAAAATAAGGGCGTAACGGAGCATTGGCGGCGTCCTTTCCAGTGACTGCCGCAATAGCGCGCGAGGGACACGCCTAGTTCCGCCCGCGACCCGACTTTCGATCGGGGTCGTCGTCTAGTCGCTGTGGCGGGTCAACGTTCGCCCGTCGAACAGGAAGCCGGCGACATCGGGCCGCCCGACGCGCTCGAGCAGGACATGGCCCAGTATGAGCAGCGGCACCGACACCAGCGCACCGACCGTGCCCCACACCCAGCCCCAGAAGCTGAGCGCCAGCAGAATCGCCACCGGACTCATCGTCAGCCGCTTGCCGACAATCTGCGGCGTGATGAAGTTGGCCTCGATCAGGTGGCACAACAAAAACGCACCGGCGGGCAGCAAGGCCTGGAACGGCTCGGTGAAGGTAATCATGCCGCCGACCGCCAGCAAACCGACGACAACGATCGGTCCGACATAGGGGATGAAGTTGAAAAGCGCCGCCAGTCCGCCCCACATCAGCGGCGTCGGCATGCCGAGCGCCCAGACGATCAGCGCCACCACAGCGCCGAGCCCGACGTTGATCATCGCCACCGTCAACAGGTACGACGCGGTTCCCGACACCATGTCGCGCAGCAGCCGGGCGACCCGCAGCGAGCCGGTCAGCGTCTCGCGGTCGCGAATCGCCTTCTCACGCATCTCGGTCCAACCCGACAAGAAGAAAAACACCAGCAGCAGCGCGAAGAAGCTTTCGATCAGGACGGCCGGTGCCGCTGTCGCGATGACCTGGAGCAACGACGTCGGCTGCTCGGGTGCCATCCGGGCACCAACGGTCGCGGCCTGCTGGCCGACCACGTTGGCGACCTGATTCGACAGCATGTCGAGCCGGTTGAAGACATCGAGGATCGGCGCGATGTTCATCTTGATGCGCCCCGCGTTCTCGGGAACCAGTCGCACCCATTCGGTCGCGGGCAGCACGATCAGGACGACCACTGCGTTGGCGATGGCGACCAGCAGCAGCATCGACAGCAGCGCCGCCAGCGCCGTCGGCACCCGCCGCCGCTCCAGCCACTCGAGCACCGGCACCAGCACCAGGCTGATCACGATCGCCACCGTTACCGGCATGAAGAAGGACTTGCCGGCCTGAAGCGCGAACGGCGCTGCAAGAAACAGGCCGAAGCCGCCGAGGATGACCATCGCCGACAACAGCCGGTCGCGCCGGAAATTGGGGTCGTCCTCGTCGATCGTGGGGGCGCCGACGAGCGCCGCGATCTCGGCATCCGCCTCGGGCTCGGGTTCGCGCCCTTCGTCGGGCAGCGGGGGCAAGGGGATCGCGGTCGCCATATTTCGCCAACATGAACGCCACGGCGGCGGTGACACAAGATATTTCGCATTCTACTCAGGCGCGGATGAGTGATTCTGACTTTCCGCCGCCGCAGGACGATGCCGCCGCCGTCGCCCGGCTGATCCGCCTGCTCGATGTCGAGGCGCTGGAGGTCGACCTGTTCCGCGGCCAGTCGACCGATGCCGGCTGGACCCGGGTCTATGGTGGCCAGGTCGTCGCGCAGGCGCTGATGGCGGCTTCGAAGACGGTGCGGCCCGAGCGGCTGGCGCACAGCCTGCACGCCTATTTCCTGCGCCCCGGCGACCCCGCCGCGCCGATCGTCTACCGCGTCGAGCGCGACCGCGACGGCCAGAGCTTCACCACCCGGCGCGTCGTCGCCATCCAGCACGGCCGGCCGATCTTCAACATGGCCGCGTCGTTCCAGGTCGCCGAGCCAGGCCTCGTCCACATGGCCGGGCTGCCGCGGGTGACGCTGCCCGAGGCGCTGCCGAGCGAACTAATACTGTTCCAGCGCAACGCGGCGCGCCTCCCGCCCGAGCAGCGCGACAGCTGGCTGCGCCGCGAGCGGCCGTTCGAATTCCGCTTCGTCGATCCGCAGGACTGGCTGAAGCCGAAAAAGCGTGCGCCCGCGACGCACAACTGGTTTCGCGCCGCCGCCCCGGTGCCGGCCGACCCGGTGCTGGCCCGCTGCCTGCTCGCCTATGCCAGCGACATGACGCTGCTCGACACCTGCCTGTTGCCGCACGGCATTGCGTGGAGCGACCCGGCGCTGCAGGTCGCCAGCCTCGACCACGCCCTGTGGTTCCACGACACGCCCGACGTTTCGAACTGGCTGCTCTACGCCCAGGATGCGCCGGTGGCGGGAGGCAGCCGCGGCATGAACCGCGGGCTGATCTTCGCCCGTGACGGCCAGCTGGTGGCAACGGCTGCACAGGAAGGCCTGATCCGTTATCGTCCCGTCGCGCCCCAATGAGAATGAGATGACCGTTATCCTGACCCGCCCCGACGGCACCGAGGCCGCCGACCTGCACCTCAGCCGCCGGGGGTTCGCGGCGCTGGTCGCGATGGGCTATGCGGCGTTCGGCGCGGCGGCCGAGGCGGCACCGATCGCAACGCCCGCCGACGGGCTGACGATCGCCAGCGTGACGATGCCGGGCGGACTGCCCGCCTTTGTCGCGCGGCCCGCCGGCAATGGCCGCCACCCGGTGGTGATCGTCGTCAACGAAGTGTTCGGCGTCCATGAATATATCCGCGACATCTGCCGCCGGTTCGCCAAGCTCGGCTTCGTCGCGGTCGCGCCGGAGTTCTTCTACCGCGCCGACCCGCAGCGCACGCTGGCCCAGACCACCGACTTCGCGGTGATCCGCAAGATCGTCGGGACGGCCGACAACGAGCAGGTGATGGGCGACATCAAGACGACGCTGGCGTGGCTCGCCGTCCAGCCGTTCGCCAACCAGCATGTCGGCATCACCGGCTTCTGCTGGGGCGGCGCGGTGGTGTGGATGGCGGCGGCGCGCTTCCCGCAGATCAAGGCCGGCGTCGCCTGGTACGGGCGGCTGGCGGGCCCCAAGCCCGGCGATCCGGTGACCGAGGTGCGCAAGTACCCGCTCGACATCGCCGGCCAGCTCAACGCCCCGGTGCTCGGCCTCTACGGCGCGCTCGACAAGGGCATCCCGGTCGCCGACGTCGAGACGATGCGCGCCGCCCTGAAACAGGCCGGCAAGACCGGCAGCGACCTGATCGTCTACGCCGACGCCGACCACGGCTTCCACGCCGATTATCGCCCGAGCTACAACGCGAAGGACGCCAGCGACGGCTGGGCGCGGCTGCTGAGGCACTTCAGGGCGAACGGGGTCGGCTAGACTGGCCGCCGTGCCCGGAGCGCCTGCGCCAGCGTGCCCTCGTCGAGATAGTCCATCTCGCCGCCGACCGGCATGCCGTGCGCCAGCTGCATGACGCGGACGCCGTGCCCGCTCAGCCGGTCGGCGACATAGTGCATGGTGGTCTGGCCCTCCAGCGTCGCGTTCATCGCCAGCACGACCTCGTCGATGCCGCCCTCGGCGATCCGCCCGGCCAGCGCGTCGATGCTCAGTTGCTCCGGCCCGACCCCGTCGAGCGCCGACAGCCGCCCGCCGAGCACGTGGTAGCGGCCGGGGAACAGGCGCGAGCGGTCGAGCGCCCACAGGTCGGCGACCTCCTCGACGACGCACAACGTCGTCTGGTCGCGGCGCGGGTCGGTGCAGACGCCGCAGGGGTCGCGGGTATCGACGTTGCCGCAGATGCCGCACGTCGCCAGCCCCGCCGCCACTGCCTGCAGCGCCGCGACCAGCGGCACCAGCGCGGTCTCGCGGCGCTTCAGCAGGTGCAGCACCGCCCGCCGGGCCGAGCGCGGGCCGAGGCCGGGCAGCCGGGCCAGCGCCTGCGTCAGCGCGTCGATTTCGGGGGAAGCCATCGGAACGATATGGCAACAGCGGCGGCGGTTGTCACCCGAACAGTGCGTTCATCTGGCCGTAGGAGACGCCTTCGCCACCACGGAGCCCGGTGCAGTCGCCATGTTCGAGGAACGCCGCCGCCAGCCGCCGCACGGTGCCGAGCGCACCCTCCGCGATGCCGCCGCCGGCGCTGAGCCGCCGCACGCCGAGCCGCTGCAGCTCGGCCAGCGGCGGCAAGTGCGGCAGCGCCATGACGTTGACCGGCAGCGGCGTCGCCCGCACCACCGCGTCGATGTCGGCAGGTTCGGCGATACCGGGCACGAACAGCCCGTCCGCACCCGCTGCGGCATAGAGCGCGGCCCGGCGCGCGACTTCGCCGGTCAGCGCCTCGGTCGGCACCAGCCGGCGCAGGAAGACGTCGGTGCGCGCATTGACGAACAGGCGGACGCCGGCCTTGTCGGCGACGGCCCGGACCGCCTCGATCTTGGCGGCGAGGCGCTCGGGCGGCCCCGCCCCGTCCTCGAGATTGATGCCGACCGCGCCCGCATCGATGACCCGCGCCACGGTTTCCGCGGCGGCGGCAGGGTCGTCGCTGTAGCCGCCCTCGACATCGGCGGTCAGCGGCACCCGGACGACGCGCGCGATGCTGGCGATGACCGCGACCAGCCGCTCGACCGGCAGCGCGTCACCGTCGGGATAGCCCTGGGCCCACGACACGCCGCTGCTGGTGGTGGCGATGGCGGTCGCGCCGAGGCTTTCGATCAGCCGGGCGCTGCCCGCGTCCCAGGCGTTGGCGAGGCGCAGCGCGGCGCGGCCGGCGTGGAGCGCGTGGAAGGTGTCGGCGGTCATTCCGGCACCATAGGCGTGACCCGCGCACGAGTCTGGCGGAAATCGGCCCTTGTCGGCATAGACGCAGCGATGCCGCTGAGCTGCCTCGACGAGCGCCAGACACTGTACGCCTACGACCATGGCGCGAGCGCGTGGGCAGCATTGGCGGCGGACAATCGCCAGCGTCGCCACCTGCGCGCGCCGTGCTGCGATGCGCGCGTGGCGCTGAAGACCTCGCGGCTCGGCACGCGCTTTTTCGCGCATCTGGCGCGCGGCGGCTGCAGCACCGCCGACGAGAGCGCCGATCACCTCGAACTCAAGGCGCTGGCGGTGGCGGCGGCGCGCGCCGCGGGCTGGGACGCGGCGACCGAAGTCGCAGGGATCACCCCCGACGGCCAGGTGTGGCGCGCCGACGTGCTGGCGACGCGCGGGCGGCACCGCGTCGCGGTCGAGGTGCAATGGTCGCCGCAGGCCGACGACGAGACGCTGCGGCGGCAGGCGCAATATGCGGCGAGCGGGGTGCGCTGCCTGTGGCTGCTCCGGCAGCGACGCTTCCCGGCGTCGCAGGACCTGCCCGCGGTGCGGGTCGGGCGGGACGCAGCGAAGCTGCTGGTGGCGCTGGGTCAGCCGGTGACGGCGGTGCTCGACGCGGCGTTCGCCGGGCGGCTCAAGTTCGGCATCCCGACGGGCGCGACGGCACGGGTCCGGGTCGAGAGCGTCGCCGTGCATTGCTGGGCGGAGGGCTGCGACGCCATCACCCGCGCTATCGAGCGCGTCGCCGTGACCTACGGCGACAACCGCTGCGCGCTGCCGCTCAGCCTTCTCGGCAATCACCCGTCCGTGGTCCGCGCAATTGTCGATCGCCTCCCCGCCGACCGTGCGCGTGGCCGCCTCGCGCTGCGCTCCAGCAAGGCCGCGGGCCGCGCCTATCTCGCCAATGGCTGCGTCCGCTGCGACCGGCTGATCGGCGAACGGTTCCTGTCGGGTGCCGCGGCGAGCCGGGGCACGCTCGCCGCGTTCGACATCGCCATCGACAGCGATTGGCGGCGCGCCATCGACAGTATTGACCACGCCCCCGTCTGGAGCGTGGTTGCGCCCGCCGCGCCCGGCCGCTAGCCGACCCCGATGCGGATCGCCTTCATGGGAACCCCGGCCTTCGCGGTGCCAGCGCTCGACGCGCTGGTGGCGGCCGGGCACGACGTCGCGGCGGTCTATACCCAGCCGCCGCGCCCGGCGAAGCGCGGCCAGGCGCTGACGGTCTCGCCGGTCCACGCCCGCGCCGGGGCGCTCGGCCTGCCGGTGCGGACGCCGGTCAACTTCAAGGCGGCGGCGGACGTCGCAGCGTTCGCGGCGCTCGACCTCGATCTCGCGGTGGTCGCCGCCTACGGCCTGATCCTGCCCGTCGCCGTCCTCGACGCGCCGCGCGTCGGCTGCATCAACATCCACGCTTCGCTGCTGCCGCGCTGGCGGGGGGCAGCGCCGATCCAGCGCGCCATCCTCGCCGGCGACGACACGACCGGCGTCACCATCATGCAGATGGAGCGCGGTCTCGACACCGGCGCGATGTGGCTGACGGCGGCAACACCGGTAGCGGGCAAGACCGCCGGGCTACTGACCGGCGAGCTTGGCACGATCGGCGCGCGGCTGATGGTCGAGGCGCTGGCACGGCGCGACGGCCTGAACCCGACGCCGCAGCCCGACGCGGGCGTCACCTACGCCCACAAGATCGACAAGGCCGAGGCGCGGCTCGATTTCACCCGCCCGGCGGTCGAGGTCGAGCGGGCGGTGCGCGCCTTCAATCCCGCTCCCGGTGCGTTCGTCGAAGTGAGCGGCGAACGCCTGAAGATACTGGCGGCCGAGCTTGCCGAAAGCGGCGGCCTGCCGGGCACGATCCTCGACGACCGGCTGACCATCGCCTGCGGCACCGGCGCAATCCGCGCGACGCTGGTCCAGCGTGCCGGCAAGCCCGCGATGCCCGCCGCCGACCTGCTGCGCGGCTGGGCGATCCCCGCCGGCACCCGCCTCGCGTGACCCGCTTCCGGCTGACCATCGAATACGACGGCCGGCCCTTCATGGGATGGCAGCGGCAGGCGACCGGGGCGACCGTGCAGGCGGCGCTGGAAACCGCGCTGCACAGCATCACCGGCGAGACCGCCACGGTCTATGCCGCCGGGCGCACCGATGCGGGCGTCCATGCCGAAGCGATGGTCGCGCATGTCGACATCGCGCGCGCGATCACACCATTCCGGCTGATGGAGGCACTGAACGCCCGGCTGCGTCCCGCGCCGGTGGCGGTCAAGGACTGCGTGGTCGCCGATCCCGAATTCCACGCCCGGTTCGATTGCACCGGCCGCCGCTACCGCTATGTCATCGTCAACCGCCGACCCCCGCTGACCGTCGACCGCGGCCTCGCCTGGCGGGTCGCCGCACCGCTCGACGCCGCCGCGATGCACGCCGCGGCGCAGCGCCTCGTCGGCCGCCACGACTTCACCACCTTCCGCAGCATGCACTGCCAGGCGACGTCGCCGGTGCGAACGCTCGACCGGCTCGAGACCGAACGGCAGGGCGACCGCATCGTCATAACGGCGGCGGCGCGGTCGTTCCTGCACCATCAGGTCCGCTCGATGGTCGGCTGCCTGAAACTGGTCGGCGAGGCTGTGTGGGACGGGGACCGGCTGGCCGCCGCGCTCGCGGCTCGCGACCGCACCGCGCTGGGGTTCAACGCGCCGCCGGACGGCCTGTTTTTCGTCGCGGCGCATTACAATTTGTCGACAGACTTTACACTTTCATAACTGCCCGGTGACAACGTTTACCATGTTTCAATGGCTTGCCGGACAAACGGCAAGTGGCACGAAGCTTGCTTGTCATCTCACAAGGTCATCCGCGTGCCGCTGGTCAGGGCGGTGCGGTGAGATCGGTCGGTTGGAGTGGCTGTGTTCGCTGTTCTTCGTTTGCTGACCCCGCGCGGGGCAGGCTGGGCCTGGACCCTCGGGGCCGGTGCAGGTGTCGCGGTGGGAGCCGCGCTGATCTACCTCGTCGCCCACGCGGTCCGTTAGGCGAGGATCTCGGCTGCGGACGGGTGGCCGAGGAACGCTGACGGGCTGGCGCTGGCACTATAGGCCCCGGCCATGAAGATCGCGATCAGGTCGCCCACCTCCGTTACCGGCAGCGCCACCTTCTCGCCGAGCCGGTCGAGCGGGGTGCACAGGCAGCCGACGACATCCGCGGTCAGCGCCGAGGCGGCACCGAAGCGGCTGGCATTGGCGATCGGGTAGTTGCGCCGGATCACCGTCCCGAAATTGCCGCTGGCGGCAAGCTGGTGGTGCAGACCGCCGTCGGTGACGATGAATGTCGTGCCGCGGCTGACTTTCACGTCGACGACGCGGGTCAGGTAGACGCCCGCCTCGCCGACGAGGTAGCGGCCGAGTTCAACGATGATCCTGGTCTCGCGCAACACCGCCGGGCGGCCCGCGAGCGCGGCGGTCAAGGCGGTGCCGACCGCACCCAGGTCGAGCGGGCGGTCGTTGGCGAAGTACGGCAGGCCGAAGCCGCCGCCGAGGTTGAGCGTGTCGAGCCTCAAGCCGGTCGCCGCGCAGAATTCGGCCGCCAGCGTCAGCGTCGCCGCCTGCGCTTCGATGACGGCGCTGCCCGACAGCGTCTGCGACCCGGCATAGACGTGCAGGCCCGTCACCCGCACCCCCAGGGCCCGCGCCCGCGCCGCGACCGCCGGGGCCGCCTCCGCGTCGATCCCGAACGGCGTCGGCCGGCCGCCCATCCGCATCCCCGAGCCCTTGAGCTCGAAGGCGGGGTTGAGCCGCAGCGCCACCGCCCGCCCGCCGAGCGCCGCGATCCGCTCCAGCTCGCCCGCCGATTCGACGTTGATCACGACGCCGGCGGCGATCGCGGCGCACAATTCGTCGTTGCGCTTGCCCGGACCCGCGAAGCCGATGTCGTGGCCGCCGCTGGCCAGCGCCAGCGCCAGCTCGCCGCCGGAAGCGACATCGAGGCCGTCGACCTGTCCGCTGATCCACGCGACCAGTTCGGGCAGCGGGTTGGCCTTGATCGCATAGTGCAGCGCGACGCCGGGCAGCGCGGCACGGACTGTTGCGATGCGCGCCGCGATCAGTGCGCGGTCGTAGACGAACAGCGGCGTGTCGCCCGCCGTTGCCACCCAGTCGGACGCCGTGCGCCCGGCGATGCCGAGCTCGCCGTCGATGGTGGTGAAGCCCGGCGGGATCATGCCAGCTCCTGCCGCAGCGCGGCGCGGTCGAGCTTGCCGTTGGCCAGCACCGGCAGCGTCGCGCGCCGTTCGATCCGGGCGGGCTGCATGAAGCCGGGTAATGCCTGCGCCAGTGCCGCGTCGTCGAGCGGCCCGGTGACCACCAGCGCGATCGCCTGCCCCAGCCGTCCGTCCGCGACGCCGACCGCCACCGCCGCGTCGGCACCCGCCGCCAGCGCCGCATCCTCGATCTCGGTCGGGCTGACCCGGTAGCCGCCGGTCTTGATCATCTCGTCGTCGCGGCCGACGAAGGTCAGCAGCCCGTCGCGCCCGCGCCGCACCGTGTCGCCCGACCACACCGCCATGCCGCCCAGCACCGATGCCTCGGGCGCGGGCCGGAAGCGCAGCGCGGTGCGCGCGTCGTCGCGCCAGTAACCGTAGGACACCAGCGGCCCCATCTGGACCAGTTCGCCCGGCTCGTCGTCGTCGGTGACGCTGCCGTCGGGCCGCACCACCAGCACCTCGGCATGGGGGATCGCGGTCCCCACCGCCTCCGGGTGCGTCGCGGCCAGCGCCGGGTCGAGGCTGGTGGCGCGGAACGCTTCGGTCAGGCCGTACATCAGGTGCAGCCGCGCCTGCGGGAACAGCGCGCGCAGCTTCATCGACAGCGCCGCGTGGAGATGCCCGCCCGAATTGGTCAGCGTCCGCAGCGTTACCCCCGCCGCGCCCCAGTCGGCGGCAGCGAGATCGTGCCACAGCGGCGGCACCCCGCCCAACTGGGTGATGCCGTGGGAACCGACCGCGCGCACCACGTCGCGCGGCGTCAGATAGTCGAGCAGAACCGCGCTCGCCCCCGCCGCCCACGCCTGGGTCAGCTGGTTGAGGCCGTAGTCGAAGCCATGCGGCAGCACGCTCAGCACCCGGTCGCCGGCCTGCGTGCCGAGGAAGGTCCGCACCGAATCGGCGGCGTGCCACAGGTTCGAATGGCTGAGCATCACCCCCTTGGGCGCGCCCGTGCTGCCCGAGGTGTAGAGCAAGGCCGCAAGGTCGTCGGCGTCGCGCTCGACCGTCAGCGGCGCGGCGGCGGCAAGGTCCGCCCAATCGTCCTCAAGCGTCAGAGCCGGGCTGCCCAGCCCGGTGGCGCGGGCGGCGGTGGTCAGCACCAGCCGCGCCCCGCTGTCGGCGATGATGTGCCCGACCTGCGCCGCCTTCAGTTGCGGATTCGCCGGCACGAACACCGCGCCCGCGCGCGCCGCCGCGAACAGCGTCGCGACGCCCTCGATCGACTTGGGCAGCCAGGTCACCACCCGGTCGCCCGGCCCGACGCCACGCGCCGCCAGCCCGCCGGCGACGCGCCCGACCAGATCGTCGAGCTCGGCGAAGTTCAGCCGCCGGTCGCGGTGGACCAGCGCGACATTGCCCGGCGGGGCGAGCGCGAGCAGCCGGTCGATCGGCAGGGGTACCGGCAATTGCATGGCCGCGCGCTGCTACTATAAGGCGCAGCCTTGCGGAAGGAGCGGCGGTTGGCGACGAGCGCGAAGGTAACGATGAGCGACCTCGACGCGGTGCGCGCCGTCCTGACCACCGAACTCGGCCTCGACGTCAGCGTCGCGCGCGGCCTGCACCGGGGCAGCGCCTTGTTCGGCGACCTGCCCGAACTCGACTCGATGGCGGTGGCGCGCGTCCTGACCGCGCTGGAGGACCGCTTCGGCTTCCACATCGACGACGACGAGGTGGACGGGGAGCTGTTCGAGACGCTGGGCTCGCTGACCGACTTTGTCAGCGCCAAGCGGGGCTGACCGCCCCGGTCTCAGTTACCGAGCAACAGCGGCACCTTCGACTTGGCGAGCAGCTGCCGGGTGACCCCGCCGAGCAGCATCTCGCGGAACCGCGAATGGCCATAGGCCCCCATCACCAGCAGGCCGATATGGTGCTCGTCGGCGAAGCGGGCCAGCGCCTCATCGGTCGAGAATCCGGTCTGCGGTAGCGAGTGGACATCCGATCGGATGCCGTGCCGCGAGAGGTAGACGCTGGCCGCGGTCTGCGGGAATCTATCCTCGTCCTCGCCGACCGCGACGATCGCGACGCTGGTCGCGAGCGCCAGCAGCGGCAGCGCGCGGCGCACAGCGGCGGCGGCTTCGGACGACGCGTTCCACGCGACCATCGCCGGCTGGCGCGGCTCGAAACGATCGACACCGCGCGGGACGACCAGCACGGCGCACCGTGCCGCGACGACGACGTCATCGACGATCGGCAGCGGATCGGTTCCGGTCCCGCGCCGCCGGACCGACTGGCTGACCACGATCAGGTCGTGCAGACTGGCCCCGGCGACCACCGCGCCAGCGACATCGCCGCTGGCGATCTGCCAGTCCCAGGCGATGCCGGACGTCGCCAGCCGGGCCTCGGCTCGCCGCCGTGTCTCCAGCTCGTCGGTGCGCAACTGCTCGAGGAAGAACGCTTCGAACGGCATGCCACCGACGGGGTCCATGGCGACGAACGCGTCATAGGGCGTGACCTGGAGGCAGGTCAGATGCGCCCCGGTGGCACGGCAGACATCGAGCGCGACGGACAGGCGGTGGTCCAGCTGATCGTCGCTGAAGACCTGGAGAAGGATCGACTTCATGGCGGCTCCTCTCGCGCGCACTGCACACGAAGATTCCTGGCATAAGTACGTAGCGCATCGATCTCGGCCAAGGCAACTAAAGAAGTTTGATCTCGCGCAGCCGCTGCATCAGGAAATCATGCGCGGTGATCGGCCGTTCGGGGGTGCCGCCGGGCAGCGTCTCGATCATATAATCGGGACGGAAGTGCAGGAAGTAGGGCGTCGAATAGCGCGCCACGCCGCGCCGCTCGGGGGCCGGGTTGACGACGCGGTGGGTGGTCGAGGGCAGCTGTCCGCCGGTCAGGCGCTGCAGCATGTCGCCGATGTTGCAGACCAGGCTGCCGGGCGGCGCGGCGACGTCGCGCCATTCGCCCGGCCGGTCGAGCAGCTGCAGCCCCGCCTCCTCCGCGCCGAGCAGCAGAGTGACGACGTTGATGTCCTCGTGCGCCCCGGCGCGCAGGCCGGGCGCGTCGGCGGGCACCGGTGGGTAGTGGAGCAGGCGCAGCACCGAATTGCCGTCGCGCACCGGATCCTCGAAGAAATCGCTCGCCTGCCCGAGATGCACGGCGACGGCGCGCAGCACCCGCCGCCCGGCGACATCGAGCGCGTCGTACAGCGCCTGCACACTGGCGTGGAAGTCCGGCACCTCCGCGGGCCAGACGTTGTCCGGCATCACTGCACGATAGGGATGGCCCGGCGGCAGGGTGCGCCCGACGTGCCAGAACTCCTTCAGGTCCGGCGCGCTCGCGTCCCTGGCGGTCTCGATGCCGAACGGGGTCAGGCCCCGCGCACCGCCCTGCCCCTCGACATGATAGCGCCGCTTCACCGCGTCCGGCAGCGCGAAAAATGCCCGCGTCGCCGCCAGCGCCCGCCGGATCAGCGCGGCGTCGATGCCGTGGTCGGCGACGACGGCGAAGCCGGTGCGCGCGAAGGCATCGCCGAAGGACCGCGCGGCGGCGGGCAGGTCGGTGTCGACGAGACGGAGCGAAATCGGCTGAATATCGGCGGCGAGGCGCATCGACCGCGGCCGCTACATCGGCGGCGTCGAGCCGTTGGCACCGACGACCAGCCGGTTCGTCGCGACGGCGCCGCCCTCCCCCGCCTGCGCCACGGCGAAGATGTGCGTGCCGGGCTTGACGTCGGCCAGCGTGGCGGCCGCGAACGACACGATCGGCACCCTGGCCGGTACGACCACGGTCTGCTGGCCGCCCTGATAGTCCACGAGCAGCTCCCGCGCGCCCTTGCCGTGCTTGACCTTGCCGACGGTGCGGACGTTGCCGTTGGTCATGCTGCTGGTCCTGGAAATATCCCACGGCCGGTGGCCCTCGCCGAGCCCGCGCATCGCTTCGGGGAAAACATGGACCTCCAACGCGGTCAGCTTGCCGTCCTTGCCGGCTTCGGCGGCGGTGCCGATGAAGCTGTTCGGCTTGATCGCGCCGATGCCGATCACCGAGGTCGCCGACACGCTGGTGTTCGGCGCGAGCGTCAGCGTTTGCCGGGTGCCCGCCCGGGTCGTCACCACCAGCGTCGGGCCGCTGAGCGAGACGACGGTGCCACGCACCATCACTGGTGCCGGAGCCGCGCCCATCAGCGCGCCCTGCGCGGCGGTTGCGGCGAACAGCGTGACGGCGATCATCAGTCGCTTCATGGCGGTCTCCCGTAACTGGTGCGGGCGACGCTTAGGCGCGGACAGCGGGCGTGTGAAGGACCGGGGTGGTAGCGGGAGAGGGACTTGAACCCCCGACCCCAGGATTATGATTCCCGTGCTCTAACCAGCTGAGCTACCCCGCCACACCGGTCCGCGGGAGGCGGGCGTATAGTCCGGGGCTTGGCCGCGGGTCAATGCCGGGCTAGGCGCTTGGGGCATGATGACCTCGGGAGGACGCGTATGCGCTGGCTGTGGCTTGCGGGACTTGTCGCGATGAGTAGCGCGGCAGAGGCCAGGTGGGCGCTGGTCATCCACGGCGGCGCGGGCGTCATAGAACGTGCCGCGATGACGCCGGAGAAGGACGCCGCCTACCGCGCCGCGCTGCAGGCCGGGCTCGATGCCGGCGCGGCGGTGCTGGCGAAGAACGGCAGCGCGCTCGACGCGGTCGAGGCGACGATCCGCGGGCTGGAGGACGACCCGCGTTTCAACGCCGGCCGGGGCGCGGTGTTCACCGCCGACGGCCGCAACGAACTCGACGCCGCGATCATGGACGGCAAGGACCGCCGGGCCGGATCGGTCGCGGGCGTGACGCGGACGAAGCACCCGATTTCGCTGGCGCGTGCGGTGATGGAGCACTCCCCCCACGTCCTGCTCGCCCGCGACGGGGCCGACAGCTTTGCCGTCGAGCAGGGGCTGGAACAGGTCGATCCCGGCTATTTCCGCACCGAGGAACGCTGGCAGCAGTTGCAGACGATGAAAGCCGCCGCCGCCAAGGGCGCGCAACTGTTCGACAAGAACCTTAAATACGGCACCGTCGGCGCGGTGGCGCGGGATGCGGCGGGCCACGTGGCGGCAGGCACGTCCACCGGAGGTCTCACCGGCAAGCGCTGGGGCCGCATCGGCGATTCGCCGATCATCGGCGCGGGCACCTATGCCGACGACCGCGCCTGCGCCGTCTCCGCCACCGGCTCGGGCGAGTATTTCATCCGCGCCGGCGTCGCCCACGAAATCTGCGCCCGCGTCCGCCTGTTGGGCGAGACCGTGCAGGCGGCCGCCGACTTCGTCATCCAAGGCGAACTCAAGCAGATGGGCGGCGACGGCGGGGTGATCGTCGTCGGCCCGGCTGGCGACATGGGGTGGAGCTTCAACACGCCGGGCATGTACCGGGCGCGGGTGTCGTCCGAGACGAAGGCTGCGGTGAGGATTTACGGGGACGAGGGGTAGGGCTGCGCTTTCACGGCAGGTGCCGCTCGAGATCCATCGCCGAGTGCAGCACGCGAGCGATGGTCAGTCGGTCGGCAATCGGATCGATATTCAGTATCAAAGCGTGCGAGCGGACACGCACGATATGGAAGTCGCCCCTTAAACGGCGGGACCGGCGCGGGTCTGACGCGGTCGCCTTGGCGGCGTCCCGGACATCTTCGAGATAACGCTGAGCGATCACCCGGCCCCAGCGCTCGATAGAATACTGCCTCAACGCCTTGAGATCGTCCTTGGCCCGGTTCGACCAGGCAAGCCTCACGCCTCGGCCCGGCTCGCCTCGACGAAGGCGTCGATGTCGAAGTCCTCGTCGATGCCGCTGGCCATGCCAGCTTCGCCGAGCGCAACCAGACGGTCGACGATGGCGGCGTCCTCATGCAAGCGACGCAGGCCGGCGCGGCAGGCTTCGGACAAGTTCTCGAAGCGGCCTTCCGCGACGAGCCGTTGACCGATGGCCTTGGTCGAACCGAGGCTGAGACTGGCCAACCCCTCGCGTGCAGCGTTCATTTCGCTCTCCATCTGCGTGCTACAATGTAGCACGGCGGCATGCTGTAGCAAGCCCATCCCGCCAGCTTGACGCGCACGTCACCCTAGGCGACACCCGGCCCTCCACCACGGGGACGCCGCCGCCATGACCATGCCCGCCAGTTTCGCCAACCGCCTGTCGATCCCGGTCATCGGGTCGCCGCTGTTCATCATCTCGAACCCCGACCTGGTGATGGCGCAGTGCAAGGCGGGCGTCATCGGCAGCTTCCCCAGCCTCAACGCGCGGCCGCTGAGCCAGCTCGACGAATGGCTGACGCGGCTGGGCGAGGAGCTGACGCCGCAGGACGCGCCGTTCGCGGTCAATCTGATCGTCCACAAGACCACCGCGCGGCTGGAGGACGACGTCGAATTGTGCGTCAAGCACAAGGTGCCGGTGGTGATCACCTCGCTGGGCGCGCGCGAGGACATCAACGCCGCGGTCCACTCCTATGGCGGCATCGTCATGCACGACATCATCAACAACCGCTTCGCCCACAAGGCGATCGAGAAGGGCGCGGACGGGCTGATCGCGGTCGCCGCCGGGGCCGGGGGCCATGCCGGCACGATCTCGCCATTCGCGCTGATCCAGGAGATCCGTGCCTGGTTCAACGGTCCGCTGGCGCTGTCGGGCAGCATCGCCAACGGCAGCGCGGTGCTGGCGGCGCTCGCGATGGGAGCGGACTTCGCCTATATCGGCTCGGCGTTCATCGCCACCACCGAGGCCCGCGCCGACGACCGCTACAAGGCGATGATCGTCGATTCGGCGGCCAGCGACATCGTCTATTCGAACCTGTTCACCGGCGTCCACGGCAACTATCTGCGCCCGTCGATCATCGCCGCCGGCATGGACCCCGACAATCTCGCGGTCAGCGACGCCAGCGCGATGAACTTCGGCAGCGGCGGCAACACCGACGCCAAGGCGTGGAAAGACATCTGGGGCTGCGGCCAGGGCATCGGCGCGGTCACCGAGGTGCAGGGCGCGGCCGACTTCATCGCCAAGCTCCGCCGCGAATACGAGGCGGCGCGCGCCCGGCTGGGGCTGAGCGTTCCCCACGCGGTCGCGGCGTAAGGAACCCGGCGGTCGGGCCGTCGTTCCTCGGCGGCAACAGGAGCCGCACCCATGGAACTGAACGTCCCGCTCGAGACCGTCTGCCGCATCGTGATCCGCGCCCGCGAATGGGAAGCGCTGGTCCCCGATACCGATCCCGATGACGGTTCCAATCCGACCGACGACGGCGCCGTCGACGAGCTGGAAGACGACGGCAACAACCCGACCGAGGAGGAACTGCGCGGTGCGATCGACGACCTGGCGGAAGACGAGCAGGCCGAACTGATCGCGCTCGCCTGGGTCGGGCGCGGCACCTACGACGCGACCGAATGGGACGAGGCCATCGCCACCGCCGCCGACGAGGTCGACGCGGCCGCGGACTATCTCCTCGAACTGCCGATGCTGGCGTCGTACCTGGAGGCCGGGCTGGCGGCGTTCGATCTCAGCTGCGACGGTACGGGCCAGGTGGTCTAGTCCCCCTCCCCGTGCCGGGGAGGATCAGTAGCGCGTCATCCGCGCGATGAAATCCTCGAGCGCGGCGTGGGCCTGGTCGTCCGTGCTCTGCACCGGCGGGTGCTTGCAGAAATAGGCGCTCGGCTCCAGCACCGGGCCGCCCAGCCCGCGATCCTTGGCCAGCTTGGCGCAGCGGATCAGGTCGATGGCGACGCCGGCGCTGTTGGGGCTGTCCTCGACCGACAGGCGCAGCTCGAGGTTCATCGGCACGCCGCCGAACATCCGGCCCTCCATGCGCAGGAAGCAGACCTTGTTGTCGTTCTGCCACGCGACATAGTCGGATGGGCCGACGTGGATATTCTCGTCGTCGATGCGGTGCGCGGCAACCGCCTGGACGGCTTCGGTCTTCGAAATCTTCTTCGACGCCAGCCGCTTGCGCTCCAGCATGTTGAGGAAGTCGGTGTTGCCGCCGGTGTTCAGCTGATAGGTCCGGTCGATCGTGACGCCGCGCTTGGCAAACAGGTCGGTCAGGGTGCGGTGGACGATGGTCGCGCCAAGCTGCGCCTTGATGTCGTCGCCGAGCAGCGGCACGTTCGCCGCACGGAAGCGCTCGGCCCACGCCGCATCGCTGGCGATGAACACCGGGATGTTGTTGACGAAGGCGCAATCGGCCAGCAACGCGGCCTCGGCATAGAATTCCGTCGCCAGCTGCGACCCGACCGGCAGATAGTTCATCAGGACGTCGGTGCGCGCGTCCTTCAGCACGTTGACCACGTCATCGATGTCGGGCTCCGGCAACCCCGCCGCGACGAAGGTCCGGTCCGCCGGATAGTCGGCCATGTGCTCGGCGACGCCGTCCAGCGTGCGGCCCATGCGGACCACGGTGCCGGTCGGGCTGACATGGTCGCAGAAAACGGTGGTGTTGTTGGGCTTGGCAAAGATTGCGTCGGCCAGGTCGAAACCGACCTTGCGCGCATCGATATCCCACGCCGCGACGACCCGCACATCCTTGGGCCGATAGCCGCCCAGGTCCCAGTGCATCAGCCCCTGTTCGTCGTTCGAACCGCCGTTGGCATAATGGTGGAGGCCCTGCACCAGCGAGCTGGCACAATTGCCGACGCCGGCGATCGCGACGTTAATCTGGGGCATTCTCTACCTCTCTGGCACACCGCGATGACGCCGCGGGGCCGAAACACAAGCGTTTGCCCCTAAACTAGCCCCGCCGCGCGGGCAAGAAGTCGTAACTCGTCGCGGCGTAATTGGCTGCCACCGCCGCGCTGTGCCGCCGCCCGAATTCGCCGAGCCGGGCGAACAGCCGCCATTGCATGACCGCAAAGGTCGCCGTCGCATAGACCGCGACCATTACGAACCCGGCATACCATGCGCCGAACGCGGCGAACGGGATCAGCGTCCAGAAATAGGTGTTGCGCCGCCCCGAGATCAGCCGGAAGCGCCGCTCGAAGTCGCCGGCATCGTCAAGTTGCCCGCCGGTGAAGCGGCGGTAGAATTCGCCGCCCAGCGCCTCCGCCAGCGCGACGACGATGATCAGCGCGGCGACCACCCACGGCCCGTGCCCGAGCGTCACCGCGAAGTGCGCCGCCAGTGCCAGGTACCAGCCATATTCGGCGATCTTGTCGAGGACATGCTCGAGGTCGCCCCAACGCGAGAACTCCAGCCGGCTGCGCGCCAGCTTGCCGTCGACGCCGTCCAGCGGCCCGCTGACCAGCGCCAGCACCAGCCCGGTCCACAGCCAGCCGGTGGCGAACGCGATGCCGGCCGCGAGACTGATCAGCGCGACGAACACCGTCACCATGTTCGGCGTGATCGGCGTCGGCCCCAACAGCCGCACCAGCCCATCCTCGATCGGCGGGTGGATGAACCGCGCCGGCCAGTCGAGGCAGCCCTTCTGCGCCGCCTTGATGACGGTCGTTGTCGCCGCCGCCGCCTCGGGCGGCGTCCCGGGCACCGTCCAGGTCAGCGGCACCGTCCGCCGCCGCGCCGGGGCGTAAAGATCGAGCCCCGCCAGATCGACCCGCGCGATGCCGTCGCCCGCCGCAGCGCGCAGCAAGGTCGAATGGAAATCCCACTCGCCCAAGCCAGCAACCACCCGCCGCACCAGCGCGCCCGGATAGACCGCGACGCCCGCGTAAAGACTGTCGGCGTCGACCCGCTCGACGCCCCGGTCGGGGAAGGTCGCCAGCGCCGGGGCTGCCGCGACCGTGGCGGCAACGATGCGCTCGTCGGCGACGAGGCCGGGTGCCAGCACCAGCACGAGGTCGTCGTCGCCGATCAGGGCGGCGGCAGCGGCCGGCGTCGGCACCGCCTCCACCCCCGCCATCGGGCCACCGATGACGATGACCCGCGCCGCGCCCGCCAGTCGCGCCTGCCGCACCTGGCGCTCGATCACCGGCCGCCCGCCAACGGTCAGCAGCGGGGTCAGCGGCGCTTCGGGTGCGGGTTCGAGGAGCGCGATCAGCGGCATGGCGCGGGCTTAGCGGCGGCGGTGCGCGGCGTCACCTGCCCCGCTTCAGCGCGACGGGCGCGGGCCGCGCACGCTCCCGGCATCAGCAGCGCGGCGCTCAGCAAGCAGCGGTCGGTCATGCTCGGCTTCCCCCACGGCGACGATAGCCGCCGGCGGCGCGACGGCAAGCCACCCTCGCTTTCACGCGCCGCCTCCCCTAGATGCTGCAGTGCAATGGCAGCCCCGATCCTCTCCCTCGAATCCATCGGCCTCAATCAGGGCACGAAATGGCTGTTCCGCGACCTGTCGGTGTTCGTCGGCGACCGCGACCGGCTGGCGCTGGTCGGTCGCAACGGCGTCGGCAAGACGACGCTGCTCAAGATCCTCGCCGGCAGCCTGGAGATCGACGAGGGGCGGCGCGTCCAGCGGCCCGGCGCGCGCATCGTGCTGCTGGAACAGGATCCGCCGGTCGCCGGCTTCGCCACCCTGCGCGACTATGCGATGGCCGAACCCGATGCACCCCAACCCTATGAGGTCGACGCCATCGCCGACCAACTCGGCGTCGATCTCGACCGCGAGGCCGCCACCGCGTCCGGGGGCGAGCGCCGCCGCGCCGCAATCGCCCGGGCGCTGGCGCAGTCGCCCGACCTGCTGCTGCTCGACGAGCCGACCAACCACCTCGACATCACCGCGATCGAGTGGCTGGAGACCTGGCTGCAGCGCTTCCAGGGCGCGTTCGTCGCGATCAGCCACGACCGCACCTTCCTCAGCCGCCTGACGCGGGCGTCGCTGTGGCTCGACCGCGGCACTCTCAGGCGCGCCGAGATCGGCTTCGGCGGCTTCGAGGCATGGACCGAGCAGGTCGCCGCCGATGAGGAGCGCAACAGCCAGAAGCTCGACACCAAGCTCAAGCAGGAACTCCACTGGCTGCAGCGCGGCGTCACCGCCCGGCGCAAGCGCAACATGGGCCGGCTCGGCAAGCTCGACGAGCTGCGCGCCACGCGGAAGGCGATGACCGGGCCGCAGGGCGTCGCCAAGCTGGCGGTGGCGGCGGTCGACACCAAGACCAAGATCGTCATCGACGCCGAGCGCGTCACCAAGGCGTTCGGCGACCGCACCGTCATCCGCGACCTGACGCTCCGGGTCCAGCGCGGCGACCGCATCGGCGTCATCGGCCCGAACGGGGCGGGCAAGACCACGCTGCTCAAGCTGCTGACCGGCGAACTGGAACCCGACAGCGGCCGCATCCGCCGCGCCAAGACGCTGCAGGGCGTGCTGATCGACCAGCAGCGCGCGCTGCTCAGCCCCGGCAAGACGGTGCGCGACATCCTGGCGGACGGCGGCGACTGGGTCGAGGTCGCGGGCGAGCGCAAGCACGTCGTCGGCTATCTCAAGGACTTCCTGTTCACCGCCGAGGTGCTGGACGCCAAGGTCGAGACCTTCTCGGGCGGCGAACGCTCGCGGCTGCTGCTGGCGCGCGAGTTCGCCCGGCCGTCGAACCTGCTCATCCTCGACGAGCCGACCAACGATCTCGATCTGGAGACGCTCGACCTGCTGCAGGAGGTCATCGACGACTACGGCGGCACGGTGCTGCTGGTCAGCCACGACCGCGACTTCCTCGACCGCACCGTGACGATGGTGGTCGGCCTCGACGGCTCCGGCTCGGCCGACGTGGTGGTCGGCGGCTATGCCGACTGGGCCGCCAAGCGCAAGGCCGACGCCGCACCGCCGCCGCCGCCCAAGGCCGCCGCCCCGGTCCAGGTGCGGCGCACGGTGAAGCTGACCTATATTGAGCAGCGCGAGCTCGACCATCTGCCCGGCCAGCTCGAAACCATCGCCAAGGCGATCGCCCGGGCCGAGGCCGCGATGGCCGACCCGACCCTCTACGCCAGGGACCCCAAGCGCTTCGACGCGCTCAACGCCGAGGCCGAGGGCAAGCGCCGCGCGCTCGCGGCGGCCGAGGAGCGCTGGCTGGTGCTGAGCGAGAAGGCGGAAGGCCTGGCGGCCTAGGGCACTACGGTCGTGAACAGGTAGACGCCGAAGATCACGAGGTGGACCGCGCCTTGCAGGATGGTCGTCCGCCCGGTGCCCAAGCTCAGCGTCGCGACAAGCAAGGTCAGGAACAGCAGCACGATGCTCTTCGCGTCGAGACCGAGCGCGATCGGCAGCGCCATGTAGAGCGACAGCGCCGAGACTGCGGGAATGGCCAGCCCGATCGTCGCCAGCGCCGAGCCAAGCCCGAGGTTGAGGCTGGTCTGCAGCCGGTTGGCGAGCGCCGCGCGCACCGCAGCGACACCTTCGGGCAGCAGCACCAGCGTGGCGATGATGACGCCCACGACGCTGCGCGGCGCGCCGAGCGCCTCAACCGCGGCTTCGATCGGCGGGGCCAGTGTCTTGGCCAGCAGCACCACCGCACCGAGGCAGGCGACGAGCAGCAGTGCCGACACCATGGTCTGCCGGTTCGACGGCGGCGCGGCGTGGACCTCGACATCGGCGGCCAGCGCCTTCGGCGGCAGGAAATAGTCGCGGTGCCGCACGGTCTGGACCGACACGAAGGTCGCGTAGAGCAGGAACGACACCACCGCGACGAAAGCGAGTTGCGACGGTGAATAGACCGGTCCGGCCTGGGTGACGGTGAAATTGGGCAGCACCAGCGTCAGCACGGTCAGCGCGCACAGGCTGGCCAGCGATGCGCTGACGCCCAATTGCTGGAAGCTCTGCTCGCGGTGGCGGAGCGCGCCGATCAGGATGCAGACACCGACCAGCCCGTTCAGGATGATCATCACCGCCGCGAACACCGTGTCGCGCGCCAGCGTCGCTGCACTGTCGCCCCCCGCCGACATCAGCGTGACGATCAGCCCGAGCTCAATGATCGTCACCGCCAGTGCCAGGATCAGCGTCCCGAACGGCTCGCCGACGCGGTGCGCGATCAACTCGGCATGATGGACCGCCGCGAGTACCGCACCGATCAGGCCGACGGCGACCAACCATATCGGCACGCTGCCGGCCAGGCTGGCCCCGATCATCGCCAAGGCGAAGGCCGGGGCCGCCCATGTCCATTGCCTGATAACCAGCTGCATGGGCCGGGTTTAGCGCAGCGTCATCGATCCGCAAGCGCGGGCGGCGGACGCCTCAGGCGAACTCGATGCCCTGGACCGGCTCCACCTTGATCGGCGGGAGCACCGCCTTGGGCAGCTTGCCGGCATGGTCGTGCGCGCGGATGAACGCCTCGACCCGGGGCGCGATCATGTCGCGCCAGCGGCGGCCGTTGAAGATGCCATAGTGGCCGGCGCCCTCGGCCATGAAATACTCCTTCGACGTCGCCGGCAGGTTGACCGCGAGGTCGAGCGCCGCCCTGGTCTGGCCGAGGCCGGAGATGTCGTCGCGCTCGCCTTCGATGGCGAGCAGCGCGGTGCGGGTGATGCGCGCCGGGTCGGCGGTCTGGCCGCGATGCTCGAACTCGCCCTTGGCGACCAGCTGGCGCTGGAACACCTGGTCGATGGTCTGCAGGTAGAATTCCGCGGTCATGTCGGCGACCGAGCGGTATTCGTCATAGAAGGCCTTGGTCGCGTCCGCGTCCGCATCCTCGCCGGCGACCAGGTGCTTGAACATTTCCCAGTGCGATTTCATGTGGTTGGCAAGGTTCATCGACAGGAAGCCGCTGAGCTGCAGGAAGCCCGGATAGACGCGGCGGCCCGACCCCGCATAGATCGCCGGCACCGTTGCGATGACGTTGTTCTGGAACCACTCATAGGGCCGCTCGGTGGCGACATCGTCGACCGAGGTCGGGGCCTGGCGGGTGTCGATGGGGCCGCCCATCATGGTCAGCGTCAGCGGCCGGGCGGGATGGTCGTTCGCCTCCATCAGCGCCAGCGCCGCATAGGCCGGCACCGCGGGCTGGCACACCGCCAGCATGTGCGCGCCCGGCCCGACCGCGGTCATGAACTCCATGATGTAGTCGACATAGTCGTTCAGGTCGAAGCTGCCGTCGCTGAGCGGCACGTGCTTCGCGTCGCGCCAGTCGGTGATGTAGACGTCGTGGCCGGGCAGCAGCCGCTCGACGGTGCCGCGCAGCAGCGTCGCGAAATGCCCCGACATCGGCGCGACGATCAGGATGCGCGGGTCGTTCCGCGCCGCGTCGCGGACAAAGCGCTTCAGCTGCCCGAACGGCTTGCGCAGCACGATCTCCTCGGTCACCGCCACCGTCTCGCCGTCGATGAGGCAGGTATCGAGCCCGAACCCGGGCTTGCCGCGCGCCTCGGTGGCGTGGGCGAAGACTTCGAGCGCGCGTGCCATCACCGCGGTCGTACCGATATACGAGATCGGATTGGCCGGGTTGAGCAGCCATTCGGAGGTCTGCTGCGACAGCGCCCCCGCGCCCGCCAGCCACGACCGCTGCATCTCATAGGTATTGTAGAGCATTCACTGTCCTCGACTTCCGCCCGACCCCCCGGCCGCCACGTCCTGCTGTGCCACAACGCACGTGCAGCACAAAGGTCTATCACGTCGCGACGGTGGACAGATTGAGTGCCGCTCGAATGGCTGGTAGAGGCGCGCATGGCCGCACCTTCCGCATTCGACGCCCCGCCGTCCCGCAAGCTGTCCAACCTGGCGCTGCTGTGGCGGTTCGTGAAGAACTACCCCAGCCACCTCGCCTTCGCGCTGCTGGCGCTGGTGATCGCGGCGGCGGCGACCATCGCCATTCCGCAGGGCTTCAAGTCGATCGTCGACCACGGTTTCCGCGCCGGCAGCGACCCGGCCGACATCGCCCCCTATTTCTGGACGCTGCTGGGCATTGTCGGCGTCATGGGTGCAGCGACCGCGGTGCGCTTCTATTTCGTCAGCTGGATCGGCGAGCGCGTCGTCGCCGACCTGCGCCGCGCCGTCCACGCCCACCTGCTGACCCTCGACCCGGCCTTCTTCGAGGAGAACCGGCCGTCCGAGATCGCCTCGCGGCTGACCAGCGACACCGCGGTTATCGAGCAGGTCGTATCGACCAGCGCGTCGGTGGCGCTTCGCAACTTTTTCATGGGGTTGGGCGGCATCGCTTACATGGCATTTCAGAGCTACAAGCTGACCGGCCTGATGCTGCTGGTCATCCCGATGACCATCCTGCCGATCGTGCTGCTCGGCCGCCGGGTGCGGGCGATGTCGCGGACCAGCCAGGACCGCATCGCCAATGTCGGCTCGATCGTCGCCGAGGTGCTCGGCGCGATCAAGGTGGTGCAGGCCTTCACCCAGGAGCCGCGCGAGGCGGCCCGCTTCGGCGCTGCGGTCGAGGATGCCTTCGCCGCCGCTAAGCGCCGCATCCTGATCCGCGCCGCAATGACTGCCATAGTCATAACGTTGATCTTCGGGGCGATCACCTTCGTGTTGTGGGAGGGCGCCATCGACGTCATCGCCGGCACCATGACCGGTGGCACGATCACCGCCTTCGTGCTCGCCGCCGCCATCGTCGCGGGTGCGTTCGGCGCGCTGACCGAGGTGTACGGTGACTTCATGCGCGCCGCCGGGGCGTCGGGCCGGGTGCGCGAGCTGCTCGACGAAACGCCCGGCATTCGCGCGCCGGTCAATCCGGTCGCGCTGCCCGCCGCCGAGGGCCGGCTCAGCCTCGACCACGTCACCTTCCGCTATCCGACCAAGCCCGATGCGCCGGCGCTGATCGACTTCAGCCTCGACGTGAAGCCGGGCGAGACGGTCGCCGTCGTCGGGCCGTCGGGGGCGGGCAAGTCGACGCTGTTCGCCTTGGTGCAGCGCTTCTACGATCCGCAGGCGGGCGTCATCCGCATCGACGGCGTCGCGCTTCCGCAAGCCGACCCGCGCGCCATCCGCGGCCGTATCGCGGTGGTGCCGCAGGAGACGATCGTGTTCGCCACCTCGGCCTATGAGAACATCCTCTATGGCCGCCCCGACGCGACCGAGGCCGAGGTCTGGGCCGCCGCCGAGGCTGCCAATGCCGCGGAATTCCTGCGGGCGCTACCGGAAGGCATCCACACGTTCCTCGGCGAGGCGGGATCGCGCCTGTCGGGCGGTCAGCGCCAGCGGCTGGCGATCGCGCGGGCCGTGCTGCGCGACGCGCCGATCCTGCTGCTCGACGAGGCGACCTCCTCGCTCGATGCGGAGTCCGAGCAACTGGTCCAGCGCGCGCTCGAGCGGTTGATGCAGGGCCGAACGACGCTGGTCATCGCCCACCGCTTTGCGACGGTGCGCGGTGCCGACCGGATCGTCGTGATGGAGGATGGCCGCATTGTCGCCGAAGGCACGCACGACACGCTGTACCGGGCCGGTGGCCTGTACGCACGGCTGGCACGGCTGCAGTTCGAGGAAGCGGCCTAAAGCACGACGCCCGGACCGGGCAGCTCGCAGGTGAAGCTGGTGGCACGCTGGCTGGTCTGGTGCGGAATGACGCGGACGATCTTGCCGTACTGGCGGCAATGCGTCTCGGCGAGCACGAAGCCCTGCTGCAGGCCGAGCAGTTCGCGCTGCCGGTCGATGACCCCCCCCGCCTCGGTGCCATACAGCAGGCGCGGCGCGCAGCCGGTCAACAGGAGGACGGCGATGAGAAAGCGCATGGCGGTGTCTTTACGCCAAGAGAAAGCCCGGGCAAAGCCGGGGCCGTCGTCGAACCGGTTAAACGGCGTGCCCGCTCCCCCGACCGGCCTGGCGCGAGTCCGACGCTAAGCCGGGAAACGCAAGAATGCGGTAAACGGCTTAGCCTCGACCGCGCGGCGGCTAGTTCGCGTAAGCTTCGTTACCGACAAAGCCCATCTTGGTGACGCCGGCCTGCTGCGCCGTTGCCATCACCGTATCGACGACCTCGTAGCGCGCCAGCGCCTCGGGGTGGAGCCGCAGCTCAGGCTCATCAGGCAGCGCGACCGCCTGTTTCAGGTAAGAGTTGAGGGTCGGGATATCGACCTCGGTCTTGTTCCAGTAGACGTTGCCGAGGAAATCGATATCGATCTGGTTGAACACCGGGTCGACCTTCTGCGGCAGCGGGTTGGGCGGCGGCAGGTCGAGCTTGACCGCGTGCGTCTGCACCGGGATCGTGATGATGAACATGATCAGCAGCACCAGCATGACGTCGATCAACGGCGTCGTGTTGATGTCCATCACCGGTTCGCCTTCGGCTTTCGCCGCAGCCATTGCCATTCGTAATCACTCCTCAAACCGCCGAGCCGGCACTGCCGGCCCGGCGTAACGCGCTATCTTGCCTGGGCCGCGATATCGGCCACGTTAGGCTCCGAGATGAAGCCGATCTTCAGGAAGCCGGCACGCTGCATGGTGAAAATCACCCCGCCGACGCACCGGTATTCCATGTCCTTGTCGCCGCGGATATGGACTTCGGGCAGCTCGATCTTGCCGCCCCGGGCTTCCTGCCGAGCGATCTCGGCCTTCAGCGCCGCAACACCGCGGTCCAGCAGTTCCTGCTTCGATTCGACCTTCTGCTGGCCCCAGTAGGTCTCGCAGCTGTTCGTCACCGTCAACAGGACGTTCTCCGGCTTTGTTTCAGTCGGGATGTTGGTGACTGTCGGCAGCTTGACCGGTACCGTCTGCAACGTCGCGGGAATCGTGATCAGAAAGATGATAAGCAGCACCAGCATGACGTCGACGAGCGGCGTCGTGTTGATGTCCGCGATCGGCGGCTCGCTGCCGTCTTCTTCCGGCGAACCGAACATCATCGCCATTGGCGGATTTCCTTAATCAGCACCGGGCCTCAGAGTGCCGACGGCTTGGTGCCGGCGGTGGTGATCGGCTGGCCGATGCGCGAACCCGACACCAAGGTGCCGTGAACATCGGCGGCAAAGTCGCCCAGCCGCTCGCCGACTTCCTTGTTGCGGCGGATCAGCCAGTTGTAGCCGAGCACCGCAGGCACCGCGACGGCCAGACCGATGGCGGTCATGATCAGCGCTTCGCCGACCGGGCCGGCAACCTTGTCGATCGAGGCCTGGCCTGACTGGCCGATGGCGATCAGCGCCGAGTAGATGCCGATGACGGTGCCGAACAGGCCGACGAAGGGCGACGTCGAGCCCACCGAGGCGAGGAAGGCGAGGCCGCCCTGCAGCTTCGACTGCACCGCGGCGTTCGAGCGGTTCAGCGCCATCGTTACCCACTCGTGCTGGTCGATCTTCTCGGTGAGGTTGCCCTCATGATGATCGGACGCGCGCAGACCGTCGTCGATGATCTGGCGGAAGGCCGAATTCTTGTCGAGTTTCTTGGCACCTTCGGCGAGGCTCGCCGAAGCCCAGAACTTCTTCTCAAGGCTCTTGGCATCGTTCAGCACCTTACGCTGGTCGATGTACTTCACGATGATGATGTACCACGACACCAGCGACATGATCGCCAGAATCAGGACCACGCCCCAGGTCAGCGGGCCACCCTGCTGCAGCGCGGGGATCAGGCCAAATTTGTTTTCTTCCATCGTGTTTTCCTTACGAAACCAAAGAATATCTGGGGTTGATGTTAACGCTTGGTGATCTGCCAGCGGATGCGCTTCGTCAGCGTCGAGCTGACCGGCGTGCCGGCTTGCAGCGCCGGCTTGAAGCGCCAGCGGGTCTGCGCGATCTTGCAGGTTCGTTCGTCCAGCTTCGGGAAGTTGCTCGATGTACCGACCGTGCAGTTCTCGACGCGGCCGCTGACACCGATCGTGACCGTGACCGTCGTCACCCCCTCTTCCTCCGCGCGCAGCGATGACGGCGGATAATCGTCTTCGCTGACTTCAAAGATGCGCGAGTTTGCGGGCTGCGCCGCCGTCGTCGGCCCGGCAGGCGGTGCCGGGGCGGGTGGCGCGGGCGGTGCGGGCGGGTTAAACACCGGCGGCGGCGGCGCCGGATTGACCGACTGGGTCGTGATGACCGCCGGCGCCGGCTCGCTGGCGATCGAAACCACCGGCGGCGGCACGTAGGGCGGGATATCCTGCTCCTTCGGCGGCGGCGGCGGCGGCTCTTCGGGCGGCGGCGCATCCTCCTTGACCTGCACCGCTTCGATCGGCGCGATGATCTTCTTGATGATATCCGGGCGATACAGCGCCAGCAGAGCGAAAACACCGACGTGCGCAAGCGCGACGATAGTCAGCGCCGTGGCCCGGCTGCCGTTCATTCCTTGATCCGCATAAGCCATAGGCTGTGCGACACTCCCTCCAAAACGACCCTTGCCCGCCGATATTCCGGCTAGGCGTGCCCGACCCCTCGGACACTTGATGCTTCGACAACGTAACGTGAGCGCAATCGTTGCGCCCACCCGTATGGACGATGTGTTAGCGTCGGTGTCACGCAGCCGCAACCGCTTTGTCGGCGGCGACTCCCGCCCTGGAGACGAACCATGACGTTTCAACTTCTTGCTGCCGCCCTGCTCGCGGCCGCCGCTCCGGTCGCCGCAGCGACTTATGCCGATCTCGCGGCCCTGTCGCTGGGCAGCCCGGTGATCGTGCGCGCCACCATCGCCAAGGCCGAACGGCTGGATGCGAAAGACGCACCGGATATCGCGCCGGGTACGGTGCGGCTGCTCGTTCGCGTCCGCGTCACGGCCGCGCTCCTCGCCCCCGATGCGGTACCGGCCGAGCTCGAGTATCTCTACGAGACGCGGCTCGACCAGAGGGGCAAGCCGCCGAAACTGAAGGACGTTCCGGTGTTGCTGTTTCTGCGCCCCGGCGACCGACCGGGCCAGTATGCGCTGACCGGCGCGCGCGCGCAGTTGGCGGACGACGCCGTCACCGAGGCAACGGTGCGCGGCGTGCTCGCCGAGGCCCGCGCCGGCGTACCGGTCATCACCGGCGTCGCCTCGGCCTTCCGCGTCCCCGGCAGCGTGCCCGGCGAGGCGGAAAGCCAGTTCTTCCTGTCGACCGCCCGCGGCCGCCCGATCTCCTTGGTCGTGCTCAGCCGGCCGGGCCAGGAGCGGCTGGTCAGCCTGGCGCTTGGCGACGTCATCGACGAGGCGGCGGCGGGGGTAAAGCCGCGCACCCTGCTATGGTACCGGCTTGCCTGTTTCCTGCCGCGCGCGCTTCCCGCCGGCGTCGGCGACGACCGCGCCGGTCTCGAAGACGACTGGAGCTTCGTCATCGCCAGCCTGGGGCCGTGCGAGCGGACGCTCTAGAAGGACGAGAGCTCGACCCCAACCGCGGCGCAGTCGGGATAGATGTCGGGCTTGCGGGTCGAGACGCGCAGAGCGGTAACGCCACGACGCGCCGCGATCAGGTCGTAGATGCCGCGCACCACCGTCTCCTGCAGGTTGAAGCGGCGGTCCGCGACCAGCGCCAGGATCGCGGTTCGCAGCCGGTCGTAGTCCCACGCCTGATCGACGCTGTCGCTAGTCGGGAAGCGCGCCTCGTCCAGCCAGACCTCGACATTGACGCGCAGGCGCTGCGGCGTGCCGATCTCGAATTCGTGGAAGCCGATGTCGACGGGCAGGTCGAAGTCCTCGAGCAGGATCTTGCGGCTCCGCGGCATCAGCGTCGCCGGGACGAGGCCGTCGAGGCGTATCGGTTCGTTCATTCATTCACCATGTAAGCGACGTCGCGGGCCAGGCCGAGCAAACGCTGCCCGCCGTCGATCGTGATCGTCTGGGCGTTAAGGGTCGGCGTCGCGACAATGAAGCGCAGTGCCGAAACGAGCTCGGCGACCTCGACACCGCGCTGCAGTGGGTTGAGCGTGTGCACCGCGTCCCAATTTTCGCGGCTCTTGGGACCGCTGACCAGGGTTACCGCGGGGGCGATCGCGTTGACCCGCAGCTTCGGCGCAAAGGCGCGGGCGGCAAGTTCGGTGACGCCCGCCAGGCCGACCTTAGAAACGGTATAGGTAAAATAATCCGGGTTGAGCGCCGCCAGCTTGGCATCGAGAATGTTGACGACGCAGGCGGTCTCGCCGTCCGGCACCGCGGCGGCGAAGGCGCGGATCAGCAGCGTCGGCGCGCGCAGGTTGATCGCCATGTGAGCATCCCAGGCATCGAGGCTGAAATCATCGAAATGATCGTCTTCGAAGCGCGAGGCGCTGTTGACCAGCAAGCCGAGCGGATGCGTCGCGGCCGCGACGATCGCTGTTGCGGCGGCCGGATCGGCAAGATCGGCCTGCACCACGGTCGCATTGCCAACTTCCGCCGCCAGCGCGTCGGCCTCGGTGCGGGACGCATGGCAGTGAATGACGATGTGCCAGCCGTCCTCGGCGAGCGCGCGCACGAAGGCCGCGCCGATACGCTTCGCTCCCCCGGTGACGATCGCGGTCTGCATGGGCGGCGGCGTAGCGGCGCGCCCGCGTCCCGGCAAGCTGCCCGAATTTTGGGCAGGCAAGCCGTCACGCGATTGTCACGCAGGGCCGTCCCGCATCGTCCGCCCGCCGCCCACGCGCTTATCCACATGTCGCGTGGATAAGCCGGTTGAGACGGACCCTGCCCGCGCCTAACTTGGCAAGGCGATGGCGCAACCCCCGATCAGTGACCGGTTTTCGGAAGAATCAGCGACGTTCAGCGTCCGCGGCAGCGACAAGCCCGACCTCGAAACGGGGGTCGCCGCTATCCGCAACGTGCTGAAAACCCTGCCGCAGCGGCCGGGCGTGTATCGTATGACCGATACTGCAGGCGCAGTGCTTTATGTTGGCAAGGCGCGCAGTCTGCGGGCCCGCGTCACCAACTACACGCAGGTCACCCGCCTGCCCCGCCGGCTGCAGCGTATGGTCGCCCAGACCCGCGGCATGACCATCGTCACGACCAATTCGGAATCCGAGGCGCTGCTGCTCGAAGCGCAGCTGATCAAGCGCTTTCGCCCGGCCTATAATGTCCTCCTCCGCGACGATAAGTCCTTCCCGTTCATCTTCCTGCGCGAGGACCACGGCTTCCCGCGCATCTCGAAGCATCGCGGCGCGCGCGCTGGCAAAGGGGTGTTCTACGGGCCGTTCGCCAGCGCCGGGGCGGTCAACGTCACCCTCAATGCGCTGCAAAAGGTGTTCCTGCTGCGCTCCTGCTCGGACAGCTTCTTCGCCAATCGCTCGCGGCCGTGTCTGCTGCACCAGATCCGGCGCTGCTCCGCGCCGTGCGTCGGTCGGATCGGCGAAGCGGACTATGGCGAGCTGGTCGAGGACGCGAAGGCTTTCCTGTCGGGGAAAAGCCAGGAGACGCAGCGCAAGCTCGGCACCGCGATGGAGACGGCGGCGACAGCGATGGACTTCGAGCTGGCGGCGGTGTTCCGCGACCGGTTGCGGGCACTGACCTTCATACAGGGCAGCCAGGCGATCAACGCCGGCGATGACGCCAAGGACGCCGACATCGTTGCGCTCGCCGCCCACGCCGGCGTCATGTGCATCCAGATGTTCTTCATCCGCGGCGGCCAGAACTGGGGCCACCGCAGCTTTTTCCCGGCGCACACCCAGGACGTGCCCGAGGACGAGGTTCTGACCAGCTTCCTGGCGCAATTCTACGAGGACGTGCCGGCGCCCCGCGAGATCATGATCGACCGTACGCTGGCCGAGATGGACCTGGTCGCCGATGCGCTGTCGGAGCGGGCCGGCAAGCGCGTCGCCCTGCGCCATGCCCAGCGCGGGCCGGGCCGGCAGCTGGTCGCTCAGGCCAAGCGCAATGCCGAGGAAGCGCTGGAGCGACGGCTCGCCGAGGCGACCACGCAGGGTGCGCTGATGCGCGAACTCGCCGAACTCTTCGAGCTCGCCGAGACACCGGCGCGCATCGAGGTCTACGACAACAGCCACATCATGGGCACCAACGCACTCGGCGCGATGATCGTCGCCGGACCCGAGGGCTTCCGCAAGAACCAGTACCGCAAGTTCAACATGAACGATGCCAGCATCACGCCCGGCGACGATTTCGCGATGATGAAGGCGATGCTGGCGCGCCGCTTCGCCCGCCTGGAGCACGAGGACCCCGACAAGACCGGAGGCGAATGGCCCGACCTGCTGCTGATCGACGGCGGCAAGGGACAGTTGTCGGCGGTGCTGGAGGTGATGGGCGAGCTCGGCGCGCACAATATCTGCGTCGTCGGCGTTTCGAAGGGGCCGGACCGTAACGCCGGGCGGGAGACCTTCCACCTCCCGTCGGGGCGCGAACTGACCCTGCCGCCCAATGCGCCGGTGCTGTTCTTCCTGCAGCGGCTGCGCGACGAGGCGCACCGCTTCGCCATCGGTGCACACCGCGCCAAGCGGTCGAAGGCGATCGTCGCTAACCCGCTCGACGACGTCCCCGGCATCGGCCCGGCGCGCAAGCGCGCCCTGCTGATGCATTTCGGCACGTCGCGGGCGGTGCGCGGTGCGACGCTGGAAGACCTCGAATGCGCGCCGGGCATCAGCAAGGGCATGGCGGCCAGCATCCACGGCCACTTCCACCCGCGGGGCTAAGCTATCGGCGGAACGTCCCGCCCACGATCCCCGTTTCGGTTGCTCGATCCACCGCAAAGGCAATCGTCATGAAGATCCTGCTCGTCCTGACCTCGCACGACCAGCTCGGCGACACTGGGGAAAAGACCGGCTTCTGGCTCGAGGAGCTGGCCGCGCCTTATTATGTCTTCAAGGACGCCGGGGCCGAGTTGACGCTCGCTTCGCCAAAAGGCGGTCAGCCGCCGCTCGACCCGCGCAGCGACGCCGCAGACGCGCAGACCGATGCCACCAGGCGGTTTAAGGCGGATAGCGAGGCGAACGCCGCGCTGGCCAGCACGCATCGGCTGGCCGATGTCCGTGCCGAGGATTTTGATGCCGTCTTTTATCCGGGGGGCCACGGCCCGCTATGGGATCTGGCCAGCGATCCGCTGTCGGCGCGACTGATCGAGACGGCCCTGGCCGCCAACAAGCCGGTTGCGCTGGTTTGCCACGCCCCCGGCGTGCTGCGCGATGTCCACGCCGCCGATGGCGGACCGCTCGTCAAGGGCCGCCGGGTGACCGGTTTCACCAATGGCGAGGAGAGGGCGGCGGGGCTGACCGAAGTCGTGCCGTTCCTGGTCGAGGACATGCTCGAGGCCAAGGGCGGCGCCTATTCGAAGACCGCTGACTTCGGGGTCCATGTCGTCAAGGACGGCTTGCTGATCACCGGGCAGAACCCGGCCTCGTCGGCGGCGGCGGCGCGCGAGTTGATTGCCGCGATCGGGTGACGCGAAGGGCGTGACCAGCGGCGATTCTCTGCTAGCCTTGGCCGTCGCGACGACGTCCGGAGAGGCTATGACCATCACGCTCTACACCGCCGCCACCCCGAACGGGTACAAGGTCTCGGTCGCGCTGGAGGAGATGGGACTGACTTACGAGGTGCGGAAGCTCAACCTGATGAAGGGCGAGCAGAAGCAGCAGTGGTTCCTCGACCTCTGCCCGAACGGGCGCGTGCCCGCACTCGCTGACGATGGCTTCGCAGTGTTCGAGAGCGGTGCGATCCTCGTTTATCTCGCCGAAAAGACCGGGCAGCTGATGCCGGCGGACGCACACGGCCGCAGCAAAGTGATGCAGTGGCTGATGTTCCAGATGGGCGGCGTCGGCCCGATGATGGGCCAGGCCAACGTCTTCTACCGCTACTTCCCGGAGAAGATTCCGGCCGCCATCGCGCGCTACCAGGGCGAGTGCCGGCGGCTATTCGGCGTGCTCGATACCCAGCTCGGCAAGACCGAGTATCTGGCGGGCGACTACAGCATCGCCGACATTGCCAACTGGTGCTGGACCCGCACCGCCAGCTGGTCGGGGGTCGATGTCGAAGGCCTGCCCAACCTCGCCCGCTGGCACGCCGTCATCGCCGCGCGGCCCGCTGCACAGCGCGGGGTCTTGGTCCCCGAGGACGCCGGCGCGCGCATGAAGGACGGCGACGCCGCCAAGCAGTTCGCCGACCAGGCCCGAGGCATCGTCGAGTTGGGCAAGCCGGCCGCCTGATGTGGATCGCGGTCGCCGTTATCGTCATTCTGGTCGTACTGTTCGCCAACCGGCGACCACGCAGCGGTACGACGCGCGATGGCGGTTATGACAGTGGTTATATCCCCGTACCCTACGAGACAGGCGGCTGGGACGGCAGCGACGTCGCCACGACAACCGACGATTTTACCCCCGGCGGCGGCGATTTCGGTGGCGGCGGCGCCAGCGGCGACTGGTCAGACCCCGTCGCGAACGATTCGGGCGGCGGCGATTCCGGCGATGACGGCGGTGGTGATGGCGGCGGCGGCGACTGATCTTGACTTGCGGTCCGGTGGCGCGCCAATCCCCGCGCGGCCATGAACCCCGCCCTCATCGACACCGCCCGCGCCACGCACGAGGCTCGCGCCGCTGCCCAATATGCCCGGCTGCGGCGGATCATCGGCGTAATCAGCGCCGCGGTGCTGCTCGCACTGGGTCTTCGCAGCTTCGTCCTCGAGCCGTTCAATATTCCCTCGGAATCGATGGTTCCAACGCTGCGGGTCGGGGATTATCTGTTCGTCGCGAAATGGCCGTACGGATACAGTCGCTTCAGCGTGCCGCTCGGCTTGCCGCTGCTTGATGGCCGCATTGGCGGCGGCGTCCCCGAACGTGGTGAAGTGGTGGTGTTCAAGAGTCCTGCTGACAATCGCACCGACTTTATCAAGCGCGTCGCCGGGGTGCCCGGCGACCGTGTCCGCATGGTCGGAGGCGTAGTCGAGATCAATGGTGCGCGGGTCGCCAAGCGTGCCGTGGGCGGCGGCCGCTTCGTCGAGACGCTGGGCGACCGTGACTATGCCGTGCTCGACCAGATCGCCGGCGGTCTGCGCGACGACACCGCGCTCGTCACGGTCCCCGCCGGCCAGTATTTCATGCTTGGCGACAACCGCGATGACAGCGCCGACAGCCGGTTGAGCATCGCCGAGGGCGGCGTCGGCCTGGTGCCGTCAGCCAATTTGGTCGGTCGCGCGACGGTCATTTTCTTCTCGCTCGACGGCAGCCGGCGGCGCGGCGATCCGTTTGGCTGGTTGCGCTCGATTCGCTTCGACCGCATCGGCATGCGGCTGTGAGCGAAGACCTGACGGGCTGGGCGCAGGCGACGCTGGGCCACCGTTTCGGCGACCCTGCGCTGCTGCACCGCGCCATGACCCACCCCAGCGCCGGTTCACCCAATTACCAGCGGCTGGAATTTCTCGGCGACCGGGTGCTCGGCTGCGTCATCGCGGCGTGGCTTTACGACGACCTCGACGAACCCGAGGGCAAGCTGACGGCGCGCTTTCATACCCTCGTCGATGCCCCCAGCTGTGCCCGTGTCGCCACCGCCCTCGGCGTGCCCGAGCGGCTGATCATGGACCGCGCCACCCGCGCCGCGCACGTCGCACGCTCGGTGAACGTGCTCGGCGACGTGGCGGAGGCGCTGATTGCGGCGATCTACCTCGATGCCGGCTGGGCGACGGCGGAGGCCTTCGTTCGCCGCGCCTGGGCCCCGCTGATCGACACCAGCGTTGCAGCGCCGGAAAACCCGAAGTCGCGCCTGCAGGAATGGGCGGCGGCAAAGCGGCTCGGCACCCCGGACTATCAGATAACGTGGAAGGAGGGCCCCGACCACAAGCCGCAATTCCGCGTTGCCGTGACGCTGCGCGGCCACGACGCGGTCGAGGGTAGCGGCGCCTCCAAACAGGAGGCCGAGAAGGCCGCCGCGCTCGCCATGCTCGAAAGGATCGCACCATGACACGCGCTGTCGAGGTCGCGCCGAAGGGCGCTTCCCGCGCCGGAACCGTCGCGGTCGTTGGCGCACCCAACGCCGGCAAATCGACACTGGTCAACCAGATCGTCGGCCAGAAGGTCGCGATCGTCTCGGCCAAGGTGCAGACGACGCGCACCCGCCTGATGGGCATCGCGGTGGAAGGGGACACGCAGCTGCTGCTGGTCGACACGCCGGGCATCTTCGCGCCGCGTCGCCGCCTCGACCGGGCCATGGTCCGCGCCGCGTGGGAAGGCGCCGCCGACGCCGACCTGATCGCCTGCATCGTCGACGCAAAATCGGGCCTGAAGGCCGATAGCCTCGCCGTCATCGAGGCGCTGGCCAACCGGCCTGAACCCAAATGGCTGATCCTCAACAAGGTCGATATTGCCAAGAAGCCGCGCCTGCTCGACCTTGCGGCGCAAGCCGGGGCCGCCTGCCCGTTTGCCGAGACTTATTTCATCAGCGCCGAAACCGGCGACGGCGTGCCGGAGCTGAAGGCCGCGATGGCGGCCGCGATGCCGGCGGGCGCATGGCTGTTCCCCGCTGATCAGCTGAGCGACGCCACCACCCGCATCATGGCGGCCGAACTGACCCGCGAGGCGATCTATCGCCACCTCCACGCCGAGCTGCCCTACGCCTCGACCGTCGAGACCGAGAAATGGGAAGAGCGCAAGGACGGCAGCGTCGCCATCCACCAGCAGATCTTCGTCGAGCGCGATACCCAGCGCGCCATCGTGCTGGGCAAGGGCGGCGCGATGCTCAAGACCATCGGCATGGAGGCCCGTGCGGCGATCGGCGAGCTGACCGGCGGCAAGGTCCACCTGTTCCTGCACGTCAAGGTCAAGGCCGACTGGGGCGACGACCGCGAGGTCTATCGGGGGCTTGGGCTCGATTTCGTCGACTGATGAACCTTAGCGCCACCGCCCTCGTGCTGACCGCGCTGCCGCACGGCGAGCATGGCGCGGTGGTGCGGTTACTGACCCCTGCCGCCGGCGTGCAAGCGGGCTACGTCCGGGGCGGGCGGTCACGGAAGCTGCGCCCGGTGCTGCAGCCGGGCAATGTCGTCACGGTTGAGCTGCGGTCGCGGGTGGATACGCAGCTGGCGGCGGTAACGGTCGAGCTGGTCACGTCGCGCGCGGCACTCGCCTTCGACCGCACGCACGCTGTGGCGACCGAATGGCTGGCGACGCTGACCGCTGCGACGCTTGGCGAAGGGCAGGCCTATCCGCGCCTGCATGCCGCGCTCGACGCGCTGTTTGCGGCGATGGCGGCGGGGACCGGGGCAATGGCGGCGGCGGCGGGCGTCGCGCGCTACGAACTGCTGCTGCTCGGCGAGCTCGGCTTCGGTCTCGACCTCGACAGCTGCGCGGCGACCGGCAGCCGCGACGACCTTGTCTACATCTCGCCGCGATCGGCGCAGGCGGTCAGCGCCATCGCGGGCGAACCCTACGCCGCGAAACTTCTGCCGCTGCCCACGCTGCTGCGTGACACCGCCGCCCCGGTGGCCGCGGCGGACGTACTGGCAGCGCTGACCACGACCGGCTGGTTCGTCGAGCGCGAACTGCTGACCGGGACGGCGGCGGCGCTCCGCCCGGCCCGCGCCCGGCTCGTCGAAATCGTCCGCGCGGCGGGGGTTGCGGCTTTGCCGATTTAGCGAGCAGCCCGAAGTTCTAGTCAGGGGCGGCGGCGGGGTGCTACCCCCGCCGCCATGCCCGATCAGACCGACCGCATCCTCGACACGCCATTCGCCGACGCGCTCAGCGACCGCTATCTCGTCTATGCGCTGTCGACGATCACGGCGCGGTCCCTGCCCGATGTCCGGGACGGGTTGAAGCCGGTCCACCGCCGCCTGTTGTGGGCGATGCGGCTGCTGAAGATGGAGCCGGACGGCACGGTGCGGAACGGCACCGCGTTCAAGAAGTGCGCGCGCGTCGTCGGCGACGTGATGGGCAAGTATCACCCGCACGGCGACCAATCGATCTATGATGCGATGGTCCGGCTCGCGCAGGAATTCTCGCTGCGCTACCCGCTGGTCGACGGCCAGGGCAATTTCGGCAACATCGACGGCGATAACCCCGCCGCCATGCGCTACACCGAGGCGCGGCTGACCAACGCCGCGGCCGAGCTGATGGACGGGCTCGACGAGGCCTGTGTCCCTTTCCGCGACACCTATAACGGCGAGGAGGAGGAGCCCGAGGTCTTCCCCGCCGCCTTCCCGAACCTGCTCGCCAACGGCGCCGCCGGCATCGCAGTCGGCATGGCGACGAGCATCCCACCGCACAACGTCGCGGAAATCTGCGACGCCGCGACGCTGCTGCTGGCCGACAGCGAAACGCCGCTCGACAGCCTGCTCGACGTTTTCGCCGGTCCCGACTTCCCGACGGGCGGGGTCATGGTCGAGCCCAAGGCGGCGATCCGCGAGGCCTATGCGACCGGACGCGGCAGCTTCCGCCTGCGCGCCCGCTGGTCGGTCGAGGACCAGGGCCGCGGCACCTGGACCATCGTCGTCACCGAAATTCCCTACCAAGTCGTCAAAGGCAAGCTGATCGAGGACATCGCGGCGCTGATCAACGACCGCAAGCTGCCGATCCTCGCCGACGTCCGCGACGAGTCCGATGCGCAGGTCCGCCTGATCCTCGAGCCGCGCAGCCGCAACGTCGAGCCTGCCGTGCTGATGGAAAGCCTGTTCAAGCTGACCGACCTCGAGACGCGGTTCCCGCTAAACCTCAACGTCCTCGACAAGAACCGGCGGCCGGGCGTGATGGGCCTCACCGGCGTGCTACGCGCCTGGCTCGACCATCAGCTCGACGTGCTGGTCAAGCGCACCGAGTTCCGCCTCGGCAAGATCGACGACCGGCTGGAAATCCTCGCGGGGCTGCTCAAGGCCTATCTCAACATCGACGAGGTGATCCGCATCATCCGCGAGTACGACGACGCCAAGGCCGAGCTGATCGCCCGCTACGAGCTGACCGACCGGCAGGCGGAGGCGATCCTCAACATGCGGCTGCGCAGCTTGCGCAAGCTCGAGGAGATCGAGATCACCAAGGAGAACAAGGCGCTGACCGCCGAAGCGAAGGCGGCGCGCGACCTGCTGCGCTCGCCCGAGCAGTTGCGCGCCCGCATCACCGTCGACATCGCGACGCTGCGCGCCCGCTACGCGCCCGAGACCGCGCTCGGTCGCCGCCGCACGACCATCGCCGACGCGCCCGCCGTCACCATCATCCCGCTCGAGGCGATGATCGACAAGGAGCCGGTCACCGTCATCGTCTCCGAAAAGGGCTGGATCCGTGCGATGAAGGGCCATGCCGACCTCGCCGGGGCTGAGGCGCTCAAATTCAAGGAGGGCGACGGTGCTGCCTACGCGCTCCATGCCCAGACCACCGACAAAATCGTGATCGCCACCGCGAACGGGCGCTTCTACACGCTCGGTGCCGACCGGCTACCCGGCGGGCGTGGCTTCGGCGAACCACTGAAACTGATGATCGACATGGACAGCGAGATGGTAAGCGTGTTCGCCCATGCACCGGGCGCGAAGTGGCTGCTCGCCGCCGACGACGGGCGCGGGTTTATCGTGGCGGGCGACGATTTGCTCGCCGAGACCCGCAAGGGCCGTGCGGTGATGACTCCGCGGACTGGTGCGCTTCTCAAGCTGATCCGCCGCATCGCCGACACCGACGACGCGCTGGCGCTGGTCGGCGACAACCGCAAGTTGCTGGTGACCGCGCTGGAGCCGGTGCCCGTCATGGCCCGCGGTCAGGGCGTCGCATTGCAAAAATACAAGGACGGCGGGTTGTCGGACGCGCTGCCGTTCCACCGCGCCGACGGCCTCAGCTGGACGATGGGCGGCGCGGGCAACCGCACGCGCTCCGAAACCGACCTCGTGCCTTGGGAAGGTGCGCGCGGCGGAACGGGGCGGCTGCCACCGCAGGGGTTCCCGCGGGACAACAAGTTCGGCTGACGTTCAGTTCTGGCAAGCCAGCTGGCCCTGAACGACGCCGCACTGCGCCTGGCGACCGCCCCGGTTGAATCGGACCAACGGCGCCCCGCTTGACGCGGCCGCAGCGACCTCGGCCGACGTCCTGACCGGGCGGCCGCCGACCGCCTCGATCAGGTCACCGGGCTTGAGAAAGCCATAGCGCGCCGCCAGCGATGCCCCGGCAATCTCGGTGACCACGACACCCTTCTCGGGCAGGCCGGAGCCGACCTCCTGCGCGAACGCCGGCGACAAATTGCCGACGGTGACACCGGTAAGCAGGTTGTTGCCGCCGATCCTGGTCAACGCGCGCGGCGGGGTCTCGGGCGGCGCGGCGAGCGTCATCGCGACGGTCAGCCGCTCGGCACCGCGCCGCAGGTCGACCTCGACCTGTTTGCCGACGCCCTGCACGGCGATGCGGTAGCGGAGCTGCGCCGGATCGACGATCTCCTTGCCGTCGACGGCAAACAGGACGTCGCCGGACTTCACGCCGGCCGCCGCCGCGGGCGACCCCGGGGTCACGCCAGTCACCAGCACGCCGCCCGGCCGGTCGAGGCCGAGTTGCGTCGCCGTCGCAGTGGTCAGCGCCTCGCCTTCCGCACCGATCCAGCCGGTGACTAGCTTGCCGGTCTTGGCCCCGCCGATGAAGACCCGCACCATATTGGCGGGGATCGCGAAACCGACCCCGGTCGAGCCGCCGGACGGCGACGCGATCGCGGTGTTGATGCCGAGCAACTTGCCCTGCATGTCGAGCAGCGCGCCGCCCGAGTTGCCCGGATTAATGGCGGCGTCGGTCTGCAGGTAATATTGGTAGTTGCTGACGCCCTGCCCGGTCCGCGCCGTCGCCGAGACGATGCCGTGCGTCACCGTCTGCCCGACCCCGAACGGATCGCCGATGGCCAGCACGACGTCGCCGACCTCGGCCCGGTCGCTGTCGCCCAGCGGCACCGTCGGCAGGTTCGTCGCATCGATCCTGAGCAATGCGAGATCGAGCCGCGCATCGGCGAACACCAGCTTGGCCGGGTACTCGCGGCGGTCGGCGAGAGCGACCAGAATTTGGTCGGCGCCGTTCACGACGTGGTTGTTGGTGACGATGAGCCCGTCGCTGGCGACGATGACGCCCGATCCCAGCGATTGTTCGATCCGCGGCTGTGGCTGCCCGCCGTAGTAACGCTGGATCATATCCTGCATCGCCGACGCCCGGCTGCGGTTGATCTTCGCCGAATAGACGTTCACCACCGCGGGCGCAGCGCGCTTCACCACCGCGGAATAACTGAGCAGCAGCACTTTGGGGTCGAGCGGCACGAGGCGCGTCTCGGCCGGCAGCGACTGCGCCGCAGCACTGCCGCGCCCGGTCTCGGCATTAATGCCGAGCGCCAGCGCGACGCCCGCCGCCAACCCGCCGAAGCCCAGCGCCGCCGCCCCGATCCGTTGCCGCATGGCCTGTTCACTCCCGCCCGATGACGCCGCCCGCGATGTGGTATGCGGGCGCTTAAGGGTCAATGAATGGGAGCGAAACGATGCCAATGACGCTGTGGCACTGCGCCGATGCGCGGTCGTTCCGGGCCTTGTGGACGCTGGAGGAGATGGGGTTACCCTACGACCTCCGGGTGCTGCCGTTCCCGCCGCGGGCGCGCCAGCCGGATTATTTGGCCGAGAACCCGCTCGGCACCATACCTCTGCTTGTCGACGGCGACGCGCGGCTGACCGAATCGGTGGCCATCGCCCAGTATCTGTGCACGAAGCACGGGCCGTCGCCGCTGGCGGTGGGCGTCGACGAGCCCGACTATGGCGCGTGGCTCAACTGGCTGCACCACGGCGAGGCGACGCTGACCTTTCCGCAGACGATCGTGTTGCGCTACCGGATGTTCGAACCTGCCAAGGGTTTGCAGCAGGCAGCCGACGACTATGCCCACTGGTTCGCGCGGCGGACGATCCTGGCCGACGCGGCGCTTGCCGACGCCAAGTGGCTGTGCGCCGGGCGCTTCACCGCCGCCGACATTTCGGTCGGCTATGCACTGATGTTGGCCGCACACATCGGGTTGCTGGAGAGCGTGTCGCCACGGCTGCAGGACTATTGGGCGCGGCTGCAACTGCGCGACGGTTTTATACGGGCCAAGGCGGCGCAACAACGCTGACTTCGGCGAGGCGCAGCGGCCGGTAAAGGTGCGGGAACAAGACCCCGCCGCGCAACGGCTCCCAGCGCAAGTCGGCGGCGTCGACCGCGAGCAGCACGACCTCGGTCCCCGCGAACCATTTGGCGCATGTGCCCGCGACCTGGTCCGCCGCCGACAGGTGGATGAAGCCGTCGCGAAGGTCATCGGGTGAACCCGCGAACACGCCGTCGGTCTGAAACGCTACCCATTCGGCCGGGCGCAGCAGCTTGTAGACGAGGGCCATCCCGCTACCATGACGCAAAACGCCGGGGAGGCCCATGCATCCATCGACCCATGCCGCAGCGACGCCGAACGCGCCCGCCATCATCATGGCGAGCAGCGGCGCGACGATGACCTATGGCGAGCTCGACGCGCGCTCGAACCAGGTCGCGCAGCTGCTCCGCGCCACCGGGCTTACGCGCGGCGACGTGATCGTTGTCTGGCTCGACAATTGCCTCGATTATCTGGCGATCTGCTGGGGGGCACAGCGGTCGGGGCTGGTGTTCGTCGCCATGTCGACCAAGCTGACATCGGACGAGGCGGCGTACATTGTCGCCGATTCCGGCGCGAAGGCGATTTTCGCGGGCGCCCGGTTCGCCGACCTGACTGCCGGACTCCCCGACACCGAGGGCCGCTTCGCGGTCGGCGGCGACATCCCCGGCTGGACGCGCTTCGAGGACGCCGCCGCGGCGCAGCCCGCGACCGGGATCGCCGATCCGTCGCCGGGCCGCGACATGCTCTACTCCAGCGGCACCACCGGCCGTCCCAAGGGCGTGCGCGGGCCGCTGCCGGAGGGCGCAATCGATGCGCCCGACGCGCTCCTCGGCCATGTTGCGGGCCTCTACGGCTTCGCGCCCGGCATGGTCTATCTGTCGCCGGCCCCGCTCTATCATGCCGCGCCGCTGCGCTATTGCATGGCGGCACAGCGCTTCGGCGCGACGGTGATCGTCATGGAGCGGTTCGACCCCGAGCAATACCTGGCACTGGTCGAGAAATACCATGTCACCCACAGTCAGCTGGTGCCGACGATGTTCGTGCGGATGCTCAAGCTGCCCGACGACGTCCGCGCCAGGTACGACCTGTCGAGCCTGAAGGTCGCGATCCATGCCGCCGCGCCCTGCCCGGTCGATGTCAAGCAGGCGATGCTCGACTGGTGGGGCGACACGATCTTCGAATATTACGCCTCGACCGAAGGCGGCGGCTTCACTGCCATCTCCCCGCAGGAATGGCGGGCGCGGCCGGGTTCGGTCGGCAGGTCGTTGCTCGGCGAAATCCGTGTCGTCGGTGACGACGACCAGCTGGTCGGCGCGGGCGAAACCGGGCGCATCTTCTTCGCGGGCGGCCCCGGCTTCAGCTACCACAACGATCCCGAGAAGACCGCCGCAACCCGCGGTGAGCACGGTGCCACCTTCGGCGACATCGGCCACGTCGATGCCGACGGCTATCTCTACCTGACCGACCGTGCCGCCTATATGATCATCAGCGGCGGCGTGAACATCTACCCGCAAGAGGCGGAAAACGTGCTGACGATGCACCCCGCTGTCGCCGACGTGGCGGTGTTCGGAGTGCCCGACGCCGAGATGGGCGAGACGGTCAAGGCGGTGGTCCAGCCGCGCGACCCCGCCGCCGCCGGGCCGGAGCTGGCCGCCGAACTGATCGCCTTCACCCGCACCCGCCTCAGCCACGTCAAATGCCCGACCTCGATCGACTTCCTCGACGAGCTGCCGCGGCACGACACCGGCAAGCTGTACAAGCGCCTGCTCCGCGACCGCTACTGGCCCGTCGCCTGAATGGCCAAGCACAGCCAGATCATCGGCCCGTCGACGAGCCTGCTCGGCATGGCGCTGGTCATCATCACCGGGCTGCACGTCAGCAGGGTCGCCGGGTCAACCTATGCCGACGAGATCGCCTGTGGCGCCGCCGTGGCGCTCAGCTTCAGCGCCTTTACCGCCTATCTCGCGGTACGCGCCGAACCGCGCGAAAGCCGCTTCAGCGATATCGCCGACAAGGCCTTTCTGATCGGCATGACCCTGCTGTTCGGCGCGGTCATGGTCTATGTCGCCGGTGACGCCTGAGGGAGAAAAACGCATGACCACCGAAGTGCTCGATTACCACGACGGTAATGCCGTGCTGAAGGGGCGCATCGCCCTGCCCGCCGGGTCCGCCAAAGCCTCCGGGATCGCGGTGTTCGCCGACATCGGCGGCATCGGCGAGCACAGTGTCTGGTATGCCGAGCGGCTGGCGGAACTCGGCTATGTCGCACTCGCCGCCGATACCTACGGCGATGGACTGACGCCCGATTTCCAGTCCGGCATGCCGATCCTGCTGGACTGGCGCGCGGACCCCGCCCGGCTGGCGAAGCGCGCCGCCGCGGCGCTTGCGGCGCTCGCCGCCCACCCCCGCTGCGACGGGCGCCTTGGGGCGATCGGCTTCTGTTTCGGCGGCTCTGTGGTGCTCGAACTCGCCCGCCACGGCCATCCTGGCTATCTGGCCGGGGTCAGCTTCCACGGCGACGTGACGACGCCGCACCCGGCCAGCAAGCCGATCGAAACGAAGCTGCTCGTCCTCCACGGCGCCGAGGATCCGCTCGTGCCCGATGCGGCGCTGGTCGCCTTCCTGCACGAGATGGCGGGCGTCGGTGCCGACTGCCAGACCATCGCCTATACGGGCGCGGTCCACAGCTTCACAAATCGGCAAGCGGACGGGTCCATGATGGCCGGCATCAAGTACCACGAACCCACCGCGCGGCGGTCGTGGAACGCGATGGTCGCGCATTTCGCCGAGGTCTTCCGGTGAAGTTGCTGGCCGTACTGCTTCTGCTCTTGCCGGCCCCCGCGCTGGCCTGGGGAGAGTACGGCCACCGCCTTGTCGGCAAGATCGCCTACGACGAGGCCTCGCGGACGACGCGCCAGGCCATCCGCCAGCTGCTCAAGCACCGCGCCGAACTCGATACGCCGACCTGCAAGCTGACGACGCTGGCGGATGCGGCGGTCTGGCCCGACTGCGTGCGAGGCCTTGGCGATCGTTTCGACTTTGCGGTGACCTGGCACTACCAGAACATCAGCGTCTGCCAGGATTTCGACATCGCCGCCAAGTGTCCGGACGGCAATTGCGTCACGGCGCAGATCACCGCCCAGACCGCGATCCTTGCCGACCGCAGCAGGACCGACGCCGAGCGGCTGCAGGCGCTCGCGTTCGTCGCGCATTTCGTCGGCGACGTGCACCAACCCTTGCACGTCGGCGACAAGGGCGACCGCGGCGGCAACGACGTTTTCGTCGACTATCCGCCAACGCCCGGGCCGCGGCTGAAGCTGCACCGAATATGGGACACCGAGATGGCCGAGCGCAGCCTTCAGGCCAGTCCGAAAGTCTCGCGCAGCCTGATCACCCAGGCCGACCGCACGACGTGGCGGCAAGGTGGCGTGCCGGACTGGGCGCGCGAGAGCTGGGCAGCCTCGAAGGCCAACGCTTACATCGGCCTCGGAGACTTTCCCGACAAATGCCTCGTGCCCGTCGCCGCCCCGGTCGTCGACGCGCTCGGCGCGGTCAGCGGCCCGCGTGCCCGGATCGACGACGCCTATCTCGCCGCCGCGCAGCCGGTGATCCGGGCCCGCGTCGAGGCGGCCGGGGTCCGGCTGGCGGCGCTGCTCGATACTGCGCTCGGCACGCCGCGCTAGGCGGAACCCCAGCGAGCGGCTAGCGTCTGTCGTAGCGAAGGGGACGACAATGCGCTTCGACGACCAGCGAGAGAGCGACAATATCGACGACCAGCGCGGCCAGCGCGGCGGCGGCGGACTCGGCTTCGGTGGTGGCGGCGGTGGTGGCGGTATTCTCGGCTTCCTGTTGCCGATGGTGATGAGCCGCTTCGGATGCGGCGGCGTCGCGGTGCTGGTGGTGCTGTTCATGGTCTTCGGTGGCGGCCTCAGCAGCCTCGGCGGGCTGGTCGGCGGCGGCAGCGGGCCGTCGCCGCAGATCGGTCAGCCGGTCGAGCCCGCGGCCACCGCCGCCCCGGGTGCCGCGCGCAGCGAAAGCTCGACCGACAGCTTCGTCCGCAAGGTGCTCGGCTCGACCGAGGACGTCTGGGACAAGCAGTTCCCGGCCGAGGTCGGCAAGCCTTATGTGCCGCCGCGCCTGGTGCTGTTCAGCGGCCAGACGCGCTCGGGCTGCGGTGCCGCCGAATCGGCGATGGGGCCATTCTACTGCCCCGCCGACGGCAAGGTTTACCTCGACGAGAGCTTCTTCGACGAACTCCAGCAGCGCTTCGGTGCGAAGGGCGACGCGGCGGCGGCCTATGTCATTGCGCACGAGATCGGCCATCATATCCAGCGCCAACTCGGCATCACCGACCAGGTCGAGGCGGCGCAGGCCCGCGCCTCGCGCAGCCAGCGCAACGCCATCTCGGTCCGGCTCGAGCTGCAGGCCGATTGTTTCGCCGGGGTCTGGGCCAAGCAGAGCGGGCGGCTCGAAGCCGGGGATATCGAGGAGGCAGTCGGGGCCGCGCAGGCGATCGGCGACGACACGCTGCAGCGCCAGTCCCGCGGCCAGGTGGTGCCCGACAGCTTCACCCACGGCTCGAGCGCCCAGCGGGTGCAGTGGCTGCAGACCGGCCTGCAGAGCGGCAGCATGGCGAGCTGCGACACGTTCAAAGGGGCGTGATCGTCCGTCCGGCCGGGCCGGCCGACGCGGCGCTGCTGCCAGATATCGAGCGCTCAGCGGCGGCGGCTTTCGCCGGTGTACCCGGCCTCGAATGGATCATTGACGACGACGTCATGGCGGTGGGCACGCACGGATTGCTGATCGCCGCCGGCACCGAATGGGTGGCGGACGATGACGGTCTTGTCGGCTTTCTCGCTGCCGGCGTGGAAGGCAGCGCTCTGCACATCCACGAACTCGCCGTCGTGCACGCTCACCAGGGGCGTGGCATTGGCCGCGCGCTTGTTCGCTCTGCGATGGCTTGGTCACACGACCGCGGGCTCTCCGCCGTAACGCTGACGACGTTTCGCGATGTTCCGTGGAACGGGCCCTTCTATGCCCGGCTCGGCTTTGCGGAAGCCCGCGACGATGAGCGGCTAGCGGCCCACCTCGCCCGTGAAGTTGCCGCCGGCCTGCCAGTCGACCGGCGCTGCGCGATGCGCTTGACGCTTTAGTCGCGCCACCAGTCGAACGCTGGCGCCTGCCGGGCGCGCACCCAGGCGGCCGCCTCCGGCCCGGTGAACAGTCCGCGGTAGCCCGTCTCGCCGAGCCACCAGCCCTGCCCCGGCAACCGGTCCGACTGGCGCACCACCAGCACCGCCAGTTCCGGCCGCCTTGCCCCACGCTCGCCCGCGTCGACATCGTTGAGCACCGCGCACAAAGCCCGCATCTTCGGGCGGCTAAAAGCCATTCCGATGCTGGCGAGGACTTCAGCGTAGGTCACGCTTTCCCCGGCGCGCGCCGCGGCCTGCAGAAAGGCGGTGATGTGGTCGACGTCCATCTCGCCGCCAGCGGCTAGGCATGGCATGGCCCGCGCGCAATGGCCTTCGATCCGGTTCAGCCTTTCGTCCTGCTCGACGACGCCCGCGCCGGCACCGCGCGCCTGTTCACCGGACTGGCCGCGGTGGTGCGCGCCCTTACGTTTGCCGAGCTGCGGCCCGCACTGGCGGCGCTGCGGGCGCTGGGCGGGGACCGCGCCGGGTTCCTCGGCTACGAGGCCGGGGCAGCGCTGCTTGGCACGTCCGCGACGGTCGCGCCGGGCCCGCCGCTGGCCTGGTTCGGGCGCTTCGAGCGCGTCGCGACGCTCGACGATGCCGCGACCGAAGCGCTGCTCGATGCGGGTCCGGCTTGGCTCGGCGCGGTCGAGCCGCAGCTCAAACGTACCGCATACGACGCGATGCTGGCGCGCATCGGCGAACTGATCCGGGCGGGGGACGTCTACCAGGTCAACGCGACCTTCGCGGCGCACGTCGCGACGCGCGGCCATCCGCTGGCGCTCTACCGGCGGCTGCGGCGGGCACAGGCCGCCCCCCACGGCGCACTGATCCACACCGGCGAGCACTGGATTCTCAGCCTGTCGCCGGAACTGCTGTACGACCTGTCGGGCCGCGCGCTGACGACCCGCCCGATGAAGGGCACCGCACCGCGCGGAGGCACCGCGGCCGAGGACGACGCCAACGCCGCGGCGCTCGCCGCCGACCCGAAGAACCGCGCCGAGAACCTGATGATCGTCGACCTGTTGAGGAACGATTTGTCGAAGGTCGCCGTGCCGGGCTCGGTCGCCGTGCCCGATCTGTTCCACGTGGAACATTATCCGACCGTGCTGCAGATGACCTCGACCGTCACGGCGTCGGCGCGCGCGGACGTCGATGCGGTCGACGTGCTTGAGGCGCTGTTCCCATGCGGCTCGATCACCGGTGCCCCGAAGCACCGCGCCGCGCAGGTCATCGCCGACGTCGAGACGGGTCCGCGTGGCCTCTACACCGGTAGCATCGGGCAGATTGCGGCGACCGGTGACGCCGATTTCAACGTCGCGATCCGGACGCTGGTGATGCGGCCGGGCGGCGCGCGGCTGGGCCTTGGCGGCGGCATCGTCGCCGACAGCGAGGCGGCGTCGGAATGGGCGGAGGCGCTGGCCAAGGCGGCGTTCCTTGGCCGCGTGCCGCACCCCGCCGACCTGATCGAGACGATGCGCTGCGAGGACGGCGTCATCGCGCGCCGCGACCTGCACCTCGCGCGGCTGGTGACGAGCGCGGCGTTCCTCGGCCACCGGCTCGACCGCGCGGCAGTCGAGGCGGCGCTCGATGCGGCGGCGCGAGGCGCGACCGCTCGCCTCCGGCTACTCGTCGCGCGCAGCGGCGCCGTCGCGGTGTCGTCTGGCCCCTTGCCGCCCCCGCCCGCCGAGCCGGTCACGGTCGCGCTGGCCCCCCTGCCCGTCGCGGCTCACGACTGGCGACTGCGCCACAAGTCCACCGACCGCGCCTTCTATGACGATGCGCGGCGAGAGAGCGGCGCGTTCGAGGTCGTGTTCACCGACCCGGACGGCACCCTCACCGAGGGCAGCTTCACCAACGCCTTCGTCGAGCGCGACGATCGCCTGCTGACCCCGCCGCTCGCTGCCGGGCTGCTCCCGGGCATCCTGCGGACCGCCCTCATCGCCGAGGGCCGCGCGGTCGAGGCTCCGCTGACCGCCGCCGATCTCGCGGACGGGTTCCTGATCGGCAATGCGCTGCGGGGATTGTTGCGGGCGCGGCTCGCTGACCCTAGAAGGCCCTCGCCATGACCTTCCTCTCCGCCGCCATCCAGCGCATCAACCCCTCGCCGACGCTCGCCGTCACCGCCAAGGCGGCGCGACTAAAGGCGGAAGGGCGCGACATCATCGGGCTGGGCGCGGGCGAGCCCGACTTCGACACGCCCGACTTCGTCAAGGAGGCTGCCTACAAGGCGATCCGCGACGGCCAGACCAAGTACACCAACGTCGATGGCACTCCCGCGCTGAAGGCCGCGATCCAGGCCAAGTTCAAGCGCGACAACGGCCTCGACTATGGCCTCGACCAGGTCACCGTGAACGTCGGCGGCAAGCACACGATCTTCAACGCGATGGTGGCGACGCTGAACCCCGGCGACGAGGTCGTCATCCCGGCACCGTATTGGGTCAGCTACCCCGACATCGTCGCCTTCACCGGCGCGACCCCGGTGATCGTGCCGTGCGGCATCGACATCGGCTTCAAGCTGAGCCCGGCGGCACTTGAGGCGGCGATCACGCCGCGGACCCGCTGGCTGGTCTTGAACTCGCCGTCGAACCCGACCGGGGCCGCCTATACGCGGGCCGAGCTGCGGGCGCTCGCCGATGTCCTGCTGCGGCACCCGCACGTGCATGTCCTGACCGACGACATGTACGAGCACATCGTCTATGACGGCTTCGAGTTCGCGACCATCGCCGAGGTCGAACCGGCGCTGTACGAGCGCACCCTGACCGTCAACGGCGCGTCCAAGGCCTATGCAATGACCGGCTGGCGGATCGGCTATGCCGGCGGCCCGGCGTGGCTGATCAAGGCGATCGCGAAGATCCAGTCGCAGTCGACGACCAACCCCTGCTCGATTGCCCAGGCCGCGGTGGTCGCGGCGCTGAACGGCGACCAGTCGTTCCTGATCGAGCGCAACCTCGCCTTCGCGCGGCGGCGTGACCTGGTGGTGTCGATGCTCAACCAGACGCCGGGCCTGCGCTGCCCGCGGCCGGAGGGGGCGTTCTACGTCTATCCCGACTGCGCCGGGCTGATCGGCAAGACCACGCCCGACGGTGCCGTGCTGAGCGACGACGAGGCGGTGGCGACCTATTTCATCGATGTCGAGGGCATCGCGGTGGTCCACGGTGCGGCGTTCGGCGGCTCGCCCGCCTTCCGCATCAGCTACGCAACCAGCGAGGCGGCGCTGGAGGAGGCCTGCACCCGTATCCAGCGCGCGGTCGGTCGCCTGACCTAGGGGCAGTCGCCGGGCGCGGGCGCGCCGGCAAAGCGGTCGCCCAGCCAAGACACCGCGATCGCCGCGCCGCGCTTGCCGGCGGTGATTTGATCGCCGTCGTCGGTAACCGAGGTCACCGGTGTGCCGTGGCGGCACAATTTGGCGACAAAGGCCGTGGTCACCGACGGCGCCGAAAGTTCGCGTCGGACGGTGCGCAGGCTACGGCGACGCCGTCGTACCGTGCGCCCAGACGACGTCGAGGCCGTCGGCCGGTGCCGGCCCGCGCGGCGCGACGACGAAACCGGTCACTGTGATCGGCCGGTCAGGCAACGTATCATCGAACTCTGAAGGTCGGCGCGCACACTGGCCGCGCGGCCGGCGCTTGCCAAGCGCCTAGACCGCCGCTCCCGCCGCATGGATCGCCAGACCGACCAGCCCGCCGATGACGGTTCCGTTGATGCGGATATACTGGAGGTCGCGGCCGACCGCGGTTTCCAGCTTGTCGGTGACGGTCGAGGCGTCCCAGCCGCGCACGGTGTCGCTGACCAGCCGGACGATGGCATCGCCGTAGCTGCCGACGACACTGACCGCGGTCCGCCGGGCCAGCGTATTGATCGCGTCCGCCAGCGCGGCGTTGCCCGCGATCACTTCGCCCGCCGCCAGCGCGATGCGGCCGCGGCCCTGCCCCGGCGGCGCCTCGACCATCTCGGCCAGCATCGCCTTGAGCGTCGCCCACAGCGACTCGAACATCGCCGCGGTCGCGGGACTGTCGAGCAGCTCCAGTTTGGACGCCTCGACCTCGCTTGCGGCGGTTGAGGACGGATCTTCGAGGTCCGCGGCAAGGCTGTGCAGCCAGGCGGTGATGGCGACCCGGTCCGGGTGCTCGCGGCCGAGCGGCAGCGGCGGTGGCGGCGGTTCGGGCAACGCCGCGGTGGTGCCCTCCAGCGCCGCCATGCGCTCGCGGAAGGCGTGGACGATCTGGTTCTTGTCGCGGCGCTGCAACTCGGCCGCTTCCTCGGTCATCGCGAACAGATGGTCCTGGACGCCGTCGATGAAGGCTTTCGCATAACCGCGGTCGACGAAGCCCGGCATGTACTTTGGCGCGCGCGCGGCGACCGCGGCGTGGATGTCGTCCTGCCGCGCATCGACGACGTTCATCGCCGCTGCCAGCAGCGCCTCGACCAGCGGCTCGTGGCGGCCGGCATCGACCAGCGGGCGCAGGAAGCGCGCCAGCAGCGGTGCCACCGGCCGGTCGCGCAGCCGGTCGGTGACGGTGACCGCGATCAATTGCGCGATCGTCGGCCCGTCGAGCGCGTCGGCGAACTGCAGCAGCAATTGCGACAGGGCCTTGCGGAGCCGCCCGGCCTTGAGGTCGCCGGCGGCCGGCGGTGCGGCCAGCCAGCGTCCCAGGGTGCCCGCCAGGTCGAACGCTTCCAGCCGCCGCGCCACCACCGCGGGCGTCAGGAAGTTATCCTTCAGGAACAGCGCCAAGCTGTCGCCGATCCGATCCTTGTTCGATGGGATGATCGCGGTGTGCGGGATCGGCAGGCCGAGCGGATGGCGGAACAGTGCGGTCACCGCGAACCAGTCGGCCAGCCCGCCGACCATCGCCGCCTCGAAGAAGGCGCGGGCATAGCCGAATTGAACGGCGTAGGCGGGGTAGTGCGGGCGAACGGCGATCAACGCCGCCCAGGCCACCGCCATCGCCACGAGCAGCAACGTCGCCACCAGACGCATGCGGTGGAACGGCGTCGTCGCGCCGACGATGCGAAACGGTTCAAGACGAATGCGGTCCATTCGCCGGGATCAACTCACTCCGCCGGAAAGGGTGCCGCAGCTTTGTCCTCGCCGCCATTGGTGAACCATTTGCCGAAGCGCGGCGCGAGGAATTTCTCGATGTCGTCGGCGATGGTGAAGGCGGCGGGCACGATGATCAGCGTCAGCACCGTCGACAGCGCGATACCGCCAATCACCGCGATGCCCATCGGCTGCTGCCACGAGCCGTCTGTGCCGAGCGACAACGCCACCGGCACCATGCCCGCGATCATGGCGACAGAGGTCATGACGATCGGCTGGGCGCGCTTGCGGCCGGCATCGAGGATCGCCTCGACGCGGTCCGTACCCTCGCGCATCTTCTCAATGGCGAAGTCGATCAGCAGGATGGAGTTCTTGGCGACGATGCCGAACAGCATCAGCAGGCCGATGAACACCGGCATCGAAATCGCCGTGCCGGTCGCCCACAGCGCGATCACCGCGCCGAGCGGCGCCAGGAACAGCGACGCCATGTTGACGAAGGGCGGCATGACGCGGCGGTAAAGCAGCACCAGCACCGCGAACACCAGCAGCACGCCGGCGACAAGCGCGAAGACGAAGTTGGTGAACAGCTCAGCCAGCCACTCGGCCTCGCCGACCGCGACCTCCTTGATGCCCTGGGGCAGGTTCTTGTACTCGGGCAGCGCGCGGAGTGCGTTGTTCGCGTCGCCGCCCTGCGCGCCGGGCGCAAGATCGGCCACGACCGCGATGCGCCGGCCCTGGTTGAAGCGGCGGATCTTCACGGCTCCTTCCGAGAAGCCGACGTCGGCCAGAACCTTGAGCGGCACGGTTCCACCGCCGGCGGTCGGCACCGGCAGATTTCGCAGCGTATCGAGGTCCCCGCGCGAGCTTTCGGGCAACTGCACCCGAATCGGGATCTGGCGGTCCGACAGCGAGAACTTGGCCAGGTTCTGCGGCACGTCGCCGATCGTCGCGATGCGAATGGTCTGGCTGAGCGCCGCCACCGACACGCCCATCGACGCGGCGATGTCGAAATGCGGCCGGACGACAATCTCGGGGCGCTGCAGGTCGGCATCGATGTGCGAGTCGCGCAGAGCCGGAAGGCGCTTCATGCCGACGACCAGGTTCTCGGCGGCGCGGTGCAACAGCAACGGATCCTCGCCGACCAGCATGACGGTAATGTCACGCCCGCCGAAGCCGCCGGTCTGCGACTGGAAGTTGACGCGCGCGTCGGGCAGCTGGCGCATCGTCGGCGCCATGTCGCGCTCGAACTCGATGGTGGTCAGCTTGCGCTCGCTGCGCGGCACCAGATTGACGTTGAGATAGGCGTAGCGAATCTCGTCATCGCCGCCGATGTTCTCGAACACCTGCTTGACCTCCGGCCGGGTGCGCAGCAACGCCGCCGCCTGAGCCGACACCCGCTTGACATCCTCCAGGCGGACGCCCGGCGTCATCTCGATGGTAACGCTGCTCTGGCCCGAGTCGACCGGCGGCTGGAAGGCGAGCGGCAATTGCTTGCCGATGACACCGGTCAGCGCCAATGCGACGACGCCGCCCATGACGGTCCACCAGCGGTGCCGGATGGACCATTTCAGGAAGCTGATATAGCGCTGCATAATCGGGCCGGAGGCGTGCTCGCGCTGGCCGTGCGCCTTCAGGAAATAGGCGGCGCACAGCGGCGTGATCAGGCGCGCGACCAGCAGCGACATCATCACCGCTGCGACCACCGTCAGGCCGAACGACTTGAAGAACTGGCCCGAGATGCCGGGCATCAGCGCGACGGGCAGAAATACCGCAACGATCGCCATGGTCGTCGCGACGACCGCCAGGCCGATCTCGTCGGCGGCGTCGAGCGAGGCCTGCCACGCCGATTTCCCCATCCGCATGTGGCGCACAATATTCTCGATTTCGACGATCGCGTCATCAACGAGGATGCCGGCGACGAGGCTGAGCGCCAGCAAGCTGAGGAAGTTCAGGCTGAAGCCCATCACATCCATGAAGAAGAACGCCGGGATGATCGACAGCGGGATAGCCAGCGCCGAGATCAGTGTCGCGCGCCAGTCGCGCAGGAACAGCCACACGACGATCACCGCCAGCACCGCGCCTTCGATCAGCGAGCGGATCGCGCCCTTGTACTGGTCGCGGGTGTATTTGACGTTGTCTTCGAACAGCTCGATCTTGGCGCGCGGGTTTTCCTTCGAGATTTTGTCCATCTCGGCGAGCACCTTGTCCATGGACTGGACTTCGGAGGCGCCCTTGGCCTTCTGGACGAAGAACGCGGTGACTTCACGGCCGTTGAGGCGCGCCAGCGAGCGCTGCTCGGCGGCACCGTCAACGACGGTTGCGACATCGCCCAGCCGGATGATGCGGTCACCGCTGATCGCGATCTGGGTGTCGGAGAGCGCCTGCGCGGTCTTGGCGCCGCCCAGCACGCGCAGCGACTGTTCCGCCCCGGCGACTTCGGCCCGGCCGCCGGCGGCATCGACGTTCAGGCTGCGCAGCGCCGAATTGATCTGGACCGCGGTGACCCCGTAGGACTGCAGGCGCGCCGGATCGAGGTTGATGCGGATCTCGCGGCTGACACCGCCCTGGCGGCTGACACCGGCGACGCCGGGGATCGCCAGCAGGCGCTTGGCGATGGTGTTGTCGACGAACCAGCTCAGCTGCTCGATGGTCATGTCGGTGGTGCTGACGGTGAAGCGGCCAAGCCCGCCATCGAAATCCTGCCGGTTGACCTGCGGCTCCAGAATACCCTCCGGCAGCTCGCCGCGGATGCGCGAGACCGCGTCGCGCACGTCATTGACGGCCCGGTCGGTCGGCGTGCCGATGGCGAACTCGACGATCGTGCTCGAGATGCCTTCGGTCGCCCAGGAGGTGATCTTCTCGACATTGCCGATCGACGCCACCGCACCCTCGATGCGCTGGGTGACCTGCTTTTCCATCTCGGTCGGCGCGGCACCGGGCTGGCTGACCGTGACCCGCACGGTCGGGAAGCTGATGTCCGGCTGGTTGTTGATCGCCATGCGATTGAAGCTGACGATCCCCAGGAAGCTGAGGATCAGGAACAGCACGATCGGGAAGGTCGGGTTGCGGATCGCCCAGCTGGAGATATTGCGCATGGTTCAGGCCGCCTTGGCTGAGGGTGCGCGCACCGGCTTGACGGTCTCGCCCGGTTGCAGGAACCCGCCTGCGCTAAGCACGATCTGCTCGGTGCCGTCGAGGCCGGAGGCGATGCTGAGGCCGCCGGCGTTGATCGCGCCGACCTTCACGTCGCGCCGCGTGATCTTGCCGTTGCCAGCGACGACATAGACGTAGCTGCCCTTCTCGTCGATCATCACAGCCGACTGCGGCAGCACCGGCTGCGTCGCCTCGCCGGCCGAAATCCGCGCGTTGGCGAAGGCGCCGACGCGCAGCCCCGGGGAATAAGCGAGCGCGATCCGCGCGGTGCCCTGGCGGCTTTGCAAGTCGATCACCGGATCCAGCAGCCAGATGCGGCCGCGGTAGCTGGCGGTCGAGCCGACCGGGGTCACGGCCGCGGGCTGGCCCACCTTCAGGCGCGCCAGGTCCTGCTCCGCGACCAGGGCGCGCATCTCGAGCACGCCGCCCTCGGCCACCCGGAACAGCGAGGCCCCGCCGGCACTGACGACCTGCCCGGCCTCGACGTTGCGGGTCAGCACCAGGCCGTCGGACGGACTGCGGATATCCAGCCGGCCCATCCGCGCCTGCATCTCGCCGAACTGCGCCTGCGCCACCTTCACCTTGGCGTTGGCGGCATCAAGGGTCGCGGTCTTGCGGTCGATATCGGCCTTGGAGATGAAGCCCTTGGCAACCAGCCGCCCGGCCCGGTCGAGTTCCGACCGGGCCAGCGCCGCGTCGGCGCGCGCCGAACCGATGCCGGCGGACATCGCGGCAACCTGCTGGACCAAGACATTACGATCAATACGCGCCAGCACCTGGCCACGCTTGACGAACTGCCCGGCGTCGACAAGCACTTGCGTCACCATCCCGCCCTCGCCCTGGACGCCGACCGGCATGTCGCGGCGCGCCGCGATCGAGCCCGAAACCCGGATCTGGTCGGCGACCAGCGTCTGGCCCGGCACGATCACGGTTACCCGCGCCAGCGGAGCCGCCGGCGGCTTCGCATCGGCGGCAGGCTTCGCACGGCCGAAATAGGCGAGCGTCGCGATCAGCAGCAACGCGACGACGCCACCGACCGCCGCGATCACCAGCCACCGCCGACGCGGCGGCGCGGCATCGGGCAGGGCGTAGCCCGTCACCGCCGCGTCTGGCCCGATTGAGCTGTGCATGTTCATCAAGTCGCTCACATTATTCTTTTCCGCTCACTGTATTACATGCGTAATGCACTGGCGGCAAGGCCTCATATAACCCGGATTTATCTGATTGCGAAGCGCGCCGCGGGCGGCAAAAATCGACCTGTTTGGAGCCGGAACGATTTTCGTGAGACGAATTCCGCTACGTGCGTTAGGCTGGCTCCTCTAATGGCAAGGAAGCGGAAATATGTTGGGTTGGCTCTGGGCGGCAATCATCGGTCTCATCGCAGGTGCGATCGCCAAGGCGATCATGCCGGGCAAGGATCCAGGCGGCATCTTCGTGACGATGCTGATCGGCATCGCCGGCGCGTTGCTGGCATCGTTCATCGGCCGCTCGCTCGGCTGGTACACCGAGGGTGAGGGTGCCGGCTTTATCGGCGCCATCATTGGCGCGATCATCCTGCTGGCGCTGTGGCGGCTGATCAATCGCGGCCGCGCCACCTGAGGCGTTCAGCTTCGCGCAAGTTCGTTACGTCCACATCATCACGAACGCTTGCCGCCATCCCGCCGGGGTGGCGGCACTTCGTCTGTCTGGAGACCGCCACATGATCCGCACCGCACTCGCCGCCGCCGCCGCCGCGCTCGCCGCCGCCGCCGTTCCCGCCGCCGCGGACACTACTGTCCAGGTGCCGACACTGAGCGTCTCGGCCGAGGGCCGCTCGCTGCGCGCCCCTGATCTCGCCGAAGTCTCGGGCGGTGTCGTCACCGTCGCCCCGACCGCGGCGCAGGCGATGGCCGACAACGCGCAGAAGATGTCCGCCGTCGTCGCCGCCGTCCGCAAGGCCGGCGTCGCCGAGCGCGACATCCAGACCGCGGGCCTCAGCCTGCAGCCGCAGTATCGCTACGAGAACAACCAGGCGCCGATCCTGACCGGCTATCAGGCGAGCAACACCGTGTCGCTGCGGCTGCGCAAGCTGCCCGACGCCGGCCGCCTGCTAGACACCCTGGTGTCGGTCGGCGCGAACCAGATCAGCGGGCCGAACTTCCGCGTCGACAACAGCGACGCCGCGCTGGACGAGGCGCGCGTCGCCGCGGTCGCCACCGCCAAGGCCCGCGCCGAACTCTATGCCAAGGCCGCCGGCGTCCGCCTCAAGCGCATCATGACGCTGAGCGAGAGCGGCGGCTACGAACCGCCGCGCCCGATGGTGATGATGCAGGCCCGCGCCATGAAGGCCGAGGCCGACACCCCGGTCGTGCCGGGCGAGATCGCGCTGACGGTCACGGTGAACGTGACGTGGGAGATCGAATAGCGCGGGATCGTTGTTCCGCCGTTCCGAGAGGTATACTGTGTCGTCCGGGGAGAACGGACATGAACATCAGGCTCACGAGTGTGTTTGTCTTGGCTGCGGTTGTGGCGGCGCAACCGGCCAGTGCGTTGCTCGTTTGGAAGGGCCGCGACGGCAAGGCCTACTCGAGCGTCAAGGACTGCTTTACCAACAACCCGCAATGCCTGCCCGAGCAGGCGCGCGCGGTTTCCGGCGGCGGCGGCAAATCGGATGCGACGCCGCCGACACCCTCCGATCGCAGCGCGCCTCCCGCTCTATGCCGGGCGACGGACGGCTGGATGAGCCAGCCGCCCTGCGACCGGGCCACCGGTCAGGCGGAAGTGCCCGCGCCGCAGTAGCGCGGTCGGGTGGCTAGACCACCGTCGCACCGCCATCGATCACAAAGCTCTGACCCGTCGCGAAGCCGCCGGCCTTGGCCGCCAGCAGCACCGCCATGCCGGCGATCTCGTCGGGCACGCCGATCCGCCTGAGCGGCGCGCCGTCGGTGGATTGTTTCAGGATTTCGGGGTTGTCCCACAGTGCCTTGGCGAAGTCGGTCTTGATCAGGCCCGGCGCGATGCAGTTGACGCGGACATTGTCGGGCCCGAACTCGGCCGCGAGGTTGCGCGCCAGCTGCATGTCGGCGGCCTTGGAGATGCAATAGGCGCCGATCATCGTCGAGGCCTTCAGCCCGCCGACCGACGAGATGATGGTGATGCTGCCCGCGTGCCGCGCCCGCATCGCCGGGGCGACCATGGCGATCAGCCAGTGGTTGGAAACGATGTTGTTCTGCAGGATCTTGCCGAACTGCTCGTCGCTGATCTCCGCCTGCGGCCCGAAATAGGGGTTGGACGCGGCGTTGCAGACCAGCGCATCGATGCTGCCGAAGCGCGCCAGCGTGCCGTCTACCAGCGCCTGCAGCGAGCCCTTGTCGGCGATGTTGGCGGGGATGCTGACCGCCGCCTCGCGCCCGACGCTCGCGTTGATCTCCGCCACCGCGGCTTCGCAGGCGTCGGCCTTGCGGCTGCTGACCACGACGTTCGCACCGTGCTCCGCCATGCGGTGCGCGATCGCCTTGCCGATGCCCCGCGACGAGCCGGTGATCAGCGCGGTCTGGCCGCTCAGGTCGAACAGTTCGGGTATCGGCATCGTTCACTCCCCTTGATTTTGCAGGCACGGTAGGCGACCGCTGCGGTCGCCGGCAAGCGCCGCGCTGCGGAGCCTGAATTGCCCCCCTCCCCCGCCATCCGCTCGACGCTGCTGGCCTGCCTGTTCTTCGCCGGCTTCGGCTGCCTGATCCCGTTCCTGCCGCTGTGGCTGGAGAAGGTGCACGGCTTCAGCGGCACGCAGATCGCCGTCGTGCTCGCCGTCGCGGGGTTCAGCCGGGCGGTCGTCGGGCCGGTCAGCGCCGCCTGGGCCGATGGCCGCGCCGACCGGCGCGCGCCGCTGTTCCTGTTCACCGGCGTGCTGACCGCCGGGTTCCTGGCGCTGCGCTTCCTCGACGGCTTCAACGCGGTGTTCGCGCTGATCCTGCTGCTCGACATTGCCTATTGGGGGCTGCTGCCGGTGGTCGAGACGACGCTGCTGCGGCTGACCCGGACCGGCCGCCCGAGCTATGGCTTTGCCCGCGGGCTGGCGTCGGCGGCATTCGTCGCGGGCACCACCATAGTCGGGCTGCTCAACGACACGCTGCGCAGTTACTGGCCGATCTGGGGTTTCCTGCTCGCCATCTCTGCAATGATGGTCATGAGCAGCGCGTGGATGCCAAGGGAGCCGGTGCTAGCGGCGACCGAGAAATCAATGCCGTTCGGCGAGCGGTTGCGGTCCGGCCTCGGCATGTTGCGCAACCCCGCCTTCACGCTGTTCATCTGCGCGGCCGGGCTGATCCAGGCGAGCGCGGCGTTCCTCTACACCTCGGGGTCGCTGGTGTGGAGCAACGCGCAGGGGTTCAGCAGCTCGACCATCGCGCTGCTGTGGAACATCGGCGTGCTGGCGGAAGTCGGCTTCCTGATGTTCCTGGGGAACTGGTCGGCGAAGTTCCGGCCCGAAACGCTGATCGTCGCGGGCGGTATCGGCGCGGTGGTGCGCTGGACCGCGCTGGCGGCGCTGCCGCCGCTGTGGCTGCTGGTGCCGCTGCAGCTGCTGCACGCGCTCAGCTTCGCCGCGACCTTCCTGGGCGGCATGCGCTTCATCCAGACCATCCACGGCGACGACCGCGCGCCGACTGCTCAGATGATCTACATGGGGCTGGCGAACGCGCCCGCCTATGCGGCCGCGGTGCTGATTTCGGGTCCGCTGTACGACCGGGTCGGCGCGCCCGGCTATCTGGCAATGACGGCGGTCGCTGCGGTCGGCCTGGTGCTGGCGATCATGCTGCGGGCGCGGACCTACAGCTCCATCAGATCGCCCTGCGAATCCGGCTCGCCGTAGGGCGGCGTCGGGATCGCCATCTGGGCGGCCTTGAGCGCCCGGCTCCAGCGGTCGTCGAGCTCGCGGTAATAGGGGTCGTCGCTGTCGATGCGGTGGTTGAGCGCGGGTTCGGACTTGCCCGGCACCACCGTCAGCAGGTCGATCGGCAGCCCGACCGCGAGGTTCGACCGCATCGTCGAGCTGAACGAGATCAGCGCCACCTTGATCGCCTCCGCAATCGGCGTGTCGTAGGCGATCTGGCGGTCGAGGATCGGCTTGCCGTACTTGTGCTCGCCGATCTGCAGGAACGGCGTGTCGGGCTGGCATTCGATGAAATTGCCGCTGCCATAGACCAGGAACAGCCGCGGCTTGCGACCGCCGATGCTGCCGCCGAACAGCAGCGAGGCACCGGTGGCGATTTTGTCGTCGGTGATGCCGGCGTCGATCTCGCCCTTGGCCTCGCGCAGCGCCGCGCCGACCAGCTGCGCTGCCTTGAACATCGACGGCGCGTTGTCGAGCGTCTCGCGCTCGTCGGCGCCGGGCACGATCATCGCGTCCTGCAGCTTGGTGACCGCCGCCTGCGTCACCGACAGGCTGCCGGCGCTGGCGACCGCGAGGCAGCGCTCCGGCCCGGTTTCGAACAGGCGCAGCTTGCGATAGGTCGAGATGTTGTCGACGCCGGCATTGGTGCGGGTATCGGCCATCATCACCATGCCGTCCTTGACCAGTATCCCGACGCAATAGGTCATTGCTTCCACCTCGTGGCTGAACGCCTCGCGGCTGTCCCATTCCCGGCTCATTGAGACAAGTCCGCATCGAAGGCACTCACCGCGACGTGCATCGTCTCCGCGCCGCCGCCGCGCCGCGCGCCGCGCACCGGCGCGGCATCCTGATAGTCGAGCCCGACCGCGACACGCAGGTGCGCCTCGGTCGTCGATTGCCCGTTGGTCGGGTCGAAGCCGACCCAGCCGAGCTCCTCGATCCACGCCTCCGCCCAGGCATGGCCGGCCGGCTGGGTCTCGTCGCGTACATAATGACCAGAGACATAACGTGCCGGGATGCCGAGGTGGCGCGCCGCCGCGCAGAATACGTGGGTATAGTCCTGGCAGACGCCGCGTCCGCTGGCGAAGGCGGTGACCGCATCGGTGCCGGTGCCCGTCGCCTCGGTGTCGAAAACCATCTGCTCGCGCAGTGCCAGTTGCAGCGCGTGCAGCGTGTCGACGTCGCTGTCGTGCCGATGCGCGCGGGCGAAGTCCTGGATCGCCTTGTCGGGGATCGTCAGCTCGCTCTGGCGCAGAAAGATCGCCGGCGGCAGCGGCTCGTTCGAGCCGCGGATGATGCCGTGGGTGTCGATCGTCTCGACCTCGCCGCCGACGGTGAACGCCATGCGGGTCAACGGATGATCGGCGTAGAACATGTGGACGATGTTGCCGAACACGTCGGTCGAGCGGCGCAACGAGCCATCCGCATCGACATCGACGCGCCAGCTCAGCACGGTCTGGTCCTCGTGCGCGTGGGGCTCGACACGGAGCAACTGGATCATCGCGCTGGCGGGCAGCGAATAATCGTACACCGTTGAATATTCGACCTTGATCCGCACTCGGCCCCTCCCCGGACGTTAACGCGCCCTCAAAACAGATATTGCTCGGCGATCGCTTCGCCGAGCCGGTTGTTGCCGGCGATGAACTTACCCAGGAACTCGTGCAGACCGTTGGTGAAGATCGTGTCGATCCTGAGACCGCGCAGCCGCGCGTGCTCGGCAGAAGCCAGCCGGTGCGCCGGGCCGCGCCGCCCGCCGGCGGCATTCGCGAGCAAGTCGAGGTAGCGCAGCACGTCGCCGTAGCAGCTGGCGAGGCTGCGCGGGATCTGGCTGTTGAGGATCAGCAGGTCGGCGACCAGCCACGGCTTGACCGATTCACGGTAGACCCAGCGATAGGCGGTCAGCGCCGAGACGGTGCGCAGGATCGTCGTCCACTGGAAATAGTCGAGGCTGCCGCCGACTGTTTCGCCGCGCGGTAGCAGCAGGTGGTACTTCACGTCGAGCACGCGCGCCGTGTTGTCGGCCCGCTCGATCGCGGAGCCGAGGCGGATGAACCAATAGGCATCGCCGCGCAGCATGGTGCGGTGGGCCGCACCGTCGAACGACTGCATCGCTGCTTTGACCGTCTCAAGCAGCGTCGCCAGCGCCTCGCGATCGACGAGGCGGGTGCCAAACTTCTGCATCTCCAGCCACGCGCCGTTGATCGCCTCCCAGGCCTCCAGCGTCAGCGCGGTGCGCACCGCGCGGGCATTGGCCCGCGCCGCCTCGACGCAGCGGCGGATCGAGCTGGGGTTGGCCGGGTCGATGGTCAGGAAGGCGATGACACCGGCCTCGTCGACGACCAGACCGCGGTCCTTGTAGGCCTTGGTCATCCAGGCGGCGGCGAGCGCGCTTTCCCAGGCGTTGGTCGCCCCGCCATGGGATTGCGGCAGCGACGCCAGCCGCAGCGTCGCCTCGATCAGGCGCGACAGGAAATCGGCGCGCTCTATATAGCGCCCGACCCAGTAGAGGTTGCCGGCGGTGCGGCTCAGCATCGCCTAGTCATCGACCACCCACGTGTCCTTCGTGCCGCCGCCCTGCGACGAGTTCACAACCAGCGAGCCGGGGTCGAGCGCCACCCGCGTCAGCCCGCCGGGCACGATGGTGATGCCAGCCGACCCGGTCAGCACGAACGGCCGCAAATCGACATGGCGCGGGGCGATGCCGGAGTCGCACAGCGTCGGGCAGGTCGACAGCGCCAGCGTCGGCTGGGCGATGAACTTCTCCGGATGCGCGCGCAGCTTGGCGGCGAACGCCGCGATGGTCGCGGCGGGCGCGTGTGGACCGACCAGCATGCCGTAGCCGCCTGAGCCATCCACTTCCTTGATCACCAGCTCGGCGAGATGGTCGAGCACATAACCGAGCGCTTCCGGCTCGCGGCAGCGCCACGTCGGCACGTTGTTCAGGATCGGCTTCTCACCCGTGTAGAACTCGATGATCTCGGGCATGTAGCTGTAGATCGCCTTGTCGTCGGCGACGCCGGTGCCGGGCGCATTGCAGATCGTCACATTGCCCGCCGCATAGGCCGCCATCAGTCCCGGCACCCCGAGCGTCGAGTCGGGCCGGAAGCATAGCGGATCGAGATAGGCGTCATCGAGGCGGCGGTAGATAACGTCGACGCGCTGCGGACCCTGCGTCGTGCGCATGTAGACGACGTCGTCCTTGACCGCGAGATCGCTGCCCTCGACCAGCTCGATACCCAGCTTGTCGGCAAGGAAGCTGTGTTCGTAGAAGGCGCTGTTGTGCTGGCCGGGGGTCATCAGCACGACGACCGGCGCGGTTCCGACGTTGGGGCTAACCGACTGCAGCGTCTCGAGCAGCGCCTCGGGGTAGATCTCGACCGGCGCGACCTTTACCGCGTGGAACAGCTCGGGCACCAGCTTCAGCATCACCTCGCGGTTTTCGAGCATGTACGAGACGCCCGACGGGGTCCGGGCATTGTCCTCGAGCACGTAGAATTCGTGCGCGTCGGTCCGCACCAGGTCGATGCCGGCGATGTGGCACCAGATATCGTGCGCCGGCCGGTGGCCGATCATCGGCAGGCAGAAGCCCGGATTCTGCAGCACCAGAGCCTCGGGTAGCAAGCCGGCGCGCAGGATCTCGCGCGGTCCGTAGATATCGGCAAGGAAACTGTTGAGCGCGCCCACGCGCTGCCGCAGCCCGGCCTCCAGCGTCGTCCACTCGGCGCGGTGCAGGATGCGGGGCACGATGTCGAAGGGGATCAGGCGCTCGGCAGCGTCGGGGTCGCCATAGACCGCGAAAGTGATGCCGATGCGGCGGAAGAACAGTTCCGCCTGCGCCTTGCGGGTTTCCATCAGCGCGTGCGGGCTGGCGTCGAGCCAGTCGCGGATGGCGCGATAGGCGTCGCGGACATTGCCGTCGCCCGCCGCCGCGTGGCCGAACATCTCATCGAAAGCCGCTGTTTTTGCCAACACGTCCCCGCTGCTTTTCACGTTACCGCATAGTGTGCAGTGCAGCGGAGGCGTGCAAGCCGTTTGTCGGTAGGCCTTATTCGGGCTGTCGCGTGCGCTCGGCAGCGGCCGCCTGGGCGACCGGGATCGTTGCGCGACAGGCGGCGGTGCGGCGGTGGCACGACCGGTGACCGCAGCGATCGCCGTCGCCGGACGGAGCCGATGTGCGGTCACATTGTCGCGGCGGTGGCCTGACGAGAAGCCTTTGAAGCCGCGCGGGGGCATGGCATGAGCACCCCCACATTATTCGGTGACCTTGAGAGCTATGACTGCGAAACGCGTCCTGCCGCTGCTGCTGATCGTCGCCCTCGCCGGTTGCGGCAAGGGCGACGACGCCGCCAAGGGCAAGAAGCGCCCGCCGATGATCGTCGCGGTCGAGCCGGCCGCGACTGCCGACTATGTGCCCCGCCTCGACGCGCTGGGCACCGTAACCCCGCTGCAGTCGGTCGCGGTGCGAACCCGGGTCGACGGCCAGATCACCGCGGTGCTGTTCAATGAGGGTGACACCGTGCGCGCCGGGCAACCGCTGTTCCGGCTCGACGACCGCGCCGTGCGCGCCCAGGTTGCGCAGAACCGCGCCGGCCTCGCGAGTGCCACCGCGACGGCGGCGCAGGCCACCGCCGACCTCCGGCGGTCGCAGGCGCTGGTCGCCAAGGGCTTCGTGTCCAAGGCGACGATCGACCTCAAGCAGGCGGCGGCCGACACCGGCCGCGCCGGCGTCGAGCAGGCACGCGCGACGATCAGCGCGGGCGAGACCGCGCTCAGCTACCTGACCATTCGCGCGCCGGTGTCGGGCCGCACTGGCGAGATCGGCTACAAGGTCGGCGCCACCGTCCGCGCCAGCGACGCAACGCCGCTGATCACGGTCAACCAGCTGTCGCCGATCACGGTGCGCTTCGCGGTGCCGCCCGACGGTATCCAGACCCTGCGCACGGCGCTTGCCGCGGGCACCGTCGGCGTCGTCGCCAGCGACCGCGGCAGCGGCACGCGGCTGGCTTCGGGCCGGCTGGTGTTCCTCGACAACAATGTCGATCCCGCCACCGGCGGACTGGCCGCCAAGGCCGAGTTCGACAATGCGCAGGGCGAGCTCTGGCCCGGCGGGCTGGTCGGCGTGTCGGTACCGCTGGGCACGCCCCAGCGGCTTGTCGCGGTGACCGAGGCCGCGGTCCAGAACGGCCGCGACGGCAGCTTCGTGTGGACCGTCGGCGGGGGCAACAAGGTCGCGATGACGCCGGTCAGCATCGCCGGTCGCGCCGGCGGCCGTGCCTATCTGGCCAGCGGCGTTGCTCCGGGCGCGCGCGTCATTACCGACGCCCTCAACAAGCTCAAGCCCGGCGACGCGGTGCGGGTGAAGGGCGAGCGTAAGCCGGCGACGGCAAGCGCATGAACATCGTCGGCGGCATCGTCGCGCGGCCGGTCGCGACCATCCTGCTGACACTCGCGATCGTCATTGCCGGGCTGTTCGGCTACCGCCAGCTGCCGGTCGCGGCCCTGCCGCAAGTCGACCTGCCGACCATCCAGGTGTCGGCGCAGCTGCCCGGGGCCAACCCGGCGACGATGGCCGCCGCGGTCGCGACACCGATCGAGCGGCAGATGTCGACGATTGCCGGCATCGACCAGATCACGTCGCTCAGCTCCACCGGCTCGACCCAGATCACCATCCAGTTCGCGCTCGACCGCGACATCGACGCCGCCGCGCTCGACGTGCAGTCGGCGATCTCGGCGGTGCAACGCCGCCTGCCGTCCGAAATGAAGGATCCGCCTTCGTTCCAGAAGGTTAACCCGGCCGATCAGCCGGTCCTGATCCTGGCGGCGCGCGACAAGGGCAGTTCGCTGAGCGAGCTGCAGCGCATCCTCGACACCACGATCATCCCGCGCATCTCGACGCTGCCGGGCGTCAGCACGGTGCAGACCTACGGCTCGAAGAAGTTCGCCGTCCGCATCCAGTTCGACCCGCAAAAGCTCGCCGCGCGCGGCCTGACGCCCGAGGATCTGCGCAGCGCGGTAGCCGCCGCCAACAGCAATTCGGCGGTCGGCCTGATCGCTAACGGAACGCGCAGCTACGTTCTCGACGCCACCGGCAACCTGAAGACCGCGGCCGAGTTCCGGGACATCGTCATCAGCCAGAAGGACGGCATACCGGTGCGGGTCGGCGATGTCGCCACCACCATCGACAGCTACGAAAACCTGCGCAGCCTCGCCAAGTTCAATGGCGAGCCGGCGATCATGGTCGCCGCCACCCGCCAGCCCGGGGCCAACGTCGTCGCGCTGGTCGACAGGATCGTCGCGATGCTGCCCGAACTGCGTGCCGCGCTGCCAGCGACAGCGACACTCGACGTTCATGTCGACCGGTCGGAATCGATCCGCCACTCGGTCAACGACGCGCAATACACGCTGATCGGCACGGCGTTGCTGGTGGTGCTGGTGATCTACCTCGTGCTCGGCGACGTGCGCGCGACGCTGATCCCGGCGCTGGTGCTGCCGGTCGCGGCCATCGGCACCTTCGCGGGCATGTTCGCCTTCGGGTACAGCCTCGACAATCTCAGCCTGCTGGCGCTGACGCTGGCGACCGGCTTCGTCGTCGACGACGCCATCGTCGTGCTGGAGAATATCGTCCGTCACATCGAGAAGGGCCAGCGGCCGCGCGACGCCGCGGTGACCGCCACCAAGGAGATCGCCTTCACCGTCGTGTCGATCTCGGTCAGCCTGGTCGCGGTGTTCATCCCGCTGCTGTTCATGGGCGGCGTCGTCGGGCGGCTGTTCCACGAGTTCGCCGTCACCATGACCATCGCCATCGCGGTATCGGCGGTGCTGTCGCTGACACTGATCCCGATGGTCGCGGCGCGCGCGCTGAAAACCGGCCACGAGGAGCCGGGCCGGGTCGCGCGGGTCACCACCCGCGCCTTTGGCAAGCTGCAGAACGCCTATATCCGCGCGCTCGACTGGACACTGGTTCGCAGCCGCGCCGTCATTGTCCTGACCATCGTCTCGGTCGGGGTCGCGGTGTGGGGCTTCGGCGCGGTGCCCAAGGGCTTTTTCCCGACCGAGGACACCGGCTTCCTGTTCATCGGCACCGAGGTCGCCCCGGATGCCGCCTACGCCACGCTGCAGGCCAAGCAGGACCAGATCGCCGCCATCGTCCGCAAGGATCCCGCCGTGATGCGCGTCGCCGCCTTTACCGGCACCGGTGCGGGCGGGCGCATGTTCGCGATCCTGAAGCCCCGTGCTGAGCGCGATTCCGCCGAGGTCATCCAGGCGCGACTGCGCAAGCAGCTGGCAGGCATCCCCGGCGCGTCGGCGTTCCCCAACATCCCGCAGAATCTTACGCTCGGCGGCCGCCAGTCAGCGTCGAATTACCAGTACACCATCGCCTCGGTCGACAAGGACGTGCTCTACGACTTCGCGCCGCAGTTCGAGGCGCGGCTGCGCGCCACGCCGGGCTTCGAGGACGTCACCTCCGACTATACGCTGGGTAGCCGGCAGGCCCGCGTCGTCATCGACCGCGACGCCGCCAGCCGGCTCGGCGTGCCGGTCCAGGCGATCCGCACGACGCTCTACAACGCCTTCGGCAACGCCCAGGTCTCGACGATCTACACCGACGTCGACAGCTATCAGGTGATCCTCGAAATCCGCCCCGACCTGCAGCTGACCCCCGACAGCATCGGGCTGCTCTATGTCCGCGGCGCGAACGGCACGACGGTACCGTTGTCGGCGGTGACCACGACGGTGATCGAGGGCGCGCCGCTGTCGATCAGCCATCAGTCGCAGTTGCCCGCCGTCACCATGGCCTTCAACCTGACCAAGGGCGTCGCGCTGAGCCAGGCCAAGACGCTGATCGACGACGTCCAGACCGATCTCGCGATGCCCGCCGGCATCGTCGGTTCGTTCCAGGGCAACGCGCAGGCGTTCGAGGCGTCGACCGCGTCGATGCCGATCCTGTTCCTCGCCGCGATCCTGGTCATCTACATCGTGCTGGGCGTGCTCTACGAAAGCTTCCGTCACCCGGTCACCATCCTGTCGGGGCTCCCGGCGGCGGGTATCGGCGCGGTCGCCTTCCTGGCGCTGTTCAACCTGCCACTGGACGTCATCGGCATCATCGGCGTCGTCATGCTGATCGGTATCGTCAAGAAGAACGCCATCATGATGATCGACTTCGCGCTATCGGGTCAGCGCGAGCAGGGCTGGACCCCGGCCCACGCCATCCGCGAGGCGTGCATCAAGCGCTTCCGGCCGATCATGATGACGACGTTCGCGGCCATTGCCGCTGCCCTCCCCCTCGCGCTCGGCCTCGGCGCCGGCGCGGAGTTGCGCCAGCCGCTCGGCATCGCGGTGATGGGCGGGCTGCTGGTCAGCCAGGTCCTGACCCTGTTCATCACGCCCGTCGTCTATCTCGGCATCGAAAGCCTGGGCCGCCGGCGGATGCGCGCCGCGCCGCACCCGGTGAGCGAGCCCGAAGCCGCGCGCCTCGCGGCGGAGTAGCCGTTCGCTTGCCCCGCTCGGACGGCTTCGCTAGAGCCGCCGCCTGTCACCGAACCCCGAGGTCACCAATGTCCGACACCATCAACCTGACGCTGACCGAGGACGAGGCCGAAATCGTGCTGTCGGCGCTCGAGGACGACCGCGAGGGCTATATCGACGCCGCCCGCGAAGCCTTTGCCGAAGGCGACAAGGTCAACGGCACGACGTTCGGCGAGGCGGCCGACCGCATTCAGCTGGTGCTCGCCCGTCTGAAGGCGATGATGCCCAATCTGTGAGTGGGTTTGGCCTGTGACCGCCCCGCTCCCCCTCGCCGGCATCAAGGTTCTCGATCTCGGCTCGGTCGTGTTCGGGCCCTATGCCGGGCAATGGCTCGCCGATCTCGGCGCCGACGTCGTCAAGGTGGAAGCCCCCGGCGGCTGCTCGACGCGGCACACCGGACCCAGTCATGAGCCCGGCATGTCGGCGGTGTTCCTGGGCGTCAACCGTTCGAAACGCTCGATCGTCCTCGATCTCGGCGACGCAGCCGCCCGCGACGCGCTGCTCCGCCTCGTCGACGGCGCAGACGTGCTGCTCCACTCGATCCGGCCGCAGAAGCTGGCCAAGCTCGGGCTCGATCCGGAGACGCTGCTGGCGCGCAACCCGCGGCTGGTGTTCGCCGGGCTGCACGGCTTCGCCGACGGCGGGCCCTACGCCGGCAAGCCGGCCTATGACGATGTCATCCAGGGCATGACCGGCATCGCCGACCTGATGGGCCGGCAATCGGGGACGCCCGCCTATTACCCGGCGATCAACGCCGACAAGGTCAGCGGGCTGACCGCCGCCATCGCCATCCTTGCCGCGCTCGTGCGGCGCAATGCGACGGGCTGCGGCGGCTTCGTTGAGGTGCCGATGTTCGAGAGCGTCGTCGCTTTCAACCTCGTTGAGCATCTCTACGGCGAGCAGTTCGTGCCGGCGCGGGGCGCGATGGGCTATCCGCGCGCCATGGCCGCGTGGCGGCGGCCGATGCCGACCAGTGACGGCTTCATCTGCACCATGCCCTACACCGATGCCCACTGGCGGGCGTTCTTCACCGAGGTCGGCCGCCCCGACCTCGCCGCCGATCCCCGCTTCGTCGATGTCGGGGTGCGGACCATCAACATCGCCGCACTCTATGCGCTGGCGGGCGGCTTCATCGCGACGCGGAGCACCGCCGACTGGGTCGCCACGCTCGGCCGCCTGCAGATCCCCGCCGCGCCGATGGCGACGCTGGAGGACCTGCTCAGCGATCCGCAGCTGGCGGCGAGCAACTTCTTCGAGGAACTGCCCGACCCCGCCGGCACGCTGCGCTTTCCCGGCGTGCCGGTCCGTTTCGACGGCGTCCGCCCGCCGATATCCTACCCGCCGCGGCTGGGCGAGCACACCCGCGCCGTGCTGGCAGAGGCCGGGTTCGACGAGGGAGATATCGACGCCCTGATCGCCAGTCGGGCGGCGCGGACGCAGGCGTGAAGCCGGACCGGCCGGCGGGCATCCTGCTGGCGCTGGCGGTAGCAGTGGCGGGCACGACGATCGTCGCCGGCAAAGCATTGCCGATCAAACCCGCGCTCGCGGCCAAACCGACCGCCGCTCTGGCGCCGGAGGTCGATGACGACACGAAAGCCTACGCGCGCTTCCGCGACCTGCCTGTCGAGGACGCTCTCATTGCCCAATCTGGCCGCATCGCGGCCGCGTTCGCCGCCCTGCCGGCACACGGCCCTGCCCCGGAAACCTTCGTGCTGGCGGTCGGCGGCAGCGGCTTTCAGGAAATCTTCGACCGCGAAGCCCGCAAGGCGGCACAGACCCTCACCGCCCGCACCGGCGGTCCCTCGGTTGTCCTCAGCAACACGCCCGGCCAGGTCGAAAGCGGCCTGCTCGCCTCGCCCGCGACCGTCGCGCTGGCGACGGCGGCGATCGGCCGGCGCGCGCAGCCGCAGGACTTGCTGATCGTCTACCTGTCGTCCCACGGCGGCGACGACGCCCGCATCCAGATGGACGCTCCGCGGCTCGACTTCGCCCCGCTGTCGGCGAGCGCGTTGGCCCGCGACCTCGCCCGGGCCGGCCTAAAACGGCGGATCGTCATCGTGTCGGCCTGCTACGGCGCCACCTGGATCAAGCCGCTGGCCAGCCCGTCGACGATCCTCATCACCGCCGCCGCCGTCGACCGCACCTCGTTCGGCTGCGACGACAGCCGCGCGCTGACCGTCTTCGGCAAGGCGATCATCGGTGAGCTCGCCAAGCCCGACCAGAGCCTCGCCCAGGCCTTTGCCCGCGCCAAATTGCGCATTGCCGCCGAAGAGCGTAGCGAGCGCGCGACGCCGTCGCTGCCACAAGCCTGGGTCGGCCGCGACATGGTCGCGCTCTGGTCGAAGCCCTGGCCGCCGAAGGCGGGTTAGGTTCCGGCCCCATTTCGGCTATAATCATCGCTCGGGCCGGGGAGACGACGATGGCAACGATCGCTGCGGCCAGTCCTCATGCGCGGGTCGAGCGCACCCGCTTCTATCTCTGGCTGACCGGCGCGATGGTGCTGGTCGCGTTCGCCGGCTTTACGCCAACCTTCTGGTCGCCGATGGCGCGGGGTGCCAGCGTCGGCGCGCCGGTACTTATCGTCCACGGCCTGCTGTTCTCGGCCTGGGTCGTGTTCCTGTTCACCCAGGCGGCGCTGGTCGCGAGCGGGCGAACGCTGCGGCACAAGGACTGGGGGCTGGCCGGCGTCGCGCTGGCCAGCGCGATGGCGTTCTCGGTGCCGCTCGTCGTCCTGACACAGCTCGCCGACGCGGAGGCGGCGGGCTACGGCGATCAGGCGCGGCGCTTCGCCATTGTGCCGTTGCTCGCCCTGCCGCTGTGGGGCGGGCTGCTCATCCTCGCCTTCGCCAACGTCCGCCGGCCCGAGGTGCACAAGCGGCTGATCCTCGTTGCGACGATCAGCATGCTGCAGGCCGCGGTCGCGCGCTTCTTCCTCCTCGCGGTCGGGGGCCCGCCGGGCGGACCGCCGCCATCGGTCGTTTTCACGGTGCCCGCGGCGCTGGTTACCGACCGGCTGCTGGTCGCGGCAATGACCTATGACTGGCGAACCCGTGGCCGACCGCACCCCGTCTATATCGCGGGCGGCGCGCTGGTGCTCGCCAAGCAGTTGCTCATCGTGCCGATGTCGCTGACCCCGCAATGGATCGCTGCCGTCCAGCAGTTCGAGCGGCTACGCGGATAGCGGAAAGAACTTCTCCTCGGCGATCTTGCCGGCCTGGATCGTGTAGAGCGCGGTTTCCTCCATGTGCATGGTCTCGCCGCTCGCCTTGACCGTAACGTCCATGCTGGCTCTCCTCTTCCCGGGTCGGAACGTAACACGAACAACGGTGCCGGCCAATGACAGCGCCGCCGCCCTTCGCTAAAGCCGCGCGCATGACCGAGATCACGCCCCAGATCGTCGCCGACCACGGCCTCACACCCCACGAGTACGACACCATCGTCGACAGCATGGGGCGCGCCCCCAACCTGCTCGAACTCGGCATCTTCTCGGTGATGTGGTCGGAGCATTGCAGCTACAAATCCAGCCGCCTGCACCTCGCCAAGCTGCCGACCACCGCACCGTGGGTGATCTGCGGGCCGGGCGAGAATGCCGGGGTCATCGACATCGGCGACGGCGACGCCTGCATCTTCAAGATGGAGAGCCACAACCACCCCAGCTTCATCGAGCCCTACCAGGGTGCCGCAACCGGCGTCGGCGGCATCCTGCGCGACGTCTTCACCATGGGCGCGCGGCCGGTCGCCAACATGAACGCGCTGCGCTTCGGCATGCCCGACGCGCCCAAGATGAAGCATCTGATCCGCGGCGTCGTCGCGGGCATCGGCGGCTACGGCAACTGTGTCGGCGTCCCCACCGTCGGCGGCGAGACCAATTTCCATCCCGCCTACAACGGCAACATCCTGGTCAATGCGATGACCGTCGGCGTCGCGCGCACCGACAAGATCTTCTATTCCGCCGCTGCCGGCATCGGGAATCCGGTCGTCTATGTCGGCTCCAAGACCGGCCGCGACGGCATCCACGGCGCGACCATGGCGTCGGCCGAGTTCACCGAGGACAGCGAGGACAAGCGCCCGACGGTGCAGGTCGGCGACCCGTTCACCGAGAAACTGCTGATCGAGGCCTGCCTCGAACTGATGGCGTCGGACGCCATCGTCGCTATCCAGGACATGGGCGCGGCCGGCCTGACCAGCTCCAGCGTCGAGATGGCGTCGAAGGGCGGCGTCGGGCTGCGGCTGGACCTCGACAAGGTTCCGGTCCGCGAGGACCACATGACCCCCTACGAGATGATGCTGAGCGAGAGCCAGGAGCGCATGCTGATGGTGCTCAAGCCCGGCCGCGAAGCGTTCGCGGAAGGCATCTTCCGCAAATGGGAGCTCGACTTCGCAGTCATCGGCGAAGTCGTCGCGGGCGAGACGCTTACCCTGACCTTCCACGGCGAGACCGTCGGCGCGATCCCGCTCGCGCCGCTGGCCGACAAGGCGCCGAAGCTCGACCGCCCGCACGTGCCGACGCCCAAGCGCGCACCGCTCACCGCCGTGCCCGAAAGCACCGACATCGCCGCCGATTTGCTCAAGCTGATGGGTAGCCCCGAGATCGCCTCGCGCCGCTGGATCTGGGAGCAATATGACCACATGGTCGGCGGAGACACCGTCCAGCGCCCCGGCGGCGATGCGGCGGTCGTCCGCGTCCACGGCACGCAAAAGGGCCTGGCGATCACCACCGACTGCAACCCGCGCTACTGCTTCGCCGACCCCTATGAGGGCGGCAAGCAGGCGGTCGCGGAGGCCTACCGCAACCTGTGTGCGGTCGGCGCGACACCGCTGGCGATCACCGACTGCATGAACTTCGGCAACCCCCAGCGCCCGGAGATCATGGGCCAGTTCGTCGGCTGCATCGAGGGCATGGCGGAGGCCTGCCGCGCCCTCGACTTCCCGGTCGTGAGCGGCAACGTCAGCCTCTACAACGAGACCGAGGGCACCGGCATCCTCCCCACCCCTGCCATCGGCGGCGTCGGACTGCTGCAGGACTGGTCGAAGAGCGCGACGATCGCGTTCAAGGCGGCAGGGGAGGCGATCTGGATCGTCGGCGCGAACCGAGGCCACCTTGGGCAATCGCTGTGGCTCCGGGAGGTACTTGTTCGAGAAGACGGCCCGCCGCCGGTCGTCGATCTGGCCGCCGAGCGCGCTTGCGGCGAGTTCGTCCGCGCCGTCATCGCCAGCGGCACGGTATCCGCCGTCCACGATATCAGCGATGGCGGCTTGCTCGTCGCAATTAGCGAGATGGCCTTGGCTGGTGGTCTCGGCGCGCATTTCAATGCGCTGCCAATGATCTCCGATACGTCCGGCGACCATTTGCCGTCATGGGCGCAATTCCTGTTCGGGGAAGATCAGGGTTGCTACGTCGTCACGACAAGCGACCCTGAGGCGCTCACGTCCGCTGCCAAAGCCGCGGGCATCAAGACTTGGAGCTTCGGGGAGGTCGGCGGCGACGCGATCACGATCGCCGAGCCAAGCATGGACAAGCCATTCGTGACCCTTCCTCTCGCCGACCTCCGCGCCGCGCACGAGAACTGGCTGCCCACTCTTATGGCGCGCTGAAGCGCGGGTCGCCCTTGGCCGAGCCGGAGGTGACGTTGTCCCGCTCCTGCCGGGTCAGCACCTGGCCCTGGGCGTCGGTGACGTAGGAGACCGTGCGCGGCCGCCCGTCGGCGATGGTGACCGACACCAGATGGCCTGAGCCGTCGTAGTTGTAGCTCGAATTGTACAGGCTGTTCGAGCCCGAGCTGGTGTCGCGGGATTCGTATAGTGTCCCCAAAACTTACCAAAACTTCAGCCAAATGACGCAGCTATCAGATCCGGGACAGGCCGGCGCTAACGTTACTCTTGCGGAGATTGACGCCGGGCTTGCCGTTTTTTGGGCGTCCGGTTTTTCGCGGTATCCGCCTGATCTGGCTGATAGCTTGTGAAAGGCTGATATTCTTGGCGCGGCTGCATCATGCCGTAGTGCATCTCCATCGCCATTTGAAACCCGCCGGGCTGGTTAGCGATTTTAATAAAAGACTTCTGGATACTTTCCAAATCACCCCGATAGTATCGGGTTCTGGGGACGCCTGTAACATCGGGCCTAAGCGCCGGATTATATAAACCAATATCAAGAAAGAACCTTTTGCCCTTCGGTTTCTGGGTTTCTTGGACTGCGGTGGCGTGGGCAAGATTGTTGCGTATATCAGCCTTACCGGGCAGCCGGTTATAGAATCGCCGCCATTAATCAACGAACGGCTCGTTGGCAAACTTGACCTTAAATGCCGCATTGGTCATCTGCAATTTTGCGTGGAACGAATGAACGGTGAAAAACGCGGCTGTGCCGGGGCTTGAGAACGGGGACTCTGCGACGGCCAAGCAGAACAAGCTACACAGGGCGTGTTCGACTGCAGCCCAAGCGCGGATCGCATCGCCAAGAGCGGCGCTGAAACGTATGCTGGCGACCCCCCACAGGCCGCACAAGACTTGCGGGAAAAAGCGAGTCGAGTCTCAATCGAAATAGAAGATTTGGGGACACCATACCAAACTCCCCGGTTCGGCTCGCCTCTTTGGCCCCGGCCTGCGCTTCGCCAGCGATCGCCCGGTCGCCGCTTCCGGGCTCGCGACAAACGCCGCCGAGCCCATCGGCCCGCCCGGTGCGCTCGGCCGCACGGATGGCCGCCGCCGCCGCGTCGCTCAGCCCGCCCGCCAGGAACCCCGCCCAGTCGCCGACCTCGCCCAGCAACGGCGCGGCACTGACCACGCCATCGTCGCGACCTGCCAGATGCGCCCGCGCGCTCGACCAGCGCCAATCCTCGGCCCGCGCGACCAGCCGCGCCTGCACCGGAGGCGAACGTCCCGTCCGGGTTGTACTCGGCATGGCTCGTCACCCGGCCAAGCGCGTCGCGGATATCGTTGGCGCGCAGGCTCGACGCCGAGCGAAAGTAATGAAATTAAAGTATTGTGTCCCCAAAACTTCATCGCCGGCAAGCAGTCCAGTGCCCCTCTCGCCGACCTCCGCGCCGCCCACGAAAACTGGCTGCCCGGGCTGATGGCGCGGTAAGCCCGCCCCTTGCCGCTACGGCCCCGTTTCGATTACTCTGCGCCTCCACCGGGGGAGGTTGCGCGATGGCTCCGACGCGAATTGCATGGGCGGCGCTTCTGCTCGCCACCCCCGCGCTCGCCCAGCACGACCACGCAACGCCGAAGCCGCGCCTGACCGTCGCCGACTGGGCCGACGGTGCCCGGCTGTTCGACGGACTCGGCGATTTTACGCGCAAAGTCACAACCCGCTCACCCGAGGCGCAGCGCTATTTCGACCAGGGCCTGCGCTTCGTCTGGGCTTTCAACCATGACGAGGCGACGCGGTCGTTCGCGCGCGCCGCGACGCTCGACCCAAAGTGCGCCTCGTGCTTCTGGGGCGTCGCGCTGACGCTCGGGCCCAACTACAATATGCCGATTATGGCCGACGCCCGCGCCCGTGTCGGTTGGTCGGCGCTGCAGGCGGCGCAGGCCAATGCCGCCAAGGCGACACCGGTCGAGCAGGCGTTGGTCGCGGCGCTGGCGGCGCGCTTCACCGGAGCCGCCCCGCTCGATCCGTCGAACAGCACGCCGCGCCTCTCCGCCTATGCTACCGCGATGCGGGGCGTCGCGGCGCGCTTCCCCGACGATGCCGACGTCCAGACGCTGTTCGCGGAAGGCCTGATGAACACCAACCCGTGGAAGCTGTGGAACGCCGACGGCACCCCCGGCCCGGGCACGCCGGAAATCGTCGCGACGCTGGAGACGGCTCTCGCGAACAATCCGCGCCACCCCGGTGCCAACCATTATTGGATCCACGCCATCGAGGCCTCGCCGAACCCCGGCCGCGGCTTGCCTGCAGCCGAGATGCTGACCGGCATGATGCCCGCCGCCGGGCACCTCGAACACATGCCGTCACATATCATGCAGCGCGTCGGTCGCTACGAGGAAGCCGCGGAAGCGAACCGCAAGGGCGTAGCCGCCGATATCGCCTATCTCGGCCAGACCGCGCCGCCCGATTATTACCCGATGTATGTCATCCACAATTACCAGTTTCTGGCCGGGTCGGCGGCGATGGCGGGGCGGCAGGCGGAGACCATCGACGCCGCCCGGAAGGCGCGCGCGTCGATACCTGAGGCAATGCTGCTGGCGATGCCCGGCATGGACTGGTCGATCGGCTATTTGTACGACAGCTATGCCCGGTTCGGCCGCTGGGACGACATGCTGCGCGAGCCCGCGCCCAACCCGAAACTGCCCGGGCTGACCATCAGCTACCTGCTCAACACCGCGACCGCCAACGCCGCGACCGGGCGGATGGCGGCGGCCAAGGCCGTGCTGGGGCGCGCCGACGCGCTGATCGCCGCAGTGCCGGCCGACGCGACGCAGGGCCTGAACGCGGCGCGGTCGCTGTACGAGATCGGCCGGATGAAGGCGGCGGCGCGGATCGCGATCGCGGAGAAGCGCCTCGACGACGCTATCGCGCTGCTCGGCGACGCAGCGGCGCGCGAGGACATGCTGTCGTACAATGAGCCCGAGGATCAGTTCTGGCCCGTCCGCCACCTTCTCGGCGCGGTCCTGCTCGATGCCGGCCGCGCGGCGGCGGCGGAGGCAGTATACCGCCGGGACCTGACCGATCACCCCGCCAACGGCTGGGCGCTCGCCGGGCTGGCCAAGGCGCTGACTGCGCAGGGCCGGGGCGAGGAGGCCGCCGCGGCGCAGGTACAGTTCACCGCAGCGTGGCGGGGCGCCGACATCGCGCTCGACCGGTCGGCGCTCTGAGCGCGGGCCGACACCGAAATAATTGCGGGCCAATTGTAACGCGGGCGGCGTTTCCCACATCCGCGCCACGACCACAGTCAGGATGCCGATGCCCGCCTTCGCCACCCGTGCCCCATTCGAAACCCTCGCCTTCCCCGCCGGGCGTGGCCCCGCGGATGTGCGCGCGCGCATCTACGGGCTAGAAAAGCTGCTGGAGCGCGCCTTCGTCATCCCCGGCACGCGCATTCCGATCGGCATGGACTCGATTGTCGGCCTGGTGCCGGTGGCGGGCGACGTCATCACCGGGCTGATGGGCCTGTACCTGATCTGGGAGGCGCGCAACGTCGGCGCGTCGCGTTGGCTGCAGGCGCGGATGCTGGCCAATGTCGGCATCGACACCGCGGTCGGCATGGTCCCGCTTGCCGGCGACCTGTTCGACTTCCTGTTTAAGTCGAACAGCAAGAACCTGCGCCTGCTCAAGCGTCATCTCGACCGCCACCACCCGGCCAGCGCGATGGTCAACGCCTGATGGCGGAGAAGTTCGAGCGGCACCGGCAGGCGTGGACCAGCGACGAGGTTCAGAAGCTCCACACGCTGGCCAAGAAGGGCATGCCGCTGCGCGCCATCGCCAAGGCGCTGACCCGCAGTGAGGAATCGGTCAAGGACCGCGCCAAGGCCGACAAGCTGGGCATTGCCGCCCTGCGCTGATGCGCTTGAAGCGAGACGCCCGCCCCGGCATGAGGTGGGCATGACCAACATCCTCCTCACCGGTGCATCTCGCGGCATCGGGGCCGCGACGCTGGCGGCACTGACCGCCGCCGGGGCGACCGTCGCCGGCCACGCTACAACCTCTGCGGATGGCCTGATTGCCGCCGACCTGTCGCAGCCCGGAGCCGGCGATGCGCTGTGGGACGCGGCGCTCGACCGGCTCGGCGGCCGTATCGATGTGCTCGTCAACAATGCCGGGGTGTTCGAGGGCGTCGCGATCGACGCGCCCGACGCCGAGTGGCAGGCGACCTGGTCGCGCAGCCACGCGATCAACCTGCAGGCCCCCGCCGACCTGTGTCGCCGCGCCGTCCGGCACTTCCAAGGCACTGGCGGCGGCCGCATTGTCAACGTCGCCAGCCGCGCCGGCCATCGCGGTGACAGCCCCGCGCACTGGCACTATGCCGCCGCCAAGGCCGGGCTCATCGCCATGACCAAGACGATCGCGCGTGCCTATGCGGTACAGGACATCCTCGCCTTTGCGGTCGCGCCCGGCTTCGTGATGACGGGCATGGCGGAGGACTATCTGAGTTCACGCGAGGGTAAACAGCTGCTCGCCGATATCCCGCTCGGGCGCGTCGCGAGCCCGGTCGAGGTGGCGGAGACGATCCGCTGGCTGGCGCTCGACGCGCCACCGTCGCTGACCGGCGCGACCCTCGACGTGAACGGGGCAAGCTATGTCCGCTGAGGGCGGCTGGAAGGTCACCCTGCCCTGCACGCGCGCCGAGGCCGAGGCGATTCCCTTCGCCGACGAAGCGTTCGCCGACCTCGATGCACCGCCGACGCTGCTGACCGACGAACCCGATCCGGCGCGGCCCGACGACTGGCGGCTGCACGCCTATTTCGCCGACCAGCCCGAACCAGAATGGCTCGTGCGTCTTGCCGTGTTGGTCCCGTCGCGGCGTCGAGCGCCGGTGGTGGAGCGGCTGCCCGCGACCGACTGGGTAACGATGAGCCAGGCGGGGCTGGCACCGGTCCGCGCCGGGCGCTTCCATGTTGCCACCCCGGCCCACGCGCATGAGCGGCGGCCGGGCGAGATCGGGCTGGTCATCGACGCCGGCCTCGCTTTCGGCACCGGGCAGCATGCGACGACGGCGGGCTGCCTGCGCGCCTTGTCGGGCCTGGCGCGGGCGCACTGCTTCGCCAATATCGTCGATCTCGGTACCGGTACCGGCGTGCTCGCCTTCGCCGCGCATCGCCTGTGGCGGCGGGCGCGGGTCACGGCCAGCGATATCGATCCGGTCGCGGCGGCGGTGGCGCGGGACAATGCGCGCGCGAACGGGGTTCCGCTCGGTGCCGGGGCCGGACGTGTCGATTTCTTCGCGGCGGCGGGCATGGCGGACCGGCGGCTGCGCGGCCCCTACGACCTGGTCATCGCCAATATTCTCGCCCAGCCGCTGATCGAGCTGGCTCCGCGGATCACGACGGCGCTATCGCCGCAGGGGTTCGTGGTGCTTGCCGGCTTGCTCGACAGCCAGGCAACGCGGGTCACCGCGGCCTATGCCGCGCGCGGGCTCAGGCGGGTCGCGACCTGCGGCGGCGAATGGCCGACGCTGGTGCTCCGTTCCTAGGCGCGCCAGGCGTGGAACAGCGCCGGCGTCTCGATCGCCCTGACGGCGAACGTACGAACGGGGCTGCGAACCGGCGTGGTAACCGATTTCGGCATCATGGGCCGGATTACCGGCTCGAACGTCTCGAGTGTGGCTTTCATGGCCGTTCTCCTGTTAGCCGGACGGCAGAACCGCTCGGGTAACAGCTCTCTACGGGGAATCGCGTTTATATTGCAGTGCAGCAGACGCGAGGGCAGCCATGCACGGGGCGCATAGCTTCATCACGCTGCTGCAACAATCGCCTGCCAGCCGATTTCGTCGATGACGCGAATCCCAAGGGCCGCGGCCTTGGTCGCTTTCGACCCCGCCCCCTCCCCGGCAATCACCAGATCGGTCTTCGCCGACACCGATCCGGCCACCCGCGCGCCCAGCGCCTCCGCCTGCGCCCGCGCTTCGTCGCGCGACAACGTCGACAGTGTGCCGGTGAACACCAGCGTCTTGCCCGACACTTCGGACACCCGCGTACTGCGCTCGACCGCTGCGACCGAAACCTCGCCAAGCAGATCGGCGAGCGCCGCCTGATTATGCGCCTCGGCAAAGAAGCCGGTCAGCGCCTCGGCCACCTCGCCGCCGATGCGGGTGACCCCGATCAGCTCGGCGAGCTGCACCGGCGTCGCGTCGGCCGCGGCGACCGCCTCCCCCAGACGTGCCACAAATGCCGGCCAGTTGCCGAACGCGCGCGCGATCTCCCTGGCCCGGTCCTCACCGATATGGCGAATGCCGAGGCCGAACAGGAAGCGGTCGAACGGCACCGTCCGCCGCTCCTCGATCGCGGCGAGCAACTTGTCGACCGACGTCGGCTTGAAGCCCTTCCAGCCGAGCAGCGTGTCGCGCGCCGCCTTCAACCGGAAGATATCCGCCGGGGTCTTAACCAGTCCGGCCTCGAAGAACAGCACGATGCGCTCGGCGCCGAGCCCCTCGATATCGAGGGCGCGGCGCGACACGAAATGGCGGAGCCGCTCGACCCGCTGCGCCGGGCAGATCAGCCCGCCGGTACACCGCCGCCGTACTTCGCCGGCCTCGCGCTCGGCCGCGCTGCCGCACTCCGGACAAACCGTCGGGAACCGGTACGGTTCGAGCGCCTCATGTTCGGCCGCCAGCGTGACGTACCCGGCGATCTGCGGGATGACATCGCCCGCCCGCTGCACCCGGACCAGGTCGCCGACCCGGACCCCCAGCCGCTCGATCTCGTCCTCGTTGTGCAGCGTCGCGTTGGTGACGATCACCCCGCCGACGCCGACCGGCTCCAGCCTCGCCACCGGCGTCAGTGAGCCCGTCCGCCCAACCTGGATGTCGATGGCCAGCAGCCGCGTCGTCGCCTGCTCGGCAGCGAACTTCCAGGCCACGGCCCAACGCGGCGTCCGCGCCACCTGACCCAGCCGCGCCTGCCAGTCGAGCCGGTCGACCTTGAACACCACGCCGTCGATTTCGAAGTCCAGCCCCGACCGTCCCGCCTCGACCGCGCGGTACGCCGCCACCGCCGTGTCGACGCCCTCAACCACACTCAACCCGGCGACCACCGGAAACCCCATCGCCGCCAGCGCCGCCATCGTGCCCGACTGCGTCTCGGCGAGCGGCGCGCTCAGCTCGCCCCAGCCATGCGCGAAGAAGCGCAGCGGCCGGCTCGCGGTGACGTCCACGTCGAGCTGTCGCAACGATCCGGCCGCGAAATTGCGCGGGTTGGCATAAAGCTTCGCCCCCGCCGCCGCCTGAGCGGCGTTGAATGCCAGGAAATCTGCCTTGCCCAGATAGACCTCGCCGCGCACCTCGAGCACCTTGGGCGCTCCCTCCGGCAACCGTTGCGGCACATCGGCCAGCGTCCGCAGGTTGGCGGTGACGTCCTCGCCGGTGGTGCCGTCGCCGCGCGTCGCGCCGCTAACCAGAACGCTACTTTCATAGCGCAGACTTGCCGACAAGCCGTCGATCTTGGCCTCAGCGGTCAACCGCACCGGTTCATCATCGTCCAGCCGCAGGAAGCGCCGCACCCGCGCCACGAACTCCGCCAGCTCGGCCTCGTCGAAGGCATTGTCGAGGCTCAGCATCGGTCGCGCATGGACAATCTTGCCGAACGACGCGGCGGGCGCGCTGCCAACCCGCTCCGACGGCGAGTCCGCGCGTTTCAAATGCGGATAGGCCGCCTCCAGCCCCGCATTGCGCGCGAACAGCGCATCGAACGCGGCATCGCTGATCGTCGGCGCATCCTCGACATCGTAGCGCCGCCGGTGTTCCGCGATCTCTGCCGCAAGGCGCGCCAGCTCGGCGGCGGCATCCGCTTCCGACAGCCCAGCCGTCACGTCCCCATCCCCAGCAACCGCGCCGCCTGCGCCCGCGCTTCGTTGGTGACTTCCGCGCCCGACAGCATCCTCGCAATCTCCTCGCGGCGTTCGTCGGCGCTCAGGAGGCCAACGTCGGTGCGGGTCACCGTGCCTTCGCTCGACTTCGCGATGCGCCATTGGTGACGGCCACGCGCCGCGACCTGGGGGCTGTGGGTGACGATCAGAACCTGGGTGGTTTCGGCGAGGCGCGCCAGCCGCTCGCCGATCGCCGACGCCACCGCGCCGCCGACGCCGCGGTCGATCTCGTCGAAGATCAGCGTGCCGGCGCTCCCCGTGCCGGCCAGCGCGACCTTCAGCGCCAGCACGAAGCGCGACAGCTCGCCGCCGCTGGCGATCCTGGTCAGCGGCCCGAACGGCGCGCCGGGGTTGGTCGAGACCTCGAACTCGACGCGGTCGCGGCCGTGCGGCGCGGGCTCGCCGGCCGCCAGCGCGGTGCGGAAGCGCGCGGCATCGAGCTTGAGCGGCGCGAGCTCGGCCATCACGGCTGCGTCGAGCCGCGCGGCACCGGCGGTACGTGCCGCGGTCAGGGCGGCGGCGGCGGTGTCGTAGGCGGTGCGCGCCTGCTCGACCGCCGCATCGAGGGCCGCCAGCCCCGCCTCCCCCGCATCGAGCGCCTCGGCCCGCGCGGCAAGCTCGTCGGCGAGCGCCGGCAGCGCCTCGACTTCGACCCGGTGCTTGCGCGCCATCGCACGCAGGTCGAACAGCCGCGCCTCCGACGCCTCGAGCCGCGCCGGGTCGACGTCGAGCGCGCGCGTCGCCGCCGCCAGCCGGTCCTCGGCCTCGCCCGCCTCGATGATGGCGCGGTCTAGGCTGGCCAGCGCCTCCGCCAGCGTCTCATGCTCGGGCGCAATCCGGTCGAGCCGGCGGGCGGCCGAGCGCAACTGCGCGAAACCTCCGTCGGAGCCGCCGAGCAGTTCGTCGATCTTGCCGAGATCGTCGGCGAGGCGGACGCCCTTCTGCATCGTCGCGCGGTCATCGGCGAGCTCGGCCTCTTCACCCGACTGCGGCGCGAGCGCGGTCAGCTCGGTGACAGCATGCTCCAGCCACTCGCGGTCGGCGCGCGCGGCCGCCAGCGCCTGCGCCGCGTCGTCACGCGTGGCGATTGCGGCCGCCCAGGCCTCCCAGCCGGTCGCGGTCGCCGACGCCTCGCAGCGCAGTCCGGCGAAGGCGTCGAGCAGCGTACGGTGGCCGCGGGGGTTCAGCAGGCCGCGGTCGTCCTGCTGACCATGCACCTCGACCAGGCTGGCCCCGATCTCGCGCAGCAGCGCCGCCGACACCGCGACATCGTTGATGAAGGCGCGGCTGCCGCCGTCGGCCTTCAACTGGCGCCGCAGGATGATGGCTTCCTCGCTGGCGTCGAGACCGTTGTCGTCGAGCAGCGCCCGCGCCGGATGGCCCGGCGGCACCTCGAAACTGGCCGTCACGCGCGCCTGGTCGCGCCCCGGCCGGACAAGCCCGGCATCGGCACGGCTGCCCAGCGCCAGGCCGAGACTGTCGAGCAAAATCGACTTGCCCGCCCCGGTCTCGCCGGTCAGCACGCCAAGCCCGTCGGCGAAATCGAGGCGCAGCGCCTCGATCAGCACCACGCCCTGGATATCGAGCGCGGTCAGCACGGCGTCGGGTGGGTCCGGCTCAGCTGGCCTTCGGCGGGGTCACGGCGGCCGTGGTCTCCGGCTTCGCCTTCTTGCCGATGAGATCGTATGAGCGGTCGTACCATTTCGACCCCGGATAATTGTAGCCGAGCACGGCGGCGGCCTTCTTCGCCTCCTCGGGGATACCGAGCGACAGGTAGCATTCGACCAGACGGTGCAACGCCTCGGGAATGTGGCTGGTGGTGTCGTAGCGCTCGACGACGGTGCGGAAGCGCAGCACCGCAGCAAGATACTGGCGGCTGTCCTGGTAAAAGCGGCCGATCTCCATTTCCTTGCCGGCGAGGTGATCGCGGGTCAGGTCGATCTTCAGCTTGGCATCGGCGGCGTAATCGGTGCCCGGATAGCGACGGATCAGTTCACCCATCGCGTCCAGCGCCTGCTGGGTGATTTTCTGGTCGTGCTCGACGTCGGAAATCTGGTCGTAATAGCTGACCGCGACGATGTAATAGGCATAAGGAGCCTCGCGGCTGCCGGGGTGCAGCGACAGGAAGCGCTGCGCCGACTGAATCGCCTCGTTATACTGGCGCGCGACATAATAGCTGTAGGCGCTCATCAACTGCGCGCGGCGAGCCCATAGCGAATAGGGATGCTGGCGCTCGACCTCGTCGAACTGGGCGGCGGCGGTCTTGTACTGGCGCTTCACCATCGTGTCGCGGGCAACATTGTACAGCGTGTCGACGTCGCGCGCGATATAGGCGCGGTCTTTCTTGTTCGAGGCGGTGGCGCAGCCGGCCAGCGTCAGGCCCGCGGCGAGCAGCGGCAGCAACGGTTTACGCATCGTTGAAAGCATCATGGCTGCCGCTCTTACCGGAACCGCCGCGCGCCGCCAAGCTCCCTGCCATCGCCTCAGCGGCCGTGCAGGCGCTGCCACAACTCGTTCATCTCCCACAGCTCCTCGCGGGAAAAGGGCAGCATCGGCGCGACAGCGGCGAGCGCGGTCCGGCCGAGCGCACGGCGCAATGCCGCGAGACGCGTGAACAATGCGAGGTCGGCTTCGCCCGCGGGCGCGCCGCCGTTCAGCAACTCTTCGGCGCGCAGCACCAGCTCGGTATGGACCTCGAGATACTCGCGCAGCAGTTCCGGCGGCGCGCTGCCGTTGGCATGCGCGGCCAGCGCCTCGACCAGGCGGCCGCTGGCGGTGTCGGGAAAATTGCCGCAGCGCAGCTCGGCAAGCGCGGCGCGGTGGCTGACTTCCTCGGCATTCAGCCACTTGCGCGCCTCCGCCTCGCCGAAGCGGAAGACCAGCAACAGCGCGCCCGGCAGCAGCACCAACGCCGCAACCATTGCGATCAGGGGCCGGTCCGGAAACTGGTTGAAGGCGGTATGGACCGCCATGGCGGCGAGATAGCCGGGGATGAAATAGCCGATGCGCAGTCGCCAGCGTGCCGCCTGCGACCGTTCGAGCTGCTCATTGAGCTGGTGCGCAACGACAGCGAACAGCGCCGTAGTGCCGCCGTGCATGATCGCCGTACCCAGCCCGCGCACCAGCCAGACGCCGAATTCGAGGTGATGGAACTGGATCAGATACAGGCAATTCTCGAGCAGCGAGAACCCCGCCCCGACGGCGAAGCCCGAGATCGCAGCGTCGAGCTTGAAGCCGATGCGGTTCGCCACGAACAGGCCGATGACCACCGCGCCCTTGACCGCTTCCTCGATCCACGGCGCGACGAAGCGGCTGTAGTTCGAGAAGCCGAGCGGCAGCGTGTCGAGCAACCGTCCGGCGACCGGATAGCTGATCAGCCCGGCGAGCACGCCGAGCGCCAGCAGCAGCACGATCTCGCGGATATGGACGAGGTGAAAGACGTCGAGCCATTCGAAAATGGCCAGCATCAGCAACACCGGCGCCAGCGCCACGGCCCAGTTCAACAGCGTCGGCACGTCCATGCGGGCGACCGATACTAGAGTATCTTCAGGGAAGCGAGCAGCTCGGTCTGACGGTAATGCCCGTTGCGGAAACCCGCCGCCACGCCGAACGACAAAGTCATCGGCAGGCGCAACGCGACGGTGAAGTTAAAGTCGATCTGGCCGCCGACGGTCTGGTAGCTCGGCGACCCGCCACCGGCGCGCTCGGTCGCCAGAATGCCGGCGAACAGCGCGGTGCGGGCCGAGCTGACATAGAAGCTCGGGGTGCCGAGCTCGGCGAACCGCACCGGCGGCAGGTTGAGCTCGACGATCGCCTTGCCGAATTTGCGCGCGTCGATCTCGTCGATGTCGAAGCCGGGAAAACTGTCGACCTCGCGGTACCGCTTGACCTCTCGGTCATCGACATAGTTGTTGCGGAACGAACCGAAATAATAGCTGCCGAGCGGACTTTCCGACTTGCCACCGGCGATGCCGGCGCTGGTGTAGATCCAGGCACTGGCATTGTTGATCGGCAGCGCGACGCCGCCATCGAACCCGCCCTGGATGTGCGGGTAGAAATCCGATTTGGCATAGTCACCGCCGGCGGTGACGTGCCAGCCGATGCCCTTCTCGTGATCGACCGCGCCGAGCGATTTGTAGGTGTCGGTGTAGCGCGCCCCGATCTCGGTCGAGAGCAGGTTGCGGAAGCCGGTCTGCACATTCTGCGCGGTCGGCAGCTGGCGCAGACCGAAATAGGCGGCCGCGGTACCGAAGATGTCGAGCTGGCGCGGCGGGTCGTAGATCTTCGCCTTCTTGTAGCCGACGATGATCGCGTCGCCCTTGCGGCTCCGCTCGACCGGCCCGAACAGATCGTAGAAATCGGCGTCGTTATGCCAATAGCGAATCCGCCAGTCGAGCGACTTGAACTCGACGTCGACGTGCAGCCGCTCCAACGCCGACAATTGCTGGAACGGCGACACGCTGACCGTCGCCTTCAGCGTGTGGAACTGCAGCGGATCCTCGAAATTGAGGTGATAGCCGAAGGCGACGTTGCCCTGGTAGCCTTCGATGATCGGATAGGCACCGGCGAGCTTCATCGCCTTGCCGGGCAGGTATTTGCCACGTTCGGTGACGAGTTCGTCGAGCTTGACCCGCGACGGCGAGCCGACGCCCCAGGTCTTCACCTCGGGCCGGGTGCGCGCGACCTCGGCACCAAGGAAAGTGACGGTACCGAGATCGTCGAGCGGCTTCGGCACGATCCGGCTCGGCTGCAGCCCCTCGCCGGTATATTCGGTGACGATCAAGGAGCCATCGGGCATCGGGATCGGCCGGAAGAAGCCGGTCGAGGCATTGCTCATCGCGTCGTATTTCTGGCTGGCAATATCGAACCGGAAGATGTTCGAGACGCCGGTGTAATAGGCGCTACCCCACAGCTGCTTGCCGTCGGCGCTGAACACGAAGCCCTCCGGCGTCGAGGGCGGCAGGCTGAGCTTGGCCACGTCGATGGTCCCGGCACCGCTCAGCAGGTCGGCGGTCTTCCACACCCGCACCGACTGCTCGCCGTTGATTTCGCCGACCGACGCCGAGATCAGGGTACCGTCGTCGGACATGTCGAGATCGAACGGCGTCGTCCCGTAGTCGAAGGTGTGGACCTGGTTGAAACCGAGATGCGGCACCGGAATCCGGACGAGCGTCGCGAAGCCGTTCTGGTGGCGGATACCCCACAGCGAATGGTCGATCTTGTTGACGACGAAATCGCCGATGCGCGCGTCGCGCTGCAGCATGCGGCGCTTGCCGGTGTCGACATCCAGCTCGATAATGTCCCGCAGCGCGTAATTATCCTCGGTGTAATAGATTTTTCGGGTCGCTGCGTCGAAGGCGAGGCTGGTGACGCGGTACAGCATCATGCCCTTGATTTCGCCGAGCCGCCGGATCTTGCCGGTGTCGAGCGACAGCGACCCGACGAAACCGATCACACCCGGATAACGGAACGCCCCGATCAGGCTGTTGGTCTTCGCGTCATAGAAGGTTCGCGACACCGAGCCGAGGCCGCGCGGGCTGAGGTGGGTCACCGGCGTCAGCGGATATTTCGCCAGCTTTTCAAGGTTGGCCTTCTGGAAAGTCCGCTCCCACGCCGTCCACTCGGCCCAGACGTCATCGAGCCGCTTGCCGTACACCTGTTTGAAGGCGGTCGAATAATAGCCGGCGCTGCCTTCCCCGCGCTTCAGCCAGTCGATCACCTTGGCCGGCGAATAGGTCAGCGCCAGGTATGAAAAGAAGCGCGTGCCGTAGAGGTAATCGTTGACGCCGACCTGGAAGTCGACCGCGGTGCCCTCGGACTCGAGGCCGAGCGGCGAATAAAGCTTGGCGTTGTCGCGGACCTTGGCGCGGAACACCATCTCGTCATAGGCACCCTGGCCGCGGCCAAGCCCGCCCGCCATCCAGGTCTCCATAAACACCGCGCTGCCCTCAAGCCACCAACGCGGGACGTTGACGCGCGGCGTCGCCAGGTAATTGTAGAGGATCGATTCCGGGTGCTCCTGGATCGGCATCGGTTTGCCGTGCAGGAACTTGCGCCAGCCGGCGTCGTGCTTGTTCCACACGTCCATCGTCGCGACATGGGCGAGTTCGTGATTGGTCAGCGTGAAGAAGCGCTCGCCCGGCGTGAACGTCTCGAAGGTCTGGCTGAGCGGCGCGACGTCGAGCAGGATGGCGTTGTTCGGCGACGACCGTGCCGCGGCATTGCCATAGTCGGAGAAGTCCTTGAGCAGCACCGTCGTGCGGTCCCAAGGCTTCCAGTCGAACATCTTCTCGTGGAAGCGCAGCGCGTTTTCGAAGCTGCGCGCGACATAGGGCGTCAGGTAGGTCTGGCCCGGATCGAAATAGAGCAGTGACAGGTTCTTGGTGACCAGCGTCGACAAGTCGATCTGCGCGACTCTGCCACGCTTTTCGGCAGCCGGTGGCGGGGCCGGATCGGCGAGCACCGGCGGCGGCTGGACGATTTCCTCGTGGACCGGTGGCGGAGCGGGCGGCGGCGGTGCGTTGTCGACCGTCTGCGCGGCCCCGGACGCCGTGATAGCACACCCGGCAAGAAGTGCCGGAATGTGCCATCTGGAGTCTCGCGCGAGCCCCCGGCCGCGCTTCACCTTTTATCCGCCTTACTGGCGGGAAATGGCGTTCGAGAACGACGGGCTCTGCAGCATCGCGGCGAACGACGGGTTGGACGCGAGCGCCGAGAAAGCCGGCTGGCGGCCCATCGCGGCAAACGCCTCGGCATTGCGGCCGAGCGCTGCGAACGCCTTGGCATTCGATGCCAGTGCCGTGAACGCCTGCGGGTTGGCAGCCATCGCCGCAAACGCCTGCGGGTTGGCGGCCATCGCGCTGAACGCCTGGGCGCTCAATGCCTGGCTGGCAACGCCCGAGGCCGCCATCGACGCGGCGGCGGCCTGTGCCCGGAACGCCTGCGCCGCGCTCGCCATCGCGGCAAGGCCCTGGGCATTGGCAGCAGCGGCGCGGAACGCCTGCGCGTTCGACGCCATGGCGGCGAAGGCCTGCGGCTGCGATGCCATCGCGCTGAACGCCTGGGCGTTGGCGGCGAGCGCCTGGAACGCCTTGGCATTCGCGGCCATTGCCGAGAACGCCGAGGCGTCCGCAGCCAGTGCCGACATTGCCTGTGCATCGCGGCCCAGCGCCTGGAAGGCAGCCGCCTGGCGGCCCATCGCGGCGAAACTGGCCGGGTTCAGCGCGGCGGCCTTGAACGCCTCGGCGCTGCGACCGAACGAAGCGAAGGCGGCCGGGTTGGCGGCCATGGCAGCGAACGCCTGCGGATGACGCGAGAACGCGGCAAAGGCCTGCGGATGCGCGGCCATCGCCGCGAACGCCGCCGGTTGCAACGCCATCGCCCCGAACGCACTGGCGTTCATCGCCATCGCCGACGCCATCTGGGCATTGGTGGCAGCCGCAGCACGGGCATCGGCACTCATCGCCTGTGCCGCGCGACCGTTGGCGGCCATTGCGTTCGCCGCACGGGCATCGGCACTCATCGCCTGTGCGGCGCGGCCGTTGGCGGCCATCGCGTTGGCAGCGCGAGCATCGGCACTCATCGCCTGTGCCGCGCGACCGTTGGCGGCCATTGCGTTCGCCGCACGGGCGTCCGCGCTCATCGCGTTCGCGGCGCGGCCGTTGGCGGCCATCGCGCTGGCAGCGCGGGCGTCCGCGCTCATCGCCTGTGCGGCGCGGCCGTTTGCGGCCATCGCATTGGCGGCGCGAGCGTCGGCACTCATGGCGTTTGCGCCGCGCGCATCGGCGGCCATCGCCGAGGCCTGGCGACGGAACTGGGCGGAGAAGGCGTCGGCCGACTTCGCCATCGCACTGAACGCATCGGCATTCGAGGCGAGCGCCCGGAATGCCTGGGCATTGGCGGCCATCGCGCTGAACGCCTGGGCGCTGGCGGCAGCGTTGAACGCCGACGCATCGGCGGCGAGCGCCTGGAACGCCTGTGCGTTACGCCCCATTGCCGCAAACGCCTCCGCATCGCTGGCGAGCGCCGACATCGCGGCGGCATCGCGTCCGAGTGCCTGGAAGGCGGCGGCCTGGCGGCCCATCGCGGCAAAGCTGGCCGGGTTCAGCGCCGCGGCCTTGAACGCCTCGGCGTTGCTGGCGAACGAAGCGAAGGCGGCGGGCTGTGCGGCCATCGCCTGGAAGGCTGCGGCGTGACGCGCGAATGCGCCGAATGCCGCCGGGTGCTGGGCCATCGCTGCCATCGCCGCCGGCTGCGACGCCATTGCACTGAACGCGTCGGCGTTGGACGCCATCGCCGCGAACGCCTGGGCGTGCGCGGCGTTGGTGGCACTGGCGGCAGCAGACGTCGCTGCGGCAGCGCGGACCAGCGACTGGAACGCCTGCGGATTGCGGCCAAGCGCGGCAAACGCGCTCGGGTTGGCGGCGATCGCGGCCATTGCGGCGGGATTCTGCGCCAGCGCGGCAAAGCCCGGATCCGACGCGAGCGCGCGGAAATTCGGGTTCTTGACCATCACCTCATAGACGTCGGTCTGCATCAACTGCGGCACCGACGTATCGCCGAGCGCGACATCGTCGCCGGTAATCTGGCTCGATACATAGCGGTCGGCCGGGACGATGGTGCCCGCGGTCGGACCCAGCGGCGGATAAACGCGGCCCAGCGAATAGGCTGCCGCCGCGATGACAATGAGGCCACCCGCAGCAATGACGCCCTTGCGGCCGCCGGTCAAAACAGTGCTCATCAGAAAACCCCTGCCTGTTGGTGTAATTGCGAAAAGCGCGACGCAAACACAGTGCTAACCCGGCAGGGTTGCCCCCCTGTCCCGTGGACCTATACCCTATAATTTAACCGAAAGCTGCAAACTTTCGATGGGGGATGTCATTTTTCCTTAACGAACCTCCACCGGCAACCCCAGTTTTCGCAGCTGCGGCTCAACCTGAATGCGGTCGCCGACAACCACCCAGGTGATCGGCAATGCCACCAGCGGCGCGGCTGCCGAGTTGACCGTGGCGGGCGTCATCGCGCGGTAACGCGCCGACAAACCCGTGTAAAAATCGTCCGGCCGTGCGAGCAGCGCATTGCGCTCCAGCGCGGTCAGGACCGCGAAGCCGCTTTCGAAATCGCCCGGCAGTGAGCGGATCGAGTTGGCGGTCGACTTGGCCACTTCGGCGGCGTCGATCGGGGTGGTGCGCAGCCCCTGCACGCCGGCGGTCAGCGCCACGATCGAGTCGCCGGTGCGGTCGGTCTGCACCGGCGCGACGATCTGGAAGGCCAGCTGCTCGCGCTCGCCGCTGACCGCGGTGCCGACGCCATAGGCCCAGCCCTTGGTCTCGCGAATGTCCATGTTGAGCCGCGAGGTCGACAGCCCGCCGACGATATCGTCGGCGACGCGCAGCGCCAGCGGGTCGTCGGTGCCCTTCATTGGCAGCACGAAGCCGCCGCGGATCACCGATTGCGGCGCGCCGGGCCGGTCGATCAGCACGATGCGACTCGTTGTCGCAGGTGCCACGGGGGCAAAGATCTTGACCGCCTTCGCCGCCGCCGGAGCGCGCCAGTCACCGAAACGCGCCGCCAGCAGCGGCTTCAGCTCGGCCATCGTGATCGCGCCGACGACGAAGAACTCGACCGTATCCGGGCGGATGGTCCGGTCGTGCTGGGCCAGCAGGTCGGCGCGACTGACCGCCTTCAGCCCGGCCTCGGTCCCCGAACCTTGTGTCGCGTACGGGTGCGCCGGGCCATAGATCAGGCCCGGCAGCGTGCGGCGCGTGATCGAATTCGGGTCGCTCAACTCCTGCGCCAGCCCCGCCAGCGCCTGTCCGCGCACCCGATCCAGCTCGGCCACCGGGAACGTCGGCCGCCGGATGACGTCGGCGAACAGGTCGAGCGAGGCAGCGAGATTGGGCTTCAGCGCGTCGAGGGTGATGCGCGTCCGGTCAAGTCCGGCGGAGGCACCGACGCGCGCGCCGAGCCGCTGCTGCGCCTCCGACAATTCCGGGCCGCTGCGGGTGCCGGCCCCCTCGTCGAGCAGCGCCAGCATCAGCGAGGTCATGCCGGGCTTGGCGCGGTCGTCGGCGGCGAGGCCGGCATCGAACGACGCCATCACCCGCACCACGGGCAATGCCGGGCGCGTAACCAAGGACACGCGGACGCCGTTGGCCAGCGTCGCGTGTTCGATCGGGGGGAAAATCAGGTCGGGGAGCCCGGTGACGGGCGGCAGCACGGACCGGTCGATCCCGGGCTGGACGCTGGCGGCACGGACCGGCGGCGCGGTCGCACCCTTGGGGGCATCCTCGGTGCCGGCCACGGCCTTGGCGACATCGCGCGGTTCGCGCACGCCGGGCAGCACGGTGATGCGGTGGTCGCCCTTCGCCAGCCAGCGGCGGGCGGCAGCCGCGACGCTGGCCGGGGTCGCATCGGCATAGCGCTGCAGCTCGGCGCGGTAGAAACCGGCGTCGCCGGCATAGACCTTGCCTTCCGCCAGCGTCACCGCCTTGCCGCCGAAGCCGCCGACGGCTTCCAGCTGCCGGATCGTGCCTGCGACATTGCGGGTGGCGACGCGCGCGACCTCGTCGGCGGTCGGGCCGTCCTTCACGAACGTCGCGAACAATTCGTCGATGCGCTTGTCGACCAGCGCCGGGTCGACGCCGGGGGCAACGTCGATATCGAACTGCGCCATGCCGATCTTCTCGAACGCCTGGACGCTGCCGCTGACCCCGACCGCCAGCCGCTTGTCGCGGACGAGGTCCTGATACAGCCGCGAGGTGTCGCCGCCCGCCAGGATGGTCGCCGCAACATCGATCAGCGGTGTCACCGCCTCGGTCCGGCCCGGCACCGCGAAGACCCGGGTCAGGCGGGGGTTGGGGATCGTGTCGTGCATCGTCTCGCGCGTCGTCGCGGTTCGCTCCGGCACCGGTGCGGCAAAGCGCCGCGGCTCGGGTCCGCGCGGGATGTCGCCGAAGTATTTGTCGACCAGCGGCCGTGCGGTAGCGAGGTCGATGTCGCCGGCCAGCACCAGGACCGCATTGTTGGGGCCATAATTGGCACGGAACCAGTCCTTGACGTCCTCCAGGCTCGCCGCATCGAGGTCGGCCATGCTGCCGATCGTGTCGTGGCGATACGGGTGGCCGGGCGGGAACAGCCCCTCCAGCAGCGCATATTGCATCAGCCCGAACGGCTGGTTGTCGCCCTCGCGCTTCTCGTTCTTGACGACGGCGCGCTGGGCATCGAGCTTCTTCTGGTCGATCGCGCCGAGCAGGTGCCCCATTCGGTCGGACTCAAGGAACAGCGCCAGGTCGAGCGCCGGGGTCGGCACATTCTCGAAGTAATTGGTCCGGTCGAACCATGTCGTGCCGTTGGAATTGGTCGCACCGACTTCCTCCAGCTTGCGGAAGAAGACATCGTTGTTGTGCTCCGAGCCATAGAACATCAGGTGCTCGTACAGGTGGGCGAAGCCGGTCTTGCCGGCCGGCTCGTCCTTGGAGCCGATGTGATACCACACGCTGACCGCGACCACCGGCGTCTTGCGGTCGGTGTGGACGATGACGCGCAGCCCGTTCGCCAGCGTGAACTCGTCGTGCGGGATGACCACCTCCTTCACCAGCGCCGCGGTCGGCACGGGGGCGGCCCACAGCGGCGCTGCAACCAGCAGGGCGACAGCGGCAAGCGCGCGGACGGCGTTTCGCATGGGATGAGGTTTCCGGACCTTGGGGACGGCCACTTCTAGCTCCGCCGCGCCGCGCCTTGCAAACCCCTGGCGGTTGACGGCGGCAACGTCGCAGGAGAAACTCGGTTCTCGCGGCAGCGGAGTGCGGCCTTTGACCTCGACAACCTTCGTGATGCTCAGCTTCGCGATCAGCCACGGCATCCCGCTCGCCTTCGCCGTCCGCGAGCTGCTGACGCTCCGCCGGGGCCGCACCGGTGGCGGCGACGGACCGCCGCCCGAGCCTCACCTGCCGCTGGCGCCCAAGCCGCTGCCGGAGTGCCTGCTGCCGAAGCCGGTCACGACACCGCGGACGCCGCAGGTCAGGGTGCTGGAGGACGCCTGATCGCCGGCTGATCGTGACGGGCGCGCGCCGTTGACGCCGCCGGCGCTCCCGTGGCAAGCATTCCGCGCCGGTCGGCGGGTGTAGCTCAATGGCAGAGCAGAAGCTTCCCAAGCTTACGACGAGGGTTCGATTCCCTTCACCCGCTCCACTCCACTCGCCCCTCTGTTGACTGGCCGACACCGCCGCGGTGGTTGGCAACAAGATGCGTATTGCAGCCGGCTGCAGATCCCGTTGAGCTGTCCGACGCGGCCACCACCATTCGTAGGTGCGGCAATCTGGCGCGTTTTGATGTGACTGCGGTATTTTCGCAACATTGCCGTTATGGGCGGCTTGGCCGGCTCGCGCAAAAGTATGTCGGCTCGCACCGCCCGGTTACGCCAGTAATGGTATTGTGATGAGTCCCCGCGAATCTTGAACCGCAACATGTGGCGCTATGGAACACTTCAGCGAACGGCGCCCAATAGGCCGAGTTCATGCCGAAAGGTCGTTAACCTTTGTCACAACGCGGGTTCGTCGGCGGCCGTTCGCTGCCACAGAAACGAATAAACGGGTTTAATCGCCGCTAAACTCATTTGACAGATTCCGAGTAGATCATTAGCGGGCCGGTTACGGGTCCGTATCGGCAACGATGTTGGCCCGGGTTGTTAATCCAGCAAGGGGCCAAAACATGATCGATTTCGTCCGTACCATGACCTCGCGCAAGTCGCGCCGCGGTGCCATCGCGCTCGAGTACGCGCTGGTTCTCGCTTTCGTCGCCGTCGCCATCCTCGCCGCGCTGATCTCGCTCGGCGGCAAGCTGACCACGACGATCGACAAGGTCGGTGACAACACGCTCACCGCCGCCGACAGCACGTTCAAGTAAGCGACGACGGGGCGGCGGCTTGATGCCGTCGCCCCTGCGTCGGGCTATTACGGGGGAACGCCGATGGTAGCGGATCGCAAGTTTGCTGGCGTCAAGGGCCGTCGCGGTGCGATCGCGCTCGAATACGCGCTGGTGCTCGCATTCGTCTCCGTCGTCGTTCTCGCAGCGCTGATCCCGCTCGGTGGGAAGCTGACCAATTTGATCGGCAAATTGGGTGACAACACGACTGCGGCCGCCGACACTCAGTTCAAGTAATAGCCTTCAGGGGCAATCGCATGAACTGGGTGTTCTGGGCTGCGTTGCTTCCGCTGACGGTGGCTTGCCTGGCCGATTTGCGCTGGCGCCTGGTTCCGGACTGGACCTCGCTAGCAATGTTCGTCCTCGGAATTGCGGCGGTCGTTACCGCCGCCGATCCCCGGACGGCCCTGATCGGCGGGGGCATCGGTGCGGTGGTTGGCGTGGCGGCGGCGTGGTTCGGCCTGTGGGGCTGGGGCGACGCCAAGCTGTTCGCCGGCGCAGCGCTGATCGCGGGTCCCGCGGCCGGCTTAACGCTGGTTGCCGGGATGGCCGTAACGGGAGCCGTGCTGGCGCTTGTCAGCCTCTCGCTGCGACCGGTCGCCCGGCGGTACGCGACGGTTTCCGGGTCGACGCTGCCGCGTTGGGTCCGAAATGAGTTGAGGCGTTGCCGGCTCGCGCCGTCAATACCTTACGCAATCGCAATCGCAGGTGGCGTTGTAAGTAGCAGGTTGTTCTAAACTTTTTTTACGTGCGTGGGCCGGGGTATTGGGGCTCAAAGTGCTGGAGAGGGGCTGGAGTGCGTATTCTTCTGGCGGTAGTCATCGCTGGAGTTCTGGGCCTGGCGGCGTACCTGTTCTACGGGCGCGGCGAGACGCCAGCACCTGTGGCCGCGGCGGAGGCACCGCGCCGCCTGGCGGTGATGACCGTCGTCGCGGCGCTGCCGCCCGGTCACCTGATCCGCCCGGAAGACCTTGCCCGCCTCGAATGGCCCGCTGGCCAGCCGCCAGCCTCGGCGATCATCGATGGTACGCCCGCCGCGCAGGCCTTGCCCGGCTCGGTGACCCGCCGCGCCTTCGGAGCGGGGGAAATCCTCGCCGCCAACTCCGTCATCGCCGCCGGTGAGCGCGGCTTCCTCGCCGCCATCGTCTCGCCGGGCATGCGCGCCGTCGCCGTTTCGGTCGATGCCGCCACCGCAGCCGGCGGGCTGATCTGGCCAGGCGACCATGTCGATCTCATCCTCACCCAGGAAATCACCGTCGAGGGCACGCAGCCGTCGCGCAAGGCGGTCAGCGAGACCGTCCTGTTCAACACCCGCGTACTGTCGACTGATCAGCGACTGGGCGTCGCTGCGAAGACCGACGCGCCCGGCTCCACGGTCCCGGGTGCCGCCACCACGCCTGAAGTGCGGGTGCCGACCACGGTGACGCTGGAGGCGACGCAGCCCGAGGCCGAACGTGTCGCGGTCGCGGCCTCGCTCGGCAAGCTCAGCCTGGCGTTGCGCGCCACCGAGGCCGACCCGGACCAGCAACTTTCCGAAGGCCCGACCTGGGCCGGGGCGGTGTCGCCGGCGCTGCAGACCGTCCGCCTGAAGGCCAGCGCCCCGGCGGCGACCCCGGGCAAACCGGTCGAACCGCAGGGTGTCCGCATTCTGCGCGGCTCAGCAGCGGCGGGGACCTGATCATGTCACGCTTCCTGCCCACCCTCGTGCTCGGCCTGGCAACCACGACGATCGCGACCGCGGCCGGGCCGGTATCGTATCAGATGATCGAGCTCAGCGTCGGTCAGGGCAAGGCCGTCCACCTGCCCGGTGCCGCCGACACCGTCGCCGTCGCCAAGCCGGATGTCGCCGATGTGCAGGTGCCCGCACCGACCACGATGTTCGTGTTCGGCAAGGCACCGGGCCGCTCGACCGTATCGGCCTTCGCCAGGGATGGCCGTGTTCTCGCCAACGTCGACGTCAAGGTCAGCGCCGATGCGCGGACGGTCAAGGACCGCTTGCCGCAGCTACCGGGTGCCAACGCCGACGCGGAAGGGGTCGGCAACGTCATCCACCTCAGCGGCGATGTCGCAACCCCGATTCAGGCCGTCGAGGCGATCGCGCTGGCGCAGGCGGCCGCGACCAAGCCCGAGCTGGTCAGCGGCGACCTGCGCGTTACCCAGCCGACCCAGGTCAACCTGCGCGTCCGCGTCGCCGAGGTATCGCGGACGGTTTCGAAGGAGCTCGGCTTCAACTGGGAATCGCTGGTCGGCATCGGCGGCTCGCAGTTCCTTGTCGGCATCGGCCGCGACCTGGTCAGCGGCGGCGTGGACGGCATTTTCCGGCGCTCTCCGACCGGGGCCGACAGCTTCGGCATCCGTCGCGTCGGTACCAACACCGACTTCAACGCCGTCATCGACGCGCTGGCGCAGGACGGGCTGATCACCGTCCTCGCCGAGCCCAACCTGACGGCGCGTTCGGGCGAAACCGCGAGCTTCCTGTCGGGCGGCGAATTTCCGATCCCGGTCAACAACGGCGGCACCAACAATAACAACGTCATCACCGTCGAGTTCAAGCAGTTCGGCATCGCACTCGATTTCACCCCGACGGTGATGGACGACGGCCGGATCAGCCTGCACGTCCGGCCGGAGGTCAGCGAACTCGACCGCGATGCCGGCATCGACATCGGCGGGCTGCGGATCCCCGGCCTGCGCGTCCGCCGCGCCGACACGACCGTCGAGCTGGGCAGCGGCCAGAGTTTCGCGATCGCCGGCCTGGTCCAGTCGAACAGCACCAACAATGTCCAGAAGGTGCCGGGCCTGGGCAACCTGCCAATCCTCGGCGCCTTGTTCCGCTCGACGCGCTTCCAGCGCAACGAATCGGAGCTGGTGATCATGGTGACGCCGTATCTGGTGCGCCCGGTCGCGTCGCCGACGCTGATCGCGGTGCCGACCGACACGGTAGCACCATCGGTCGATTTCAAGAGCTTGCTGCTCGGCCGCATCGCCACCGTGAGCGATAACCGCCCGCTGCGCTCCCCGGTCCAGCTGCCCGGCAGCCCCTACGTGCCCGCGACGCCGGTGTCGCCCGGCGGCCCGGGGGCACCGGTCGCACCGCCGACACCGTCCGCCGCGGCCGGTGCGCCGCCGTCCAGTGGCAGCGAAAGCCTTAGTGCCGGCCTCGACGACCGCACGGCGCCCGTTGGTGCCGGCCCGCTGCCCGGCAAGGCCGGTCTCGCAAAGGCGCCGGGCGACCCTTCCCGAACCCCGGTGGTCATCCAGGATATCGGTTTCTTGTTGGAGTAAGCCTGTGCGCGCTACGCCCCTCATCGCTGCGATTTTCCTGGTGCTGGCAGTGCCGGCAGCGGCGCGCAAGCCGAAGCCGGCGGCGGTGCCGGCGGTGCCGCCATGTGCCGGCACAGTCGATAGCTCGCCGTATTTCGGCTGCGCGAACGCCGACAATCTGCGGGCGATGATCGCGGATCCGAACGACCTGGTCAGTGGCCGCGAGTCGAGGGGCAGCGATGCGGCGCTGGAAGCGGCGGCGATCATCCGGCTGCGCACCGACAAGGTGAAGCCGCTGCGCAGCAACAGCACCCTTGCGCGTCCCACCAGCGGCGGTAGCCAGTGAACGCGACGATGCCCGTGACGCTGCCCCAGGCCGATGAATCCCGGCTAACCGGGGTTCATGCCTATGTCCTCGATGCCGAGAGCGAACAGACGCTGCGACGCGCCGCCGCGAACCTCGGCTTGCGTAGTTTCGAGGTTCGCAAGGGCGACATCCGGACCGCCGAGAAGGACTTGAAGTCCAACCGCTCGCCGGCCGTGCTGTTCGTCGACGTTACCAAGACCGACATGATCGCCGATGCGATGCAGGAACTGTCGCAGGTCTGCGAGCCGCAGCTGCGCGTCATCGCGATCGGGCGCGAAAACGATGTCGGACTGTACCGCGAACTCATCGCGATGGGCGTCACCGACTATGTCTTCAAGCCGCTAACCACCGAACTTGTCGAAAAATTGCTGGCGCGTAACACCTCCGCCACGGGCGCGGTCGAAACCAAGCGGCAGGGCAAGCTTGTCGTCGTCAGCGGTGCGCGCGGCGGGGTCGGCGCGAGCTCGATCGCCTGCAACATCGCGAGCTATCTGGCCGAGAAGGCGGCGCGCCGGGTGGTGCTCGTCGATCTCGACACCGTCAACGGCGCGCAGGCGCTGATGCTTAACGTCAAGCCCAACGCGGGCCTGGCCGAGGCGCTGGAAAACCCCAGCCGTATCGACGACCTGCTGCTCGAGCGCGCGACGATCAGCGCCAGCGAGCGGCTCGACCTGCTGGCCAGCGAAATGCCGCTCGACAGTGCTCAGGTTGTCATCGCGGCGGCGGTCTCGACGCTCATCGAGCGGCTGCGCAAGAGCTATTACTATGTCATTGTCGACATGCCGCGGGTGCACGACGAGGCCGCCCGCTGGCTGCTAGGGGCCGCCAATCTGCGCTTGCTGGTGAGCGAGGCGACGCTGGTTGGCGCGCGCGACGTGGCGCGGGTACCGGCGAGCTCGGGCAACCAGCGCACCATCCTGGTCCACAACAAGGCGGGTCGCCCGGGCGACCTCAGCGATGCCGACTTCGCCACCGCGCTGCGCCGCGCGCCCGATGTCGTCGTACCGTACAACACGAAGGCCTTCGGCGGCGGTATCAACGTGGGCAAGCCGGCATGGCAGGGTGGCGGCGCGGTCGAGACCGCCATCGCGCGCCTGGTCACCGAGCTATCGGGCCAGGGCGGGACCAAGGCCAAGACCGGACTCATGCAGCGGCTGCTCGGCCGATGAGCTTCGGACGCCGTCAGACGCCGGACGATGAGGTCCCGCCGCCCGCCCCGGTCGCGGCCGGCGTTGCGGAGCCGGTCGTGGTGCTGATGCGCACGTCGGCCGAGCAGTTCGCGCAAATCCGCCGCGCCGCGCTGTCGCGGCTCGATCCGGTGCTGATCACCGACATGAGCGAGGGCGAGTTGCGCCTCGCCATCGGCACCGCGGTCGGTGCGGTCGCGACCGAGGACCGCATCCAGATCAACGCTCGCGAGCAGGCGGCGCTGGTCGGCGAGCTGCTCCATGACATGCTCGGGCTCGGCCCGCTGGAGCCACTGCTCGCCGACGAGCGGATTACCGACATCATGGTCAACGGGCCCAAGCACACGTTCATCGAAATCGGCGGCCAGCTGCGGCGCTCCGACGTAACCTTCCGCGACAACGCCCACGTGCTCGCGATCGCGCAGCGCATCGCGTCCGCGATCGGCCGCCGGGTCGACGAATCTTCGCCGCTGCTCGACGCCCGTCTCGAGGACGGCAGCCGCGTCAACGTCGTCATCCCGCCGCTGGCGCTCGACGGACCGACCCTGTCGATCCGCAAGTTCGCCAAGAAGAAGATCGACCTCGCCAAACTGGTCGAATACCGCGCGATGACCGCGCCGCTCGCCCGCGCGCTGGAGATCATGGCACGCAGCCGGCTCAACATGGTCATCGCCGGCGGTACCGGTTCGGGCAAGACGACGTTGCTCAACGCCGTCAGCCGCTTCATCGACGAACGCGAGCGCATCGTCACGATCGAGGACGCCGCAGAGCTTCAGCTGCAGCAGAGCCATGTCGTGCGTCTGGAGACGCGGCCCGCGAACCTCGAGGGCGGCGGGTTGATTACGCAGCGCGACTTGGTTAAGAACGCGTTAAGAATGCGGCCTGACCGCATCATCATCGGCGAAGTCCGGAGTGATGAGGCGTTCGACATGTTGCAGGCGATGAACACCGGTCACGACGGCTCGATGACCACGGTCCACTCGAACAACAGCCGCGATGCCATCGCGCGGATCGAGAACATGGTGCTGATGGGCGCGACCGGCCTGCCCTTGAACGCCATTCGCCACCAGATCGTCTCGGCGGTCGATGTCATCGTTCATATCTCGCGGATGCGCGACGGCGTTCGCCGTGTCACCCAGGTCACCGAGGTCGCCGGTCTGGAGGGCGATGTCGTGACGCTGCAGGACCTGTTCGCGTTCGAATACGAAGGCGAGAACCGGGACGGCACGCTGCGCGGCGCCCACCGCGCGACGGGCACGCGCCCGGGCTTCCTCGACAAGATTCGCTATTTCGGTCTCGACGATGCGTTCATGTCCGCGCTTGCGGCGAGTGAGCGCGAATGACCGAAATGGTCTGGATCATCGTTGCGGCGACGTCGCTGCTGCTCGGCGGGACGGTGCTGGCGTTCGCGGGCCGGTCGGGCCGTCGGCAGCTGGCCGGGCGTATCGCGGAGGTGCAGCCGGCGATGGCCGCCGTGCGCGAGGTTTCGACCGGTCAGCGCACCCTGCGCCTGCCGCGCTTCGTGCTCATTGATCGGTTGCTCGGCCTCAATCACGAGCTTGCCAGCGACACGATGATCCCGATCCTGCGCTGCGTCCTGATGGGGGCACTGGGCGGAGCCGCGGTCTATGCCGTCGCGCACCTGCTGCTCGGCGTCGATCAGCCCTATTCGATCGGGGCTGCCGCCGTTGCGGGATGCTATTACGCCCGCCTGTCGGTCAGCAAGAAGCGCGGCAAAATCGAAGACAAGATGGAAGACGAGCTGAGCCAGGCGCTCGGTGTCATCATCCGCTGCGTCCGCGTCGGCCTGCCGGTGGTCGAGGGGATGCGTGCCGTCGGTGGCGAGCTGCCAGCCCCGACCGGTCCCGAGTTTCGCCGCTGCGTCGATCAGATCGCGCTTGGTGAGAGTTTCGACACCGCGCTGCAGCAGATGGCCGCACGCTGCAGCCTGCCCGGCTACCGGTTTCTCGCGGTGACCATTTCGCTGCAGCGCCAGACCGGCGGCAACCTGTCGGAAACGCTGGACAACCTCGCCGAGACGCTGCGCAAGCGCAAGGCGCTGCGGTTGAAGGTCAAGGCGCTGATCTCGGAGCCGATGGCGACGGTCACGGTGCTGTCGGTGCTGCCGTTCGTCGTCGGGGCGATCCTGATGGCGGTTCGGCCGGACTATGTCATGACGCTGTTCACGACCGACTCCGGCCGGCTGATTCTCGGCATCGCCGTCGTCATCCAGAGCATCGGCCTGCTTGTCATCCGCACCATGATCAAGCAGACGCTGGCATGATCAACGGCCCCGAAATCGCGCTGCTGCTGCTCGTCATCGTCGCCATTGTGCTGGTCGCGTTGTTCGGTGTCATGGCGATGCGAACGCGCCGCGCGCTGCTGTCCCGGCTGGAACTCGGTCGGGCCGCCTTGGTCGCCGCCGACCCGGCGCACAGCCCACTGGCGAGCCTCGGCGATCTCCTGATCGAATCACCGCTGATCGGGTCCGGCGAAGGCCCGAAACTGCGCCAGACGTTGTATGCCGCGGGCTTCGTCAGTCCCAGCGCCGTGGGGCGGCTGATCGGCACCAAGATCGTCGGCGGTGGCCTGCTCGGCGCGCTCGCCGTCGTCTGGATCCAGACCCGCGTCGATCCCAGCCTGCTGACCTCGGCGGCGACGCTGCTCGGCGCCCTGCTGCTCGGCTTGCGCGCGCCCGATATGATCGTCGGCTATCTCGCCAAATCGCGGCGCGGTAGCATGGAGCGCGGCCTGCCCGACGTACTCGACCTGCTGGTGGTTTGCGGCGAAGCCGGCATCGGTCTCGACAATGCCATCGAGCGCGTCGCCATCGAATTGAAGCAGGCGCACGGCGAACTTGCGAAGGAGCTGAGCATCACGGTATCGGAGATGCGGGTGCTGCCTGACCGCCTGCTCGCCTTGCGGAACATGGGCGATCGCGTCGGTCTCGACTCGGTGCGTTCGATCGCCTCGACGCTGATCCAGACGATGCGCTACGGTACTCCGCTGGGCAGGGCGCTGCGCGTGCTAGCCGCCGATATCCGCCTCGAACGGCAAACCGCCATGGAGCAGAAGGCGGCGCGTCTGCCGGTGCTGATCACCATGCCGATCATCGTTTTCATTCTGCCCGCCACGACGCTGGTGGTGGCTGGTCCGGCGTTCCTCCAGCTGTTCAACGCGCTCGGCAAACTTGGGGGCAATGGATGATCGTCGCCGCACTTTTCCGCAACGCGTTGCTCGCCACCGCGGTCGTGGCGCTGCCCGCCGCGGCTGCCACCGCACCGCAGCCGCCGATCAGCAGCATGGCGTTTGCCGCCGCCGCCGCGCGCAGCGATCAGAGCAAGCTCGCCGCCAAGCTTTACCGCGAGGCGACCAAGGTCAATCCGCGCGACGCGGCGGCGTGGTTCGGCCTCGGCCAGGCGCTGGAGGCCGACAACCACCTTGGCGAGGCCGTCGCTGCGCTCGAACGCGCCACGGAACTCCAGCCCGGGATGCCCGGCCTGGCGCGCGCCCTCGGTCGCGCGGAACTGCGGGCCGGCAATCTTCCCGTCGCTGAGTCCGCCTACCGTGCCGCGACGGTCGAAGTGCCGGGCGATCCGCGCGCCTGGGTCGGCCTTGGCGTCGCGCTCGACCTGCAACGCCGGCACGGCGAGGCGCAGACGGCCTATGCCAGCGCGCTGCGGGCCGACCCGCTCGACCGCCCGGCGCGCAACAACATGGCGCTTTCGGTGGCCTTGCAGGGCGACAGTGCGCGCGCCGCACGACTGCTCGAACCCTGGGCGAACACCGATGACGCGCCGGCCCGGATGCGTGGCAACCTGCAGCTGCTGCAGGCCGCGGCGACGCCGTCGAAGACGGTCCCGGCCGGGGTCGATCCGCAGTTCGTCGCGGCGCTGCGTGCCTTCGGCAAAGACGTGAGGCCGTGATGCGTAGAAAGCGCGGCACCGCGACGCTGGAAATGGTGTTCGCCATCCCCGTGCTGCTGCTCCTGCTGGGGGCGGCAATCGATTTCGCGTTCTTCGGTCTGGTTAACCATCAGCTCGGCAATGCCGCCCGGGTCGCCTCGCGCTGGGGCATCACCGGGCAGAAGCCGGTGTCGATCGACGCGAGCATCGTGCCGGTCAAATGGTGCGGCACCGGCGCGTCACCGACCGACACGCGCATCACCTTCATGCGCCAGCTGATCGCCGGCTCGCTCGGCACCATCCTGCGCCGGGACGATGTCTGCATCGCGGTGCTGTCCTACACCGGCGGCTATTCGCAAATCGGCGATCCCGAGCCGTATATCGACGTCAACGGCAACACGGCCTACGACAACGGCGAGCCGTACACCGACATCAACGGCGACGGCAGCTGGAGCATGGACCAGGGCGGCGCGTCGCTCGGTGCGGGCGGCGACGTGACGGTCTATTCGCTGCGCTACACCACCAAGCCGTTCAGCGGACTGACCCCCGGCCTGCCCGAAAGACTGGCCTTCGAGGCACGCATTGTCGCGCGCAACGAACCGTATCTGACGAAATGAGCCGGCGGCACTCCCCTCGCAGCCGGCGCGGTGCCAGTGCGCTCGAACTGGCGCTGTCGCTCCCCATGCTGCTCGGCTTCATGCTGGCGATCATCGACCTTGGCCGCTTCATCTCCGACACCAATCGCGCCACCTCGGCCGCGGCGGCGGTCGCCGACCTGGTGTCGCAGACCGAGAGTTTCGTCGATAAGCCCAACCCGGACACCGTCGCGACCGGCAAGGAACTGGGTGTTGCCAACATCGCGGCGCGCGAAGTCGCAACACCGCTGAAGCTGTTCACCGACGGCGTCGTGATCATCACGGTCATCTCGAACGACGGTGCCGGTCCGGTCGTCAGCTGGGTCCGACGGTGGGGCCGCACCGATATCAACAGCAATGTCAGCACCAGCAAGATGCGCGGTATCGTGCTGGTCAAGGGCGAGGCGGCCGTGTTTGCCGAGGTGGGCTATAAATTTCACCCGTTCCTGCTGTCGGGCAAGTTGCTCGGCCTGGACGAGGACCAGATCTTCCAGACAACCGCGGTACGGCGACCACGGCTGACCGGCCCCAAATTGGTTCCCGCATGATGAAACACAGTCATCGCAGCCGCCGCGGGAACGCCGCGCTATTCGCCGCCTTCATGCTGCTGCCGCTATCGCTGCTGGCGGGCATCGGCGTTGATTTCGGCCGGGCCTATGTCGCCCAGTCGCGGCTGAGCCAGGCCGTCGACGCCGCCGCGCTGGCTGGCGGCCGCAAGCTCAGCGTCGAGGACCCGACCACCGACGCCAACACGTACTTCCAGGCCAATTTCGTTGCAGCCTCGGAGAAGGTGATATTGCCGACGTTTACGGTGACCCCCAGCGACGGTGACAACCTGCTCACCGTCAACGCGCGCGGCACGATCGAGACGACGTTCCTCAAGCTGGCGGGGTGGAACACCCTGCCGGTCGCCGCAACCGCGACGGCGCGCCGGACGACGCTTGGCATGGAACTGGCACTGGTGCTCGACGTCACCGGTTCGATGGACGGCGCTCCGATTACCCAGTTGCGAACCGCAGCAACCACCTTGGTCGATATCCTGTTCGGCACGAAATCGACGAGCGACACCCTTTATGTTTCCGTCGTGCCGTTCACGGCTTCGGTAAACTTCGGCACCAGCCGTCTGGACTGGATGGCGGGCGGCGCGGTGCCTGCCGCCAGCTTTGCGCCGCATACTTGGCGCGGCTGCACCGAAGCCCGGGCCGCGCCCGAGGATGAGAGCGACACGCCACCGGTCGCCGGACCGGGTTTCAGCGGCACGCCGAAGCCGTTCACGCCGTTCCTGTTCAGGTCGACGATCGGCAGCATTGCACCGGTGCTGAGCGACAACGACTGGGATACCGCGACAAAATTGCCGAGCGACACCAGCACGACGACTGCCGCGACTGCCTTTACCCCGTTCAACGACCGAACCGGGCCTAATCTGGGATGCGGTCAACCGATGGCTGGCCTCGACAACAACCGCGACCGGATCAAGGCAATCATTGCCGCGCTCCGCACGTCGCACCGGAACGGTACGATCATTCCGGTCGGCCTGCAGGCCGGCTGGATGTCGATCTCGCCGAAGTGGCGCGGGTTGTGGGGGACCAACGCTTGGGCCTCGACCACGCCGGACGGATTCCCGCTCGACTACAACACGCCCTATATGCAGAAGGTGCTGCTGCTGATCACCGATGGTCAGAACAACTGGTTCCAGTACAAGCCACCGCAGCCTGACTATACGGCCTATGGCCGACTTGCCGAGCGGCGCCTCGGCGCGTCGATCGCGACGAATGGCGCGGCGAAAGCCGAGCTGGATGTTCGCACCGCGCGGATGTGCACGAAAATCAAGCAACAGAACGTCATCATCTACACCATTACGACGGGGACTGGCGTTGATGCCGTGACCAAAACCCTCTTTAGCAACTGCGCGACGAACGCCAATTACTACTACGACGCGCCGAGCGCATCGCAGCTCAACGCCATCTTCACCCAGATCGGCTCGCAGTTGAGCAATCTGCGGCTGGAGAGATAGCGCCGCGATTGCCGAGCGGGCGGCGTTCGTTTAGTCGTCCCGCGATGTTGCGGAGCGTCCTTTGCGCGGCCCTCGCGCTGGCCGCCGCGCCCGCCGCCGCCGAACCGGCGCTGTGGCGGGTCGCGGACGCCGATACCGAGATCATCCTGTTCGGTTCGATCCACGAGCTGCCGCCCGGCGTCACGTGGCTGAGCCCGCGGATCGCGGCCCGGGTCGACGCCGCCGACACGCTGGTGCTGGAGGCCGTGCTGCCCGACGATCCGGGCGTCGTCGCGCAGCTGGTCGCGCGGCTGGGCTATTCGCCCGCGCCGCCGAAACTCGCGACGCGGGTCGCGCCGTCGAAGCGCGCCGCGCTTAAGGCCGCGATTGCCAAGGCCGGCCTGTCGCCCGACACGCTCGACCTGATGGAGACCTGGCTGGCGGCGATCGCGCTCGGCGACGGTGTGCTGTCGCGCCTCGGCTTCAACGCGGCGAACGGTGTCGAGGCGACGCTGACCGCCCGCGTCCGCGCCGCCGACAAGCCGGTGACGCCGCTCGAGACGCTGGAGCAGCAGTTCGGCTTTTTCGACACGCTGCCCGAAACCGATCAGCGCGCCCTGCTCGATTCGACCGTCGACGATGCCGCGACCATGCAGGCCGACGCCCGGCGCCTGATCGCGGCCTGGCTGGCCGGCGACACCGCCGCCATCGCCGCCGAATTCAAGGCCGATGCGCTGGGTGCGACGCCGACCCTGGAGCGGGTGCTGCTGCGCGACCGCAACGCCCGCTGGGCCGACTGGGTAAAGACGCGGCTGAGCCGGCCCGGCCGGGTTTTCGTCGCGGTCGGCGCGGCGCATCTGGCGGGCCCGGATGCGCTGCAGGCGATGCTGACGGCGCGCGGCGTCAAGGTCGAGCGGCTGCCGTGACACGAAGCAGCGGCGGCTAGCCATTCGGCAGAAACGACTTCGCCGCGGCCAGTTGCGCTTTGTCGCGCGGCGCGGTTGACCGCTAGACTGGCGCATCGGGGGACTGGAATGAGCGACACCACACTCCGCACGGTCGATGCGGACGCCATCGCCGGCCGGCATTTGCGCTACTACGACTTCCTGATGGCGGCGTTCGTCGCCATCCTGATCTGCTCCAACCTGATCGGCGCGGGCAAGCCGGCGCAGCTGGTGCTGCCGCTGGTCGGGCCGGTGACCTTCGGGGCCGGCATCCTGTTCTTTCCGCTCGGCTATGTGCTCGGCGACGTGCTGACCGAGGTTTACGGCTATGCCCGCGCCCGGCGCGTCGTCTGGGCGGGCTTCGCGGCCAGCCTGTTCATGGCGTTCATGGCGTGGGTGATCGTCACCCTGCCCCCGGCCCCGGGCTATACCGGCCAGGCCGCGCTGGCGGAGGTGTTCGGCCAGACGCCGCGCATCGTCGTCGCCAGCATCCTGGCGTTCTGGGCGGGCGAGTTCGCCAACGCCTTCGTGCTGGCGCGGATGAAAGTGTGGACGCAGGGCCGCATGCTGTGGACCCGCACCATCGGCTCGACGGTGGTCGGCCAGGGTTTCGACAGCCTGATCTTCTACCCGCTGGCGTTCCTCGGCGCGCCGACCTGGACGCCCGAGCTGGTGCTCAAGGTGATGGTCACCAACTATGTCCTGAAGGTCCTGTGGGAGGTCGTGCTGACCCCGGTCACCTACCGCATCGTCGCCTTCTTCAAGCGCGCGGAAGGTGTCGATGTGTTCGATAATGGCACCGATTTCACGCCGTTCAGGGCGAGGGTATAATTGTGACTTGGCAAGCTGCAGAATTTCGTGACTATTTAATCAGCTAAGTCGGAAAGGAGACCAGCGCGAATTCCTATGCTGCTACTTTACGAAAATTAGAACACTATACCGGTGGGCTTGACGAGAAAATTGCGGAATTAGGCTACGAACCAATGGTAGCTTGGGCGAAGGCCCAACAAGAGGGTCCATTTGAAGGCCCATATGCTTCAAAAATTAGGTCGGCACTAATCAGATATGTGAAGTTTTTGATTGATTCTGCTGACCCCGAAGCTGCCGCAGAAGATGAACAAGCTAAAAATACAGTAGAAGAGCCGGACCCAACCGTCTTTCAATACGAGCGCGAACTCCAGAGTGCCGTTAGGCGACAGTTGAGCATCCTGTTTCCTGGATTTGTAATTGCCGATGGTGGCAGAGAAAAAGCGGTTCTTAATGGTCGTATCGACATTTTTGGCCCGGGACTTAGACGATAATTTTGTGGCTATCGAGCTAAAAGCGGGCTTATGCCCGGCTGGTGCGCTCGAACAGGTTTTGGGCTATGCGGCAGATGTTCAGGTTGAAACCGATCTATCGTGCCGTGCTATTCTCGTTGCGGCTGACTTTCCCGAACGCATCCGTCAGGCCGCCCGACGAATTCCATCTCTCAATTTAAAGACCTATAGACTGCAGGTGGCAATCGAAGATTTTGGGTAGGTCTAGCCCAGCGCGGCGACCAGCCCCTCGAACAGGCGGCGGCCGTCGGTACCGCCGTGGGCGGCCTCGATCACGCGCTCGGGGTGGGGCATCAGGCCGAGCACATTGCCCTGGGCGTTGACGATGCCGGCGATATCGCGGGCCGAGCCGTTGACGTCTTCGGCGTAGCGGAACACCACCCGGCCCTCGCCTTCCAGCCGGTCGAGCTCGTCCGCATCGGCGGTGAAATTGCCGTCGTGGTGGGCGACCGGCACGCGGATCTGCTCGTTCGCATCGAAGTGGCTGGTGAAGCTGGTCTGGCTGTTGGCGACGGTCAGCGCGACATCGCGGCAGACGAAATCGAGACCGGCATTGCGCATCAGCGCGCCGGGCAGCAGCCCCGCCTCGGTCAGCACCTGGAAGCCGTTGCAGACGCCCAGCACCGCGACGCCGCGCCCGGCCGCCTCGATTACGGCGCGCATCACCGGCGACCGCGCCGACATCGCGCCCGAACGCAGGTAATCGCCATAGGAGAAGCCGCCGGGCAGCGCGATCAGGTCGAGGCCATCGGGCAGCTCGGTGTCGCGGTGCCAGACCATCGCGGGGGCCTGGCCGGTGGTGTCGCGCAGCGCCACCGCGAGGTCCCGGTCGCAATTGGAGCCCGGGAACACGATGACGGCGGTTTTCACAGCGTCTCGACCCGGAACGTCTCGATGACGGTATTGGCGAGCAGCTTGCGGGCCATGTCCTCGATCGTCGCCACGCTGGTGCCGTCCGCAAGGTCGAGCTCGATGACCTTGCCCTGCCGGACGCCGGTGACGCCCGCGAACCCCAGCCCCTCGAGCGCGTGATGGATGGCGCGGCCCTGCGGGTCGAGGACACCGGGCTTGAGGGTGACGGTAACGCGGGCTTTCATGGCGCGAGCGTTTAGGATGGACGCGCGCTACGGGCAAGCGGTGCGGCATTCCGGGGCCGGCACCGTCCTGACAGGGATGCAGACGAGGAATGTACGGATGACCGACGACACGCGCGGCAGGCTGAGCAAGGTGCCGCAGGTCACATTGGTGTTCTGGCTGATCAAGATCGCCGCGACGACGCTGGGGGAGACCGGCGGCGATGCGGTCAGCATGTCGATGGGGCTGGGCTATGTCGTCGGCACGGCGATCTTCGGCGTCATCTTCGCGGTCGCGGTGGCGGCGCAGATCCGCGCGTCGCGCTACCATCCGCTGCTCTACTGGGCGACGATCGTGGCGACGACGACGGTCGGCACGACCATCGCCGACTATGTGACGCGCGACCTCGGGATCGGCTACGCCGGCGGCTCGGCGCTGCTGCTGGCGCTGCTCGCGGCGTCGCTGCTGGTGTGGTGGCGGACGCTGGGCACGGTCGCGGTCGAGAGCATCGCGACCCCGCGCGCCGAGGTCTTTTACTGGGTGACGATCATGTTCTCGCAGACGCTGGGGACCGCGCTCGGCGACTGGACGGCGGACACCAATGGGCTGGGTTACGGCGCCAGCGCGCTGATCTTCGGCGGGCTGCTCGCGGTCGTGGCGGCGCTGTATTACCTGACCGCGACGTCGCGCACGGCGCTGTTCTGGGCGGCGTTTGTGCTGACCCGGCCCTTGGGCGCGGTGCTGGGCGACCTGCTCGACAAGCCGGTCGCCAAAGGCGGGTTGGAGCTCAGCCGCTACGCGGCCTCGGCGGCGCTGCTGGCGGTGATGCTGGTGCTGATTCTCGCCATCCCGTCACGCGCGGCGGGCAAGGCGCACTGAGGCGCTACTTGCCCCGCGACTTGCGGTGCTCGTCGAGGTCGAGGATCGCGCCGTCGGCACCTTCGGGCAGCAGGCCGAGGCGGCGGGCGACCTCCCGATAGGCCTCGACCTCGCCGCCGAGGTCGTGGCGGAAGCGGTCCTTGTCCATCTTCTCGTTGGTCTTCATGTCCCACAGGCGGCAGCCGTCCGGGCTGATCTCGTCGGCAAGGATGATGCGGCTGTAGTCGCCCTCGAACAGGCGGCCGAACTCGAGCTTGAAATCGACCAGCCGGATGCCGACGCCGGCGAACATGCCAGCCATGAAGTCATTGATACGAACCGCTAAATCCGCAATGTCGTGCATCTCGTCCTGCGTCGCCCAGCCGAACGCCGAGATATGCTCCTCGGTGATCATCGGATCGCCGAGCGCATCGTCCTTATAGTAATACTCAAGGATCGTGCGCGGCAGCGGCGTCCCTTCCTCCATGCCCAGTCGCTTGGCCAGGCTGCCGGCGACGACATTGCGGACGACCACTTCGACTGGCACGATCTCGACCTGCTTCACCAGTTGCTCGCGCATATTGAGGCGGCGGACAAAGTGGGTCGGAATGCCGATCGTGCCGAGCATCGTGAAGATATGCTCGGAGATGCGGTTGTTAAGCACGCCCTTGCCGCTGATCGTGCCCTTCTTCTGGGCGTTGAAGGCGGTCGCGTCGTCCTTGAAATACTGGATGATCGTGCCGGGCTCCGGCCCTTCGTACAGGATCTTGGCCTTGCCCTCGTAGATCTGACGGCGGCGGGACATGGGCTTGGGCCTTCTCGAATCGACGACGCCCCGGCGCGGAAGCGAACCGGGGCGATACTCTTCTAACATAGCGGCGAGGGTGCAGGGTGACAATGTTGACGCCGCGCCGTTGAACCGCGCGCCGCCCCGCTCTATCTGCAGAGCATCACAGCCGCGAGGATGCCATGTCAAACCTGCCGAACCGCGAGAAAGCCTTCGAGGACATGTATGCCCGTGACGCCGATCTGCGCTTCAAGGTGCTGGCGCGTCGCGACAAGCTGACGGGTCTGTGGGCGGCGGGCCTGCTTGGGATGACCGGCGACGAAGCCGCCGAATACGCCAAGACCGTGATCCTCGCCGATCTCGAGAAGCCCGGCGACGAAGACGTCGTCGCGAAACTGGCTGCCGACCTCGCCGGCAAGGCCAGCGACGCGGACATTCGCGCACAGCTGCAAACCTGCTTTATTGAATCAGAGCGCCAGTTCCGGGAAGCACTCTGATGGCGTTGCGGAGCAACCGCTGATGGCGATGCTCGCCGCCGACATCGAGGCAGCGATCCGCGCGGCGCTGCCCGGCGCGACGGTGGAGATCACTGATCTGGCGGGGGACGGCGACCACTACGCGGCGCGCGTTGTCTCGGCGGCGTTTGCCGGCTTGCCGCGGGTGCGGCAGCACCAGATGATCTATAATGCGCTCGGCGGACGGATGGGCGGCGAACTGCATGCCCTGCAGCTGACGACGCTGGTTGAGGAGTGAGTGATATGGTTGACGATCAGGTCAAGGAGCGCATCGGCGGTATCCTCGGTGCCAACGACGTGGTGCTGTTCATGAAGGGCACGCCGATCTTCCCGCAATGCGGCTTCTCGTCGACCGCGGTGCAGATCCTCGAACACCTCGGCGTTGCCTTCGAAGGCATCGACGTGCTGCGCGACCCGGAGGTCCGGGCCGGCGTCAAGGAATACAGCGACTGGCCGACGGTGCCGCAGCTTTACGTCAAGGGCGAGTTCGTCGGCGGCAGCGACATCATGATGGAAATGTACCGCTCGGGTGAGCTCGAGACGTTGCTAAGCGACAAGGGCGTGGCGAAGGCGGCCTGACCTTGGGCGTCACCGCGGGCGGTATCTGGCACGACACCCGCGCCGTCGTGGCGCGCCACTGGCAGGTGTTCGCGACGCTCGCCGGGGCGACGGTGTTCCTGCCTAACGCCGCGATGCGCCTGCTGGCGCCGGCCGGGGCGAGCCCGCAGGCACCGGCAGACCTGCCGCCGGGTTTCTGGACTCTGCTGGCGCTGGTCCTGGCGCTCCAGTTCATCGGCGTGTTCGCCGTCGCCGCGATCGCTGCCGACCCGCGCGAAGGCGGCGGCCGGACGCTCGGCGCGACGCTCGCCGATGCCGCGCCGGCCTTCGGCAAGTTCGTGGTGGCCTTGCTGCTGTTCGTGATCGGATACGCCATCGCGACGGTGGCGGCCAGCCTGGTGCTGGCAATCGTCGCGGTCGCATCGCCGGGTGCGCTGGCGGGGGCCGGGAAAGGTACGGCCCCGATGGCACTGGCGAGCAGCCTGGTCGCGGTCGTCGTGCCGCTGCTGATGTGGCTATGGGCGCGGCTGTCGCCGTTGGTCGGCGTCTATCTGCGCGAGGATGTCGGCGTCGTCCCAGGAATCCGCCGCGCCTGGGCGCTGTCGAAGGGCGCGACCTGGCCGATCCTGGCGCTGCTGACCATGTTCGTGCTGGCGTCGGTGACGGTCGGCACGTTGCAGGTTTCGGCAGGCCAGGCGGCCGGCGCGGGCATCGCCGGGATGTTGTTGGGACTTGTCTTCGCGGGCATCGGCGCGCTGTTCTTCGTCTATGCCGCCGCCGGGACCGGCGTCATCTACCGCCAGCTCAGTGCCTAGTCCCACTTTGCCAGCGGCGGCAGGCTCATCAGGATCGCTTCGGTGTTGCCGCCGGTCTTCAGCCCGAAAGTGGTGCCACGGTCATAGACCAGGTTGAATTCGGCATAGAGGCCGCGGTAGCGCAATTGGGCATCGCGCTCCTCAGCGGTATAGGGCGTGTGCATGTGGTGCCGCACCAGCCCCGGGAACGTCGCCAGGAGCGTCCTGCCGACGGCTTGCGTGAAGGCGAAGTCCGCATCCCAGTCATCGCCGAGATAATCGTAGAATATCCCGCCGACGCCGCGATGACGTTGGCGGTGCGGCACCCAGAAATACTCGTCGCACCATTTCGAGAAGCGTGGCCAGTAATCGGCACCGTGGGCGTCGCAGGTCGCCTCGAACGCCGCCTTGAAGTCGGCGGTGTCCTGCTCGACCGGCAGCGCCGGGTTGAGGTCGGCGCCGCCGCCGAACCAGCGCTTGGTAGTGACCAGGAAGCGGGTGTTCATGTGCACCGCCGGCACGTGCGGGTTGGCCATGTGCGCGACCAGGCTGATGCCGGTCGCGAAAAACCGTGGGTCGGCGTCGGCACCGGGTATCTGCTTGGCGAACTCCGGCGAGAAGGTGCCGTGGACGGTCGAGGTGTTCACCCCGACTTTCTCGAACACGCGGCCTTTCATGACCGACATGATCCCGCCGCCGCCGGGCGCGCCGCTGGGGTCGGGCCGCTCCCAGGACGTCTGCTCGAATCGGCCGGCGGGCCCGTCGCCGCTGCCTTCGTCCTCCAGCGCCTCGAAGGCAATGCATAGATCGTCGCGCAGCGACTGGAACCACGCCTGGGCAGCAAACTGCTGATCATCGAAATCGGTCATGGCCTGCGTCATGCCGGGGGCGGTGGCCCGCGGCAAGCACCCCCGCGCCAAAATGCCCGTTGCACTGTGATACCCGGGGGCGCTAACAGCCCTGCAACAATTCGCGAGAGTTCGAAGCCGCATGGCCACGCAGCCGCATGACGACCTGACCGAAACCGGCGAACGCCGCCGCGATTTCATCTATATAGCCACCGGGGCGTTCGCCGCCGTCGGTGCGGCCGCGGTGGCGTGGCCGCTGGTCAACCAGATGAACCCCAGTGCCGACGTGCTGGCGCTGGCCTCGATCGATCTCGACCTATCGTCGATCCAGCCGGGTCAGGCGATCAAGGCGAGCTGGCGCGGCAAACCGGTGTTCGTGCGCAACCTGACGCCTGCCGAACAGGCCGCCGCCAACAAGGTCGATATCTCGACCCTGCGCGATCCCCAGACACTGGCGCAGCGCACCAAGGCCGGCCACGCCAACTGGTTGATCACGCTCGGCGTCTGCACTCACCTCGGCTGCGTGCCGCTGGGCGCCGGCGAGGGCGAGAACAAGGGAGATTTCGGCGGCTATTTCTGCCCCTGCCACGGCTCGAGCTACGATACGGCGGCGCGCATCCGCAAGGGTCCGGCCCCGACCAACCTCGAAGTTCCCGAGTACGCGTTCAAGTCGCCTACCCAAGTCACCATCGGTTAAGGCACTTACGATGAGCTTCCCATGGGCCAAACATTACACGCCGACGACAGCGTTCGGTAAGTATATCGACGAGAAGCTGCCGATCCCGCGGCTCGTCTACGACAGTGTCGGCGCGGGCTATCCGGTTCCGAAGAATCTCAACTATTTCTATAACTTCGGCGTGCTAGCCGGCGTCGCGCTGGTCGTGCAGATCATCACCGGCATCGTGCTCGCGATGCACTACGCTGCAAATACGCAGATCGCTTTCGACAGCGTCGAGCACATTATGCGCAATGTCAACGGCGGCTGGATGATGCGCTACATGCACGCCACCGGCGCGTCTTTCTTCTTCATTGCAGTCTATACGCATATCTTTCGCGGCCTCTACTACGGCTCCTACAAGCCGCCGCGCGAGGTGTTGTGGCTGCTCGGCCTCGTCATCTTCCTGCTGATGATGGCGACCGCATTCATGGGCTATGTGCTGGTGTGGGGACAGATGAGCTTCTGGGGCGCAACGGTGATCACCAACCTTTTCTCTGCGATCCCGCTGGTCGGCGATGTTATCCACACCTGGCTGCTGGGCGGCTTCGCGCCCGATAATGCGACGCTCAACCGCTTCTTCTCGCTGCACTATCTCCTGCCTTTCGTAACGCTGGGGGTCGTTATCCTGCACATTTGGGCGCTGCACATCCCGGGCTCGAACAATCCGACCGGCATTTCGGTCAAGGGGCCGCAGGATACGGTGCCGTTCCACCCCTATTACACCGCCAAGGACTTCTTCGGTCTGTGCATCTATCTGCTGTTGTTCGCGGCAGTGGTTTTCTTCGCGCCGAACGCGCTCGGTGAGGTTGATAATTATATTCCGGCCAACCCGCTCTCGACCCCGGCGCATATCGTGCCAGAATGGTACTTCTGGCCATTCTACGCGATCCTGCGCGCCTTCACCGTCGACTTCCTGTTCGTCCCGGCCAAGCTATGGGGTGTCATCGCGATGTTCGCGGCGATCCTGCTGTTATTCTTCCTGCCCTGGCTCGACACGTCACCGGTCAAGTCGAACAACTATCGGCCGATGGCGCGGATCGCCTTCTGGGTATTCGTCGTCGACGTGATTATCCTCGCGGTCTGCGGCGGCAAGCCGGCGGAGGAGCCGTGGGTGCGTCTCAGCCAGTTCGCCTCCGCCTATTACTTCGCGCACTTCCTCATCATCCTCCCGCTGATCTCGCGCTACGAGACGCCGCTGCCGCTGCCCAACTCGATCAGCGAGGCCGTCCTGAAGCGCCATACTAACCTGGGCGCGCCGGCGTCGCAGCAGCTGCCGGGTGCCGGAGTTGCGGAATTGCCGCCGACCGGCCACGCGCAGCCGGCCGAATAAGGGTCAAACGATAATGGTGAAGCTGATTGCCGCGATCGTCGGCGCCGTGTTCTGCGCAGCGCTGTTCCTCGCCGCGTTGACGCCGCGTGACGCGGCGACCCCCGATCTCGTCAAGAAATACCATCTCGAGGCCGAGCCGGTGGGCTTCAGCTTTGCTAACCCGGTGCTGGGCACCTTCGACCGGGCGCAGCTGCAGCGCGGCTTCCAGGTTTACAAGGAGGTCTGCGCGGGCTGCCATTCGTTGAACCGCGTGGCCTTCCGCAGTCTGACCGACATCGGCTTCAGCGCCGCCGAGGTGAAGGCGATCGCCAAGGACTACGACATTCCGAGCATCGACGACCAGGGCGAGCCGACGACGCGCAAGGGCCTGCCGTCCGATCATTTCTACGGCCCCTACGCCAACGATGCGGCAGCGCGCGCCGCCAACAACAATGCGCTCCCGCCCGATTTCTCGCTGCTCGCCAAGGCGCGCGAGGGTGGTGCCAACTATATCCATGCACTGGTCTCGGGCTATAAGGATCCGCCTGCCGGCTGGACGGTGCCCGACGGGCTCTACTACAACCCGTATTTCCGCAGCCTCAACATCGCCATGCCGCCGCCGCTGTCGGCAGACCAGGTGACCTATGCCGACGGGACGAAGGCGACGCTCGATCAGCAGTCGAAGGACGTCGCGGCCTTCATGATGTGGGCGGCGGAGCCGAAGCTAGAGGAGCGCCACCGTATCGGGCTGGGCGTGGTGATCTTCCTGATCATCCTGACCGGCCTGGCCTATATGACCTATCAGCGGGTGTGGGCGGGCTTGAAGAGCAAGAAGACCGCCGTCCCGGCCGAGTGACTTGCGCGAAGGCGCGGGAAGTATAGGCTCCGGAGCGGTTCAATGCCGGAGGGACGCCATGACCCGTACGCTCGCTTTCGCTGCCGCTTTCGCCGTTGCGCTGGGGGGCATGTCCGCCCCGGCGCTCGCGGCACCGTGCAAGGACGCCAAGGGCAAGTTCATCAAGTGCCCGACTGCACCCGCCGCTGGAGTTCGCTGCCGTAAGGACGGTAAGTTCGCGAAGTGCGGCACGCCGGGTGCCGTCGTGGTCAAGTGAACGAATGACCGCGGCGAATGCCGATCTCGCCGCGCTGATCCGCACCATCCCCGGCTATCCCAAACCGGGCATCCAGTTTCGCGACATCACGACATTGCTGCTCGATCCGGCGGGCTTTGCCGCGACCATTGAACGGTTAGCGGCTGCGGTTTGTGACACACGCCCGGACCTGATCGCCGGGATCGAGGCGCGCGGCTTCGTGTTTGGCGCAGCACTGGCGGTAAGGCTCAGCTGCGGGCTGGTGCTGGTCCGCAAGCGAAACAAGCTGCCCGGCGCGGTGCTGGGCATCAACTACACGCTCGAATACGGGGAGGACCGGGTCGAGGTGCACGCCGACGCCTGCCCACCCGGCGCGCGGGTGCTGGTGGTCGACGACCTGATCGCCACCGGCGGCACGGCACTGGCGACCGTCGCGCTGCTGCGCCAGGCCGGAGCGACGGTGGCGGGCGCGGCGTTCGTCATCGACCTCCCGGACCTGGGCGGGGCTTCCCGGCTTCGCGCCGACAGCGTGCGCGTCGACGCGCTGGTCAGCTTCGCCGGGGACTGACCGAACACACCGGGATGGCGGTGCAGTGCTCTCACGAGGTCGACTCGCCGTAGCGCTTCATCCAGCACGAGGCCGAGGCCGGCACATGATCGGCGACAGCTAGACGTTGAAGCGGAAGTTCAACACGTCGCCGTCCGCCACCACATACTCCTTGCCCTCGGAGCGGAAGCGCCCGTGGTCGCGGGCACCGGCCTCGCCGTTGAACGCGACATAATCATCATAGGCGATGGTCTCGGCGCGGATGAAGCCCTTTTCGAAGTCGGTGTGGATGACGCCTGCGGCTTGCGGCGCGCGGCTGCCCGCGGCGACGGTCCACGCCCGCGTCTCCTTCGGGCCGACGGTGAAGAAGGTCAGGAGCCCGAGCAGGTCGTAACCGGCGCGGACGACACGGGCGAGGCCGGTTTCGGTCAGCCCCAGCTCGGCGAGGAAGTCGGGCCGGTCGGCGGGGTCCATCTGCGCGATCTCGGACTCGATCGCGGCGGAGATGACGACCGCGCGCGCCCCTTCCGCCTTGGCCTTCGCGGCGACCTTGGCCGACAGCGCGTTGCCGTCCGCCGCGCTCGCCTCCTCGACGTTGCAGACATAAAGCACCGGCTTCGCGGTCAGCAGTTGCGCCTGCGCCAGCGCCGCTGCCTCCTCCTCGTCGGCGGGGACGGTCAGCCGCGCCGGCTTGCCGTCACGCAACAGGTCAAGCGCGCGGCCGAGCACGGCGGCGGCGGCCTTCGCCTCCTTGTCGCCCTGCATGCCCTTCTTGGCGAGCGCGGGAACGCGCTTCTCGAGGCTCTCGAGATCGCTCAGCATCAGCTCGGTCTCGACCGTCTCGGCGTCCGAGATCGGGTCGATCCTGCCCTCGACGTGGGTGACGTCGTCGTCGATGAAGCAGCGCAGCACGTGGACGATGGCGTCGGTCTCGCGGATGTTGCCGAGGAACTGGTTGCCCAGCCCCTCCCCCTTCGATGCGCCGCGCACCAGCCCGGCGATGTCGGTGAAACCGAGCTGCGTCTCGATGATCTTGGCCGAATGCGCGATGCCCGCCAGCACCGCGAGGCGCGGGTCGGGCACCGGCACGTTGCCGACGTTCGGCTCGATCGTGCAGAACGGATAATTCGCCGCCGCCGCCGCCGCCGTCTCGGTCAGCGCGTTGAACAGCGTTGACTTGCCGACGTTCGGCAAGCCCACGATCCCGCAGCGGAAGCCCATCTTATGTCCCTTCCGAGGTGCGCCGCGCGACCTCGTTCATGAAGCGCGCGTCGTCGCCCGCCACCAGCCACGGCAGTTCCGCCGCCACCGCACCCAGCACGTCGGGCAGCCACTCATGCTCGGCCTTCGTAAAATTGCCGAGCGCGTGGCCGAGCACCTTGTCGCGGTGCCCGGGGTGGCCGATGCCGATCCGCACCCGGCGATAGTCCGGCCCGACATGCGCGTCGATGGAGCGGATGCCGTTGTGCCCGGCCGCACCGCCGGCGGTCTTGACCCGCACCTTGCCCGGCGCAAGGTCGAGCTCGTCATAGATCACGGTCAAGGCATCCGGCTCCAGCTTGTAGAAGCGCAATGCCTCGCCGACCGACCGCCCACTGTCGTTCATGAAGGTCGCGGGCTTGAGCAGCAACAGCTTGTCGTTGCCGACCCGGCCCTCGGCGGCCCAGCCCTGGAAGCGCACCCGCCACGGTTCGAACCGGTGCATGTCGTGGATGACATCGGCCGCCATGAACCCGGCATTGTGCCGGTGCAGCGCGTAGCTCGCGCCCGGGTTGCCGAGGCCGGCGAAGATCTGCATCCGCGCGCGGCCCCGGCTATGCCCTTACTTCTCTTCGGTCTCGGCCTCGGCCGCCGACTCGGCCGCAGCCGCAGCCGCAACTGCCTCGTCCGCGGCGGCGTCGGCGCTCTGCAGGGCTGACGGCGCAACGACCGTCGCGATGGTGAAGTCGCGGTCGGTGATCACCGGCGTCACACCCTGCGGCAGCGTGATCGCCGAGATGTGGATGGAATCGCCGATATCGAGGCCGGCCAGCGAGAAGTCCAGCTGGTCGGGAATGGCATCGGACGGGCAGTTCAGCTCGACCTCGTGACGGACGATGTTGAGCGTGCCGCCGCGCTTCATGCCGGGCGACTTCTCCTCGTCGGTGAAGTGCACCGGCACCGCGACGTCGATCTTCGCACCCTTGGCGAGGCGCAGGAAGTCGACGTGCACCGGCCGGTCGCTGACCACGTCGAACTGGACATCGCGCGGCAGGGTGCGGTGGGTGGCACCGTCGAGATCGAGCTCGACGACCGAATTCATGAAGTGGCCGGTGTGGAGCAGCTTGGTCAGCTCCTTCTCGGGGACGTGGATCGAGATGGCGGCCTGTTTGTCGCCGTAGATCACGGCGGGGACACGACCGGTTCTGCGCACGGCACGGGAGGCTCCCTTGCCTGCCCGTTCGCGCACCGCGGCCGCGAGTTGCATCGCTTCGCTCATGGGTGCTTCCTTGTGTTACCCCGTGCGCCTCCAGGGATGCGGGCACGGGAAGCGCGCGGCTATAGGGGTGTGGCCGCCGGGACGCAACCCGGCGAATTGCGAGGTTTAACCAAAACTGCGTTGCGGCTCCGCTCGTCCCGTTATAAAGACGATCCGTCAGCTGCCTGCCAACTGCGGCGACCGGGCGCGAACAGGTTTCTTGATCTCTGACAGGGGAGTTAATGTTATGACGATTTCAAAGACAGCGACGACGCGTGCCGGCCTCTTGGCGGCAGCAGGGCTTGCGGCATTGTTCGCGGCCAGCCCGGCGCTCGCCGGCGCTACCGCGACTTGCGAAGAGACGCCGGGCCTGGAGTGCGGCAGCGGCTCAAGCACCGCTCTCAACGGTGATACGGCGATTGGCAAGAATTCGACTTCCGGCGGATCGGCGGATGGCGACACCGCGGTTGGCTACAACAGCACCGCCTCCGGTATCGGATCCGATGCCGCTGTCGCGATCGGTTCGTTTGCCAATGCGAGCGGCGGCGGCGCGACGGCGGTCGGCAACGACGTCGATGCGATTGGCAACGGCGCGACCGCGTTCGGTGGCGACGATCCGGAGGGATCGTCGACCGTCGCGAACGGCGAGAACGCCACTGCCGTCGGTGCCGGCGCCAACGCGACAGCGATCGATGCGACCGCGCTCGGCAATGTCGCCTACGCCACCGGTATCCACAGCACCGCGGTCGGCGTCAATTCGCTGGCCGGTGCCGACTTCGCCACCGCCAGCGGCTATTTCGCGGTAGCGACCGCCGAGGGTGCCACTGCGACCGGTTCCAATTCCACCGCGAGCGGGATCAATGCCTCAGCGTACGGTAGGAACGCCAGCGCTGGCAATATCGCGACGACCGCGGTTGGTAGTTTCAGCGCTACGGCCGCAGTCGGTGACTCGGCGTTTGGTACCAGCGCGACGGCGGCGGGGACGAGTGACCTGTTCGGTTTCGGAGCCGCGACCGCGCTCGGCACGGCTTCAAATGCCAGTGGCTCCGGCGCTACTGCAGTTGGTAACTACTCCCAGGCGCTGGGTGCCGGCGCGAGCGCGTTCGGCGGGTACGATCCCGACGGCGGTTTTGCAAACGCCAACGGCGAGAACGCCACGGCTATCGGTGCGGGTGCGCAGGCAACGGCGGCTGACGCGACCGCGGTCGGCAATGTCGCCTTCGCCACCGGTATCGGCAGCACCGCGACCGGCGTGAACTCGTCGGCTGCGGGCGACACCTCGACGGCGATGGGCTATTTCGCCAACGCCAGCATGGAGGACGCGGTCGCAATCGGCGACAAGGCAAAGTCGACGGGCTTCCACTCGACCTCGGTCGGCGGCGAGTCGCAGGCGACCGCCAGCGGCGCGCAGGCGTTCGGCTGGCAGGCGGCGGCGACCGGCACGACCAGCCTCGCGGTTGGCCATCAGGCGCGTGCGGGTGCCACCTCGGCCACCGCGCTCGGCAAGAACTC
>Ga0105048_10000042_pt1 | contig 153938 bp, 138 predicted proteins | sample MAT05_FD_78382 | JGI IMG/M metagenome (GOLD analysis project Ga0105048, IMG submission 78382) | Freshwater microbial communities from Lake Fryxell liftoff mats and glacier meltwater in Antarctica - MAT-05 | ecosystem: Environmental > Aquatic > Freshwater > Ice > Liftoff microbial mat | place...
CCAAAAAGGCCGCAAAAAAGGCCGCGCCCAAGAAGGCCGCGCCCAAGAAGGCCGCAAAAAAGGCCGCGCCCAAGAAGGCCGCGCCCAAAAAGGCCGCAAAAAAGGCCGCGCCCAAGAAGGCCGCGCCCAAGAAGGCCGCAAAAAAGGCCGCGCCCAAGAAGGCCGCGCCCAAAAAGGCCGCAAAAAAGGCCGCGCCCAAGAAAGCCGCGCCCAAGAAGGCCGCAAAAAAGGCCGCACCCAAGAGGGCTGCAAAAAGGGCCGCGCCGAAGAAGAAGGCGGCCCCGCAGAAGTCCGCGAAAAAGGCTTCGCTCAACAAGAAAATGCGCCGCTGAGAGACGGATTGCTCGACCTTGGCACCGCGTAATTTACCTGGCACTTGAAGGTGCCGCAGGAGGTGCTCAGTTTAGGTTGGTCTGCGTCCGCCCGCGGGACGCGCGGAGGCCACCGTGAGCTCATCCAGCATGCTGTCCGACCCCTTCGAACGCCGAGAAGCACCCCGCCAAGTCAGCGCCGGCGCCCCCTACTGGATCGTCATCTTGCTCGCGACCGCTCTGGGTGCGTTGGCCGTCGGCGCGGGTATGTGGATCATCGGGCTGCGCAACGCAGCGCCAGCGAACGTCGAGGTGCGCCCGACCAACGACGTGCTGGTGGCGATCCACAATCTTTCGCGGCTCGAGGTCACCGAGGTGCAGGTCGAAAAGGTGGTCGACCTCAGCGACAAGCAGCAGATGTTCGGCTTTCTCGAGACAGAGGACGCCATGCTGCTCGTCGCAGCCGGCAGCGCCACCATCGGCGTCGACTTCGACAAGCTCGAGCCTGGCGACGCGACCTTCGATGAAGACACGAAAACGGCGCGTCTGAAGCTGCCGCCGCCGGAGCTGTTGAACAGCCGCCTCGACCCTGACAACACCTACGTCTACAAGCGCGAGACTGGTGTGCTAGCCAAGCGAAACGAGAACCTGGAGACGCGCGCACGCAAAGAAGCGATCGCTGCGGTCGAGCGCGCCGCGAAGACTCCCGAGGTCGACGAGCGCGCTCGCAAACAGACCGAACGCACGCTGACGGCGCTCTTGACTCAGCTCGGCGCGAAACACGTCGAGATCACATGGAAGAAGCCAGGCGACAGGGCCAGCAAGCCCGCCAAGCGCAGCGGCGAGTAGCTCATCGCGGCTCTGCGGCCACGAGCTGCCCGATCAGCGCGTGCGCTCGAGCCGGCCGGCTACGGACGCACTCCGGGAAACCACAGTCGAAAGCAGGCGCCACCACCGGGCTCACTGGTGACCTCGGCCGTGCCGCTATGCCGGACCATGCAGGCATAGACCATCGCGAGGCCGAGGCCGGTGCCCGCTTCGCCTTTCGTCGTGAAGAAGGGCTCGAACACATGGTCGCGGACCTCGTGGCTCATACCAGGCCCCGTATCTTCCACCTCGATCCACGACCCGCTGCGGTCGGCGCCCGTACGCACGACGATCTTCCCTGGTGTGTCGAGCACGTCGATGGCATTCACCACGAGGTTGACCACGGCAGACACGACCTCGCCCTTCTGCCCCAAGACCGGCGGCGGGCTCGAGAGCTCACGCACCAGGGTGGGCATCGCGCGCGGCTTGCTCGCCATCCGCGGCTTGGCGATCGAGATGGCCTCCTCCGCGACCCCGTCGAGGGAGAGCGCGCTCATGCTGACGTCGGGCGTCTGGCGGCTGAACTGTCGCAGACGCTCCAGCATTTCGCTGCCATTTTTCACGATGGTCGTCATCTCGCCGAGGCTATCCAGCACGGCGGGGTCGGCCGCACGCAGCTGCCGCTGCAGCAGCTGCAGATGGAGCGACAGCGGGTTCAAGAGGTTCTTGAGGTCGTGCGAGACCCCGGCGGCCATCTCACCGACGGCGCGCAGCTTCTCGCTACGGGCGACGGCCAGCTTCGTCGCCCGCAGCTCCGCATTGGCGTGCTCGAGCCGTTCGAGCTGCGCGACGGCAACAAGCGAAGTCGCGGTCAAGTCAGCCAGCGCCGCGAGCATGTCGAGCCGGCTCGATTCGACCGGAGTGCCGTTGTCGAAGAGGACGACGAGACTGCCGAAGAGCTCTCCGCCGGAGGCCAACACCGCCGTTCGTGCCGCCGTGTAGCAGCCGGGGTGCAGGGCGAGAGCTTCGCGCTCGAGCTCGTCGCCGACCACGTCGACCTCGGGGGCCCACGTGTCGAATTTGGCTTGGCAGCCATGCGCGGCGCCCACGCGAGTCGAGTCGCCTTCGATCAACACAATCACCGATGCAGCGGCCCCGACCTCGCTCACCGCCGCACGCGCCACCTCGACCAGGAGGGAGGGGCGCTCCGACGGATCGGTGACCAACCGACCGAGGCGAATGAGCGTTTCCAGTGATGTGTTGCGAGTGGTGGCGGCCAGGCAGCTGGCATATCAGCGGGTCGCACTCATCGCAACTCACCAATCCTGCCAGGTCCGCGCCGCAAAATGCGTACGCAGGAGAAAGTGCTCCGGACGGCCGCGGTCATGGGACCCTCTGCGATGACCTCGCGGGTGCGCTCTCGACGATCGACGTGTGTCGTTCCGCTGTGCGACGTAAAGCTCGCTCGTCCCTCGCGCGACGCAGCGCCAAAGCCGCGCCGAGTAGTCGCGCCACGGCAGTCTCCTCAACGGAGGCTGGCCTGCAACGGCCCGGTCCGCACGAGCGGCACCGTGCCTTGGTCCTCGGCCACGGCGACGCGCCAGCCCAGGCGATCTCGAATCGTGGCGGCAAGCGCCTGCGACGACTCGGCTTCGCCGTGCACGAGGTAGGTCTGTCGAGGAGGAGTGGCAAAGCCGGCCAGCCAGTCGATCAACTCGTCACGATCCGCGTGAGCACTGAGACCGTCGACCGTTGCGATCTCGGCCCGGACAGGCACGTCGCGGCCGTGAATTCGGATGGTCGCGGCGCCGTCGCGCAGCGCGCGACCGCGCGTTCCCGCTGCCTGATAGCCGGTGAGCAGCACCGTGTTGCGATGGTCCGGCAAGCGATGCTTGAGGTGATGCAGCACGCGCCCGCCGGTCGCCATGCCGCTACCGGCGATGATGATCATCGGGCCTTGGCGACTATTCAGCCTCTTGGATTCGTCAGAGCTGCGCATGAAGTACTGCGCCGGGTAGAGTGAGCCTTCGGCCCTCATGAGCGCGCCCATGGCGGCATCATGGTCCTCGGGGTGGCGGCAATAGATCTCGGTAACTTCCGTCGCCATTGGACTGTCTACGAAGACCGAGATGAGCGGTAGCCGCTTTTCCTGGTGCAGCTTGCGAATGGTCCACAACAGCTCCTGCGTGCGACCGATCGCGAAGGCGGGCACGATCACCGCGCCGCCGCGCTCCGCCGTCCGGGTCACGACCTCGACGATGCGTGCCTCCTCGTTGCGCTCATGCACGCGGTCTCCATACGTCGACTCGAGCAGCAAGACGTCGGCGCTCGAGACCCTGTCGGGGTCTCGCAAGATGGGCCGCTGTCGCCGGCCGAGATCGCCTGAGAACACGAGGTTGAGGCCACCTCGCTCAAGCTGCAGATCGATGATCGCCGAGCCGAGGATGTGGCCGGCACGGTGGAAGATCGCACTCGTATTGCGCGACGGAGTGAAGGGCTCGCCGTAGCCTCGCTTCACCAGCAAGCGAAGCGCGCGCTCCGCGTCCTCCAGCGTGTAGAGCGGCAGCGCCGGCTCATGCTTCGAGTAGCTGCGTCGGTTCGCGCGGTCCGCGTCCTCCTCCTGAATGCGCGCGGCATCCCGCAGGACGATGTGCAGAAGATCCGCGGTGCCGGGCGTGCAGTAAACGGAGCCAGTGAACCCGCGACGCGCAAGCAACGGCAAGTACCCAGCGTGGTCGAGGTGGGCATGGCTGAGCACCACCGCATCCACGGCGGGAGCGTGGAAGGGGGGCTTTTGCCAGTTGCGCAGGCGCAGATTCTTGAGCCCCTGGAACAGCCCGCAGTCCAGCAACAGCTGCTCGTCGGCGCCACGGATCCAATACTTCGAGCCCGTCACTGTTCCGCCACCCCCAACGAAAGTCAGGGTCCTGTTTGCGCTCATGGGGTGGGTAGCTGCAATCACCATTCCGCGCCCAAGACACCAGGCGCAGTGGCACAAATCGTGTTTCACGCATCGCGTGGCCACACGATTCGACCGGCGCCCCGGTTCGTGCTCGCTGCCTTTGCGCTCGCCGGCGCAAGCTTTGCGCTCCCCGCTAGCTGTAGCGCTCCCCGGCCTGCGACGGCGTCGGTGGCCCGAGGCACGTCCGGTGCATTGTAGTGCTCAGCAACGAAAGGCCACATCCATGAGCAAGAAGCCACTCCACAAGACCGTGGGCGAACTGATGAGCGCGGCGCTCGTCTCTCTGCGGGAGACCGACCGCGTCTCGACGGCGGCGCGCGAGATGACGATCTCAGCCATTCGCCATTTGACAGTCGTCGACGGGGAGGGCCGGCTGCTCGGCCTGGTCTCGAGCACCGACGTTGTCGCTGCCCTCGGGCACAAGGACGATCGGGAGCTCGGGACCATCATGACGCGGGACCTCTACACGGTCAGAGGAGACAGTCCCGCAGAGCGCGCCGTGGCTCTGATGATTGACCAGAAGCTCAACGCACTACCCGTGGTCGGGACGGGCGGGGATCTGATCGGGATCATCACCGCGACCGACTTCCTCGTCGTGGCCTACCAAGCCTTGACAGGGGCGCCCATCGAGCGCGACGCCAGCGAGATCTAGGCAAAGTCCCTCACGATCTTTCTGGGGCTCGACGTCGATCTGGCGGCGCAAGGCTTCGGCGGGTTCAACGGTCTGGATCAGAAGTGTCCGACTCGCCTGCGGCACAGCCACCCTATTCGGGTCTCCCGGGGGCCGCCGTGTTGGCGCTGTGGGGAATTCCATAGCGCGCGCCGACTCCGATTTTGCACCGCCGCGCAGCCTTTGCGCCGAGCGGCCGCCAGTGCCTGCGGGTCGAGCGCTGCAAGGCCGATCGTAGCTGGCGCAATCCCTGCACACGCGATCGCTCGTGGCCGTCGCGACGACAGATTTGACCGTCCCCGCCGAGCCACGCCGCGCGTCGGCGGCCTCCGATGCATTCGCCGTTCGGCAGCAAGGCGCCACGCTGGCGCTCTCGGGTGAGCTGCGGCTGGCCGACGCGAGCCGTATTTGGGCGCGCCTGCGCCAGCTCACGCGCGGCGCGCGACCGCGCCAGCTCGACCTCGACCTCAGGGACGTGACCTTCGTGGACGGCGCGGTCATGGCCTTGCTCGTCGAGCTGAGGGCCGATCTGGTCAGCCGCGCCGTCGGCTGCGAGCTCGTGGGCGCGAGCGATCGCTTTCAGGCGCTCATCGCGCTTTATCACAGTGACGTCGCGCCGACCCCGATTGCCGGGCCGCGGCGCACAGGCGTCCTCGAAGAGGTGGGCACGCTCACATCTGGCGTCGGGGCCCTCCAGTTCCTGGGCGACCTCACATCGGCGCTGTGGGGCGTGCTGCGGCGACCTGCCACCGGCAACTGAGAGCCGTCATCACGCTCTCGGAGCGCGCAGGCGCCGACGGCGTGCCGATCGTCGTGTTGCTCAACTTCCTCGTCGGCTTCGTCATGGCGTTCCAATCGTCACACCAGCTCGAGCTGTACGGCGCAACGTGTTCGTCGCCGACGTGGTGGAGATCTCGATCACTCGCTCCGCTGATGACGGCGATCATCGTGAGCGGCCGATCTGGCGCCGCCTTCGCCTCCGAGCTCGGCACCATGAAGGTGTCGGAAGAGATCGACGCGCTTCGCACGATGTCATGGACGCCGAGCTCATCGCCTTCGAGCAGGTCCGCAAGAACGGAGCCCACTTCGGCCGCGTGGCGCTTCACTACAGCCTCCGCGACGAAAGTCGAGTGCTGGCGGACGGACACGTCGACGTCGAACGCAAGGCTACGGCAGGCGGAGGCATCGAAAATGTCGTCGGGCAATCTCGGCCGCGCTCGCCGCTGCAGCCGACGAGAGCGCCGAGCGCGTGCTCGCCGCTCTGCCACAAGAGTAGCGTTGGTGGCGATGCAAGGTTTGCGTGGCGCGCTTGTTTTCGCCGAGCGCTGGTCGGCTATCGCCGCCTCACGCTCCGACGTACGACGGAAGGGTCAGCCGGAACGTGCTCCCCCGTCCAAGCTCGCTGACAACGTCGATTCGGCCGCCGTGCGCCTCGACGATCATGCGCGCGATGTACAAGCCGAGGCCAAGACCCCCTGCGCTCGCCTTGCCCCCTTCGGTCCTGTAGTACTGCTCGAAGAGTCGACTCACGCTCTCGGGGACAATCCCGATGCCACGGTCGGTCACTTCGAGCACGACATTGCCACCCTCATGCGCAAGCCTGATGCTCACTGACGCGCTTTTGGCAGAGTACTTCAGCGCGTTCGTGATGAGATTGGCGATTGCCCGCTCGAGCTGCGGTGCGTCCGCTTGAACCACGTAGGGCGGCGTGTCGTCGCTCGCGACAGACATTCGACGACCTCCAGAGTCATCGATGCTGTCGACGACCCTGTCGACGGCACCCCGCAGCTCGCAGGCGGCGAGCCGCAGCACGATCTGGTTCGACTCGAGCTTCGTCGACTCCGTGAGCTCCTCGAGCATCGAGGCTATCCGCTTCGCATTCCGCTCTGCGCGGTGCACCAGCTGCGCACGGAACGCGTGTGAGGCAGGGCCGCTGCAGTCATCCGCTTGCTCGTTCAGCAGCGACAGCGACATAAGGACTACGCCGAGCGGATTGCGTAGGTCGTGAGAGACGAGCGCCAGGTACTCGGCGCGCTGCTGCTCGTGGTGCCTTTGCTCGGTCATGTCGTGCAGCACGACGATGGCCAACGCGACGTTGCCGTCCCGATCGCTCACGCTCGCGCCTGTCGAGCTGACGCGGCGTCGGTCGCCGCTCGGTCTCACGCTAACGACCTCGCAGTCCGTGAAGGACTCGCCGCGTAGCGCTCGTACGAGGGGACGCTGATCGAGGCCGAGGCGCCGGCCTTCGAGGTCGAGAGTCTCCAACGAGCTGAGCGCGTCGAGAGTGAGCTCTCCTTCCGCGAGGCCGAGAATGGCACGCGCGGCGTCATTGATCATCAACACGCGACCGCTCGGGGCGGCGATGACAACGCCCTCGCTCAGGTTCTCGAGCAGCGCGTTGAGCTGCGCACGGAGCCGCGTCTCGGCTTCCGCCTGCTCGACGAGCCGCAAATTGAGGGCACGACGGACCTCTTCCTGCCCGAGCTTCGCGGTACGCCGTGCCATCGCTCGCTCCACCCGCCAGATAACGGCGTCGAGCTCGATCGGCTTGGTCAGGAAGTCCTCCGCTCGCTGCCGCAAGCTCTCGAGCACCGACTGCATGTCGGCTCGAGCTGTCATGACGATGACCGGGAGCTCCTCGTCAATCTCGTGAAGGCGTGCGCACAGCTCCACGCCGCCCATCCGCGGCATACGTAGGTCCGTGAGAACGACGTCGGGCCGCGAGCGCCTCGTTTCAACCAGCGCCTCTTCCCCGTCCGATGCGGTCGAAACCGCATAGCCAGTGATGACGAGCAACTTCTCGAGCGCGCGGCGCGCATGCGCGTCGTCGTCCACTACGAGAACCCGCCAGCGGTTCGCGACCTTGCTGCTGTTCCGTGTTGGTGAAGAAGCACTGCCTTCGATGACCATGGATGTCCTCCGGAATTCCCAGCAGCAAGCGCGATGACGCGAGCGCCACAGAGCGGATACGGGTGCTCGGCGAGCCGAGGCAAGCCGCCTCTGCACCGTTCGTGCCGCGCGGGCCGTTCCCCGCCCCCGGCGGCACGTGCGTTGCGACGCGGAGCGAGCGGCGAAGCGCTGATGCCGCGACGCAACTGCTGCGTGCAGCCGAAAGCCTTGCGCGGCGCCGACGTCGCGAGAAGCTTGCTCCGGCGGCGAGGCGCTGGCCGCTCCTTTGCACGAGTGGACGCATGCTCCGCTCCTCCTTCGGTCTGCTCGTGCTGCTCGGCGCGTGCGCTTTGCCCCCAATTCAGTATCGCGCCCAGAAGGAGGCGCGTTGGGAAGGAACCGCTGCACCGGAGCTCGCGGGCGAGCTGATCACTGGCGAGGGACCGCGCTCGCTGGCCGAAGCCAAAGGACGAGTCGTCATCGTCGAATTCTGGGCCACGTTCTGCGACCCCTGCGAGCGCTCGTTTCCGAAGTATCAACAGCTCGCAGATCGCTTCGGCGACTCCGTGGCCGTCATCGCGATCAGCCTGGATGAGCAGGCCGACGTGAAACGCGGCGCGCTGCAGCAGTTCGCGCAACGAACCGGAGCAAAGTTTCCACTCCTCTGGGACCAGGACGGCGCCATGAAGCGCGCCTACGCCCCCCCCAGCCTTCCCACGAGCTACGTGATCGATCAGAGTGGAGCCATCGTCCACGTTCACGTGAAGTACGAGTCCGGGGACGCCGACGTGATCGCACGCGCGGTCGAGGACCTGCTCGCCCGGGCACAGGCCAAGCCCAACTCGGCCGAGCTACCAAGCTCGCCGCCGGCGCCATGAGGGCGTCACCGGCAGGGATGTTGATGATCGATTGATGATCGCGCGTCACGCTCTTGCTGCGCCAACGTGGGGTCGACCCTCGACCCGGCGTACCACTCGGTGCTCCTCGAGCGCTTCACGCAGGGATGTTGCGCTCTCGGCGATGGAGGCGACGAGCGCGGAGCTTCACGATGATGCCACGCCGATCAGCGCAGCTTGAGCGCGATCGTTCGGGCGCTCTCGAGCGACGCGCGGCTCCGCCGCCCTTCGCGAGCGCTCATCACCGGTGCTCCGATGTCCCGCCACCAACTCACAGCGTCATCCTCCGCCCAATCGTTCACGCCTGGGCACAACAGCAGTGAGCGACGCATCTCCCGAGCCGATTCGGGGCGGGTGAGCGGGTCCTTGGTCAGCGCCGAGAGTACCAAGGCCTCGAGCGCAGCCGGCACAGGCTTGCCGAGGCGCCTCGAAGGCGACTCGGGTTGGTCCCGCAAGTGGGCCGCGCACAGCTCGATGGCGCTGCGGCCACTGAAGACCTGGGTGCCGGTGAGCAGGAAGTACCCCACGGCGCCCAGCGAGTAGAGGTCGCTCTTCGGGCCGACATCCTGGGGCGAAGTGATCGACTCCGGGCTCATGGTGATGGGCGTGCCCAGCACTCGATTGGCCCCTGTCGTCTCTACCGGGGGCGAAATGTCCTTCACGAGCCCGAAGTCGAGCACCTTCACCAGATCGGGTGTGCCGGAGCGACACATCAACATGATGTTCGAGGGCTTGATGTCGCGATGAACCAGACCGAGCTCGTGGGCTTCCTCGAGGGAAGAGCAAACTTGGGTCAGAATCTTCACGACGCGCCCGGGTGGCAGGGGGCCTGTGAGCGCAACGATCTCGTCCAGCGTCAGGCCGTCCAAATACTCCATCGCGTAGAAGAACTCGCCGCTCTGTGCTCGACCGTAGTCGAAGATCGAGATCGTGTTCGGGTGGGTAAGGCGCGCGGTCAACGTGACCTCGCGTTCGAAGCGCGAGACAGTCTCGGGGTCGACTTTACGTGGCGGTAGCAGCTTGACCGCGGTGTCGCGCTTCAGCAGGGCGTGCGTCGCCCGATACACGATGCCCATGCCACCTTCGCCGAGCTTCTCGTGCAGCAGATATTGGCCCACGCTGCGAGCGTCCTGGATCTCGCGGTGCAGCCCATAGACGACCCTCGAGGTGATCGTCGCGCTCGCGATGAACGCGCTCAGCCACAGCACCGTCGCCACCATTTGGTGGCGAACCGACCAACCGGGGTGCAGGTCAAGCGGTTGCGCGGCGAACGTGGGCCCGAGCATCGCGAGCGACAGGGCCGCTGCCGCCACCGAGAGACCGAAGCTGAGCTGCCAGCTGCTAGGAACGATGGCGGCCCGCAAGTTCAGCAGCATCCCGGTGCACAGAATCACATTGAAGCCGCGAGCAAGCTCGTCCTCGATTCCGAATGCGCTCGCCGCGAAGATCGCGCTCGTGCTCAAGAGGCCGGCGGCATCCAGCACAACGGCGACAGTATGGGTCCTGAGCGGCAGCGTCCTCGACGCGAGCGCCAGCAGGGCGAGGTGTGCCGTACCAATCACGTGCCACCACTGTGCCCCGGTGACCAACGCCTCACCGGGCGCGTTCATGTGGGCGCGAACAACGAGCGCAACCACCAAGAAGGTCGCCGACAACGTCGCGCCGACCTGAAACATGAGCGCCAAGCGTCGTCGAGTCGTTTCGGCGCTCGCCATTGTAATCGCTGCTTCAGCGAGAGCTTCGCTCACGGGCAGCCTTCCGCACAGCGCGTGCCACCGGGCGCCCGCCAGAAGGCATCACAGCGGAACGCAGAGCGTGCGGCTCGGCGCAAACGTTGCGTCTCGGCTGCCAGGCTCTGCGAGCGTCCGACCTGGCGCGACATTTGCGCACAGGCCCATCGATGGCGGGCGGACCCCTCAAGATCGTCAGAGCCGACGCTCCGGCGGCACCTCGGCCAATGCCGGGGCCGGAGCAGCATTGGCTGGCTGCCGCGACCTGCGCCGGCCTCTTGATCGGCCAACAGATCGCCGCCAAAAGCCTGCGAGACGCCCTGTTCCTCTCGACGTTCCCCGCGACGGAGCTGCCGAAGATCATGGCGGTTGCGACGCTCATCTCTCTCACTGTCGCGATCGGCACCGGTCATTTGATGCGCCACTGGGGGCCGCGGCTGCTCGTCGCGGCGATGCTCGCCGCCAACGGCACGGCCTTCGTGGTGGAGTGGTTGCTGTTCGCAGCATTCCCACGCCTGATCACGGTAACGCTCTACCTCCACGTCGCGAGCCTCGGTGCCCTCCTCGTTAGCGGCTTCTGGTCGATCATGAGCGAGCACTACGACCCGTACTCCGCCAAGAAGTTGCTCGGCCGCATCGGCGGCGGCGCTACGCTCGGAGGCGTGCTCGGCGCGGCGTGCGCGGACATCGTCACCCGATCGGCTGGCGTGGGCGCGCTGTTCCCGATTCTCGCGCTGACCAGCGCGGCTGGCGCCGTCGCGGTGCACAGGCTCCCGAGCGTCGAAACGCTGCCGAGGGCGGAGGCGGCGAAGCCGGCAAGCACGGCCGCCGCGGCGGAAGGGTCGGCGCTGGCTGTCGTGCGCGCGCGCCCGTACCTGGTCTCGCTCGGGCTGCTGACAGCGGCTGTCGCGATTTGGGAGGCGTTCATCGACTACGCGATGAAGGTCAAAGTGGCGGAAGCCTTCCCCGATCGGCTCGCGATGGTCTCGCTCTTCTCCGCCTACTACGCAGCCATCAACGTGCTCACATTCGTAGTGCAGGCAGGCGTCTGCGCTTGGGCGCTACGCAAGCTCGGGTTGACCTGGACGGTCGCCATCCTCCCTGCATTCGTAGTCGTGCTCGCAGGGGGCAGCGCGATCTTTGCGGCGCTCATCCCCGTCGTAGTGCTGCGCGGCGGGGAAGGTGTGCTGTCGACCTCGCTGTATCGGGCGGGCCGAGAGCTCTATTTCACTCCGCTCTCGAAAGCGACGAAGCGAACGACCAAGACGCTGCTCGACGTCGCAGCCACACGCGTTGGAGACGGCGTGGGAACACTCGGCGTGCTGCTGATCGTTGCTTTGGCGGGCAACCAAGCGCCCACCCTGGCCTTGGCCTTTGCCGGGCTCACGGCGGGGCTCGCCCTCGCCCTGATGCCGAGGCTCGACCGCGGCTACGTCAAGACGCTGGCGCGGGCACTGGAGCGCGGGCTCGTCCGCCTCTCCAACGCAACGGACCTGGACGCGACGACGCGGCGGACGCTCGCCAACACCACAAAAGGGATGAATCGAGCGCACCTCTTGGCGGAGATCGCGCGCCTCAAGCGCCGGGCCGCGTCTCCGGGAGAGGCACCGCCCTTACGCGTCGAGCTGACTGCGCCTCGAGCGCTGCTGGAACAAGCCAAGCTGCTCGCTTCGGGGAGCCCGGCAGCCATGAACCAGATGCCGGTTTCGCTCGAGCTCGGTGCCGTAGGGCTCGCGGTGCCGTGGTTGCTGGAGCCCGAGGTAGCTGGCGAGATGGCGCTTCGCTTGGAGAAAACAGCGGCACGCGCAACTGGCACCTTGACCGACGTCCTACTGGACGTCGAGCAGCCCATGCCGCTGCGTGCGCTGATGCCGCGCTTGCTCGCGAGAGCCGGCACCTCACGCGCACGGGACGCGCTCGCCAGCGGCCTCACGGATCGCTCACGGGAGGTCCGCGTCGCCTGCGCGCGATCGCTCGCGAGGCTTGCCCGCGCTCACCCGGAGCTGAGACCGGAAGACTCCCTCGTCCTGGCCTGGGCAGCGCGAGACGTGGAGAACGAAGCCGGGGCCGGATCACACGATTTGGAGTCACTGCTGGTGGCCTTTACGCTGCTCTCCATGATCGACGACCGCGATGCCTTGGCGCTCGCGCAGCAAGGCATCGCGCGGCCCGAAGCCGCTCTGCGAGGGACAGCGCTCGAGTACCTCGAGAACGTGATCGAGCAGCCGGCACGAGGGGCGATCGTCGCCTTTCTAGCGGAAGTCTCGAAGCGCAGCAGCGCCGCGAACGCTGCCCAAGCTCGCGGGACGCCCCTTGCATCCGAGAAGCTCGATGGTCGCAAGTAGGTCTTCTTACGTTCGCGGAACACTGGTTGAAACGCACGCCGTGTTGGCGCCACATCTGGAGAGGTCGTCGAGGCTACGTTTCGCGCTCGAGCAGAAACCAGCTCGGCGTCGAGATCGCACCGGTCGAGGAGAACAAGCCGAGCGCGTCAAGCGCCCTGACAAGGCGTCAGGAGCCAAGGTCGAAATGACGGAGCGCCCCGGCGACGCTCCTCAGCTCGGACCTGAAGTCCGGATGGGCGAGGCTGATGAGAGCCTCCGCGCGCTCGCGCAGCGTCAGGCCGTGAAGGTTGCGGATGCCGTATTCGGTCGCGACCCAATGCAGGTGACCGCGCGTAGTCACCACACCAGCTCCAGGCTTGAGCGCCGGAACGATACGGGAGACGGTCCCGCGCAGCGCCGTCGATGAGAGCGCGATGATCGGCTTTCCGCCACGAGACATTGCCGCGCCACGGATGAAGTCCATCTGGCCGCCGATGCCGGAGTAGATGCGGTGCCCGATCGAGTCCGCGCAGACCTGGCCGGTGAGATCGATCTCGAGCGCCGAGTTGATGGCGATCACGCGATCGTTCTTTCGAATCAAGGCAGTGTCATTGGTGCGATCGCAAGGGTGGAGCTCGACCAGCTGGTTGCCGTCGACATAGTCGAACAGCTCGCGACTGCCGGTCACGAAGCTCGTGACGGTGCGCCCCGGGTGAATCGCCTTGCGCGAATTGTTGACGACACCGCTCCGCAGGAGCGGCAAGAGCCCGTCGGAGAACATCTCCGTGTGCACACCGAGATCGTTCTTGTTGCCCAGTCGGGCCAGCGTTGCGTCGGGGATGGCGCCGATGCCGACCTGCAGCGTCGATCCATCCTCGATCAGCTCCGCGATCAGGCCGCCAATGCGCTGCTCGGTGTCTCCGATCACGGGCGGCTCGTGACAGGGGAGCGGACGCCGTGTCCAGCAGTAGCTCGCCAGGCGCGACATGGGCACGACCGTCGCACCATGAGTTCGGGGCATGAGCTCGTTGATTTCGGCGATGACGATGCGCGCCGAGTCGACGGCGGCGCGCGCTGCGTCGCATGAGGTTCCCAGGGTCGCGTTGCCGTGGCGGTCGGGGGGCGAGAGCTGCACCATTGCGACATCGAGGGGGATCTGCCCGCTCTGGAAAAGCGATGGAATATCCGACAGAAATACGGGCATGTAGTCCGCCTGCCCCTGCTCGATAGCGCCGCGCGCGGAAGCCCCGGCGAAGAACGAGACCGAGCGAAGGCGCTCGTTCACGCCGGCCTCGAACAAGCGAGCCGCTCCCTCCAGGTGGAGGTGGTAGAGGCGAACGCCGGATACATCCGCGCGATCGACCAGCGCATCGAGGAGCGCCATCGGAGTCGCGGCCGCGCCTTGCACAAAGACGCGGTCACCCCGCTGGATTCGCCGAGCGACTTCGGCGCCAGGAACAGCTTTGGATTGGTAGTCTCGTGCGTCCATCAGTGCCTTCGGTGGGCAAGCGGGGCATGCCACACGCACCAGCGGGCGCCAAGTGAGCGAGAGCTACACGGTCGCGAGCTTCTCCGCCCGGTCGAGCGCCGCGCGCGGTCCCAGCATCACCAGCGTGTCACCCGCCGCCACCAGCGAACGACCGGGGTTGAACGCCATGGCGGCGTTCGGTCGCTTCACGGCGACCACGATGACGTCCGCCTCCGCGACGAGCCGGTTGCCCTCGACGTGATCGCCGTCGAGTGTGCTGCCCTTGGCAACCAGCACCTCCTCCAACTGCAGCGCCAGGTTGCCCGTCCGCGTCGTGAGGTCGATGAATTCGTGAACGTTCGGCCGCAGCACCGCCTGCGCGACGCGAGCACCACCGAGCAGGTACGGCGAGATCACCCGTGTGGCCCCCGCGCGCATGAGCTTGTTGGCGGACGCTTCGTCCTCCGCTCGCGCAACCACGGGCAGCGCATCGTTCAATAGGCGCGCGCTCATTGTAATGAACAAATTCTCGGCATCGGAGGGCACGACAGTGACCAGCGCCCGCGCACGATCGATGCCCGCCCGGCGCAGGCAATCGTCGTTCGTGGCATCGCCATGCAGCGACACGCCACCCGGCAACGCGAAATCGGCCAACGCGGCGTCGTTGCTGTCGAGCACAATGAAGGGGGTCCCGGCCTCGGAAAACTCGCGACAGACGAGCCGCCCCATACGGCCGTAGCCGCAGACGATGACGTGACGCTCTATCTTTCCCATGATCCTTTCCAATCGCTGGCGGGCAAATAGCAAGCGCAGCTCGCCACTCGACCAGCTCCGCAAAACCTCGGTCGCAGCAAAGAACATCGTGAAGATGCCGCTCAAGGCCAGCACCATGGTGAAGGCCCGGCCAGCCGTCGTGAGCGGGTGTACTTCGGCGAAGCCGAGCGTGGTCAGCGTGATGACCGTCATGTAGAGCGAGTCGAACAACGGCCAGCCTTCGATGACGGTGTAGCCCACGAGCCCCACCGCAATCAGCCCCGCAGGGAGTAACGCAACCGTGACCAGCCTTCGGTGCACGAGGCCCGAATGCGAGATTCATGCTCGCCTGGATGCACGGGGTCCGGGTTCGTCCGTCGCGACGCGGCGCAGAGTCTGCGCGGAGGCGCAATCGCAGCGTCGCACCTTGGCTTGCAGGGCCGACGGACCGCCACAGAGGGTTGGCCCGCGGGTTGCCTTGAGATTCCGTTACGCACATGCGAAACATCCTCGTGCCCGTCGACTTCGGCGAGGCGAGCCTCCGCGCACTCGACCTCGGCGTGAAGCTCGCAGCAAAGTTCGACGCGAAGCTGACAGTCATCCATGCATTCCACATCCCGCCGGCTGCCTACGGCTACGAGTCCCTCAGCTGGGTCGCCGACTGGGCCAACGCCAGTCGGCGCGACCTGGAGGCGCTGACTGCATCCACCAAGCGGCGCCACGCGAACACCGAGTCGCGCTGGGTGGAGGACGACCCGCGGCTCGCGATCATCGATGCGGCCGCTGAGCTCAAGGCTGACCTGATCATAGCGGGGACACATGGGCGCGGAGTGGTGTCGCGCTTGCTCTACGGCAGCGTCGCCGCTCGCCTCGTGCGAACCTCCCCGGTGCCGCTCATCACGACGAGCGCATCCGCACAAGAGGCCGAGATCGACCCCGGCATCCGGCACATTCTCATCGCGACGGATTTCGGAGAACCCGCGCAGCGCGCGCGCTCCATCGCTTGCGAGATCGCGCGCCGCTGCGACGCCGGGGTCACCCTGCTGCACGTAGTTCCGCCGAGCCCGAGGGGTCCCCTACCCGACGGCGAAGCGACACCAGCAGCCGCCAAGCTCGCGCTGGAAGCCGAGCTGGAGCTCACGAAGACCCAAGCGAGCAGAGTCGACTCCGTCCTCGTACACGGCGACCCACGGGCCGAGATCCTGAACGTCGCTCGCGCGCGCAACGCCGATCTCATCGCAATGGGCACGCACGGACGACGCGGGCTGTCACGACTGCTGCTCGGCAGCGTGGCGGAGGCAGTGGCTCGGACGGCGACCGAGCCCGTGCTCACCACCGCGGCGCAAGACAACCAGGAACGAGCGGGGACCCAATGAAGCCGGCGCTCGTCGCCTTCGCGACGCGACATGGGCACACGAAGTACAACTACGAGTATACCGAATGGGGAGCCCTCGATCGTTTCATCGATGGGCTCCAAGCCGACGTTTCGCCACACGCGCTCCTCAGCTCCCGCTGAACCGAGCCCCGCCCCCGATGGAGACACGTGTCCAAGAGCATCCTTTGCGCGACTGACCTGTCGGACCAGTCGGCGCCCGCATTGGCGGTTGCAGCCGCCCTGACCGACCGCCTCGAAGCAGATCCCTTGTGGCTGCTTCACGCCGTCGACTTCGAGTGCGGGGCCGCCACGAACGAGCGACCCGATTCGATGGCAACGCTGCTCGAGGCGGAGGTGGCCAAGGCCTCCGCGCTGACCTCTGGCAGCGTACACTCGATGGCTCTTTACGGGGACGCCCCCGCAGCACTGCGCGAGTTCGCCGAGCGCCACAGGGCTCTCTTGTTGGTGGTCGCCTCGAAGGGCCACGGCGACACCCCGCTGCGACGCATCGGCGGCATGTCGGAGGCATTGGCCGAGCTCAGCACGACGCCGCTGCTCGTCGTTCGCGACGCGGCACCGTTCGAGGCATGGGGGCGCGGGGAGCGGTCGCTGCGCATTCTGTGCGGCGCCAGCCACGGCACCGCGTGGCTCGCGGGCCTGGAATGGGCGAAAAAGCTACGCCGCGCGGGGACGTGTGACATCACCGTTGCGCAGGTCTACTACGCCGGCGAAGAGCGGCATCGCTACGGCCTCTCTGCTGGCCATTCGCTGGTGGGCGCGGACATCGAGGTCGAGGCGTTGCTCCGCCGCGACCTCGAATCGCGGGTGGCAGGGCTGGAGGGCAATGGCAGCTCGACCATCCGGCTGATGGCGGGCGTTGGTCGTATCGGTGACCACTTGCTCACCCTCGCCGCGGAGGAAGGCGCTGATCTCGTCGTGGTCGGTGACAACCACCACCGTGGCCTTGCTCGCCTCAGCTCCGTCGCCGCCGTTACGCTGCACTATGCCAAGGCATCCGTCCTGCTCGTGCCTGGCGAGCTCGCCGAAGCTGTGCCGTTGCGACCCATTCAGCGCGTGCTGGTAGCCAGCGACATGCAGCCTGCCTCCGAACGAGCGCTCGCGCAGGCCTACGCGATGCTGCCATCCTCCGGTCAGGTGACGCTGCTGCATGTCGTCCGCGAGCCAGAGGCCGACCTGGGCGCTGTACAGCGCGCGCTCGAGGCGACAATTCCTGCGTTCCGCGAGCGTCAGACACGCATCGAGATCGTGCAAGGCGTGGATATTCCAGCAGCGATCTGCGCCGCCGCCGAGCGCGCGGACGCAGACGTGCTCTGTCTCGCCTCGTCGCGCCGGCTCACGCGCGCATTGGGCTCGATTCCGGACAAAGTGATGCGGCATACGACTCGCCCCGTCTTGCTCGTGAACGGCGCCATGCCCGCATGATTGATGGCCGAGCGGAGGGCCGCGCTTCCCGGATCTGATGGTTCGCGGCCGATTACACCGGCATCTTCGGGGGGCTCGTGCTGCTCGACGCACGCAGCAACGTCTTCTGTGTGGCGGTGAATCGCGCCTCCAGCGTGCTGGCTGGGACACTCGCGACGCTGAGCTTGTGGCTCCTCGCGTTGGGGTCTCCCCTGACGCTCAAGGAGTCGGTCGGTAGAGGCCTCTTGGTTCTGGCGCTGGCCGTGCTCGCCTGGCGCATTCAAGCCTCCTGGCCGCGTGGCGCGGCAATCACGTCGAGCGTAGCTTGCGCCAGCGTGGCGGGGTCCCGCTTCACTTGCACGACCACGCTCGGCGGACACGCCAACACCTTCTTCACCTTGCAACTCGCAGCTGCTGTTCGAATGGCTTCCACGTAGCGCTCCGGAAACGCTGCCGGCAGCTGAATGCTGAGCACGATCTCCGTGAGGCGCTTCTCCTCGTCGTACGCGACCTCTTGTGTGAGTTGAATGTCGCGCGTCGAAATACCGCGAGTCGCGCAGAACGCTTGCACGTAGAAGCCAGCGCAGGTGGCTAGCGACGCGAGAAACACCGAAAACGGGTCCGGTGCGATGTTGGCACCGCCTTTCGTCACGGGTTGATCAGTGTGAACCACGTGGTCACCCACTCTGGCGTCCACTCGTTGCCCGCCGGGAAAAGTCACCGTGATAGGGGTCATGCCGCGGTTGCTCCTGTTCTCTCGTGAGCACGAGTCGCGCCAGCCACTCGGCTTCGAGCGCGCGCGCCCGAAGCCCTGAGCCCCTGCGACGAGCGACCGCCAGGACCTTGCGCTGCCCTGCGTGCCACGCAAACCGTTCGCGCAACACGCTTGCTTTGCGCGAGCCACCGCAAAGCGGCCAGCTCCGGCCCAGCCGAGACTGGCATATCCGTTGCGATGGCGGCGACCGACACGATGTCCGCCATCGCTATCGAAAGCGCCACCTCCACCGCTACCAGCGGCGCGCGTGACCGGTGCAAGCACTGCGCTGGAAACACGCAGGTGGGCGCAGACTTCTGCTGCCAAGGCTGCCGCCACGTGTACGAGCTCTTGCGCGGCGAAGGGCTCGACCGTTACTACGCGCTCCGCGACGGGCCGGGCGTCGCAGTGCCGCAGATGCCGCGCGCGGCGGGCGACGGTGCCTGGATGGACGCCTTGCTCCAGACCATCGACAGCTCGCGCGGCCTCGCCCGCATCGAGCTCGACGTCGAGGGCATCCACTGCACCGGCTGCGTCTGGCTGATTCAGGAGGTCTTTCGTCGTCTCGGCAGCGAAGGCCAAGTGATCGTGAACCCCGCGCTCGGCACGCTGATGCTGTCGGTCTGCGGCAGCTTTGCGCTGGCCGACTTCGCGGATCGCCTGCGAGAGGTCGGCTACCGGCTCGGTCCGCATCGCAAAGACGATCGCCGCCCTAGCGACGACCTCGTCTGGCGCATCGGCGTGTGCGTCGCGATCGCGATGAACGCGATGATCTTCGCCATCGCCCGCTACGCAGGGCTCGAGGCAGGTGCGCTGGAGCAGACATTTCTCTGGCTCGAGCTCGCGCTGGCAACTGCTGCGCTCGCGGTAGGCGGCTCCGTCTTCGTGCGCGCCGCGATCCGCGGCCTCTTCCGCGGAATGGTCCACTTGGACCTGCCGATCACGGTCGGCCTGCTGCTCGGCTACCTCGGATCGACGGCGTCATTGTTCGCGGGCCGACCCCACGGGACCTACTTCGATACACTGATCGTGTTCACGACGCTGATGCTGGTGGGGCGCTACCTTCGCGAACGCGTGCTCGAGCGCAACCGGGCGCAGCTCCTGGAAGACGCCGGCATCGAGGGCCTGTTCTGCCGGCGCCTGGAGGGCAGCAAGGTCCAGGTGGTGCCCGTCACCAGCGTGCGGCGCGGCGACGAGCTCTTGGTCGCGCCTGGAGACGTAGTGCCTGTCGCTGCCATTTGCGCCACCGACGAGGCGGCCTTCAGCTTCGATTGGGTGACCGGTGAGAGCGATGTTCAGAGCTTCCGTCGTGGTGATGTGATCGCGGCAGGCGCCGCCAATGCCGCGCAAACCGCGGCGCGCTTGGATGCCAGCGAGGACTTCTCCCATTCGCGTCTGCTGAGCCTCTTGCGCGCGCCCCGGCCGGCGGCCCAGTACGGCGAAGCGCCTTCGCCGTTCGAGGCGGCCATCGCCCGCTTGTGGGTGCCCGGCGTGCTGCTCGCCGCCGGCTCGGGCTTCGCCCTGCGGATCGCCCTCGGCTCGAGCGCCTGGGACGCCCTGGCCGTCGCCATTGCGGTGCTGGTGATCACCTGCCCGTGCGCGTTTGGCATCGCTACACCGCTCGCGCATGAGCTGGTGCTGGCGCGGCTGCGCAAAGAGGGCTTACTGGTCCGCTCAACCGGCTTTCTCGAGCGCGCCCTGAGCGTTCGGCGGGTTGTATTCGACAAGACCGGAACGCTCACCAATGGCAAGCTGGAGCTTATCGACGACACCTCGCTGCGCGCTTTGCCCTACGCCGAAAGCGTCGCCCTGTACAACCTCGCGAGCCGCAGCTCCCACCCCAAGTCGGCCGCGATCAAAGCCGCGATCGCGCCGGAGGCGCAGCGCTTCCTCGACGATGTCGCGGTGCACGAGGAGCCCGGCCACGGCCTCTTGGGTCGCATCGGCGGCCACGAATACCGGCTCGGCAGCCCTTCTCGGGTCGGTGACGGCGACGTCGCCTTCTCGCGCAACGGCGAGCTCCTGGCGAGCTTCCGCACGGCCGAGGAGCTGCGGGCCGATGCCAAACGAGAAGTCGCGGCACTCGCTGAGCTGGGCCTCGAGGTTTGGATGTCGACCGGCGATTCGGCGCCTCGCGCTGCCGCCGCCGCAGCAGCGTGCGGCATCCCGCACGCACGCACGCTCGCCGGCCAGACGCCGGAAGACAAAGCCGCGTTCATCCGGCGGGTCGACCGCGCCGACACGCTGATGATCGGCGACGGCATCAACGACGGCCCTGCTGTTCAGGCTGCCCATTGCTCGGGCACCCCCGCCGCCGGTCGCGCCTTCCTCGCCTCGCGCGCCGACTTCTACCTGCTGTCCGATGGGCTCCGGCCAATTCGGCTCGGCCTCATCGCCGCCCACCGGCTACGGACGACCCTCCGTCGCTCGTTGGTCTGGGCCGTGACCTACAACGCAGCCGGGCTCGCGCTTTGCTACGCGGGCCTCATGACACCGCTTCTCTGTGCCGTGCTGATGCCGTGCTCGTCGCTGATCTCGATCGCAATGGTCACGACCGCATTGGGCAAACGCGGAGGTGATTCGTGGAGGTCCTGATCTTGCAAATATTCGTGAGCCTGATGCTCGTGGTCGGGTCTCTGGTTCTCTTCTGGTTCAGCGTCCGCCAACGCGACCACCAACATGCTTCTCGACTGGCGCTTCTCCCCCTCGAAGACGAAGCGAGAAGTGACGTCACTCTTCTCAAACGCAGCGAACGAAACGGTCAGTCATGAGCGCGCAAACCGCACAACCAAAGCTCGTCACACAACGCATCGTCTACAACGACTCGGTCACGCGGCATTTCGTGGCCGCGTCCGTGATCTGGGCGTTGGTCGCACTTCTCGTCGGCGTGTTGATCGCAACGCAGCTGGCCTTTGCCGGCGCAAACGTGCACCCCATGCTCTCGTACGGTCGCCTGCGGCCGCTCCACACCAATGCCGCGATCTTCGCGTTCGTCGGCAACATGATCTTCGCAGGCATCTATTACTCGACGCAGCGGCTGGTCAAAGCCCGGCTTCCCTCCGACCTCCTCGCCAAGATCCATTTCTGGGGCTGGCAGGCCATCATCGTGGCTGCAGCGATCACGCTGCCGCTCGGCATCACGCAGGGCAAAGAATACGCTGAGCTCGAGTGGCCCATCGACATCGCGATCGCGCTCGTCTGGGTCGTCTTCGCAGTCAACTTCTTCTGGACCTTGGCGCGACGGACCGAGAAGCACCTCTACGTCGCCATCTGGTTCTACATCGCCACGGTCGTCACCGTCGCCATCTTACACATCGTCAACTCCTTCGCGATTCCGTTCTCCGCGTTCAAGAGCTACCCGGTATTCGGGGGCGCGCAAGATGCGCTGGTGCAATGGTGGTACGGCCACAATGCGGTCGCGTTCTTTCTCACCACGCCCGTGCTCGGCATCATGTACTACTTCGTACCGAAGGCCGCCGGGCGCCCGGTTTATTCGTACCGGTTGTCCATCATCCACTTCTGGGCCCTGGTGTTCATCTATATCTGGGCAGGTCCGCACCATCTGCTCAATACGGCACTCCCCGAATGGGCGCAGACGCTCGGCATGGTCTTCAGCCTGATGCTTTGGGCACCCAGCTGGGGCGGCATGCTGAATGGTCTTTTCACGCTGCGCGGCGCCTGGCACAAGGTCCGCACCGACCCGGTCCTGAAGTTCTTCGCCGCCGCGCTGACCTTCTACGGCATGGCCACCTTCGAGGGCCCGCTGCTCTCCATCCGCGCTGTATCCGGCTTGGCCCACTACACGGATTGGATCGTCGGCCACGTCCACGCCGCCGCACTCGGCTGGAACGGCTTCATGGCCGCGGGCATGTTTTATTGGATTGTGCCGCGTCTGTTTGCCACGAAGCTCCACTCGACGAAGCTCGCCGAGGCTCACTTCTGGATCGGGACGATCGGCATTCTGCTCTACATCACCTCGATGTGGATCAGTGGTGTCACCCAAGGCCTGATGTGGCGCGCTCTCGACAGCAACGGCGCGCTTGCATATCCGAGCTTCGTCGAGACCGTCGTGGCGCTCCGACCGATGTATTTCATGCGCCTGATTGGCGGCCTGATGTACCTGGCCGGCATGTTCATGATGGCCTACAACCTGCTAAAGACGGCACGTTCCGGCAAGGCGGTAGACGGTGAGGCAGAGGTCGTCGTTGCAATACACACGAAGCCCGACGTTCGCTGGACCGAGCTCGTATTCGGCAAGCCGGTCGTCATCAGCGCGATCATCCTGGTGCTGCTGCTGCTCTTCTTCCGCGGCGACCCGCTGACTAGCGTCGCGTTCCTGATCCTGATCCTGGTGCTCAGCGGTAGCTACCTATTGATCGAGATGATTGCCAAAGGCAAAGTGGACTCGACCTGGCACCGATTGATGGAGGGCCGCGCTCTGCTCTTTACCTGCCTGACGGTCCTTGCCGTTCTCGTCGGTGGCATCGTCGAGATCATGCCAGTGGTTATGGTGACCCCGACCGCCAGGGAAGCCAGCAAGACGAGGCTCGCCTCTCCACTCGAGATTGAAGGCCGTGACATTTACATCCGCGAGGGTTGCTACACCTGCCATTCGCAGATGATTCGCCCGCTCGAGTTCGAATCGAAGCGCTACGGCGACGCGTCGGCCCTGGAAGACTCGCGCTTCGACCATCCCTTTCAGTGGGGCTCCAAACGTACCGGCCCGGATCTCGCACGCGAAGGCAACAAGAACCCGAGCGCCTGGCACTACCTACACTTCATGGACCCACCGTCGATCTCGCCCGGGTCCAACATGCCCGCCTTCAGCCACTTTGCGAGCGATCGCGTCGACTTCACCAAGACCGAGTCGAAGATCCGCACGTTGCGAATGGTAGGCGTACCATACAAGGTTGAGCAGGTTCAGCGCGCTGGCGCCCTCGCGCGAACGCAAGCCGAAGGGGTCGCCAAAGACCTCGCGGAACAGGGCATCACGGTGCCGCCAGACGCCGAGGTGGTCGCGCTCATCGCATACATCCAGAGCCTTGGGCTCCCGCCCGACGCGGCTCAACCATTGGCACCCATCGATAAGATTTCGGCTTCGGAGCCGCACTGAGAACGAAGGAGAACACGCAATGTCACGCCTCATGGGTCAACTATTTCACGACAGCCCGCTCATGGTCTGGCCAGTCGTCTCGCTGCTCATCTTCGCGCTCACGTTCATTGCCGTGTTCGTCGCCACGATGCGACGCACCCGCGCGGACGTAGACGCGCTCGCCGCAATCCCGCTGGGTGGGGAGGAGGAGGGCCATGAGTGAGCCGGGCGCCGATGAGCCGAGCGAGGTCGGCGCCGACTATCACGGCGTCGTGCACGAATACGACGGCATCATCGAGCTCGACAACCAGCTCCCCCGCTGGTGGCTGTTCACCCTGTTCGGCGCAATCGCCTTCGCCGCGGGCTATTGGCTCTACTTTCATAGCTTCCATTTTGGCGACTTGCCCACAGCCGCATACGCCAAGCAGAAGTCAGCCGAGCTTGCAGCCGAGGCAGAACAGCTGAAGCTGGCCGGCGAGGTGACACCCGCGATGCTGACCAAGCTGTCGGAAGACCCCGGCACGGTCGAACAGGGGCGAGCCGTGTTCGCAGAGATATGCGTGACCTGTCACGCGGACGGGGGTCGCGGCAATATCGGCCCCAATCTCACAGACGAATATTCGCTTCACGGCAACCAGCCGCTCGCGATCTACGGCACGATTCGCAACGGCTATCTGCAGAAGCAAATGCCAGCTTGGGCCAAGACGCTCGGCGAGGAACGCGTCCGCGCAGTGACGGCGTTCGTGATCACGCTGCAGGGCACCAACGTCGCCGGCGGCAAAGCACCTCAAGGCGACAAGATCTGACATGGCTAAGCGCGTTCAACTGCCGATCTTGCCCGAGGAGCCACGCGCCAGCTCGATCGGTGCGGATGGACGGCGCCAGTTCGTGTATCCGGCGGATGTACGCGGGCGCTTCGCCACGGCTCGCCGCGGCGTTTTTGTCGCGTTGGTTGCGATCTGGATTGCGCTCCCACTGCTGAAGGCCGGGGGGCGCCCGATGGTTCTGCTGGACGTCGCCAAGCGCCAGTTTTTCTTGTTCGGAATGACCTTCAACGCACAGGATGCGTGGCTCGCCTTCTTTTTGATCACGGGAGTTGGTTTTGGGCTTGCGTTGATGACCTCGCTCGCGGGACGCGTGTTCTGTGGCTTCGCCTGCCCGCAGACGGTGTTTCTCGAGGGGGTATTCAGACCGATCGAGCGCTTCGTGGAGGGACCTCGGGAGAAGCGTATCCGACGGGACAAGGGTCCGCTGACGCTCGACAAAGCCCTGCGCAAGATCGCCAAGCATGCGCTCTTCCTGCTTGCCGCGTTCCTCATCGCGCACATCGTACTCAGCTTCTTCGTGCCCGTGCCGCAGACCCTCCGCATGATCAGCGGCAGCCCTGCCGCGCACCCCGAGGCCTTCGCCTGGGCTGCGTCCATCACGCTCGCGCTGTACGCAAACTTCGCCTGGTTCCGTGAGCAAATGTGTCTGGTGGTGTGTCCGTACGGCAGGCTGCAAGCCTCCCTGGTCGACGACGACTCGTTGGTCGTGGGCTACGACGAGAAGCGTGGTGAGCCGCGCGGCAAGGCCGGCAGCACGACGCGCGGTGACTGCGTCGACTGCAAGCGTTGCGTGGTGGTGTGCCCCACGGGCATCGACATCCGTAATGGCCTACAACTCGATTGCATCGGCTGTACGGCGTGCATCGATGCATGCGACGAGATCATGGTGAAGTTGGGCCAGCCCACGGGGCTGGTTCGCTATGATTCCAAGCGCGCGCTGAGCGGTGGTGAGCGCCGCATCCTGCGTCCACGCTTGCTGGTCTACGCGCTGCTCGGGTTGGCTGGCATCGTCGTCACTGTGCTGGCGAGTCGCAGCCGGACCGACTTCGAGGCGAACCTGACGCGCGCGGTCGGCGCGCCCTACGTCGTCGAGAACGAGTCGGTGCGCAATTCCTTCGTGCTGCATCTGGTCAACAAGGCGGACGAAGCCGGCGAGTTCGAGATTTCGGCGCCGGGCGTCGAGTTGGCGACGGCGACGTCCGTCCACCTCGAGGCGCTCTCCGACGCGAAGATCACGGTCGTCGTCTCGGTGCCCGCGGCAGGGCACCCCAGCGATGGGTGGACACTTTTCGTCCGCCGCTTGCCAGAAGGCAAGGCCAAGGCAGTGAGCGCGAAGCTCGTGAGGCCAAACCGATGAGCACGCTCGAGCTAGGCAGCGCTTTCTTGATGGGCCTGATGGGCAGCGTCCATTGCGTGACGATGTGCGGGCCGATCGCAGCCGTGCTTTGCCGCAGCGGCGACCGCCGCGCGCTGTGGCCCCACGTCGGTCGCCTCGGCTCGTACATGGGGCTCGGCGCGCTGGCAGGCACACTCGGCTCTGCCATCCAGCGCGTGCTACCGATCTCGTTCCTGCAGCTCGGTGCTCGGGTGGCAGCCGCGCTCTTGCTGATCGCGGTCGGCTTCTACGCCGCTGGGCTCTTTCGCCGGTGGGCGCTGCTCGAGCGCGCGACTTCGCCGCTGTTCCGGCGGGTAGGCGGCTATCTGTCGGCGCGGGCCGGGCGCTCAACCGCTGCGCGCATCGCACAGGGCGCAGTCTGGGGGCTCTTGCCGTGCGGGTTGGTCTACGGCGCGCTCGGGCTCGCCGCGCTCACCGGCTCGGCCGGCGAAGGGGCTCGCGTCATGCTCTCTTTCGGTGCTGGCACCCTACCCGCATTGGTCGTGGTCGCCATATTCGCGGATGGCTTCACACGGGTCGTCAAGCAAGCGCGCGTTCGCCAGAGCGCGGGCCTTTTGCTCGCGCTGGCCGGCAGCGTGCACCTCGCTCTGGCCGTCCAAGGCGCCTTGGCGCTGCCCCGCACGCTCAGCCCAGCGCCAGCCGCGCACGATGCCCCAGCCGAGGAGGCCCCGTCGTGCTGTCAACACAATCATTGACGACAGGTTTTGCGCATGCGCAAAACGTGCCTTCGCCCCGTGCAAGCGAGCTCGGAACCGTGTTGAGCGAGACCTACGAAGAGCTGAAGCGGTACCTCGAGTTCGACAGCCGCGACGAGGCGACTTTGGCGCTCGCGTTGCCGCCTCTCGAAGGGCACTTCGCCGAGATCGTCGAGCTGTTCTACCAGCGGGTGATGCAGGTCCCCGCGGCCGCCGCCGTCTTCGCCGACGATGCGCAAGTGAAGCGCCAGAAGAGCACGCTGTGCGATTGGCTTCGTCGCTTCTTCAGCGAGCCGCGGAACGACGCATATTTGGTCAGGCTCAATCGCATCGGTCGGGTGCATGTCTCGATCGGGCTGCCCCAGCGCTACGTGGTGGCGGGCTTCAATATCTTGCGCTCGGAGCTCGGTAGTCACGTCGACGCGCTAGAGCTGGGGGGCGCGTCCGCCATCCGGCGTTCCATCGACAAGGGCCTCGATCTCGAGCTCGCCGGCCTGGTCGAGAGCTACGCTGCGGCCGAGCTCGAGCGGGCGCAAGAGGCGGAGCGCCGTGAGCTCGACGAGCGCAAGCACCGCCTGAAGGCAACTGGGATCCTGGCGGCTGGGCTCGCCCACGAGATCCGCAATCCGTTGAACGGCGCGCAGCTGCACCTGACGTTTCTGCGCAGGCGCATCGAGCAATTGGGCGCCGATAGCGAAGTGATCGAAGCGGTCGACGTCGCCAGCCACGAAGTCAAACGGGTCGCGACGCTCCTCACGGAGTTGCTGTCTTTCGCGAGCCCCAAGCCGCCCGAGCTCGCTAAAGGTGATCTCTCCGAGGTTTGCAGGCACGCCGGCGAGGCGCTCGCGGATGATTGCGCCGCCGCTGGCGTCCAGCTAGAGAGCACGCTGCCTGAAGTGCCGCTCGAAGCATGGGTGGACGGTCCGCGCGTGACCGAGGTCGTCATCGGCGTCCTGCGCAACGCGCTCGAAGCGCTGCTTTCGAGCAAATGCCAGGGCGAAGGCCGGATTCAGCTGCGTGCGCTGCGCTTGACCGATGGGCCGGCCATCGAGATCGAGGACAACGGCCCTGGCGTTCCGTCACCCGATGCGCCTATCTTCGAGCCGTTCTTCACCACAAAGCCGAGTGGGAGCGGGCTCGGGCTATCGATTGCCCATCGACTGCTCCATGACCACGGCGGCGACCTCCGCTTCACCAGCGTGCCGGGCGCGACGATCTTCCAGCTCAAGTTCCCCGCCGCCACGCCCGACCGACCGCAATGACCACAGCCGACAAGCCCAAGCAGAAGATTCTCGTTGTGGACGACGAGCCGAGCGCGCGCTCCGGTCTCGAGAAGCTACTGGCGTCGGAGGGCTACGCCGTGGTCACCGCCGAGCACGGCAGAGCGGCGCTGGCGCTGGTCGACGAGCTCGCGCCGGACGCCGTAATCAGCGATCTCCGCATGCCGGAGATGGACGGCATCGAGCTGACGAGCAAGCTCAAAGAACGGCTGCCGCATGTCCCCGTGATCGTGGTGACGGCCTACGGCGATGTGTCTTCAGCCGTCAACGCCATGCGCGCAGGTGCGGTTGACTTCATCACCAAGCCGATCGACTTCGACGTGCTCTCGCTGTCGGTCGAGCGGGCGATCGCGCGCTCGGCGGTTTCTGCAGAGGCTGAGTCGCTTCGCACGCAGCTGCACCAGCAAGCGGGCGCCGGCATGGCGGGCTTGGTCGGCGGCAGCGCAGCCATGCAACGCGTCTACGCCGTGGCACGGCGCGTTGCTCCCTCCAAGGCTGCGGTCTTGATCACGGGTGAGAGCGGCACTGGCAAGGGTGAGCTCGCGCGCATCATCCATGAGTCGTCACCGCGCAAATCCGGCCCCTTCATCCAGCTGCAATGCGCAGCGCTGTCGGAGTCGCTGCTGGAGAGCGAGCTCTTCGGCCACGAGAAGGGCTCCTTCACCGGCGCCGACAAACGCCGCTTGGGTCGCTTCGAGCAAGCCAATGGGGGCACCTTGTTTCTCGACGAGGTCGGCGAGATCCCGCCCTCGATTCAGGTCAAGCTCCTGCGCGTCCTTCAGGAGAAGGCGTTCGAGCGCGTCGGCGGCAACGAGACGCTGAAGGTCGACGTGCGCATCGTGGCGGCCACCAACCGCGAGCTCGTGGCGGAGGTCGAGGCGGGCCGCTTCCGTGAAGACCTGTTCTACCGCTTGAAGGTCGTGCACATCGACATGCCCCCGCTGCGCGCGCGGGAGGGAGACATCAACCTCTTGGCGAGCCATTTCTTGCGCCGCTTCGCCGCGGAGAACGAGAAGCACATCACGGGGTTCAGCGACGCGGCGCGCGCGACGCTGCTCGCGCACCGCTGGCCGGGCAACGTCCGCGAGCTGGAGAACGCCATCGAGCGCGCTGTGGTGCTGGCCGAGGGCTCGATAATCGAGCCGAGCGATCTCCCGCAGGAAGTGTCGCCTATCGGTAAGGGCGCGCTCCGCGTCCCCGGCTCGACGATGGCCGAGATCGAGCGCTATGCCATCCTCAGTACACTCGAGGCGTGCAACGGCTCCACCGCGCGCGCTGCCGAGCTACTTCAGATCAGCGTGCGAACCATCCAATACCGGCTGCACGAGTACGGCGTAGCGGAGAAGAGATAAGTCTCGCTGATCCGACTCCCCGGATCAGATCGATGGCAGCCAGAATGATGAATTTCTCGCGCATCGTTCGCCAAGGCCTTCTTGCGGTCGCGATCAGCGCTTGCTCTCCGGCGGCATTGGGTTTTGGTTCGTCGGCACCTCGTCTTCGTCCTTGCCGGCGAAGAAGTCGTGCTCTGCGTCGATTGCGTCCAGCTCCCGGACGTGGAGCGCGGCTTCGTGCTGTTCGCCTTCGCTCTGCCAGCCCAGCGCCACCGCCGCCGCGGCGCCAAGCGCTGCACCGGCGACAATCCCCACCGGGCCCGCGAGTGAGCCAACCACGGCGCCAGCGACGGCACCGACCGCGCCCTCCACCGCCTCGGTCGCGACGACAGATAGCGTGTCTCGTTTTCGCAGCGTCTGCTCAGCGTCGATGGGCGGTCGCGGAGGACGCACAACGAGCACACTGCAATGTGCATCACGCACGACAGCGTCGCCTACGCTTCCGAGCAGGAAGCTGCCGAGGGCGCTGCGATCGTGCGTCCCGACCACAACGAGCGACGCGTGTAGCTCGCGCGCACGCCGGACGATGAGCTCCGCCGCGCTACCTGCTGCCACTTCGGGTCGGCCATTGACCCCTGCGGCAGCCAGCTCGGTGTAGAGCGCGCCCTCCGCAACCTGTAGGTAGGCGTCCGTCGAGCTCGGGTCCGGTTGAGGCGACACCGTGCCCGACAGGATGGCTGTCGCCATCAGCGCCAGGTCGTGACGATTCGGCTCGACAGCATGCAGCGCGACCAGCGGCTCTCCGAGCTTCTCCGCGAACGTGCCGGCACTGGCCACGACCGCACCGGTATGGTGGCCGAGATCGCACGCGACCAACACCGGCCCGCGCGTCGGCGACGAGCTCTTCGACACGAGCACGGAGCACGACGCGGCACGCGCAACGGCTGCGCTGACGCTGCGCCAGCGATCGAGCCCCTGGCGCTCGTGGGTACCAACCACGACCAGATCGATATCTGCCGCGTCCGCTTGTTCCGCGATGCGGGTGAACGGATCACCCACGACGATGCTTGCCTCGAACGCCGCTTGCTCCCGGCTGGTGTCCTCCGCGACCTTCTCCGAGAGTACGCTCCACTGGTGCAACAGCTCGGAAGCTACCGCGGGTCGCGGCAATACGTGGAGGACCTTCAAGCTGGCGCCAAAAGCGCGCGCAACGCGGTCGGCCTGGTCGAGGCAGCTCGCGCTCTCTGCGGCCTCGACGGCGACCAAGATGTGGCGCACGACTCTGCGATGGCTCTGCATAGCGAGCCGTAGTGCAGGCCGCATGCCGAGCGAGCCGCTGACCTTTTCCGTTCGCCGCTTTGCGCGGGCACCGCAAGCACTGCGCTGCGCGCGCAAGTCCTGCGTCTCTGGCATCGATCTCTGGAGAATTTGGCTGGCGTGCAACTTGCGAGTGCCCTGTCATGACCAAGGCGATTCCCCACGTTCGGAAGTACATGACCGCGGCACCTCACACCGTCGGTCACGATCAGACCCTTGCGTTCACGCAGAGCATGATGCGCGAGCTCCACATCCGACACCTCCCGGTGCTCGATGGCGGGCGCCTCGTGGGCATGATCAGCGAACGCGACGTTGCGCTGATCGAGACGTTGCGCGATGTCGACGCAACCAAGGTTCGGGTGAGCGACGCCATGTCGCAGCAGGTGTACACGGTCGGCCCCGAGGCGCCGCTCGACGAGGTCGCCGCCGAGATGGCGGACAAGAAGTATGGCTCTGCCGTGGTGATGGACAACGGGCACGTAGTCGGGGTGTTCACCACGGTCGACGGCATGGCAGCGCTCAGCGAGCTGCTGGGCACGAGGTTGGCCAAGTGAGCGGACGCTTGCAGGGTAGGGTCGCCATCGTCACCGGCGCGACGGGTGGCATTGGTGCGGCCTCCGCGCGTCGTTTCCTGTCAGAGGGTGCCAAGGTCGTCCTCGCAGATCTCGATGCGAACCTGCTGAGCGAGCTGGCAGCCTCGCTCGAGAGCAGCAATGTCCTCACGGTAAGAACGGACGTCAGCGACAGCTCGCAGGTGCTCCACTGTGTCGAGACGACGCTCGCGCACTTCGGCTCGCTGGACGTGATGTTCGCCAATGCTGGCACGGAAGGCGCCTTCAAACCCATCCGCGAGCTGACCCTCGCAGAGCTCAACCGCGTGCTCGCCGTGAACGTCGGCGGCGTATTCTCTTCAATCAAGCATGCCGCCAACGCGATGACTGGGGGCGGCTCGATCATTGCGACTTCGTCCGTCGCTGGCTTCGTCGGCTCGAGCGGTCTCGGCGCGTATTGCGCGAGCAAGCACGCAGTCATGGGCTTGGTGAAGAGCGCCGCCATCGAGCTCGCGCCGGCCAGGATCCGCGTCAATGCGATCAACCCTGGACCGATCGAGAATCGCATGATGCGATCCATCGAAGAGCAGGCAGCGCCCGCCAACCCCGGCGCAGTGAAGACTGGTTTCGAGCAGATGGTTCCGCTCCGCCGCTATGGCACGAACGACGAGATCGCTCAACTCGCTGTATTTCTCGCGAGCAACGAGTCGTCCTACTGCACGGGCGCGGCGTTCGTGGCAGACGGTGGCTTTCTGACCGGCTGAGCAGCCAAAATTCACACCGATTAGCGCATCAATCAGGCCCCTCCCGCGTCTCGGGACGCTCGCCGATCGCGGGAGCGGCAGCCGCGCGCAGGAATTGCGCGTTCGCGAGCCGCTTGCAGCGCGTCTGCGGTTCCCACGAAAGTCCGAAGCGGCGGTGGCGTGCGTTTCGTCAGCAGGGCTGGCCCGCTGCTTGCCGTCCTCCGAGCCATGCTGACGATCGGTCCCGCCATCGGTGTCATCGAGCGCTTCATGGTCGAAGACCACGCGCGGCTCGACCAGCTGCTCGAATCGGCCACGCAGACGCAGCCGATCGACGAGATGCTCTACGCGCGCTTCCGCCACGACCTGCTGCGACACATCGCAATGGAGGAGCGCACGTAGCCCCGCGCGACTGGGGCCACGTTGCAGGCTACTCGATCGATCTCGACTCGCACGTCATCGCGTTCGCTCGACCGGGGTCGTAGCCGCGAAGATTTGCCCTGCGCTACTCTGCAGCTCGGGGTTGGTGGCAGGATGCGAGCTGCGGCCAAGCTGCAGAGCGCGCCGCGACGCGGGGCACAGATGTGCCTGTGCGCGGCAAGATGGAGACCTCGAAAGAGACGGCCGGCCGAACGACGACGTATCCGAGCTCGTCGCGCTGACGCCCTTCGTTGCGCCGGCGCGCAGCATTTGAGCCCTCACGCAGCCCGGCCGCGGGCACCGAATGGCGCGCCGTTTGCTTCGGCGATGGCATGGAACCCATCTTCGTACACCACCTCCGTGTCATCGATGCCAATGGTCACGAGCATGCGCGAGAGATCGTGGCGTGTCCGGCAACCGGAAGAACGCAACCCGTCGAAGCGTGTTGGAGCTGCGGCCGCGGCCACGGAACCGTCTACGACGACCGGTTCGACGCGGTACTAGTCGACTGCGACCTGGCGCCATTGGATCGAGTGAGCGCCGTCCCCGGCGTTTCCAACAGCGGCAACGAGCAGAACCCGATGGTCTCCGCGGTAATGTCGCGGAACCTGGTGTGCGTGCGCGCGAGCGCGCCGATAGAGATCGTGCGAGAAGCATTCGTCCGCCACGCGATTGGCGTGCTGCCAGTGCTCGACGCCAAGGACTGCCCCATCGGCTCCATCTCTCCGCATGATTTGCTCGACCCGCGCCGGCAGGGTTCGACCGCAGCCGAGCTCATGACGAAGGATCCCATCATCCTCTACGAATCGATGCCGCTATTGCGCGCCGCTGCAATCCTTGCGTTCGAGGGCATCCACCACCTGCTCATCAAGACGGAGGACGGAAAGCTCGCTGGGGTGCTCTCGAGCATCGATGTGTGTCGGCATATCGCGCAGCGAAATGGTTCGCTCGTGCCGCGCAAGACCCAGCGGCAGACTCACACTGAGTAGAACATCAGGCCATGCGCAGGGGCGTCTCGCTACCGCCCGGCCTCTGCTTGGGCTTTCACGCCGAGCAACCATTGCGAAGCCGATGGGCTCCAAGAGCGTTGGACCGTATGCCGCGCGTGTCTTCAGATCCTCGGAGGACGCGCAGCGATAGCGACTGACCACTGGCAGCGCGCCGGCCCAGAGGCTCGACCAAGAACAACCAGGAAGCCTCCGCCCAGGGCTTGTCGGCGGGTCGCGCAGCGTGACGATCGTCTCACATAGGCTGCACTCCGAGGATCTACGCCGTCGCCGAGGCCGTCTGACGCAAGCGAGCCACGGACCGCTCGAGGTTTCGGCGTGCATGCGCCTCGTATCTTTCGTGGAAGGGCGCTGTCGTGAAGATCGCCGCGCGTGCGAGAAAGCTCTCCAGGATGTGGGCGCGCCCAGCGCGGAAGGCCTCTTCCGGCACGAAGTCGTACTCGCTCCGAACCTCGCGCTCGTACACGTCGAAGGTGCGCGTCTCGGTGCCCAAGATCGAGAGGTCGATGTCGACCAGCAACCGCTCATCGTCGCGCGAGGGGGCCGCGGCGTGCTTGGTCACCAGGATCAGCCGCTCGACGTCCTGGATCAACGGTTGATCGACGCCGATCGCCGCGAGCTTCTCCGCCGCGAAGCGCGCGCTCGCGGCTTCGTTGTCCGGGGCGCGCGGGTCGTAAATGACGTCGTGGAAGAAGAGCGCCAGCTCGAGCGCCTTGCCGGACTTCATGCTGAACGCGTCGAACTCGTGGAAGCATGCCTCGATGTGATGCAGCGTGTGGTAGGCGCGGTGCGGCTCGCGGTAGCGCGTGACGATCGCCTGCCACAGGTCGGACGCCGGGGCCGATGCCAGCGGCGCGATCGTGGCGGCCCAGCGTTGCGCAAGACTCATCGGAGAGAGATTGGGCCATTGCGCGGCGGCGGCAAGCTGCAGAGTCGACGGCATCGGATGGACGGCGCGGCGGCCACTCGGGGCGGGGCGAGGCACGCGCTCCCTCTCGAGGTGCAACCCGCGGGGCTTGGCCAACACTCAGGGGAATAGATTCTATTCGTTGGACTTCTTGGCCGCAAAAGACGTGAAAAGGGTTGGACAGCAACTGCAACGACACGAAATACTCAGAAAGCGTGTGGCTGAGGTGAGCGCGCTGCGCTACTGAGCGCCAAAAGATGGCCAACCGTGGGCTCAATTGGCGGAATTGGTACCATTGTTGGCCGCTCACGCGACGCCGGTGCTCGCGCGCGAAGCTCGAGCGCGCTGGAAGGCAGCCCGCTCGCTTCAGCGCGCTTTGCGCCGCGGCGGTCGCACCTTGGTGCGTAGCTGCGCCACGATCAGCTCGACCTTATTGGCGATCAGAGCCGGCACGCGCGCGCGAGCGGCACACCATCGAGATCGTGCATCGTCCACGAGACCTCGGCGCCAGACAGCGTGAGCAGCATCGCCACCGCGTCTTCTGTGTCTCGGGCCGGTGCGCCGATCCGCCTTTGCGGCGGTGCGCACCGCTTCCAGTCGACGCGCTCTGCGTGCGCGGCGAACCTCGCGCCACGTCGGACTGGTCGCGGTCGCAAGCGCGCGGGTGAGCGGTGTGAGCAGCGCGTTCTGGTGGATGTCGTAGCCGGAGATCAGCCGAGCTCTTGGCAGTTGGGGTCGTCTGGCGTCTCGGCACACGGATCCCAACTGACCGTCTCACCGATCACCACCTCGACCTCGCTGGCGTGGCTCACGCCCCCAACCGTCTCCACCCACAGGATCACGTGCGTACCGGGCGCGAGCGGTGGCTCGACCTCGGGGTCCCACGAGACCCCTGGCATCCCTGCGATCATGCCGGCGGCCTGCGGCCACGCCCCCCCACTGAGCGAGACGGCGCCTTGGCTCGAATACGTATTCGCCAGCGTCTCGCCGGTGGCGGGGTCGCGCACACCCCACTCGAGCGACACCTGCGCTGCGCAGTCGCTGCAGCCGACCGCTACCCACAGGTGATAGCCGCCTTGCGGCCCGCTGATCAGGGGAACGGTCGCGCCGTCGACGAGCGGCTCGAAGCAGGTCTCTCCGCTGCCGAGCTCGAAGCTACCGACGCTCGGCGGCGTCTCGCACTCGCTAGCGGCAGCCCCACCAGCGCCCCCCTCGCCAGCGCCGCCCGCGCTGCCGCCGCCCTCGCTGCCGCCGCCTTCTGTGCCTTGGTTCGAGTCGCCCACCTCGCTGCCACAAGCAACGCACGACAACATCAACACGACCGCGATGGTTTCCTTCAACACGAAGCGCCCTCTGCAATCGCCTTGCCAAGCGAACAGCGGGTCTTTGCGGCAGATCCGCGCGGCAGCGTGTGCCGTGCTGTGCCTGCACGGGGAGCGCCGATGTCAGCGCGACCGCTCGACCAGCGCAGCCTTCAACACCAGCGAGAACGCCCGCTGCCCCAGCCCGCCCTCGACGCGCACATGCAGCGTCTCGCCCTCGCGCCGATAGCGAATCCGCTTCGGCCAATCATGCTTCAGGTTCTCGAACACCGCTTCGTTCTTCGCCGACTCGACGCGCTTGAAGTCGGTTGGCGGCTTGCCCATCGGCTGCGCGACGTACACCAGCGAGCCGCCCTCACGCGACTCGATTCGCAGGTGCTCGAAGAACGCGAGCTTCGAGCCCTTGGTCGTGCGCGACATGCCGATCAGCGAGCCGGCGGCGGCTTGCGTCCAGTGCTCCTCGACCTTGGCGCCCTCCTCGTCTTGGCCGACCCACGCGCCGGCCATGAACGCCACCGTGTCGGCAGCGCCTGCCTCTGCCTTCAGGAGCTCCGCGGTGCCGGCCGCCTCTTTCGCCAGATCGAAGCGGTCATTGGGCACGGTGATCGCCAGGTTGTATTGAATGATGCGCCAGGAGCCAGCGCGCTTCTCGAGCACACCGCTGCCACGCGCCGCCCCCATTCGTTTCGTCCGCAGATCTTCGTCGAAGTGGACGAGGTTCGAGCCATCGATCGCAATGGCGCGCCGCACCGAATGAAACTCCCAAGCTTTGCCTTTCGCGAAGTGAGGCCGGGCATAAGCGCGAAATGCCCGCTTGTCCCAGCGCTCGTTCGGGTCGGTGCCCAGAAACACGGAGTCGTCGTCGAGGTGCCCGAAGTAGCGCGCCTCGTCGGCTCTTGCGGCCGCGTCGTGCCAGTCGTCCAGCACCGCCGCGACCGCTGCTGTGGTCGCCTCCTGGCTCGGCACCGGAACCACCGGTGCTGGCACCGAGAGCGAGCAGCCGAGCACCGCGAGCGCAGACGCGACTACGAGAGGAGGGCACAACGACCGAAGATCCATCCGCCGGATGTAGCGTGCGGCGCACTTTTATGGAATGGCCGACCGCGCTTCGACCAGCGCCGTCACCAGCGCCACGACGTCTTCCGAGCCAGTTCGATCACTGGTGATCGTCGCGCGTAGCGCGGGGGAGCCATCGGCAAAGCGCACGAGCGAGACGAAGGCCCCTGCCCGCTTGCGCGCCACGACCGCCAGATGCGTGAGATATCGAGCCATTTTTCCGCTGGGATTTGCAGCGTCCACGAAGCAGACGACAGGCAATGGTGTTCGGTTCACGATCTGGAATCCATACGCAGACAGGCGCTCGCGCAGTGCTTCGCCGAGCAAGAGCCGCCGCTCGATCGCTTTTCGCAGCCCGCTGAAGCCGCTCTTCGAGAGCTCCATCAACAGCGGGAGCCCCCGAAAGCCACGTGACCACGGGAGCGACCGGGCCCACGGCTCGTCTTTCGTGCGGGGCACGTAGCGCGCTGGAACTGCGAACACGCGCTCCAGGAGCTCCGGCTCCGACAGCAGCAACAACCCGAGACCGAGCGGAACGGCCAGCGCCTTGTGCGGGTCGAACGCCACGCTGTGGGCGACCTCGATGCCTGCCAGCGCGTCGTTTCGTTTCGTGAGCGAGAGCATGCCGCCAAACGCGGCGTCGACATGCACGAAGCAGTCGTCGCGCTGTGCGATCTCTGCGATGGCGGCCAGGGGATCGATGGCACCCGAGGTGGTGGTCCCGGCAGTGGCGACCACCAACAGCGGCGTGGCGGTGCGGCGATCGTTGCCGATCGACTGCGCCAGCGCCGTCGCCGACATACGCTGCTCTTCGTCGGTGGTGACCCAACGCACGCTTTCGTCGCCGAGACCAGTCACGCGCACCGCCTTCAAGATGGAGGGATGCGCGTCGATCGAAGCGTAGATGCGCGGCGGCCGCTGGAATGCGGCGAGCCCCTTCTTCTGGAACGATGGCGCCTTGCGCGCGAGCGCGACGAGCAGCGCCGTCAACACCGCCTCGCTGGCTCCCCCCGTGACGATGCCGCCGGCCCCGTCTCGCTGGTACAGCTTGCGCGCGAAGGCGCCCACCAGCTTTCGTTCGGCGGCGACTGCGAACGGCGCGTGGTGGCGGGAGGCGAGCTCTGGGTTGTGACGCGCAGCCAGCGTCGCACCTTCGATGGCGGCTTCGCTGGGAGCGCCGTGCGGCACGCCGAAGTAGCGCGGGTGCGACGTGTCGATTTGCGCGTCCTCGAACGACTGGGCCACCAGCTTTCCGAGCTCGGGTGAAGGCGACTCGAAATCGATGGCGGCTAGCGCGTCGCAGAGAGGCTGCCAGGAGGCTTTGATCGGCAGCGCAGCGCGGCTCAAGCCGCCATTACCATCTCGATTTTCTCCCGCTGTCCAGCATCGAAGAAGCGTCGCAAGCGGTCAGCGTTCGTGGTTTTGACGGCGAGTGTGCCGACGAAGCGCGCCGCCAGACGGTTGGCCGTGCGGTACCGGTCGCCTCGTTCACTGCCTTCGTCGTGCATGAAGGTGACGCTGCCGAACAGCCGATCTCGCAGCCCCGTTTCGTTGGCTGCGGGCACGTCGACGAGTGCGTCGCGAACCATCAAATACTTGTCGACCTCGGCTTGCAGCTCGAGCTCGAGCTGCGTGGTCGGCAACCTGCGACGCGCGCGCTCGACCAAGTAGAGGAAGTGGCTGACTCCCTCGGCCACCTGACAGTAGAGATCGAGCGATAGCGCCGCGCCGGGCACCATCGCTTCGCGGGGGAGGTACAGCGCGAGATCGAGGCTGCGGCGATTCTGGCGGAGCTCGAGCACCTCACGGCCGCTCTCGCTCTCGCGAACGAAACCATCGACTGCTGGCGCGTCGACCCGATAAAGCTTCGCGAGCTTTGCCTGGATCTTCGCAGCCAGCGTCGGCCGGCTGGCGCGCCTCATCAGTGGATGCCGCCGCCGAACCCTGAATCGTCGCCCAGACCGAACATGCCACGCTGGCCGAGCTCGTCCTTCAAGAGCGGTGACTTGGTCTTGAGCCAGCGCTCATAGAGCCTTACCAAACCCTCTTCGTCGCGAGCGCTCTTCGCCTCGACCCAGTCGGAGACGTAACGCAGCACCTCGACGAAGCCTTCGAACTTGGTCGCCAGCTCGTTCAAGATGTCTGGGCCGGCCGACTTGCCTTGCCCTGTGCGCAACATGCGCGCTGCGTGGTCGTACGCGGTAGCGCCCACGCGAGCGAGGTACTTGCGGTCGACGCCCTGGGTCTTTTGATTGAAGAAGCCCATGCCGTAGAGCACGCCATCACCAAGCCGTTGCAGACGGCGGAAGCGTTCCGGGCCGCTCTCTGCCATCGCGTCGCGAAGCAACAGAGTCACCGACTCGGTGAGCGCCGAGGTCGTCTCGGGAGTGGGCTTCGCGAAGTCGCTCAACAGTTGGACGATGTAGGACTCGGTTGCCGAGGACGCCTGGACCTCGCGACCGCGAATCGCCTGGGTGACCGGCTCTCGAAAATACTCTCCGAGGCTGGGTGTCAATGAAATACTGAGTAAATTCGGCTCCATGGTCATTTCTCCATGCCTCGGGGCCGTTCTGCCGGCCTTTCGAGGCTCACAGCAATCACGAGAAGGCAGCACCCGTCCGCCTCTTCGATCAATACAAACGTATCAAAAGCCCGAAGCTTGACCTCTTTTCAGCAGCTATTTTCCGTCATGATTTTGGCGGTTTAGGAGTCAGGCTTGGCCCTTCTTCACAGGGAGTGCCAAGCGTACAGCCTCGATTTTAGGCGCGCTGTGCAGGTTGACTCTCGGGAGCCGATGAATAGAGTGCGCCCGTCGCTAGCACTCACCCATGGTGAGTGCCAACAATGCGCTTTTGCCCGGAAATCGTCCCCGGGCCATCTGCCGGCTCCGCAAGGGGCATCGCATCGGAGGAAACGTCATGAAGGTCAGGCCGCTCCAGGACCGCGTGTTGGTCCAACGCGTGAAGGAAGAAGAGAAGACCAAGGGCGGGATCATCATCCCCGACTCTGCGAAAGAGAAGCCCATCGAGGGCCTGGTGATCGCAGTTGGCAACGGCAAGGCGCTCGACGACGGCACGCTGCGCGCGCTCGATGTCAAAGAGGGCGACCGCATCCTGTTCGGCAAGTACTCCGGCACCGAGGTCAAGATCGACGGACAAGAGCACCTGATCTTGCGCGAAGACGACATCCTCGGCGTCCTCGACACGTGACCCTTCAGCGAACTCCCTAACGAAAGATCATCAAGATGGCTGCCAAAGAAATCATCTACCACGAGTCCGCTAGAAACCTCATCCTCAGCGGCGTCAACGCGCTCGCCGACGCAGTGAAGGTCACGCTCGGCCCCAAGGGTCGCAACGTCGTCATCGAGAAGAGCTTCGGCTCGCCGACGGTCACCAAGGACGGCGTCACCGTCGCCAAAGAGATCGAGCTCGAGAACAAGTTCGAGAACATGGGCGCGCAGATGGTCCGCGAGGTCGCCTCCAAGACCAGCGACATCGCCGGCGACGGCACCACCACTGCCACCGTGCTCGCGCAGTCGATCTTCAAGGAGGGCTCCAAGCTCGTCGCCGCGGGTCACAACCCGATGGAGATCAAGCGCGGCATCGACACGGCCGTCGAGGCCGTCGTCAAGTACCTGAAAGAAACCGCCAAGCTCACCCGCGACTCGAAAGAGATCGCCCAGGTCGGCACCATCAGCGCGAACGGCGACGCCAGCATTGGCAAGCAGCTCGCTGACGCGATGGAGAAGGTCGGCAAAGAGGGCGTCATCACCGTCGAAGAAGCGAAGACAGCGGAGACTGTGCTCGAGGTCGTCGAGGGCATGCAGTTCGATCGCGGCTACCTGTCGCCCTACTTCGTGACCGACCCGGAGAACATGAAGGTCGTCCTGGAAGATTGCTACATCCTGATCGCCGAGCGCAAGATCAGCAACATGAAGGACTTGCTCCCCGTGCTCGAGGCGATCGCCAAGGCGCAGAAGCAGTTCCTCATCTTGGCCGAAGACATCGAGGGCGAGGCGCTCGCCACGCTCGTCGTCAACAAGCTGCGCGGCACGCTTCACTGCGCCGCAGTCAAAGCCCCTGGCTTCGGCGATCGTCGCAAGGAGATGCTGAAAGACATCGCCATCATCACCGACGGCCAGGTCATCGCAGAAGAGCTCGGCCTCAAGCTCGAGAACGTGACCATCAGCGACCTCGGTCGCGCCAAGAGCATCATCATCGACAAGGACAACTGCACCATCGTCGGTGGCGCCGGTAAGAAGGAGAAGATCGACGCACGAAAGAGCGAGATCCGCACCCAGATCGACAACACCACCAGCGACTACGACAAAGAAAAGCTGCAAGAGCGTCTCGCGAAGATCGCCGGCGGCGTCGCCGTCATCAAGGTCGGTGCAGCCACCGAGACCGAGATGAAGGAGAAGAAGGCGCGCGTAGAAGACGCGCTGCACGCAACCCGCGCAGCCGTCGAAGAAGGCATCGTCGCCGGTGGCGGCGTGGCGCTCATCCGCGCCCAGGCCGTGCTCGACACCCTCAAGGTGCCGGAAGAGCAGCAGTTCGGCGTCACCATCATCCGCCGCGCCTGCGAAGAGCCCCTTCGTCAGATCGCTGCCAACGCTGGCGAAGAAGGCTCCATCATCGTGCAGAAGGTGCGCGAGGGTACGGGCTCCTTCGGCTGGAACGGCCAGACTGGCGAGTACGGCGACCTTCTCGCGGCAGGCGTCATCGACCCGGTGAAGGTCGTGCGCTCCGCGCTGCAGAACGCTGCCAGCGTGGCGAGCCTGATGCTCACCACCGAGGCGCTCATCGCCGAGCGTCCCAAGGACAAGAAGGAAGACGCCGGCGGTGGCGGTGGCCACGGTCACGACCACTTCTGATCTGACCTGGTAAGGGTTCGCAGAGGGCCGGCTCTTTCGAGAGTCGGCCTTTTGCACTTTGTGCACGCGCAGAGGCTCGGCTCACTCGTGCATTGGGCCCAAATAAGATCCGCGACACGAACCACGTCTTCGTCAGGAAGACGACGGCGCTCGACCCGCGCTGAACGAGCACCTTGGTTGAGGACTAGTCGTTCGGCTCGAAGATCAGCTCACAGATGCTGACCGGCCCGCTGCAACCGTCGCACAGCGCGTTCCAGCAGGGGTTCGCGTCGTAGGTCGAGCAAGTCGCGCCGTTTTCGCAGGAGTCGGGAGCACAGTCGGCGATCGGCGCGCAGCCCTCGCCCGGGAGCGGGTTTTCACCGCAGCCCGGCACCAGCCAGCGACACGCGTCGTTGGCCTGGCAGCTCGCAGGGTCCTCGTACGAGCAGCTGACGCAGGTCGACTTCATGTCCACGACCCATTGGCTGCCGTCGCAGTAGGCGAAGGCGTAATCGTCTTCGATGCCGCAACCGTTGGGCACCTCGTAGTCGCAGTTGTATGCGTAGTCCCAACCCGCGCAGTCCGATCCGCCGAGCGGCAACAAGTCGGGGCACTTGGGCGGCGGCTGGCAGTAGTTCGACAGCTCGACCCATGTGCCGTCCATGCAGCGGTAGTTGATCTCGCTGTACTCGTCGTCGCAGCCCCACTCCACCGAGTACTTGCAGTCTTGGCCCTCGAGCTGACAGCTCACGCCGTTGTAGGGCTCTGTCGCAGGGCACTCGGGCTCGGGACACGCGCCGGCCGTATCCTGCCATGCACCGTCGACACATTCGTAGTTGGGCGGGCACCAACCACCGTCGTTGCCTGGCGGGGGCGGTGAGCCGCAATCGGGTGTATTGCCCCCCACACCGTCGTCATCGTCGCCGTCGATGACTGTCGATCCGCAAGCAAGCGTGAGCAGAGCTGTCGAGCCAAGCACGGCGATGTAGGGGGGGCGCATGCCGGTCCCCTAAACAAGCACCGTGCCACACGTCCAAAGCTCTGATTTCAGACTAATTTGCGGCCAAGCGCAGCATTGCGGATCCGAACCGCGCGTCGCTCTGGCACACCTCGTCACACGCGCCACAGCGTAGCCTCGGACGGCGCTGACATTCGATCGCGCGCCACGGCTCACGGAGCGTTTGGTTCGCGGGGCTCGTCGGTCGCGACTTCATCGCGGTTTCGACCGCTCTCCTTGGCGCGGTAAAGCGCCTCGTCCGCACGCGACAGCAGATTTTCGGTGAGAAACTCGTTCTTGCCGTTTGCGACGGCAACGCCTGCGCTGAACGTGATGAAGCGCTCTTGTCCATCCGAGAGCGTCGCTGGCCGCAGCCTCAACGCGGTACGCAATCGATCGGTCGTGAGGAGCCCAGCCTTCTCGTCGGCGTTGCGAAGCAGCAGCACGAACTCTTCTCCGCCATAACGGAACGCACCGTCTTCTCGTCGCAAACAGGCTGCGAGCAGCTTGGAAAAGTGCTTCAGCGCTTGATCGCCCGCGTCATGACCCAGCGTGTCGTTGATCGCCTTGAAGTGATCGATGTCGAGCAGCGCCACGCAGCAGGGCTGGTGATGGCGCCTGGCGTAGGCGGCCTCTTCGCGCAGCCGCTCACGCAAAAGCTGCCGATTGCCGAGCTGGGTGAGGGGGTCGATGCGAGCGAGCTTCTCCGCTTCTTCGAGCTTCATCTCCAGCTTGCGCTCGTTCTGACGCTGAAGAACGGCGCGCAACACTTTGGCCTTCAGAATCGGCCCGGAAAAAGGCTTGCTCAGGTGGTCGATCGCGCCCAGCGCCGCGCCTCGCACGACGTCGGTCTCATCTTCTGCGTGTGCGGTCAGCACGATGACCGGGATGAGCTTCAGCTCGGCATCGGCGAACATATTCTTCAACACATCGAAGCCGCTCATGCCTGGCATCATCACGTCGAGCACCACGAGATCCAGATCAGTCGCGCGCTGCCGCAGCAGAGCCAGCGCCGTGACTCCGTTGTGCGCTTGCAGGCAAGCCAGCCCCGCGCCCTCGAGCCAATGCACCACGAGACGCCGCGTTGCCTCGTCGTCGTCCACGACCAGGACCGTTCCGCCCTGGGAGGCGCCGCTGTCATTCGGCATGTGCGCGGGATTTTAACAGCGACCAAGTCCCACGTCGTGTGGGCTTTTCGAGGCGCCGCTCGAGCTCGGTTAGATACTTCTCGCGGCTCCACGCGACCGCCCCGAAACGCTCGAGGTGATCAGTGTGCACCTGACAGTCGACCAGGTCGATTTCCCAGGACTGAAGCGCTTCGACCAAGGTCACGAATGCTATCTTGGAGGCGTCCGGCGAAAGCGCGAACATCGATTCCCCGAAGAACGCCCCGCCTAGTGAAACGCCGTACAGGCCACCCACGAGCTCGCCTTCGAGATAGGCCTCCGCAGAGTGTGCAAAACCAAGGCGGTGGAGCTCTTCGTATGCGTCGACCATCTCGACTGTGATCCACGTGCCACGCTGACCCGCACGTCTGGCCTTGCCACATGCCTCCATCACGTCGCGAAAACGAGTGTCGAGCCTGATCTCGTAGCGCTGTCTTCGACGCTGTTTGGCCAAGCTCTTCGGCACATGCAGCGCGGGCGCCAGCACCACATAACGCGGGTCGGGGCTGTGCCAAAGAATGGGCAGCCCCTCTTCGTACCAAGGGAAAATTCCTTGGGCGTACGCTGTCAGCAGCCGCTCGACCGACAGGTCGCCGCCGATCGCGAGCAGGCCATTCGCGTCTGCCTCGCTGGCCGGCGGAAACAACACACGCCGATCGAGTCGGTAAACCGTCACGAAGTGATCCTTCAATAGCCCGGATCGGGCACTTTCGGGCGCGGCCCGACGCGGATCGCGCTGGGCTTCGCCGACGCTGCGCTGTTGGCCGACTCGGGGACGCTGCTCGCGGAGGCCGCGCTGAGCGCTGATTCGACCGCGGTCAGCGCTGCCGTCTCGGCCGTGGGAGGTGTCGCCGCCGCGACCGCCGTCGAGCGAGTCGATTCGCTTGCGCGAGCCGTGGTCGAAGCGGGCAGAACCGCGCCTCTGTCGTTCACCGTCACCATGTACAGCGCTGCCGCACCGACGCCGAGAACGGCGGCAAAAACGACCGCGAACAACGCCGCGCTGTTTCTGCGCGGCGGCGCCCCGCCATCTTGCGGCAAGGTCATCGAAGCGGCGGTTCCACCGCCGACCGAGACGAAGCCAGGGGTGCCCGACCCGCTCATCGATGGCTGTGAGCCATTGCCGAAGCTCGGTTGACTGGCAACGTTCGGCTGACTGCCGAAGCTGGGCTGACTGCTGGGCTGACTGCCGAAGCCGGGCTGACTGCCGAAGCCGGGCTGACTGCTGGCGGCAGAGAACGCCGCACCTTGGCTCGGCTGCGAAGCAAAGCTCGGCTGCGAACCGGCCGAAAGCTCCCAGGCGCCGTCGGGCAGCGAGATGACTGCGGTCCCGTTGGCACTCTCGGGATCAGTAAAGATGCCCGAGGTGACGGCTCCGCCCCCCGCGGCATGCGACGCAAAAGCTGGTTGCGACGCGTACGCCGGGTTGGAGCTGAAGCCAGGCAGCGAAGCACCTGCAACCGACGACGGCTGCGATGGAGCTTCTGCGGGGTTCGAGCGAGGGACCAAGCCACCGGACGACGGTGTGAACGCCACCAACGTCTCCGGCTCGTTCGTGCCGGAACCGGAACCGCCCAGCGCGCTGGGCGGCCCGGCGAGGTAAAGCGCCGGGCCGCTCGTCGCGACCAACGAATCGACAGCGGCCTGAAGCGCTGTGGCGCTGGTGAAGCGAGCGTTGCGATCCGTCGCGCAAGTCTTGTAGATCAGCGCAACGACGGGCTCCGACAAGCTCGGCACGAGCGCCCGCGGGTCCGGCATCGGCTCGTAGGCGATCTTGAACAAGAGCTCCGCGAAGTTCGGTGCTTTGCGAGGCACCACGCCCGTGAGCGCCTCGTACAGCATGACACCGACAGCGTAGAGATCGCTGCGGGCATCCACCTCTGCGGACGAGCGAACATGCTCCGGGCTCATGTAGTTCGGCGAGCCCATTACAGTGCCAGTGCGCGTGGCCGAGCCTTCACCGAGCGCAGTGAATTTGCTGATGCCGAAGTCGAGGATCTTCACGAACTCCCCAAGCGAGCGCCCCGCCTTGGCACGAACGATGAAAATGTTGTCGGGCTTCAGATCGCGATGGATGATCCCGGCGCGATGCGCGGCTTCGAGGCCCTCCAGCATTTGCGAAAGCAGGGGGCCGACCTCTGCGAACGTCATCCGTTTCTGTCGCTTGATGCGGGAGCGCAGACTCTCGCCTTCGAGATACTCCATCACCATGTAGCGCTCGCCTGCCTTGGTGGCGCCGAGATCGAACACTTCGACGATGTGATCGTTGCCGATTTGCCCAGCTGCTTGCGCTTCGCGCTCGAAGCGGTCCGCCATCTCCTCGACTGCGCTTGCGCCAGCGTGGAGAATCTTGATGGCGACGCTCTTCTTTACGCGGACGTGTTCGCCTGCGTAGACCGCACCCATCCCACCCTCGCCCAGCTTGCGAAGGATTCTGTACTTGCCGTCGAGGATTTCGCCTTCTCGCGCGGGAGCCGGCATGGAGCACCCTGAGCCTAGCTGAAAAACCAAGCATAATCTGCCTCCTCTATCCTTTGTAGGAATGAGGCTGGTAGGAATGGGACGTGTCTTCCCTCTGGTTTGCAGGCACGTTCAGCGCTGCAGCGGCCCTGCGGATCCTCTCCGCAGGGGCCATGCTTGGCGCGCTGTGCGTGCCGAGCGAGGCGTTCGCGCAGAAGCCTGCGGGCGACGCCAAGTCGAAAGCACGCGACCTGTTCAAGCAGGGCGCAAAGGCGATCGAGGCTGGCAAACACGCGGAAGGCCTCCCCTTCTTGGAACAAGCCGAGGCGTTGTTCCACGCGCCGACGCATCTCTTGTGGATCGCCCGCGCCAAAGCAGCGCTCGGCCGTCTGCTCGAGGCCCAGGAGACGTATCAGAAGCTTGTCGCCGAGCTCTTGCCCACCGCTGCCTCCGACGCATTCAAGGACGCACAGAAGACCGGCAAGACCGAGCTCGCGGAGCTCGACAAACGCATCCCCAAGCTGCTCGTTCGCCCGCAACCGGCGGATGCCGCGGGGCTGGTGGTGAAGATGAACGACGCGGACTTGGCCGCCGATCGCTTCGGCGTGCCCTTCGGCGTCGCCCCCGGCTCGTTCACCTTCACGGCGCGAGCCGATGGCCTTTCGGCAAGCAACGTCACCGTCGACGCCGCCGAGCGCACCACGACCGAGGTGCGGCTCGTGCTTCACCCGATCGGCCAGAAAGGTCCGGTCGACTCTGGCATCAGCGTCGTCAAAGAGGACCCAGGTTGGTCGGGAATGAAAATCGCGGGCGTCGTCGTGATGGGCGTCGGTGGCGCCGCGCTCGCCGCCGGAGGCACGCTCGGCGCATTGCACTTCGTTCGCAAATCGGAGGCCGACGACAAATTCGCGGAGTGCGGCGGCGATTGCAGATCGGAATGGGAATCACTCGACGCAGACGCCGCCTTGTTCGGCAATCTCGCGATCGGCCTATTGGCAGGCGGCGCAGCTCTGCTCGGGACCGGCATCTTGGTCTTTGCACTGGCGCCCGGGTCTGACGGCGGAAAGGGGGGCCCGGCCGACGAGGCGCCGCCGCCCGTGAGCGTCACGCTGTCACCCGGCTTCGTGTCGGTGCAAGCGCGTTTCTAAAAACCGATTAAGGCCCGGCTCACTCCGGTGTAAGCGAGGGCCGTGAAGAAGCCCCACCTGCTCTCGATCACCGCGCTGTGCGCAGCCCTCGGCTTTGGTCCCAGCGGATGTGGCGCGAGCGAAAAAGACGCGCAACGTCCGGATCCTGCACACGAAGGTCATGAGCGCGGCGACCACCACGATCACGGCGCGACTCACGCGGACGAGCACGGCGAAGGGGACAAGGGGCATCACGCGAAGATGGAGGGCGCAGTGAAGGCGTTTCACGACGTCTTGGCGCCCGTCTTTCACATGGAGAAAGGTCGCAAGCGCGTCGAGGCCACATGCAAGGTCAGCGGCGCCATGAAAGAGCAGGCTGCCGCACTGCAAACCGAGGCGGGCACCGACGAGGCCGCCCAGAAGCGTGCGACCAAGCTCACTTTCGCAGTCGTCGCGCTGGAGAAGGGCTGCCTGGACGAGGGCCGAGCAACTGTCGAAGCCGACCTCGATGCAGTTCATGAAGAATTTCACGCGGTGATGGAAAAAAAGTGAGCTTGTTTTCCCCCTAGCGAGCTTGTCAGTCCGCCGATCTGCACAGTCGCTTGGCGCAATCACCCGCCTGTAGATGAAGAAGTTTGATGGGTGACGCTTCCTATCGCGCTTCAGCGATGACCTGCTAGGTAGCTGCCTCACGGGCAAGAGCTGCTTTCTGCTCCGGGAAAAAAGTATGCGCTACGTACTTGCCATCGGCGGGGTCCTCGCCATCATCGGCGTCCTCGTCTTCATCAAGTTCTCCCAGATCTCGATGCTGATCGGCTTCGGCAAAGAGATGGAGAAGGCCGGCCCGCCGCCCCAGGCGGTTGCCACCGCGCTGTCCGATACCCAAAACTGGGAGGCCAGCGTCGAGGCTGTCGGCACTGTGGCGTCGGTGAAGGGCGTCGCCATCAGCAACGAGGTGCCCGGCACCGTGAAGAAGATCAAGTTCGAGTCCGGCGCCACCGTGAAGCTCGGCGACGTGCTGGTCGAGCTCGACACCAGCGTCGAACAAGCGCAGGTCGGCGCGGCAGTGGTCCGGAGGGATCTCGCGACGGTGAACTTGAAGCGCAGCCGCGCGCTGTCCAAGGAGGGCGTCGGTCAGCAGTCGCAGGTCGACACCGACGAGTCGCAGCTGAAGTCGGCGACTGCCGAGCTCGAGGTGCTCTACGCCCAGATCAGCAGAAAATCGATCCGGGCTCCGTTCGCGGGCCGCCTCGGCATTCGCACTGTGAACGTGGGCCAGTACATCAACCCAGGCACAGCGTTGACGACCCTCGAGGCAGTCGAGGGGGCATACATCGATTTCACCCTGCCACAGCAGCAGAAGATCGAAGTCGGCATGAAGGTGCGCGTCACGTTCGAAGGCGCGCCCGACTTGTCGACGGACGGCACTGTCGCTGCCATCGACTCCTCGGTCGACGCGGTGTCACGCACGGCCAAGCTGCGCGCCAGCGTCCCCAACAAGGATCAGAAGCTCAAGCCGGGCATGTTCGCGAAGGTCTCACTCCAGCTACCGAAGACGGCGAGCTTCGTCACGGTGCCCACCACTGCGGTGGTGCACGCTTCCTTCGGCGACTCCATCTTCGTACTGGAGGCGCCAGAAGGTGGCACCGAAGCCAAGGGGCCCAACGGCGAGCCGGTGAAGATCGCCGTCCAGAAATTCGTGCGCGTCGGTGAGCACAGAGGCGATTTCGTCGCCATCCTGGAGGGCGCCAAGGCCGGCGAAGAGGTCGTCACGGCCGGTGCCTTCAAGCTGCGCAACAAGGCATCGGTGTTCGTGAACAACGATCTCGCTGCCAAACCCGAGCTGAACCCCAAACCCGAAAACCACTGAGCCGGCGATGAAGCTCACCGATATCTTCATCCGTCGCCCCGTGTTGGCGATCGTCGTCAACCTGGTGATCATCATCGCCGGCCTGCAGGCGATCCGCACGCTGAACGTCCGCCAATACCCGAAGCTCGAGAGCGCCAGTGTCACCGTTCGCACGGCGTACATCGGGGCCAACGCCGAGCTGGTGCGGGGCTTCATCACGACCCCGCTCGAGCGATCGATCGCCGCCGCTGACGGCATCGACTTCATCGAATCGCAGAGTCAGCAGGGGCTCTCCACGGTCAACGTTCGCCTCAAGCTCAACTTCTCTGCGGCGGACGCGCTCTCCGACATCAGTGCCCGCGTGAATCAGGTGCGCGCTGATCTGCCGCCCGAGGCAGAGGTGCCTGCCATCAGCATCGAGCCCTCCGACGCCCAGGTGGCCGCGATGTACCTGTCCTTCGGCTCGACAATTCTGGAAGAGAACCAGGTCACCGACTACCTCCTGCGTGTCGTCCAGCCGCGCCTGTCCGCGATCGAGGGCGTCCAGCGCGCGGACCTTCTCGGCGGGCGCACGTTCGCGCTGCGCGCCTGGCTCAAGCCCGAGCGCATGGCAGCGCTCGGTGTCAGCCCTTCACAGGTGCGCACAGCCCTGTCGGCGAACAACTACCTGGCCGCCGTCGGCCAGACCAAGGGCGGCCTCGTGCAAGTCAATCTGACGGCTGCCACCGACGTGTCGACCGTCAAGGAGTTCAAGCGCCTGGTGATTCGCGAGAACAACGGCTCCGTCGTGCGGCTAGAAGATATCGCCGACGTCGTGATGGGCGCCGACAACTACGAGTCCGAGGTGCGCTTCTCGGGCGAAAAGGCAGTGTTCATGGGCGTGTGGGTGCTGCCGAACGCCAACTCGCTCGACGTGATCAAACGCGTCAGCAAAGAGATGGAGATCATCAAGAATGAGCTCCCGACCGGCATGCAGGCGAACGTCGCGTTCGACTCGACCAAGTACATCGACAACGCCATCAACGAAGTCATCACCACCTTGATCGAGACGGTGCTGATCGTCATCGTGGTCATTTTCTTGTTCCTCGGTTCCCTGCGCAGCGTGCTGGTGCCGCTGGTGGCGATCCCGGTGTCGCTGATCGGCGCCGTGTTCTTGATGCAGGTGCTGGGCTTCAGCCTGAACTTGCTCACCCTGCTCTCGGTCGTGCTCGCCGTTGGCCTGGTGGTGGACGACGCCATCGTCGTGGTCGAGAACGTGGAGCGCAACATACGGGACGGCAAGACGCCGCTCGAAGCGGCGCTGATGAGCGCACGCGAGCTGGTCGGGCCGATCATCGCGATGACCATCACGCTCGTCGCCGTGTACGCGCCGATCGGCTTTCAGGGCGGGCTCACTGGCGCGCTCTTCCGCGAGTTCGCCTTTACCCTCGCCGGCGCAGTGCTGATCTCCGGCGTCGTCGCGCTCACGCTGTCGCCGATGATGGCCTCCAAACTACTGAAGGCGGAGCACAGCCAAGGCTTCTTCGCGCGGCTGGTCGATCGCGGGTTCGAATTCATCAAGCGCGTCTACGCCCGCTCGCTCGGCGCCACGCTGCGCGCCAGACCGGCTGTCTACATCGTGTGGATCACGCTGACGTTGCTCACCATCCCGATGTACATGTTTTCGCCTGGCGAGCTCGCGCCGAACGAAGACCAAGGCATCGTGTTCGGTGCGCTCGACGCGCCGCCCAACGCCACGCTCGAGCAGATCACGACCTATTCCGACGAGGTCGGGCGCGTCTTCAAGTCGACGCCCGAGTTCAACAACTCCTTCCAGATCACGTTCCCCAGCGGCGGCTTCGGAGGCCTGCTGGTCAAGCCGTGGGAGGAGCGCGAGCGCAGCATCTTCCCGATTCAAGAGGAGGTGAATGCCAAGCTCCGCACCATGACAGGCGTGCGTGCGCCGGTGTTTCTGCCGGGCGCCTTGCCGAGCTCGGGCTTCTTTCCGATCGAGTTCGTGATCGCCTCGACAGGGAGTCACGAGGAGCTTCTGGTCTATGCGCAGCAAATTTCGGAAGCCGCAGGAAAGAGCGGCCAATTCGCGTTCCCGCCCTTCACCGACGTGCGCATCGATCAAGCCCACACCGAGATCGTGATCGACCGAGAAAAGGTCGCGGCGATGGGGCTCAGCATGCAGCAGGTGGGCGGCGACGTGGCCTCGATGTTGGGCGGCAATTTCGTCAATCGCTTCGACATCGACGGGCGCGCTTACAAAGTCATTCCACAAATCGAGCGCGCTTCGCGGCTGAACGCCGAGCAGTTGAAGGACATCCACATCAGCGGGCCCAATGGGCAGCTGATGCCACTCAGCGCGGTGGCGACGCTGCGCACTGGGGTCGAGCCACGCACGCTCAACCGCTTTCAACAGCTGAACTCCATCAAGATCTCCGGCGTCGCGATCCAGTCTGTCGACGGCGCCTTGAAGGTGCTGGAGACGAAGGCCGCGGAGTTGATGCCCCCCGGCTCACGCGTCGACTACACCGGTGAGTCGCGCCAGCTTCGCCAAGAAGGTGGCAAGTTCCTTCCTGCGATGGGCCTCGCCGTTTTGCTCATCTTTCTGGTGCTCGCAGCGCAGTTCAACTCCTTCCGTGATCCGTTCGTGATCTTGGCTGGGTCAGTTCCGCTCGCGATGTTCGGTGCGCTCATCTTCTGCTTCCTCAAATTCTCCGGCCCGCCGGGCATGAGCTTCGCCCTCACCGAGGGCTGGACAACCACGCTCAACATCTATTCACAAGTCGGGCTTGTCACCCTCGTCGGCCTGGTGTCGAAGAACGGCATCCTGATCGTCGAGTTCGCCAATGCCCAACAAGATCTGGGCATGACCAAGATCGACGCCGTCCGCGCAGCCGCGACGACGCGACTTCGGCCCATCCTGATGACGACTGTCGCCACCGTCGTTGGCCACTTTCCGCTCACGCTGGTGACCGGCGCAGGTGCCGTCGCGCGTAACTCGATCGGCATCGTGCTGGTCGGTGGCATGACCATCGGCACCCTGTTCACCCTCTTCGTGGTGCCGAGCGTGTACGTCCTGATCGCCAAGGACCGAAACAAGCACAAGGCGGGCGACGCCGAAGCGCCGGATGAAGCGCCCACCCTTCAGCATGGGCCGATGTCGCCCGCATAGCACAACGGCGAAAATTGCCACCCGTCCGGCAGCGCTCGCTACCATCTCGATCATGCAAAACCAACTTCGCTTGAAAGCCTCGCTGGCTTGTCTCACCGTTTTCGCGCTCGTCGCCTGCGGCGACTCCGGGACGGGAGGCACAGGGGGGACCGGAGGCGGCGGAGGGCCGCCGAGCGGCGGCGCGCCTCAGGGTGGCCAAAACGCTGGCGGCGCCGACGGCGGTAGCGGTGGAGCCGGAGCTGGTTCGATCGGGGGGGCTGGCGGCGGCGTGGTCGGCGGCGCCGGAGGCGACACGAACTCGGCCGGAGGCGCGGGTGGCAATGGGACCTGCGTTGACAACGCCGACTGCGACAAGCCCCTCGAATGCTGCACCTCGGCGGAGACGCCAACCTGTTACGACCCGGCGTGCCTGGCCTGCTGCATGGGCGGTGTTTGACCGCGCTGCTGAGTTTGTGGGTTAAACTTTGTAGATTCAACCTCCGGTTGAAATTCAGGCGTCGCCGACAGTGCGCATGCCCATGCTCATGGCCGGCGATACGCCGAGTATCTTGTAGGCTGCCTCCCAGCGGTCATCGATGCCGACATCGAACAGCACCGACGGCTCGAATGGCGCAGGTAACCAAGCGCCGCGCGCGATCTCGCTCTCGAGCTGGCCCGGACCCCAGCCGCTGTAACCGAGGAACACGAGACGCCGACCCAGCTTGGCCGGGTCGAGCTTGCTCGGGTCGAACGGCCCCTCTCCTCTGCCGCTGTCGTCGGGCTCGACGTCGCGCGCCAACATATCGAACGCTTGGCGAGACGAGCTGATCGAGACGTCTTTCGTGATCTGGATGATGCCTTCGGCGTCGCTGGCGAGCGACGGGTCGCCGGAGAGCACCCAGCCCGAGCCAGGCTCGACAGGGCCCCCGACGTAGACATCGCCAGGTATGCCGCCGAAGCGCGGGCCATACCCCGCGAGGCTCATCACTTCGCCGAGCTTGAGCGGCGCGAGGCGATTCATCACGAAGCCGAGCGCACCGCTGGGGCCATGGAGCGCGAGCAGCACCACAGTGCGGTCGAAGTTCGGGTCGCCCAGCGGCGGCGACGCCATGATCAGGCCCGGGGCAAGCGAGCTCACCCGCCCATGGAACATCGTTTGGCGCGGAGGCGGTACTTGATTCAGCAGCCCCCCTGGGTGAAAACGCCACCATGTCCCCGAGGGTCGATTTCTCTGGCGGGACGCTACGTTTTTTCGGGCTGGCGAAAGAGCACACAGAAGAGCTACCGCTGCTCTGGGACGAGCGGGAGAGCGTGTTTCGAGGGCGTGCGCTCGACTATCGCGCTCTGCTGACGGCGCTGAAGCGTCGCGGCGTCGAGCTCGTCGACGAAGCGCGGGCCTATGGCGAGCCGGATTTGGTGACGCGCACGCTGCGAACGCCGTTTCCCCATCAGGCAGAAGCGGTGCGCGCGTGGAACGAGGCCGGCGGCCGCGGCGTAGTGGTGCTACCGACCGGCGCCGGCAAGACCTTCGTCGCGTCGCTGGCGATGGCGCTGAAAAAGCGCAGCACGCTGATCGTGGTGCCCACTTTGGACTTGATGTCGCAGTGGCACGACGGCTTGCAAGCGACCTTCGCCACCGAGGTTGGCCTGGTGGGCGGCGGCTCGCACACGATCGCCGACGTCACAGTTACCACCTACGACTCGGCGCACATCCACATGGAGCGGCTGGGTAACCGCTTCGGGCTCGTCGTCTTCGACGAGTGTCATCACCTCCCGAGCGAGGCCTATGCCACGGCGGCGCGCATGTGCCTGGCGCCCTTTCGGCTGGGCCTCACGGCAACGCCCGAGCGCAGCGACGGCAAAGAGGCCCTGTACGCCGAGCTTGTCGGCCCTGTTTGTTATCAGCGCGATATCACCGAGCTATCCGGACATTATTTGGCGCCTTACGAGACGGTGCGCCTCGCTGTTCCCCTCTCGGCAGACGAGCGCGCCGCGTACGACGCAGCACGCGCTGAATATGTCGGCTTCATTCGATCTTCCGGCATCGACATGTCCAGGCCCGACGGCTGGGGCCAGTTCGTGATCAGGAGCTCGCTGTCCGATGTGGGTCGGCGCGCGTTTCTCGCATACCGCACGCAGCGTCGGCTCGCGCTCGCTTCGCCGGGCAAAGTCGAGGTCGTCGAGCGGCTCTTGCGCGTGCATCGGAGTGGTCGCGTGCTCTTGTTCACGGAAGACAATGCCACTGTGTACGAGCTCTCGCGTCGCTTGTTGATCCCAGCCATCACGCATCAGACCAAGGTCAAAGAGCGCTCGCGCATCTTGGCGGGCTTCGCGTCAGGCGAGCTGTTTGCGGTGGTCACCAGCAAAGTGCTCAACGAAGGTGTCGATGTGCCCAGCGCCAACGTCGCCATCGTGCTGTCGGGCAACGGCTCGGTGCGCGAGCACGTGCAGCGGCTCGGTCGCATCTTGCGCAAGACAGAAGGCAAACGCGCGACGCTCTACGAGCTGGTGGCCAGCAACACCAGCGAAGAACGCACCAGCGACCGGAGGCGCGAGCACGTTGCTTACAAGTGATCTGGTGCGCGCCACGAAGCGCGCCGGCAAGCTGCGACCGCGCTACCTCGCGGAGAAAGATCGCGAGCGCTTGCTGCCCGCGGCGACGAGCCTGATCGCCACGTACAAATCGATGGTCGGCTGCTCCAAAGCCGAGCTCGACGAGGCAGCGCAGGCCGTTCCCTACAGTGCGCGCGACCGTCCCGTCGTCGCCGGCCTGCGCAAGCTGTGCGACGACCGCACGGATCTCGAGCAGCCTGGCAGCCACGACCCCGAAGAAATTCGGCGCGTCGTTTTCGAGGTCTCGGCGCGTCACCATCGCGAGATCGGCCGCGCCGACTTCGACCGCACACCGGTGCTGGCCGAAGCCGCCGCGCTGCTCGGCATCGAGCCGGCGGCGATCGATCGTTGCCTGTTCGCAGACTTGCGCGAAGCGCAGGAGGTCAAAGCCTTCAAGGGCCTGTCGCCGACGGAGCTGCTCGATCGCTACAACGTCTCGCTCGCCCAGGCGGTGCTGCTGCGCGCGACCAAGCTGGTGCTCACATTCGAAGATGATCGGCCGCTGGTCGTGCGCGCCGTATTTCGGGCAGCGCGCTTCTTCGGTCTGCTCCACGTGATCGAGCGCCGCAAAAAAGGCGGCTTCGTCGTCACCTTCGATGGCCCCTTCTCCCTCTTCGGTCGCGTGCAGAAATACGGAATCAACCTGGGCTTGTTTCTACCCAGCGCCCTCTGTTTGAAGTCGTTCGAGATCCGCGCCGACCTTTCATGGGGCGTCGAGCGCGAGTCTGTCGAGCTGTCGATCAAGAACGACGACGGGCTCGCCTCGCTGCGTGAGCCACCGCTGTATGTCCGCCCCGAGGTCGAACAGCTGACCCATGCCCTCGCAGCGCTCGAGTCGGACTGGAGCACGAAGAACAGCGACAAGATCATCGTCGCCAAGAACCACGCCGTGATCGTTCCGGATCTGGTGCTGTCGAACCGCGTCACCGGAGAGGAGGTCTACCTCGAGCTGTTCGGCTTCTGGAGCCGCGACGCTGTCTTTCGCCGCGTCGAGCAGATCGAAGCGGGGTTACCCGCCCGCTTGATTCTTTGCGTGAGCAAGAATGCGCGCGTCAGTGAAGAGATCTGGAACGAAGACGACGGCGGCTCGTCGCTCTACGTCTACAAGACCGCGCTCAGCGCAAAAGAGATCTTGCTGCGACTGGACGCGGCCCCGAAAGCCGTAAAGCGCCCCCGTTCTTCGTGACGATCAACGTCCTACCTGGGCCACGATCGGCTTTTAAACAAGGTCTATCAGCGATAGGTTACTTCTTCTGATGCAGAAGAACGGCTGGCGACACCTGGAGCGCATCGCAGAGGGCCGTGAGGCTCGCGCCCTCGTGCCGGTGCTCGGCTCCGGCTTCGTCACGCAGGCCGTCAGCTCCTCGCATCTTGGCCGCGAGCGTGCCGGCGCGCTGTGTCCGGCCCCCGTCGACTGGATGTCGCTGCTTCGTGGTGTCGCCAAAGAGTTCGACTGTACCCGCGCCGCCTCTCATATCGCGGTCGATGTGCCGGGTCAGACCACGCTCGTGTGGGACGCGATGGCCGTCGAGCTGACGGCGCGCTCGGCGGGCAGGCAACAGGCTCACGCGTGGGAGACCAAAATGCGCCGCAGCGTCGCGCGCCGGCTGAAGGACGACTCGTCCACGCGCGAGCTCGCGCAGCCGTTTGTCGAGTCGTTCTTGCGCCTCGGCTGGGACGACATCGTCTGTTTCAACTTCGACAGCGTGCTGCTTTCGGGCCGTGGGCGACCGCGCTCGTATTCGTCGGGTGCTGCGCGCCGCGCGTCGCTCGCCGTCAAGCAAGGCGGCACCACCATTTGGTATCCGCACGGTCATCACAGCGATCCAGATTCGATCGTGCTCGGCGCGCATGCCTACGGCGGGCGTGTCGCAGCGATGCAGGCGGCGTTCGATGCACACGCGCGGAAGCGCGCTCCACGCAAGACCGCTTCGCTCGACAGCTGGGTCGCCACCATGCTCGAGCGCCCGCTCTTGTTCGTCGGCCTCTCGCTCACCCGCGAAGAATGGACAATCTGGTGGCTGCTCTCCCAACGGGCGCGTTTTCTCGCGCGGCGATCGGTTTCCAGGCGACCGGCCGCGTTCGTTTTCGCTCGCCGACCTCCGTCTTCGGAGCGCCTCGAAGCGCACGCCGCGTTTCAGACCCTGGCGCGCGCGTGTGAGCTGCTCGGTCTCGAGCTGCTCGAGTTCACCGACTTCAAAGCGGGCTGGAAGAAGCTGCGTTCCGCGATCGGCTGGCCCGAGTGACGAGCAGCCTCGACGCCCGGCGCGGTCAAAGCCAGCGTGTGGGCATGCAGTTGCAAACCCTCACCTACGAAGTCACCGGTAGAATCGCGCGCATCACGCTGAACCGTCCGGAGCGAGGCAACGGCATCACCTTGGGAATGCCGGGCGAGCTCGCCGCCTGCGTCGAGCGCGCCAACCTCGACCCGAGCGTTCATGTGATCGCGCTCTCGGGCAACGGCAAAGGCTTCTGCGGCGGCTACGATCTGGTGGCCAGCGCGGAGGGCAAGTGGGAGGGCATGGGCGGTGAAGCACCGCCTGGCTCACCCATCGACTTGGCGGTCATCGCGCAGAACCACGACCCCGACGCGACCTGGGACCCAATGACGGACTACGCGATGATGAGCCGCAACGTCCGCGGGTTCATGAGCTTGTTCTTCGGCGACAAGCCGGTGGTGTGCAAGGTGCACGGCTTCTGCGTCGCGGGTGGCACCGACATGGCGCTCTGCTCGGACCTCTTGATCATGGAAGACAGCGCGAAGATCGGCTACCCACCTGCCCGCGTGTGGGGCGTTCCGACGACGGCACTTTGGGCGTCGCGCGTGGGCGCGCAGCGGGCAAAGCGCCTCTTGTTCACCGGCGACTGCCTCTCCGGCAGCGAAGCCGTCGACTGGGGGCTGGCGATCGAGGCGGCGCCGCGTGCATCACTCGACGAGCGCTTCGAGGTTCTGCTCGAGCGCATCGCGCGCGTACCGAAAAACCAGCTCATCATGCACAAGCTTCTGCTGAACCAGACGGTGCTCGCCTCCGGCCTGCTCGCGTCGCAAGCACTCGGGACCGTGTTCGACGGCGTCGCGCGTCACACCGCCGAGGGCTACGCGTTTCAGTCGCGCGCAATGCAAGAAGGTTTCAAGGCCGCGGTGCGCGAGCGCGACGAGCCGTTCGGCGACGCCGGCGCTTCCACGTTCAAGGGCTGAGCAGCGGAGCTGCCTGGTATGGATCGCGAGAAACACCCTTCGCAGACCAAAGGCTTCGAGGCGGTAGGCCATGTTTCGAGTCGGACCGGTCACGGTCGTCTTGGTCGGAACGCTGGCTTCTACAGCGGGCCGTGACGCGGACGCCTGCGCCGGAGGTGTGGAGCGGCGACGACGACGTTCGGGTGACGAACACGCTTGAGCAGGCGTCCCTCTTCGAAGAAGCTCGCGGTCAGCTCGGCGAGCTGGGCGCGTGACACATCGGCTACGCGCGGCACCTTCAGCGCGACCTTGCCGTGCAGCCCGAGGTGGGTGGCCGCGTAAACGACGCCGAACCCGCCCGCACCGATCACCGGTCCGACGCGATATCGTCCATCGATCATCTGGCCGCTGAGGGCGCCGGTCTCCATCGGGAAGCGCAGTCTACCATCTGGCTCGCATGGGTGCGTCAGCTCGCCGTGTGCCGCCTGGGTCGGGGTAAGCTCGCCGCGTGGCCTTGAGCGACCCGCCGCCCGCATACCTCGACCGCAGCGCACCTCTGATTGGCCGCACTTCGGATCTCGAGCGCGTCGAGCGATTGCTTGCGCCGACTGGCGCGCTGGTCACCATCGTGGGGGCGCCGGGCGTCGGCAAGACGAAGCTCGCCAGCGAAGTGTTGGCGCGCAGCGCGTGCGCCGACCGCTTCAGTGTGCTCTTGGCCGACGCGACCTCGGAGCGCGAGGTGCTCGACGCCATCGTGCGCGTCACGTACACGCAGCTCGAGGTCGAGGGAGGCGACCTGCTCTCGCAGGTTGGCCACGGCTTGGCCGAGATGGGCGAGATCCTCGTGTGCCTCGACAACGTCGAGCAGATCGTCGAGCCGGTGCTCCGCGCGCTCTCGGTGCTGCGCGCAGCAGCGCCTCTCGCGCGCTGGCTCGTGACATCACGCGAGCGGCTCCACGACAAGAGCGAGTGGGTGGCCGAGCTTCAGCCGCTGAATGTGCCCGCCGAAGGCGACGATCCGCGATCCAGCGATGCCGTACTGCTGTTGATCGATCGGGTCGAGCGCGCGTCTGGGAAGACGATCGACGAGGCCGATCTCGGCGCACTGGCGGACATTGCGCGCCGGTTGGAGGGCATTCCACTGGCGCTCGAGCTGTTCTCGCCTCGCATCGCTCTCTTGGGCGCCGAGGCGGTCGCGGCTCGTCTCGCCCTCGAGCTCGGGATTCATCTCGAGGGACCGCGCTCGCTCGACGAACGCCAACGCACCCTTTACAGGGCAATCAAGACTTCCTGGGAGCTCCTGGGCGATCGCGAAAAGGATGCCCTCGCTCGTTTCTCTGTCTTTTCTGGGGGCTTCACAGTCGAGTCGGCGCTCGCGGTGCTGCCTGAAGGCGCGGGCTCTTCCGCCTTGGATGTATTGCACCGGCTTCGAGAGCGATCGCTGATCCGCATCATCGGCGAACGACCCCTACGATTTGCGGTGTTCCAAAGCGTCCGCGAGCTTGCCAGCGAGCTCTCGCCCGCCACGGACGGTGCTGCTGAGCTGAGGCTGGCGCAGCATCTAGCGGAAGAAGTCGACCGCGTGCGCGCCGCTCCCACAGGACAGAACCGTCGGCTCCTGCTTTCCGAGCATGAAAACCTGCGCAAGGTAGTGGCGTGGGCGAGCCGCGACCCCAGCGTCCAAGCGAGAGAGATCGCTGCTCGCATTCTGCTCGGCATGGAGCTCCTGATCGACAGAGTGCCGCTCGAGCCCTATCTCGCCGACATCGAAGCCTTTCTAGCTGCAGCGTCTGGAGAGCTGTCACCCGCGCGGCGCGTTGGCCTGGGGCTCGCGGCCGCGCGCTGCAAGCGCCGACTCGGACTGAAACAGGCGGCGTTGCTGGAGCAGCATGAAGCGCTGCGCATCGCGCAGGAGGCGGCGCTCGAGCCTTGGGTTGCGCGAGTGACGAGCGAGCTCGGCATGGCCTATTTCGTCGATGGCGATCTCGCGCTCGCGCTCGCTCATTGGGTCCGCTCCACCGAGATCTACACGCGGCATCAGGACGACAGCCGGGTCTTGGTAGACGAGCTACGCACGACGATGGCGCTCCGAGAAAGCGGCGCGTCGCGAGAAGCGCTGGCCAGCGCCGAGCGGGCCTATGTGCACTCGCGTCGTTTGCGGGAGCACGAAGTCGGCGCGCTGGTGTTGTCCGAGCTGGCCCAGCTACGGCTCGAATTCGGCGATTGGGAGCGAGCGTCGACCCTGCTGGAAGAAGCGGAGCGAATGCCCGAGCGCAGCCTGCTCGCGGACGCGTCCATCGTGGCCCGGCGCGGCTTTGTCGAGGTCGAAAAGGGCCAGAGCGATCTGGCCAAACAGCGCCTGCAACGCGCATTGTTTCTGTTTCACCGCATTGGTTATCGGCGCTTCGAGGGCGGCGTGCTGGGCTATCTGGGCGTCACCGAGCTGGAAGCGGGGCACCTCTCTCGCGCGCGCGAGCACCTCGAGCAGGCCGGTGATCTGATGCGAGATCATGCGGTCGCTTGCGGACTGTGGACCGCCTGGCTGGTGTTGACCGAGGTGCGGGCGCAGAACGCCGAGCGAGCCCGCCTGCTCTCATTCGACGTGCCGGCGCTGGATCGCTCGACGCCGCACAGCGTGGCGACCCATCTGTTGCTGCAATCGCTCGATCCGGAGCGTGCTCATGAAGATCTGAGCGCGGTGTTTCTGCCGGCGGCCGGCGCGATCGCCCGCGAGGCCTCGCACGACGTGAGAATTGCGCTCCGTGTGATGCGCCAGGTGAAGACGTCGTCGGTCGACGGCGCCGAGCCAGTCGGCCTCGTGGTGCGGGCCGATGGCGCGGTGTTCGAGCTCTATGGCCAGCGCATCTCGATCGCCAAACACGCAGCCATGCGCCGCATTCTGATCTGCTTGGTAGAACAACGGCTCGGTCAGGGCGAGCAGGTGCTGGCTGTCGAGGCGCTCGCGCGAGCGGGTTGGCCCGGCGAGCGCATGCGAGACGACGCCGCGAAAAATCGAGTCAAAGTCGCTGTCGCCGCGCGGCGCAAGCTGGGCCTGAAAGAGGCGCTGATCCACGACGGGGCGGGCTATTCGCTGCGCGCCGATTTGCCCGTGGAAGTGCGGGTTTCTCTCCCCCACCCCGTCGTTTAACCGCGGCTTAACCGCACCACGGGTCGGCCTTCTGTATCCAAGGAGGTGGAGGCGACGATGAACACCTGGAAAGCCTGGCTCGCGCTGACGACCCTGTTCACCATCACGGGCCCGTTCACTCTGTCCGGATGTGCTCCCGGTGAAGCCGAGACAGCGGGTGATGAAGACGCCGACGAAGCTTCGGAGGCCGTCAGCTGCTACCCGCAGATGAGCGTGTTCCCGGTCGGAGCCGCTCACAACATCGGCTACGACTCGACGTGCAACGACGGCACCTGCGATACGTCTTGCCCAGACCAACACGCCAATTCCGATTGGGGCGGCTCGCATCACGGCATCGACGTGTTCGCCTTCAAAGGCGCGCCGCTGGTGGCTGTGGCCGATGGCACCATCGTCAAGGTGGGCGTGGTCAGCAGCACGAGCGGTCTGCGCGTTCGGATGCGCGACGCATGCGGCTGGGAGTACTACTACGGCCACCTCGACTCTGCCTCCGTCGTGCAGGGGCAAGTGGTCCAGGCCGGTGACGTGATCGGAACGATGGGCAACAGCGGCACCGGCGGTGTGCATCTGCACTTCAACGTTTCGCCGGACGGCGCCTACTCGAGCGACATCAACCCCTTCGGTCTATTGGAGGCGACCAGCGCGACAGCCTGCGAAGCCCCGCCGCCACCCCCGCCACCCCCGCCGCCCGGTTCGCTCTGCGGCTTGCTCGGCGACAACGGTGCGCTCGGCCGAGGCGACTCGCTGACCAGCTGCGATGGGCGGTTCACCCTGGCGATGCAGCACGACGGCAACCTGGTCGTCTATCAAGACGGCACACCCCTGTGGCACACCAGCACATACGGAACCGACGCAGACACTGCGCGCTTGCAGAATGGCAAGCTCAGGGTAACCGGGCCCTTCAGCGGGCAGCTCTGGGCCAGCAGCGGCAGCGCTGCCGGCGCGTTCTTGTCGATGCAAGACGACGGCAATCTGGTGATCTACCGGCCCGACGTCACGCCCGTGTGGTCGAGCGGTACCTGCTGCCATTGAGGCCTCATCCGACCATTGCGGCTTCCCTGTCGGTGGCAGTCGCGCACTCGGCCAACGTAATGGCGATGGCCCCTCCGAGACGTCGCGGGCGCCTACGATGGGGCCATCACGGCACAGTTTTCGGGTGAGTGCTTGAGCGCGTGCCTCGATGTCGAGATCGATCTTCGGCGGCGGTCCGCGCCGCTCAACGACAAGGCGTCACGATCACGCGCGAAGAGCTCGACGAGGTCGTCGAGAAGAACGACAAGCAGCGCTTCAGCTTCGACGAGGCATCCGCGCGAACCAGGGCCACACCACCGAGGTCGACCTCGAGCTCGTCGCAGTCGAGCCGCCCGCCGTGCTGGTACCACGGCACCCCATCGCAGAACGTCCCTGCAATTCGCGTCTCCGGCTTGCTGAAGATGGCGCGGCACCAGGTGCACCTCTCCGCCGACGTCGAGACAGCGACACGCGTCGGCTCGCGGCGCGGCCGCGCGGTGGTGCGCACTGTCGAAAGTGCCGCGATGCACGCAGCCGGCGTCGTGTTCTACCGCTCCGGCAACGGCGTGTGGCTATGCGACACCGTCGAGCCGCGCTTCATTCGTTGAGCGGAAGCCGTGGAATGACTGCGAAGTCTAAACAATGACCATGGAGACACCGAGACGACTTGTGTATGCCGAACGTGGTTGTTCTTGGGCATTGCTCCTCAACCATCGGATATGCGCGCGGGGGCGGCCTGGGTCGGATCTGCTGGCGACGAAGTCAGCCTCATTGCTAGAGCTAGTGCACGTCGATGTCGAGAGCATGACCAGAACGGTGCTCGCACATGCGTCCGCGATGCCAATCGAGGCTCTGCGAGTGAACCCGACCCTGAAGTTGCTCGGTAGTATCGGCCTCGGGCTGTCCCTCGACCGGTTCGTTGCCGTCGCATATCGGCCATTTCGCGTTGCGCTCGCCTCCCAACACTTCGCGGCCCGGCTGCCCGCTGGGAGCGCCGAGCTGCTGACTGGGATGATGGGTGCCCACGATGTCGCGAGCCTCTGCTGCATGCTGGGGCCGCAGCGCCTGCAGGTATTGATACCGCTCCAGGAGAACGAACCATTTCAGGTTCGCGCTCGGCGGCACCTCCGCATTCAGCGGCACCTGGCAGGCGCGTTCGCAAAGCGCGCCAGCCCCCCGGTATCGCAGGAGGCCGCCCTGGTCATGAACGAGCACGGCCACGTGGTCCACGCCACCACCGAGGCTCCGCTCTACGCGCGCGCCCGCGACATCGCCAAGGCGCTGTCGCTGGATAGTCGTCACGCCGATGAGCCGGATGAAACCGCAGAGCGCCTGTGGGATGAGCTCTGGGACGCGGGCTGGACCGTCGCGCAGCGTGAAGAGCTGGACGGGCGCCGATACCTCCTGCTGCACCGCACCGAGGCCGCTTCCGCGAGGCTCACCCGCCGCGAGCGGACAGTGCTCGCAATGGCGGGGCGGAGCCTTTCACTGAAACAGATCGCGTTCGAGATCGGCACCACGGCCGCCACAGCCAGCAGCCACCTCCAAAGCGGCCTCCGTAAGCTCGGCCTCTCGCACCGGCTCGAGCTCTCCGATTTGGTCTGAGCCGCACCTTCAGACGCTGAGAACGCGCACGCCGTGAAAGTCGCTTCGCAGCCGATCCAGATCGCCACAAAATCACGCCCCGCGCACCCACCGGTGCGCTCAGCGCCGGAGCGCATCGCGGTATGCGCGCACAACTTCGGTCTGACTGAGGTCACGCTGGACGAACGACGCGAGCTCGGCCAGATCGAGCCCCGGCAAGAGGCCGCTGCGCTCGGAGATCTGATAGCCACTTCCGACGAGTCGGTGGACAACGAGCGCCCCCTCGCCCCAGATCCAAACCTCGGGTACGCCGAGCCCGGCGTACACGTCAAGCTTGTCGATGACGTGCTTGTAGACAACTTCAATGGCGATATCCGGGACGTCGACCAGCTCACCCAACACGTAACACTCGTCGGGCTCGAGCCCGCGCTCCATCGCTTGCTTGCGGAACGTCGCCGCACCGTAGCCAGTCAGCGGTACGTTGCGCTCGACCGCCCACATCTCGAGCAGCCGCGCGATCATTTTTTTGAGGCGCTCGTGGTAGGGCGAAGTGGTCATGATCTCGAGCGTCCCCTCCCGGTAAGTCATGCGGAGAGCCGGCTGACCGTCACCGAGAAGAGCAAGCATCGCCTCGTAGTGCTCCCAGGTCACGCCGTTGAGTACGACCGGCCCGCCGGGCGCGTCATCCCCGAGCTCGCGCGCTCGCTCCACCGCTTGCATGGCCATACGTCACGCCCTTCCACGAGAAACCGTAGCACGCCTCCCGGAGCCCGACCGTGCGACGCACACCTTCGGACCGCTTGTCGCCGTGAGCACACGACGGCGCTACAAGGCGCGCAGCAGCTTCTCTCTCGCGATGCGCCGGAGCTTCAAGTAGCGCGTCCGGTCTTCGATGCCTCGGCCTGCCTGCTCGAGAATGGCTGCACCCTCTTCCGTGAACATCTCGCGAAACGACCGGGGGAAGCCCGACGACCACGCGCTGAGCCACGCGAACAGGCTCACGCGCTCGCGCTCCGACAGCTGGTCGGCGCGCCCGAGCGTTACGCGGACGGCCGCGACGATCTTGGCTCGATCACCCAGGTCGGGCTTGGTTTCTGAAAGCGCACCAGTCGGAACGCCGGCTCGCTCGAGCACCTCCCACGCTGCATCCACAGTGCGATGGTAGCATCCCCCGCATGGACTCGGTCCTGTCGAGCAAGCAGATCCGTAGCATCGTCGAGCGCGCAGCCAACCGCTTGTCGGGCGACTGGGTCCTACTCGGCGGTGCGCTCGCCGCGCTGTGGTTCTCAGCTGCGCGAGTTACGGAGGACATCGATCTGATTCCAATGGGGGCAGACCGAGACGGTCGACACGAGCTGATGGAATTTGCTCTCGAGGAGGGCCTGCCTCTGGAAGCCGTCAACTCGGCGGCCGACTTCTTCCTTCGGCGCATCGCCGGCTGGGCGGGCGAGCTCGAGCTCTTGCACACCGGATCGCGAGCGCGGATCTTTCGGCCGACGCCAACGCTGTTTCTTCTCCTCAAGAGCGGGCGAATGAGCGAGGCCGATCTCGAAGACTGCGTGCAGCTGATCGACTTCGCGCAGCGTCACGCGCTCGCGGTCGACCGCGGGCGCGTGCGCGAGCACGTATTGTCATTGCCGGAGCCCGAATCGTCCGGCTCGAAAACACGACGAGACTGCCTGCTCCGCGCGCTTGGCACTTCGGAGTAGCTCAGCCGTACTTGGGCAACCGCAGCGACGGGCGTGCCGGGCTCTCCAAGAATTCGCGAACCAGTCGCGCTGTCTCCTTTGGCTGATCCAAGGTGAGATCGTGCCCTGAGTCCTCGACGTAGGCGGGCAGCGCGCCGCAAATTGAAGTCGCGAGCTCTTCTTGGAGGTCGGGCGAGACGATCTCGTCGCGGGTCGCAGTGAGCACCAGCGTTGGGCAGCGAATCTCGGCGAGACGATCGCGCGTGTCGTGGCCCGCAGCAGCAGCCAATAGTCGCAACAGCTCCTCCCGCGAGTGGGGGTGCCGCCCTACCGCCTGATCGATACGCTCGCGCTCGCCCGGGTCGGCGAGCCGGTCGTCCGATACGATCTCGTGCACCAGCCGCTTGTCCGCGTCGCCAGGCAATACGACGGCGCCCAGGAGGCGCGCCCCCTCCAACGACAGCAGGTCACCGAGCCCTGGGCGATGCGAGCAGGTCGAGGCAAGCACCAGCCGGCGCAGCAATGGCGCGTGATCGATGGCGAGCCATTGCGCAATCATCCCGCCGAACGAGATACCGAACAGGTCCACTCGCTCGAAGCCCAGCTGCCGCAGGGTGGCAGCGGCGTCTGCCGCCAGCTCCCGTGTCGTCAGAATGCCGACGCTCGCATCCACCTCACAGGTCACGACGCGGTGGTCGCGCGAGAGGTCTCTGCGGAATGGCTCAAAGAGCTCGCCAGAGCCGCCCAGCGGCGGCAGAAGGACGAGATGCGGTGCGCTCTCTGGCCCAGTGATCTCACAGCGAAGGCTCATGCGCTGGCACCTGCCATTTCATCCATTGCTCGTTGCATGGCCGCGACCACGACGTCGCGCAGCACCGCGGCGTCTGCTTCGGGCGGGGCGGCGATTGCCGGCAATACCCGCAGCTTGATGGCGAATGGCAGTGGCAAGTAGGGAAGCGGCCCAGCCCCCACACCCCATGGCAGGCCCACGGCGATCGGCACCCGCAAGATGCGCAGCCGGCGCTTCAGCCCGAAGAGCTCCGCGATGAAGGCTCCGTCATTGACGATCACAGAGCTCCGGTGCGCGCCCTGCGCGACAATGGGCACGATGGGTACGCCCGCCCTCTGTGCCACGCGGATGAAGCCGATGCGATCGCCGAACACGACGCGGTTGCGATCACGAAAGTGCCGAAACGCGTCGAGGTCGCCGCCTGGGTATGCGAGCACGCTGGCACCTCGATCGAATGCCGCCGCGGCGCTATGTGGGTCGGCGCGCATCGCACCCACCAGCTGTATCGCGCGCCCGAGCGGCTGCAGGGTGCGCATCGCGAAGTCGTGCGCCATCGCGTAGAGCGGATACTCGGGGCCGAGCCCGTTCCACAGCGTGGCCAGCGTGCACGGGAGATCCGGCCCCATTATGCCGCCGTTGTGGTTGCCGACATACAGCGCGGGGCGGGAAGAAATGTGCTGGAGGCCGTCGACTTTCAGCCGCAAGTAGTGACGGTTTACCCGCTGGAAGACGGCGAGAAAGGCGGACACGACCGACGGGTCGCGCTGATCGAGATCGTGCGGATCGAACGGCACACGTGAGCGAAGCGCCCGTGAAACGTGCGCCCAAGCTGCCATGCTCATGCTGCGAATTCCATGCGCTATCCCCTTTCAGCAATAGCTTGCTCTCACGCACCGCGCGTGGGGCGAGATGCCACGGTCGTTCGGCTCGGGATGTCGACTCGCCGACGCGCCTCGTCGGCGCTGAAAGCAAGTACATTGGATTGCCCTCAGCGATGAGTCAGCAAATCGCGAGGCGCGGGTGTGGACTCGTTGGTTGGCTTACGATCTGCGCGGAAGCTTCGGGCGCGCTGTCCGGGTCGGTTTGAACCGCTCGGATCGGTCCTGGACGAGCTGGCGCAAGCGGGCGCGCGCATCCGGATCGGCGACGTCTTCCAGGATCTGAGCGACGCGCCCGACGTCCAGGAGCCCGCGATCTCTCAGCGCGATGAGGTCAGCCTGATCGCGCACATAGCGAGAGGGATCGAGCTCCGGATCCGTGGTGAGCTTCAGGGCGATCAGGTGCTCGAGCGGAACGATCGGCATCTCTACGCCCTCGACCTGTGCGCGTCGCGCCGCCATCAAGCCGAGGCTCTCCACGCCCAGGGCGGGGAATAGCAGGTCGATCGACGCCTCTGGATCGATTCGTCCCCGAGGGTCGATTCGATAGTGCATTGGGCTGAAGACGGTGGTCACCGGGATGCCGCTGGCACGCAGGCGCGAGAGCAGCTCGGGTCGCACGTCGTCGCCGATGAACAGGTCCACGTCGCGAGTAGCACGTGAATAGCCATGAGCATGCATTGCGGTCGCGCCGGCGATGGCCCAATCGGCGCCCAAGTCGTCGAGCTGGGCGGCACAAGCACGCAGGGCCTTCTTGACGGCGGGTTCCAGGCGGAGGCGAACCGGGGGCAAGCTCACCGTCAGGGTAGCTTCGCGAGCCGGCGGCGCGCCTGTTCTGGGTCGAAGGTCGCGCGCAGTAGCCATTCTTTGGGGGGCAACGGGGGCACGCTGCCATAGCGCGCGACAAACGCACGTTGCAGGGCCGTGCGCTTGAGTGAGCTCGCGCTGGCGATAGCGAGCAGTCGCGCCTCTGCCTCTTCTCCACCCTGCAGAGCGAAGTAGAGCGCCGCGTCGACGGCGGAGGGACGCTTTTCCAACAGGTGATGTAGCGGAGCCAGGGGGAAGACGACGACAACGCTGCCTCGAGTCCCGGGCAGGGTACAGATGCTCGCACGTGAGCTTGCCATGGCGACCGACGCACCCAGCATGCGAGCGTCCGCCAAGGCCTGACGATCGTCGGGGTGCACCAGGTAGCGCAGCGAGCGCTCGAGCCCACGCGGAAGGCCTACACCCAGCTCGACCAGCAGCAGATCGTCGACGGCTTGGTAGCGCACCCGGCTGGCCGTCCACGCGGCCGTGAGTCGGCGCAGAAACGGCGTCGGGACCACGCGGGCAGAGCGGGCCGGGCGCTGCGCTGAAGCGCTGGGTTTCCGCGCTGCGGAGGGGGCGCGCAGGGTCGCCCTGACCTCCGGATGCTGCACGAGGACGTCCAGTAGCGCCACGAGCTGCTTGCTGGGCGTCACGCGCTGGCAGCGCACCTTCGACAGGTAGCCCGGTGACAGCTCGAGCAGCCGCTCCAGGCCTGCGAGAGTTTCGCCCCGCGATCGCAACACCTCCAGGAGATCTGTCGTGGACCCGGCCATGGGAAATATTCCCAGGCCGGGGCGGTTCGCGCAAGCGGTCGCGAGCTTCGTGCGAAGCTCCCACGATTCGGGGAGGTCGAACGCGTCAGTGCTCGAAGAACGCATCCATCCTGATCTCCGAGTCCACGAGGTCCGTCGAGTGTCGGTTCGCCACGAGGCCGTACGGCGTAACGAACACCAGGCGCACGGACTTTCTGGTCTTGGTGACCCGCCGAAAGCAGTCGAGCTTTTGACGCAGCTCTTCGGCGTAGCGCTTCTGGATCTCGAACGGCTGATCGGTGAACTTGATCTCGCAGACGGTGATGACTCCGTCGGCGCGATCGATCAAGAGGTCGATCTGCGCGTCCTTGTGGAGCCAGGCTGACACCTCGCTGCGGACGCCGGATATCCCAAGCGCGCGTTCGATACGGTGTACGTGACGCAAGCAGACGCTTTCGAAACTGAGCCCAGACCAGACTTGCCAGGCGGGAGTACCGTGGACGTCGCGCCAGCGTCGCACGCGACGTGAGTCCATCCATTTCAAGTGAAACAGACTGAACTCGTCGGTCAGACGGAGGAAGCGGTCGCGTTCCGTTCGCCCGAATGGAACGCTGGAGGTGATGAAACCTCCTTCTTCGAGATTCGTGATGATCTTGCTGGCACCTCCGCCCGTGGATACCCCGATCGCATCGAGCAGCTCGTCGCGGGTGAGCCCACGACGGCGCTTGGCCAGTGCACGAACGACGGCGACGTACTTGGGGTCGTCTCCGAACAGCGAAGCAAACAGCCTATCGAACTCGCCGTTCAGCACGCCGTCCTTGGAGAAACAAACCTCGTCGACCACCTGCGCCACCGAGCGACCGCGGGCCACCGACTCGAGGTAGTGAGGCACCCCCCCGAACACCATGTAGAGCTCGCACAGCTCGCGCCGCGTGAGCTTGATCTTCTTGTGCTCGAAGAACTCGCTGGTCTCGGCCAGGCTGAATGGCAGGAGGCGAATCGTGCGGGTCAAGCGATTGTGAAGACCTCCGCGAGCGTTGATCACCTTGCTCAACATCCACGACGCGGCCGACCCACACACGATCACGACGATGTCATCACGCCGCGAGCACCACGAGTTCCAGAAGTGCTCCAGCTCGCGCAAGAATCCCGAGCGGTGGGTATCGATCCAAGGAACTTCGTCGAAAAAGAGGACATACTTTCGCTTGCGTGCGCGACCCTGTTCGATGGCAGCTACAAGCGCCCGAAAAGCGTCGTGCCACGACTCTGGCGAAGCGAGCGCGGCGCGCGGGTAAAACGTCACCGAAAGCGCCTCTGCGAAAATAGTGAGTTGTTGCTGGGTGTTCGCGTCGCAGCGGCCGACCATCTCGAAATAGACGACTGCTTGGTCCTGGAAGTACCGGCGAACCAAAAAGGTCTTCCCTACACGCCGCCGGCCGTAGAGGGCCACGAGCTCCGCGCGATCACTGGCGAGCACCCGATCGAGCGCCTCTCTCTCCGTACGGCGGCCACTCAGGGGCCGCGGAATGCTCGCCATAACTTCGTTCCAGAGGGTACTTGTGGCCAGCAATCGGTCAAGCATTCCTCGCCACAACCACCTCCGCTAGGGTATTTGTGGCGACTAATCCGGGGCAACGATCGTCGCCGGAGCGCCGGCTTGCAGAGCTCGACGCCGAGCTTCGGCGGTTCTTGACGTCAAAAGCCGCGCCTAGCTGCCAACGATCGCTTCCAGGCAGCGCTCACGCCTGTCGCGCAGCGTAGCCAGGTCGACGTCGATCAGCGGACCGCTGCGTGTGACGCGTAGCCGGTCACCACCGGTCTTGCCGATCACGTGGAGCGGCACGCCGAGCTCCTTCGCCTTCGCAGTCACGGCCGCGAGCTTGCTTGGCTCGACGCTGACCACGATGCGCGACGCCGCTTCACCGAACAGCGCCTCGGCCGTGGTGCCGCCCGCCGGCAGCTCGATCGTCGCGCCGGCCAGCTTGCTTGTGCTGTCGCTCGCAGTCGCGCACCCGGCGAGCGTGATGCCGATGCCGCGCTGGGTCGTTCGCATTGAGCAGGCGACCTGAAGAGCTTGTCGAGCATCGACGCGAACCTCCACCGGCTTGCTGCCCCGCACCACCGTCCTCGGGATCAAGCGGCCGTTCCACGGCACCATACGAATGACCGTGCCCCGCGGCTCGCGCGCCCAGCTCATGTGGAAGGGCCGCTCCGGCGTGTACAGGTAGATGGCGTCGAAGGGCAGGTGCGCGCGCACCCAGTCGCTCACCACGTCCGACGACACGTTCGGCACGCGAAGGTCCACGGCGAAGCCGTCGATCTTCCCAATCCGGGTGCCCCTCGTGTTCAGCTCGTGGCCGGCGTGCTGGTCGGACGCCGGAGTGATGTTCGGGTGCCAGCCGCCTTCGACCGCGCGCTTCTTGATGGCCTTGACGAGCTCGGAGCCGGCGAAGCCATAGCTTATCTCGACGACGCCGAAGTGCTCTTCGAGCGGGCGTAGAAGGTCCTCCTGCATCCCGCGAATGGCGTCCCACGTCTCAGGCTGCTTCGGCCGGTTCGGAAGGATCGTGCCCGCCGCCGCCAGGGCTTGCCATGTGTCGCAGCAATGGAGGATGGGCTGCGAGGTCGTCATGAACGGCTGAGGCCTGACTGTGGGCATGCCCATATCGGGAGGGTGGCCTACCCTTGGCGCTTGGCGCCTACGGGCAGAAAATCGAGCGAGTAGGGAAATCGAACCGCGAAAGTCATCCGAAGGCTACTTGAACCGGGCAAGCCATGGAGTGCCGTGCTCCCTCAAGCCCGCGCCTGCGCATCATCTGCGCGCTGGCGCGCAAGCTCACAGGCCGATCGACTGCAGCGTACCTTCGACCAAGAGCGGGGAAGTGAGCAGGACCGCGGAGCAAGTCCAGAGCCAGCTCGCCAGTGGTGGCCAGCGGCTCACCGCCATCTTGCGTTCGAGCCAAACCAGGCCGGCGTGCACCACGAAGAAGAGGGCGGCGCAGATCGCGGGCCACAGGGTCGTCGACACCACGACCAGAAGATAGTGCAGCACGCCGCTACCAGCGAACGCTGCGAGAACGCCCAAGAGCGCCATGCGCCGCCGCGCCAGCCATGCGAAGCAGTGCGCCTTGAGCCAGCCGTGAACCGGCCGGTTCCAGCGCTGGCCCCAGAACTCCATCAATGTGCGCGACAGGATGGGGGCCCGATGCATCGCGGGGATCTCCATGCCCCCGAGCAGATAACCCAGCCGCACCAGGCCGGTCACGGCGTCGAGCCCGCAGTAGACGAACACTGCGCCCAGTAGCCACCGCGGGGCACCCATCTCCGGGTGGCTCAGGAGCGCTTGTGCGGCGAGGACGCTGGCAACCACGAACGCACACACCGACAACACCAACGTGGCGGGTGCTCCGTTCGGCACGCGACGCACCGCGCGCGTGTCGAACGGCGTGTTGGCGTACCAGACGCGCGCCGCCATCGAGAGCTGCGTACGCATCTTGAGGAAGTCGAGCAGCTTGAACAGAGCGAGGCAGCCGAGGCCCATGAGCACCGTGCGTACAGCGGGAGGGCCGGGCACGCGGAGGAGCAGGGGAAACACGAAGCCGATCGCGGTGACACTGATCGCGAGCATGCGGCGGGCTCGGGATGGCCCGAAGACGACCGGCATCGCGATGGCACAGGCGAGCTGGACAGCCACGCCAACCGGCAGCGGCACCTCGAACGGCGCGCTCGAGTCGATCGCCATTCTGCCCAGACTATCGCGACAAGGCGCTGCCTGCTCGAGCGTCCCCATCAGCGGGAGCTGCATCCGATCGATCCCGCAGTGATCTAGCTCGAGCGCATCAAGGGCTGACGCCCTAATTGCCGACGATCGCTTCCAGGCATCGCTCGCGTTTGTCGCGCAGCATCGCCAGGTCGACGTCGATCAGCGCACCGCCGCGTGTGACGCGTAGCCGATCGCCGCCGGTCTTGCCGATCACGTGGAGCGGCACCCCGAGCTCCTTCGCCTTCGCGGTCACGGCCGCGAGCTTGCTCGGCTCGACGCTGACCACGATGCGCGACGCCGCTTCACCGAAGAGCGCTTCCGCTATGGTGCCCCCTGCGGGCAGCTCGATCGTCGCTCCGACCATCTTGCTCGCGCTGTCGGTCGCAGTCGCGCACTCGGCCAACGTAATGGCGATGCCGCCCTCCGACACGTCGTGCGCGCTCTGGACCAGACCTTCACGACAGAGTTTTTGGATGAGCTTCTGAACGCGTGCCTCGATATCGAGATCGACCTTCGGCGGGGGGCCTTTCACTTCGCCTGTCCGTTCGGCGACCCAGCTCGAGCCTCCGAGCGGCCCGCCGAGCGCGGGCCCGAGCAGCAGCACCTCGAGCCCTGCCGCCGGGAACGTCGCCGGCTTCACGCTCTCGACCTTGTCGACCAGGCCCACCACGCCGATCGTCGGCGTGGGCAGGATCGGGCTGCCCGCCGTCTCGTTGTACAGGCTCACGTTGCCGCTGACGACCGGCACCTCGAGCGCGTTGCATGCGGCCGCGATGCCGTCGATCGCGCGCGCGAGCTGGCGCATGACCTCGGGCCGCTCGGGCGAGCCGAAGTTCAAGCAGTCGGTCAGGCCGATCGGCTCCGCGCCGACGCACGAGATGTTGCGACATACTTCGGCGACGGCGTGTTTACCGCCCTCGAAGGGGTCGAGCAGGGCAATACGTCCGTTGCAGTCGGAGGCGAACGCGAGCAGCTTCTCGATACGGTCGCCTTCGTGATCGAGCACCGCGCGCACCACTGCGGCGTCGCCACCGGGTCGCACCAGCGTGCCGCCCCGCACGATGCAATCGTATTGGCGGTAGACCCACTGGCGTGAGCCGAGGTTCGGCGAGCCCGCCATCTCCAGCAGCGCGTCGGACCAGGAAGCAGGCTCGGCAATGGTGGCGGGGTCGAACGCGATGCGCGCGGCAAGCTTCGGATCGTCGGCTTGAGGGCGATCGTATTTGGGCGCCTCGTCGGCGAGAAAGTCGACCGGCAAATCACAATAAATCACCGATTCGCTGCCAGCCGCTTTCGCCTTCGAAACATAGGGGTCGAAGCCCGGTGTCGCGCGCGCGACCCAGCGACCCGTGTCGGTGACTTTGCCGATCACGGCGCAGTCGAGCTCCCATTTTTCGCAGATCTCCATCACGCGGTCTTCGTTGCCGGGCTTGGCGACCATCAACATGCGCTCTTGCGACTCGGACAGCAGCATCTCGTAGGGCGTGAGGCCTCGCGTGCGACGCGGGATACAATCGAGATCCAAGTCGAGGCCGCTACCAGCGCGCGCCGCCATCTCGACAGACGAAGAAGTGAGCCCGGCCGCGCCCATGTCTTGCACACCGACGAGCAAGTCCGCGGCGAAGATCTCGAGGCAAGCCTCGAGCAAAAGCTTCTCCATGAACGGGTCACCGACTTGCACCGTGGGGCGCTGACTGGGGCCGCCCGCCGTGAACTCGTCCGACGCCATGGTGGCGCCGTGAATGCCGTCGCGGCCAGTTCGCGCGCCGACATAGAGCACGTTGTTTCCGACGCCCTCGGCCTTGCCATAAAAGATGCGGTCTTTGTGGGCAATGCCGCAGGAGAAGGCGTTCACCAGGATGTTGCCGTCGTACGCGGCGTCGAAGAACAGCTCGCCGCCGACAGTGGGCACGCCGATCGAGTTGCCGTAACCGCCGATGCCAGCGACTACGCCGCGTAGAAGCTCTGGCGTGCGCGGGTGATCGGGTCGGCCGAAGCGCAGCGAGTTGAGGTTGGCGATCGGTCGCGCGCCCATCGTGAAAATGTCGCGCAAGATGCCGCCGACACCGGTGGCCGCGCCTTGATAGGGCTCGATGTACGAAGGGTGGTTGTGCGACTCCATCTTGAAGACTGCGCATGCGCCGTCACCCAGATCGACGATGCCCGCGTTTTCGCCTGGGCCTTGAATCACGCGCGGGCCCTTGGTGGGCAGCCGCGAGAGATGTACGCGTGAGCTCTTGTACGAGCAGTGCTCGCTCCACATCACCGACAAGACGCCGAGCTCGGAGTAGCTGGGCACCCGACCGAGGCGATCAAGAATGCGCGCGTATTCCTCTTTCGAGAGTTTGTGCTCGCGCGCGAGCGCTTCGTCGACTTTCGGTTCCTGCGAAGGTGCCACGCTGCGGGAGTAGCAAAGGCCCACCGGGGCGTCAGCTACGGAGCGGCCTCAATAGCGCAGCCCGAACGCCGCCACAGCGCCACCCGGAGCCGGAAAGACCTCGAAGCGGGCGCTGACCTCCGGCTCGGGCCCCGAGTCGAGACCAGTCACCAGCCCGACCACCAGCGCCGCACCGAGCGAAGCGAGGCCGATCGAGAGGGCGATATCGGCGGCGATGAACTTCGTTTGGATCGGATCGATGACGTCGTCGCCACAGCGCGGCGCGCAGGTCGACTCGGCGTCGCTCTGCTCCGACAGACCGATTCCTCCGAACACAGCGAACACGCCTATGCCAGCCACTCCGACGCCACCGAGCACCCAGGTCGCGGGCGAGATACTGCCGCCCCCGCCGCCTTTGCCAGCGGGCTTCTGCATCACGATCGAAACGGGCCGATTTTTCTCCCCTTCACGGACCACGACCGCTTGCTCGATGGCAGAAAAGCCTTTCGATTCGAAGCGAAAGCGATGCGAACCAGGGTCGACCTCGATAGCCGCCCCGCTGATCTTCGGCACCAGTGGTTGGTCGTCCATCAGCACAGCGACGTCGTTCAAGTCGGCCCCGCCTTCGTCTTTCACGACGAAGGTGACGGTCGGGATGCTCTTGTCGAGCTCGGCCGACCAGGTCGTGCAGTCACCCTTCGTGACATCTGGACAAGCAGGGTCGGCGCAGCGAGAGAACTCCTTCTTCGCCCGCCGAAGGGCGCCTTCCTGGCGTTGATTTTGTCCATTTTCGTACGAGGCCACACAAGCGGCTTTGTCCGGCTGCGTCGTATCCTGCGCTTCGACGACGGAGCTCGCGAGCCCGACTGCGAGCAGCGCGAGCGCGACGAGCTTCGTGCGCGGCGTCGCTACTTCAAACATTCCGGTTTGATCTTTCGGATGCCGTTCTCGAGGTAGTAGGGCGGCTCGCAGTTGCTCGGCTTCACCGTGGCGGTGGTGACTACCGGTGGCGCTGTCCAGGGCGCACTTGCAGGTCTCTTCGTCTTTGGTCCGGACGCCGACGCCACCCCCGACTCGGCGAGGCTCGCCGCTGGGGGCGTGGTCGAGCCGTCGACGGGAACCGCTGCGCTCGCTCCCCTCCCGGCTGGCACCGTTGCGGATCCACTGGATGTGACGACAGGCGTGCCTAGTTGCGAGCTTGCAGCTGGGGTCTGCGCGGCGTCGTTGCCACTCTTTGCGATCAGCACGGCCGCCGCGCCCATCACGCCGAAGCCCAAGATCGCGCCGACGGCAAACGCTGCGCGGCGATTGGGCTCGCTGCGCGCAATCGTCGGCGCCATCGCCACCGCTGAAGGGTTCTGCCCGAAGCCGCGCGCGCCGTCCACCTCGGTGGAGATGCTCTCCAGTTGCTGCACGCGAACGGCACGCCGGGCGATCGCGTCGCGCGCACATGCCTCGACGAAGGCCCCCACCCGTCGAGGGGTCTCCAAGCCGAGCGACTCTTCCAGCGCGACCGCCATCTCCCACGAGGTCGCGAAGCGAAGAGCCACGTCGCGGCTCAGAGCCCGCATCACCACCTCGTCGACACGTGGCGGCAGATCAGGCACGAACATGCTGGGTGGCGACACCACCGAGTCGATGATCTTCTTGACGATCGCACCCTCGTTTTCGCCATCGAAAAGGCGCTGACAGGTGAGCGCCTCCCAGGCGACGACACCTGCGGCGTACACGTCCACGCGCCTGTCGATCTCTTCGCCCAAGATCTGTTCCGGTGGCATGTACGAGAGCTTGCCCTTGATCTGCCCATCTCGCGTCGTCTGTGAACGGCCGCGCGCCTTGGCGATGCCGAAATCCAACACACGCGCCACGCCGTCGACGCCGACGATGATGTTCTGGGGCGAGACGTCGCGGTGCACGATGCCGAGTTCTTCACCGCGCTCGCTGCGCGCCTCGTGCGCGGCGTGAAGGCCGTACAGCACCCCCGTCAAGATCGAGCCCACGACGCGTAGCGGGATGCGCGTGTGCGACGCCCGCATCACACGAATCAGGCGCGCGAGCGACTCGCCCTCGATGTACTCCATCACCAAGAACAGCTCGCCCTCGAGCGCGACCACGTCCAAGGTCGACACCACGTTGGGGTGCTGAATACGACCGGCGACCCTGGCTTCGTCCAGGAACATCGCGACGAAATCGGGGTCTTTCGCGAACTGCGGGTGCAGCCGCTTGATGGCGACAGTCTTGGAGAAACCGATCGGCCCGAGCAGGCGGCCGAAATGCACGGTGGCCATGCCGCCGGCTGCGATCTCACCATGAAGGGCATACCGCCCCAGCACCTTGACGGAGGCGTCGGCCATCTCCGTAAAGAAGCGTATCAGATGGTGCTCCGCCGTAAGTGTTAGACCGCCAGCCACGTCTGATTCGTAGTAGGGAGACCCACCATGCGAAGAACGAGGGGTTCCGACCGGAGGTCGGACATCGGGCAACATTTCGGTTCGAGATCGCTGCTCTTCATCTTCGCTGTTGCATGCGGCGATGACCCGCAAGCAACGCCGGGCCCAAGCGCGACGGCGCCTCTACCGGGGCAGACGCTCGCCACCACTGCGAGCGCCACCGCCGTGCCCCCCGCGCCGACAACCGGCGCGCCGGTCGACGTTCCGGACCCGCCCACCTCGGGTAGCGCGCCTGTGTCGGCCAGCGCCGTCGCGCCCAAAACGACCAGCTCGGCCGTCGCGGTAACGCCGACTGCGACGGCAACGACGACGACGACGACGACCCCGACAGCGGAGCCGACCGCCGTGCCCACGAGTCAACCGGCGTTGGGCACGCCCGTAGCCGGCAGCGCAGACGAGGTCGCCTTCAACATCGACAAGATCTTCAAAGACACGCCTCGCTACAAGGCCGGCTTCATCCAGAAGCACAAGCAGAAGATCAGCGGGGTAGAGCGCGAGCAAAAGGGCACCGTCTACGTCGAGCGGCCGCACAAGATCTCGTTCCGTTACGCCGCACCCAACAAGAATCGCATCGTCTCCGACGGCACCACGCTGAAGCTCTACGTCGCCGCCGACCAGCAGATGTTCGAGCACCCGGTGAAGAACACCGAATACCCCGGCGCCTTCGGCTTCATCATGGGCGGCGGCCTTCGCCCCAGCTTCAACTTCACCTACAACGACAAGGCCAAGTTCGCGCTCGGCCCGATCTTGATCGGCGCGCCGCGCTCGCCGAATCCGCAATACGAGCAGGTGCTCTTTTACATCGACAAAGACAAGCTCGCCAAAGGCGACGCCGGGGTCGTCAACGGCGTGCTGATTCTCGATGCACAAGGCAACAAGAACCGCTTCGAGCTCCACGACGCGACCTTCCCCACGTCGATCGACGCCGCAGAGTTCACTTTTACGCCGCCTGCAGGCACCAACATCACCAAGTGACGACAGCGACGCTCGCCCTCTTCGACGTCTTCCCGGCGGCGCGCATCTTGTACGAAGACGCCGACATCGTCGCAATCGACAAGCCCTTCGGCTTGGCGACTCACGCGCCCGAGCATCATCGGGCAGACGACGTCGTGTCGTGGCTCAAGCGCCACTACAAGGCGCTCGGCGTGTCGGACTATCTCGGCATCCATCAGCGGCTCGATCGCGACACCAGCGGGGTGCTCTTGTTCGCGCGCCGCAAAGAGGCCAACGCCGGTCTCGCGCCGCAGTTCGAGAAGCACACAGTCGAGAAGAGCTACGTCGCAGTGGTCGAGGGCAAGGCGCCAGCGCGCGCCGAGCTCGCCCATTACATCGCAGAAGGCGAAGACGGCCTGCGTGTCGCGCGTGTGCGTGACGGCAAGCCCAGACGTGGTGAACAAGAAGCCCTCACCACGATGAGCTCTCTCGCGCGCAAGGGGTCGCGCGCCTTGGTCGAGCTGTCGCCGAAGACGGGGCGCACGCACCAATTGCGTGTCCAGCTGAAAGCCGTCGGTGCCCCCATCGTGGGCGATCACGACTACGGCGGGCCACCGGCAGAGCGCCTGATGTTGCACGCCGAGCGGTTGACGTTGAAGCACCCGGCTAGCGGCGAGCCGCTGACCATCTCTGCACCGCGCCCTGCCCTATTCGAGGCAGCCCTCGAGGGGCGCGCGCTTGTGCGACCAAGCACTGTCGATGGCTTGACGGCGGCGCTCGTGGCCGCCGCCGAGCGGCGCTTCGGCATCGTCGCTGCAGGCAGCACCAATGCGTTTCGTTTGGTGCACGCCGAGGGCGACGGCTTGCCAGGCATCACCATCGACCTCTACGAGCGCAGAGCGGTGCTCTCGGTCTACGACGACGACCTCGAGTCGGCAGAGCTCGAGGCGATCTTGGACGCCACGATGGCGATCGGTATCGAGGCGACCTACGTCAAATTCCGCCCCAAACACGCAAGTCGCATCGTCGATTCGCGTCGCCTCGAGATCGCGCCGGCCCTGCCGATGCGCGGCGAAGCAAAGCCAGACGCTTTCGAGATCAGCGAGTCGGGCGTGCCCTTCGAAGTGCATCTGGGCGACGGTCTTTCCACCGGTCTGTTTTTGGACCAGCGAGAGAACCGCGGCCGCGTTCGCGAGCTGGCCAAAGGCAAACGTGTGCTCAATCTGTTCGCCTACACCGGCAGCTTCTCGGTGGTGGCCGCGCTCGGTGGCGCGACGCTGAGCAACACGGTCGACGTCAGCCGCGTGGTGCTCGAGTGGGCCGCGCGCAACCTCGCGCGCGTCGGTGCCGACTCAGCGGTGCATACAGTGACCGAGCTCGAGGTGTTCAGCTTCCTCGAGCGCGCCACAGCCAAGGGCGAAACGTGGGACTTGGTAATCCTCGACCCGCCCAGCTTTTCAACCACGAAACAAGCGACGTTCTCTGCCGAGAGCGATCTTTCGCGCTTGCTCGAGCTGACACTGAAGGTCGTCGCACCCGGCGGCAAGCTGCTCGCGTGCACCAACCATCGCTCGATCGTGATGGCCAAGCTGCGCCGACATGTTCATGAGGCGTCGCGCAAGGTCGGCGTCACGCTGGTGCAGGTGAAGAGCCTGCCGCCGCCTGTCGATTTTCCGCCGCCGGCAGGGCGCGAGCCACACTTGAAGAGCGTGCTCGTCAGCGTCGCCGGCTTGCCGTGCTTGTGAACGCGGCTGATGCGTCTCAAGGACGCGAGAAACCGAGCGCCGGCGCAACCGCTTGCTCGAGCACACCGCGACCGAGCCGAAGCAGGCTCGGCTGGCGCACCGTATCGCGCGCGCAGAGCTCGCTGAAGTCGAGCACGTCGACCTTCTCCGGCGCGAGGCCATAACGGATTCTGTCGCGGTGGCCGAGCAGGTCACCCCCGATCTGGAATGGGACCTGCCGTGAGAACGTCGCGTCACACTGGGTCAAGAGCCAGGTGAGCATCTTCTCGAGTGGGTGTTTGCCCGCCCACAAGAGCGGCACCCGCGAGAGCGCCTCGACAGTGGAGCCTACGAACATGCGCAGGTTGAAGCGACCGGGAACCGCGCGCGCGAATGGGAATGCTTTGAAACCGAAGCCCCATTGATTGGAGGTGCCCACTGCACAAACGCTGACAGGCCCACGATACAAGAGCGAGTTGTTCGAGCCGGGCAAGGTGTTGGGGATCTCGAAGGGCAGCCCGCGCGCGTCGATGCCAAGGGCCGCGTCGCCCGAGTTGTGAATCTCGACCTCGACGCGCGAAAGCTTCAGGTTGCGCGGCACAGCGCGCGTGACCAAGCCATTGAGATAGCCCAGCACACCGCGACGCATGCCCGGCGGCAACAAGCTCGGGTCCGTCTTCTGCGCGTGGAAGTCGTCGATCAGCTCGGCGTCCCAACCAGTGCCGGCAAAGTGCGCTACGAGGCCTTCGATCTCGACCAAGTCGAAGCGGCGGAACGGCAATCGCTCGCGCCGACCGATGCTGTGAAGCAATACCTCGATCGAGCGGCTGACCGACGGAGCACCGGATGCGTTCGCCCAGCCGTTGCCGGTGCCGAGCTTCAAGAACGCGAGGTCCATCAGGGTCGCGCGCTTCGGCGCCGACGGATTCGATGCGCGCGCCCGGCGCACGGCGTTGAGCAAGCCGACCGCAGTGCCGTCACCGCCGGCCGCGATCACCAAGTCAGGCGGATCTTTGGCGAGCGCGACAGCTGTGCGCTCGAGCTCGTCTAGCGAGCGCGTGAGCACCACGCTCGAGCCAGCGCGGTGCTCGCGTGGTAGGCGAGCCAACAGGTCGCGCTCGAACATGCGCGCGACGTTTGCTCCACCGAGGCGGGCCCGCTCGTTCACCACTGCCACGAGACGCATAGGGACAGAAACTAGTGCTCGCTTCGCCACGCACGTGTCACCTTCTCGTCATGGTAGAAGGGCGCCGTGACGCAGAGCGCCGGCCTCCCGACAGCCCAGACAGTCGGTGACAAATCGCCTCATAAAAACGACGCGATCGAGGGGAGACTGCCCCGGCGCGCTGCGGCGATCGTCACTGGTATGTCGCTCTGCGTCACCGCGGTGTGTATCGCGTTGGTGCTGACCTTCGACCATGGCCGGGACCAGTCGATCTATGCGCTGGTCGCGCGCGAGATGCTCGACGGCAAGATGCCCTACAAAGGCGCGTTCGACTTCAAGCCACCAGGTGTGTTCGTTGTCTACGCGCTCGGGCGCGCGCTCTTCGGTGTGAACCAGAGCGGCATCCGCTTTCTCGAGGCGCTCGCGATGCTCGGCAGTGTGTGGGGCATGGTTCGCTTGTCCGAGCTCTACCTCGGTCGCCGCACCGTCGGCTTCATCGCAGGCGCGCTGGCGTCCTTCGTTCACGCACAGCTCGACTTTTGGCACACGGCGCAGCCCGAGACGTTCGGCGGCACCATTACCATTTGGGGTCTGGTACTGGCGACGCGAGCGCATCGATCGATGTCACCGCGCGACGCGGCGGGCATGTGGCTCGCGTCAGGCAGCTTGTTCGGCGTTGCAGGTCTGATGAAGCCGCCGCTGGCCGGCGTGGGCGCGCTGCTCGCGATCGCAGCCGCGGGCCACGCTTTCGCGGTCGCCCGCGCAGAAGGCCGACGCCTGCCGTCGCTGGCGAAGGTCGCGCTCCCGCTGGTGAGCACAGCGATTGGCGGCGTTTTGCCGATCTTCTTCACGCTGCTGTGGTTCAAGACCAAGGGTGCGCTCGGCGAGCTTCACGAAGTATTGTTCGTGTTTACGCCGTACTACACGAAGATCAGCTGGGAGGGTCAGAGCGTGCTGATCATGAGCTACCACGGCTTCGTCGAGTGGCTCACCGGTTACTCGAGCGCGCTGCTCGGCGGCATGCTGTTGCTCGCTGTGTTTCGCCCCGAGAAGCGCGCACGCCCAGCGTTGGCATTGTTGTTCGGTTGTATTGGTGTGCACCTGGCGGGCGTGATCATGCAGGGAAAGTTCTTTCCGTACCATTACGGCGCGACGTTTCCGCTCACGGCAATGGCGGCCGCGGTCGGTGTAGAGGCGGCGCTCGCCTATGCCATCCGGCGCGCGGGCGTGATTGGAGCCTTCGGCTTCAGCGCGCTGTTTCTGGTCATCTGTGCAGCCAAGTGCCCGGTGCCGAGCTTTGGAGAAGCATTCGGCAGTCGCGCAAAGCTTCGGGCTCAGCTGTTGCTCGCTCCGCCGGCCGACAAACAGGCCGCGTGGGACTCGCTGGCCTCTGTCGCAGACGTGAACGCCTCCGAAAATCGCGCTGTCGCGACGTACTTGCGTGAGCACACGAGCCCCACCGACCCGGTCTTCGTGTGGGGGTTCGAATGCATCATCTACGATCTGGCCGAGCGCCCGCTCTCGAGTCGCTACATTTACAACGTGCCGCAGCGAGCCGTCTGGTCACGCGAGCCCATGCAAGCTGCGCTGATGCTCGAGCTACGGCGAACGCCACCCAAGGCGATCGTCGTCGAACACCACGACGTATTTCGCATGGTGACCGGCAGCGACGCCGACTCTGCCCGCTCGCTGTATGACTTTCCCGAGTTTCTGGACATGCTGCAGAGCGAATACGCCTTTCAAACCACGATCGGCGATTTCGACATTTTCTTTGCGGAGCAGAACGGCGACCTCGTCGAGGAAGCACCTCGCTAGCCGAACGCGTGCCTCGCCCTGCGCAGGCATCTCGAGCCTGCCGATGCGAAAGAGCGCTCGAAGGTCCAGGACCATCAACGAGATTGGTCGCAGGCCGAGCCCGTGGATCGCCTCTGTAATGGCGATCGCCAGGAGCGCACGGGTCCTTCGCTCGAGGCGGTCCGCCATGCGCGCCATGGTCGCACAAGGCTCTACGGGAGGCACGCGCACAGCAGCGAGGTCAGCCGCCGATTCCGCCCCGTCTTGGAACAGCTGTCGGTAACATGACGTGAGCGTCCCGATGGCAACCGAGAGCGATGACGAGCCGAAGCGACCCGCAGCCGCGACGCTCCATGTAGACATCGACGCAGTTCTCCTGTGGGAGCCGATGCCGCACGCCCCAAAGGAAGCGGCGACCGCGAAGGCGCCAAAGAAGGTCGCCGGTCTCTCGATCGAGTCGTGGGACTTTCGGCCTCAACAGCACGCAAGTCATGGCGACGTCGAAATCGTCATCAGTCAAGCGGCGACCTCTTACACGCTCGACGACGGCACCCAGACCTTGATCGGAAATGAGCTCGAGTGGCGGCTGGCCGGTCGCTATGTCGAGACGCGCGAATTTCGAGACGGCGACAACGCGCCGCGACCGAAGCACTTTTTCGCGTTGAAGGTGCCCAAAGGGCTGACGTTGCGGCTGAGACAATCGCCGGCCGAGATCTTGGCGCAGAGCGACTTGTTCGAGAGCGACGCGCTCAAGCGCAAGTGATCCCAGGTCTCAATAGTCGAGCGCGCGCTTCAGTGTGAGCTCGAAGCTGACCCGCGCCGGGGCCGCCCCCTCGAAACGTTCGAAATGAAGGCGTTTCACGGCGAAAATCACGCAATCGCGCGCCTTGGCGTCATCTGGAAAGCTCCTGGGGCTGCGGGCCTCGAGGACGTCGCCGGAAGGCGAGATCGACGCGTCGATCCGCAGCGACAAGTCGCTGCGCAAACAGGGCCTGAAGGTGTCGACGTGCTTGGCGATCACTGCCTGAATCGTCGCCGAGTCCACTCGCCCCCCCGCGGAGTCGGCGGTTGCTGCGCGGGGCCTCGGCGACTCCACCGGTTGATCGCTGCGCTTGTCGGTCGCGCCGAGGTCGCCGGGGGGAGGAGGAGGAGGCGGGGGAGGTGGCCGCGCTGCAGCATCGTCACTGGCCAAGCCCCTGCTGCTCTTCAGCTTGTTCTGCTTCTTGCTCGCCTCTTCGGCGTTTGGAGCTTGCGGTTCGGGCTCGCCCAGCAGCAGGTCAGCTTCTTTCGACTCTTCGAGGTCTTCGGACATACGGACCGAGACCTCGACGTCTTTGGCTGGCGCCGAGGCACCCGCAGGGCTTTGTTCTGCGCCAGCGTACGTTGGCGGCGGCGCGCCACAGCCGGCGAGCGCCAGCAGGACCGTCAACTGAGCTCCCCGAAGACTCACCAGCGCCATGTTAGCCCAAGTGACCACGGGCAGCTGAAACGTGACCGCTAGGGCCTGTTCGGGAGCAGGCCCTCAGTATGCGAGCTGCTTCTTCAACGCTAGGTCGAGGCGCAGCCCTGCCGGCTCGAATCCCTTTGGTTTCGGGAAGGTCAGCGTCTTCAGGACCGACGCCACGCAGTCGCGGAGCTTGGCGTCGTTCGGAACGCTGCTCGGCACGGAGACGTCACTGAGCGCCCCCGAGGGGAGCACCTTGGCTTTGACCGTGACGGTCGAGTCGCTGGTGAGGCAGGGGGAGAATTTGTCGCGGCTGTCATCGATCGTCTTGCGTACTTCATCGGCCGACAGCTTGCCTTCGAGGTCGAAGGCAACGGCGGCCAACATGGTCGGCTTGCCTCCGGGGCCGTTGCCTTGCTCCAGTTGGGGCCCCTCCGAGCCGCCGCGGATGCTCGGGGCGGGCTTCGCTTCTGGCAGCTGCATGCCATCACTTCTGGAGGGCATTCGCGCCGCATCGGAGCCGGCGCCGGCTTGCTCGTCTAGATCATTCGCGGCTGTCGCCGCTGCCGTTGTGGCTGCCTTCGCAGACGACGCCGGGGCGACCTCTGCCATTTCAGGGCGCTCGCTACAGCCGCAGGCCACTAGCGCGCACACAGTCGAAGCCGCCCTGCCCCACCACCCGGATGTCGACACGCCCGAACGCTAGCACTCGGCGCGCGCGAGGACCATGCCAGCGCAGCACTCACGGGTAGCGAAACAGCTCGAACGGGGCGGGACCGCTGGGCGGGCGCGGCGCACCGAAGCCAGTGAATGCCATGTCGAACCGCTCGCGGCCGGGACGGGGCAACAGACGGACCCGCAACGAATACAGAAGACCTCGGCGCCAAGCGCGCGGCGGGATGAGCAGCGGCGCCCCAACCACACGCGTCGTGGGATCTGGGGGCGTGAGCGCCAGCGCCGCCCGATCCAAGACGCGGGACTGCACCCGAATGCCGACGCCCGACGGCAAGCCGTGGGCGGCCTCGACCAAGATGGTGGCGCTCGGTGAAACACCCGCAGACACCCTCACGCCAACGACCCTCGTGCCGTCCTTCAGCTCGATGTCGCGCGCGTCGAAAGCGCTCATGAGCTCTGCTCGAAACGCTTCAGCGCCACCGCTATCGCCACGCAGCCGCGCGATATTGTGCGCGATGCGGACGTGCTCGAGTGTGGTCGGATCGTCATCCGGTGGGGGCGCGTCGAAGCCATAGTGAAACGCGACCTCCCAAGTGGCGAACGGGTCAGGCTCGAGCGCGCGCACGGGCTCGCTCGGGTAGCGGGTGGCTCGCTCGAGCAACGTCGGCTCGCTTTCTTCGAACGAGAACGCTTCGAACCCCTCGCCTTCTCGCACGGCAGCGTACGGGCCCATCAAGACCACGTCGTACGCACTCAACAGGTCGGTCACGTCGAGCGGCTCGACGAAGCGCAGATCGAAGAAGGCCACATCGCAGCCGAGCGGCTCGCCGCGCTTCATGTCGACACTCTCGACGACGCGACCGCCGAGCGACATCACCGTCGACCAGTTGTGGCGCATGCTGGCGTGCATGCCCACGCGAGCATGCGGCGCGAGCTCGGCCTTGGCGAACTGCCGCAGCGCGAATGTCTTGTCGCCATCGCTCTCGATGAACGCTCCCTTTTCGTTGAAGCGACCGCCTGTCCGACGGGCCCACACGAGCGTCGGAATGGCATCTCGAACGACTGCGCCCAATGCGGCGGCGACCAACGCGAAGCTCACTAGCGGCGCAAGAATGTCGGAGCGTCGCGACAACCAACCCCGCGAAGCGGCAGCCAACGTCGTCACCAGCGCAGCGACGGAAAAGGCGAAGAAGAGGGCGAACGTGTGGGGCCAGAACACGTGCACCTCGGCGCCCTGCCGAAACAGCAGATACTGCGCGAGGCACATCGCCAGTACGGCAACGGCAGCCATTTGATCTACACGACGGCGTACCAGAGCCAGAGCCATGATGAGCCCAAGGCCCACCTTGCCGATTGCAATGCCCAACGGCGTGAACATCAAATCGACCCAATAGGCGCGGCCGTCGAGCACCCGCGATAGCCCGACGTTGATCGGCATGCCAGCGCGAGCATCGGCGCTGGCCAACAGGTCGCCGAGCTTCTGCCAGTGGTGAAACAGCGCCAGATAGCTGCCACCTATCACGACGGCGCTCAGCGCGAGCCAGGCGCTCGCCGCGAGCGCGCGCAGCGACGGCAATGGGCGCCAGCGCAGCGCACCCAGCTCGATCAATATCAATGCGAGCGCGAGCACGAAAGCAGGCCAATCGGTATTCATTGCCATACTCATGCCGAATAGGCAGAGCACGAGGTCGCCGCGCGCCCGGCGCTTGCGAAAGCGAACCCAACCGAAGAGGCCCACCGAGCACCACAACATCAGCGGCACCTCGAGCGCATTGAAGTTGGCAAACGACAGGCTGATCGGCAGGCATACGAACGCGAGCGCTGCGCTAGCACCGGCGATGGGTCGGTACAGCTCGCGACCGATCGCAAAAACGACTGGCACCGTCGCGATACTGGCGATCACCGCCGGCAAGCGGCAGATGGCATCGCTGTTTCCGAACAGCGCTACGAACAACGTAGTCGTCCAAAAAATGCCGAACGGGTGATGGCAATAGTAGGAAGAGGGGTCGGGCGGCGCGTCGGTTGGTAGCCACACCGGCGCCGCGATTCCCCATTTGAGCATGTTGTCGGCGATGATTCCCATGCTCGCCATCGAAGCCTCGTGGCCCGAAAGAATCGGCGCCGCTACGCCCCAGCTGGCAGCCAGCGCGATGAGCGCCATCGCAAACAGCACGACTGCGCGACTGACGCGGCGCTCGGTCGGCGTGACGACATCAGGCGCCTGAAGCAGGTCGAGCACGCGGCGGATCGTCCCGGACTCCATCATCGAATCGGCTACGCTCGCGCGCTTGCGGCGCACCAGCGAGACAGCGTTATACGCCTTCGCGGCAGTGGTTACGCTGGTCTCGGTCGCCCGGCCCTTTTTTGCGGCGACCTACCCGCCGATGACCGACTTGCCGTTCCATGCAGCGAGCGCATCGATCTTTCGCCATTTCTGGGACCCGAGCTTCCATTTCCAGGAGCAGTTCGAGCTTCACCCGCTGCAAGTGCCCTACATGTCGAGCTACTTGCTGACTGCCGCGCTGATGCTTTTGCTGCCGACGCTCGCTGCGGTCAAGACGGCGACAGCCCTGATGCTGCTGATGCTTCCCGCGGGGCTCGCCACGCTCACTTGGGGAATGCGCAAGAGCCCGCTGCTTGGCCTCGCGGGCGTCCCCTTCGTGTGGGGTAGCCTCACGCATTGGGGCTTCATCAACTTCGTCGCGGCGATCGGTCTGTATGCGGCCGCCATCGGTCTCACGCTGCGAATTTTGGATCGACCGGAGCGGCGTGTGCAGCTCGCACTCGGGCTGGTGCTGGTGCTGCTGTTCTTCACACATGTGTTCCGCTTGCCGTTCGCGATCGTGGGCGTCCTCGTGACGACGGCGATCATGTTGCCAGCCACGGGTCGCGCGCGACCGGTGTTGCTGCCGCTCGCACCGAGCGTTCTGCTCTTGGCAGTGTTTCTCGCACTGCGACCCGCCGCCTTGCAGGGCCCCTCTCTGGACTTCGTGCTGCATGGCGAACGTTTCGAGGGTTTCTTCGACTACGTGATCGGCAGCTTTCGAGACCCGGCCGAACGCGCAGTCGCCCGCAATCATCTGATCTTCGTCGTGCTCGTCGGCGTCGCCAGCGTGCTCGCCCGCCACTTCGTCGACAAGCCCGAACGATCCGCGAACGATCTTCGCTTCAGACGTTGCGCGGCGGTGGCAGTGGGCGGCGCAGTCTCGCTCGTCGGGTTCGCATATCTCGCGCTGCCGATGGAGCTCGGCGTGTGGTGGTACGTCTTTCCCCGCGAAGCCACGGCTGTGCTGTTCTTGGCGGTCGCGCTCATCCCCGATCTGCCACGCGCGTTTCTGTTGCGAGCGGGCGTCACTGTCGTTCTCGGCATGTCGTCCCTGGGTGTCACCTCGGTGGTGACCAAAAATTGGCAGACCTTCGACGCCGTCACCCAGGACTTCAGCGCAATCAGCGCGCATATTCCGCAAGCGCCCAAGCTCTGCTACCTGGTGATGGACCACAGCGGCTCGACCCGGGCGAACACCCCCTTCATCCACCTACCTGCATATGTACAGGCGGTTCGGGGTGGTTGGCTGAGCTTTCATTTCGCGAGCTTCGGCGCGTCGCCGGTCCGCTATCGCGCCGACGAAGGCGCCGTCGTTCCACCACCCGTGCCCCGCCGCTGGGAATGGACTCCGAAGCGCTTTCGCGTCGAAGACAACGGTCCGTTCTTCGATACTTTTTTGGTGCGCGATCGGAGCGACCCCACGCGTCTGTTCGCGGCCGACCCAAGCATCGTGTTCGTCGCTCGCGAAGGCAGTTGGTGGCTCTACCGCCGGGAGCCCATCGAGCCGCCGGCGGGCCCCTGATCCCGGCGGACCCGAGCGCGGCGCAGCATGGCTCACGTGCCCGAGATCAAAGCAGCTTTGTGCGTCATTTTCACTCTAGGCGAGTGGCAGACAAGTTGCTTTGCTAGCGGCCATGAGCCTCCGCATCCAGCGCCTCTCTTTTCTTATGCCACTCCTCGCTGTCGGCCTCTCGCTCTCGGGCTGCGAGGACGATTCCCCAACCGTCCCCCCAATCATCGATCCGCCGACCGACCCTGAAAACCAGCTGGTGATCATCTCCGACGTGCGTCCTCCGCCGATCTCCGGCGGCACGCTGTTGGTGTCCACTGATGGCTTGCATGCCGTCGTCGCTGATCCGGATCGCGACCGCATCGTGGTGGTCGACCTGGCATCGAGCGACGTCACCAAAGAGATCGCGCTGGAAGAAGGCGACGAGCCTGGTCGCGTGATCGAAGACGCCAGCGGGCGGGCCCACATCGCCCTCCGCCGCGGCGGGGCGATCGTCTCCATCGATATCGCCAGCGGTGAGCTACTCGGCCGCCGAAACGTGTGCGCGGCACCTCGCGGTCTCCAAAGCTTCGCTCCGATCGAGGGCGGCGACGCCAGCTTGGTTGTCGCTTGTGCGAGCGGCGAGCTCGTCGAGCTGACCGCAGACCCGAGCGGCGGCATTCTGGAGACCACCCTCATCGAAGCAGATTTGCGTGATGTCGTGATTACCGGCGACGGTACACGCGCTGGGCGCAGGTTGCTGGTCAGCTCCTTCAGGTCTGCTCACCTGATCGCGCTCGGGCCCAACAACGAGGTCGAAGGCGAATCGCAACCGGCCGGCTACAACAACGAGCTCAGCGGCCGCAGCTTTGCGCCCACCGTGGCTTGGAGAACCGTCCCCACGCCAACTGGCGCGGTGATGATTCATCAGCGTTCAGCCACCGTCCCCATCGAGATCGAGCCTGAAGAGCCCTCGGGTTACGGCGGCTCGACGTTCGACTGCGGCCATACGATCGTGAACGCTTCTACCACCAGCTACAACCAGCAAGGCGCTCGCGTCACGGCTGACCAGCGCGGCGGTATCGGAGCACAGCTCTTGCCTGTCGACATCGCAGTCGCAAATGCGACAGGCCTGCTCACCAACGGTGAGGACGATCGCATGGTCGCCTTCGTCGCGGCAGGCTCCGACATGGTGACTGTCACCACCTTGGCGGGCTTGGAAAACGCCGACGGCTGCAGCAATAATTTCGTCGACAACAGCCTCACTCAGATGATCGGCCCGGAGCCCATCGCTGCGGCGTTCGGACCCATGCAAGCGAGCAGCATCGACCTGGTCGTTCAGCTGCGTGAGCCGTCGATGATCGTCGTGCTCGACGCCAGCACGATGCAGCAGAAGACCCAAATCTCGCTGGGCGGCGCGCATCGCTTCGACAGCGGCCATCAGCTCTTCCACAGAAACCCCGAGCTTCAGTCGACGATTTCGTGTGCTTCTTGTCACCCGGAGGGCCGCGAAGACTCACACACGTGGCAGTTCGTGAGCCAGGGCCCACGACGAACCCAGTCGCTCGAAGGCGACGTGATGGAAACGGCGCCCTTCCACTGGGACGGCACGCTCGACGACATGGGTGAGCTGATGACCGACGTGTTCGAGCACCGCATGGGCGGTCTGCCGCAGTCGGAGAAGCGCGTCGACGCACTGAAGACCTGGTTGTCGAACAACAAGCGAGTTGGCCACCCGGTCGCTAGCGATGATCCGGCGATCGCGCGAGGCAAGGCGCTGTTCGAGGACGAAATCGTCGCCTGCGCCTCGTGTCACGGCGGCAAGGCGTTCACCAACAACGAGAGCATGGATGTCGGCACTGGCCACAAATTCCAAGTTCCGTCCCTCATCGGGGTACGCAATCGCGCGCCCTACATGCACGACGGCTGCGCGACGACGCTGTTCGAGCGCTTCGATACGGGCTGTGGTGGCGACCAACACGGCGACATCTCCAACCTGAGTGAAAGCGACATCGACGACCTCGTCGTCTACATGGACAGCCTGTAGCCGTTAACAAAAGGCGGCCGTTACGATTGCGTGACTCCGAAGTCATGCCGAAGGGATGAGGCCTCCGCTCTCGTCCCTTCTTGCTTTTGGGCGAAGCGGCCCGGCAAGACGTCGACGGGGGCTTGGGCCCAGGTTTGCTAGGCGGGAGGGCTCTTGCTTTCTTAGTTCGCTGTCTGTCGTCAACTGCCAGAAAATCAGGGGAGAATACCCGCATGTCGCAACGCCGCTCACTACTGCTTCCTTTGCTCGCGCTGCCATTCGCAGCGCTGCTCGTCGCCTGCGATGACGAAACCACGAATCCTGGAGACGATAGCAATGTCACTGTCGTCGACCCGCCCACCGACGCTATTCAACCAGTAGTGGTCTCGGAGGTGCGACCGCCCCCGATTTCCGGCGGAACGCTGCACATTCTGGCGGGCGGGCTGACCGCCATCGCAGCCGACCCGGATCGCGATCGCGTACTGGTCGTCGATCTCACATCCGGTGAGGTTCGCCACGAAATCGCCCTCGAAGCGGGTGACGAGCCGGGCCGCGTCGTCAGCGACGCAGCGGGCCGTGCGCACATCGCTTTGCGCCGCGGTGGTGCGGTCGTCACCATCGATCCGAGCAGCGGGGAAGTGCTCGCGAGGCGCAACGTCTGCGCTGCACCGCGCGGCATCGCCGCTTTCACCCCGGTCGAGGGCGGGGATGAGACGCTCGTCGTAGCGTGTGCCAGTGGCGAGCTCGTCGAGCTCTTGGCCGCGCCCGACGGCGGCGTGCTGAGCAAGCTATTCATCGAGCCTGATTTGCGCGACGTCGTCTTCACCGGCAACGGCACGCGGGCCGCGCGTCGCACGCTGGTGAGCTCGTTCCGCTCGGCCCGCGTGATCACGCTGAGCCCGGACAACGAGGTCGAGCAAGAGAATCAGCCGCCGGGCTACCAGAGCGAGTTCACCATGCGGCGCTTCGCGCCGACCGTCGCGTGGCGGATGATCCCGAAGGACGATGGCGCGGTGGTCCTGCACCAGCGCTCGGCGACCGTTCCGCTTGCACCCGTCAGCCCCGACGCGCCGGCGATCTATTACGAAGCGATGGATTGCGGCAACAGCGTGGTTCACGCGGCTGCCAGCGACTTCAATGCTGCTGGTCAGAACGTCAGCCCGGAGCAGACAGGAGGCCTCGGCACCTTCGCGCTGGCGGTCGACGTCGCCTATTCCCCGGAGGACGACATCATTTTCGGCTCGGAAGGCGCTCTCTATTTCGTCTCCGCGACCGGCAAGACGATCAACGGAGTCAGCCGACAGAACCTCGACGCCGAGCTCGATGCGTGCGCCAGCGGCTTCTTCCGCGGCATCTCGCGCAACGTGGGCGGCGAGCCCATCGCCGTCGCGTTCGACGCAGCCGGTCCCAGCGAGATCCCGGGCGTGATCGTCGTGCAGATCCGTGAGCCGTCGATGCTGGTGGTGTACGACACGGCGCTCAATTGGAAAGCCAACATCCTCCTCGGCGGTGACCGCCGGGCTGACAGCGGCCACGCGATCTTTCACGGCAACCCCGACGCGCCGACAGCAACCATCTCGTGCGCGTCGTGCCACCCCGAGGGTCGCGACGATGGTCACGTATGGCAATTCGCGGACGTTGGCGAGCGCCGCACGCAGTCGCTCGAAGGCAACGTGATGGATACGGCACCCTTCCATTGGGCCGGCGACATGGACGAGATGTCGGACCTGATGTCGACTGTCTTCGTAGACCGGATGCGCGGCCTCCCCCAATCGCCCGAGCGCGTCGATGCGCTCACCTCGTGGCTACGTGAAGTCCCTCGCGTCGGCCCCTCCGACGTGCGCGACGATGACGCAATCTTGCGCGGCAAGGCCGTGTTCGAGAGCGAAAAAGCCGCCTGCTCGACCTGTCACGTCGGCGACAATTTCACCGACAACACGACTGTCGACGTCGGCACCGGCGAGAAGCTGCAGGTCCCCTCACTCGTGAACGTGCGCAACCGCGCCCCGTTCATGCACAACGGCTGCGCGCAATCGCTGCATGACCGCTTCGACCCTGCGTGCGGCGGCTCGAAACACGGCGACATCTCGGCCCTCTCCGAGGCCGACATCGACGACCTCGTCGCCTACATGCTCAGCCTCTGATGGGGCTTCAGGCCACAGGCTTCAGGCCTCAGCTTGAGATCCCTGCTTCAGCCCGTAACTTCGTGAGCGCGTTGGCCCGCAGGCTCCAGCGCTCCAGCCGCAGACCTCAAGTTGGGTGGTTCGAAGCCCATGGCCTCCGCTCACGGCCACAACTCAGCTGTGGCCTGAGGCCTGTGGCCTGATCAGCTCTGGCGAACGACTCGCTCCGGAAACATCCGGGCGAGCTCACCTTCATCGGCGCGAACGACCCCGCGTTCAGTCACGATGCCCGTCACCAGGCGCGCGGGCGTGACATCGAACGCGGGGTTTCTCGCTTCGAACTGATCGGTCAGCTCTCGCGGCTCTCGTTCCTCGATTGGAATCGAGGCGCCTTCTGGCAACGAAAAGTCGATCGTCGAAGACGGCACCGCTGCGAAAAACGGAATGCCGTTGTCGAAGGCAGCGAGCGCCTTCAGATAGGTGCCGATCTTGTTGCACACGTCACCGTTGCGCGTCGTGCGGTCGGACCCGACGATGACAGCGTCCACCTGACCCCGCGTCATGTAGTGACCGCCGGCGTTGTCTGCGATGACACAGAGCGGAACGCCGTGCTCACGCAGCTCCCACGCAGTCAGGTAGCCCTGATTGCGCGGACGAGTCTCGTCGACCCACACCCGGATGGGTAAACCCTCGTCGAAGAGCTGGTAGACGGGCGCGAGCGCCGTCCCCCCATCGACGGTCGCGAGCCAGCCCGCGTTGCAGTGCGTGAGCACGCGCAGCGGCTCCGTTCCTCCGCGCGCCTCGAAGATGCGACGCAGCTCACGGGCCCCGTGCTCGCCGATCGCGCGACAAGTCGCGACGTCTTCGTCGGCGATCGACGCTGCCTCTCGATACGCCGCGGTGGCACGCTCGGCGGGCGCGATCGGCGCAATGGCTGCGCGCACGCGATCGAGCGCCCAGCGCAGGTTGATTGCCGTCGGCCGCGCCGCGAACAAATCAGCGAAGGCCGTCAGCAGATGTTTGTCGGTCGGGTCATGGCGCATCGCCAGCGAAAGCCCATACGCAGCAGCGGCGCCAATCAATGGTGCGCCGCGAACCACCATGGTGCGGATGGCGTGCGCGACGTCCTGATGACACCGGAGCGTCAGCGTCTCGAACGACACCGGTAGCTTGGTCTGGTCAATCACACCGACCGACCAACCGTCGGCCTCGAGCCAGATTGTCCGACGGGGCACACCGCCGACGAGCATGTCAGTGCCCTTCGAACGCCAAGAGGCAGAAGCTCTTGCAGCCGAGCGCGTCGAGCCGTTTTACGCCGCCGAGATCGGGCAGGTCGACCAAGAAGCAGGCCTCCACGACTTCGCCCTTTACCGCGCGGATGAGTCGAATTGCGGCCTCTGCGGTGCCGCCCGTCGCGATGAGATCGTCGACGATGAGCACGCGCTCGCCTTCGTTCACCGCGCCGATATGCATCTCGATGCGGTCGGTGCCGTACTCGAGCGCATAGTCTTCACCGATGGCCTGGCCAGGCAGCTTGCCCTTCTTGCGCAAGGGAACGAAGCCGACCCCCAGCGCCCACGCAATGGCCCCCCCCAGGATGAACCCGCGCGCCTCGATGCCGGCGACCTTACCGAGCCGCTGGCCCCGGTAGCGCTCGCTCAGCACAGCGATCGCCTTCTTGAAGCCGGGCCCGTCGCTCATCAAAGTCGTGACGTCGCGGAACAAGATCCCGGGCTTCGGAAAATCGGGAATGGATCGGATCAGCGCTTTGAGGTCGTCCATCAGTGTCGCCCTTCTCGGACGCGCTCCAAAATGGCGGCAAGCTTCGTCTCCATCACTGGATCACGCGCGTCGTTGCTGGTCATGATGGCGACGTCCAAGCAACGATCGCAACGCTCCGGGCAAGCTTTGTGTGCTGCACGCGAAGCAGCGAGCTTGGGAATGGCAGCCTTCACCAGCGCCCGCGCGACTTGCCCATTTTTCTGCATCACGCGCACCACGTCTTCGACCGTCACGTGATCGTGGCTAGGGTGCCAGCAGTCGTAGTCGGTCACCATCGCGACAGTCGCGTAACAGAGCTCGGCCTCGCGAGCGAGCTTGGCCTCTGGCATGTTGGTCATTCCGACCACGTCGCACTTCCACGAACGGTAAAGCTCGCTCTCGGCTTGCGAGGAGAACTGCGGCCCCTCCATCACCAGATAGGTGCCCCCCCGAACGACCTTCGCAGAAACGGTCTCAGCAGCCGCTTCGAGCTGATCGGCTACACGCTTGCAAACTGGATGCGCCATCGACACGTGACCCACGAGCCCCGTCCCGAAGAAGCTCTTTTCACGCGCGAAGGTGCGGTCGATGAACTGATCGACGAGCACGAAGGTACCCGGCGGCAGCTCTTCTTTGAGCGAGCCCACCGCAGACAGCGCGATCACGTCGGTAACCCCGACCCGCTTCAGCGCGTCGATGTTGGCGCGATAGTTCACCTCGCTCGGGGGGATGCGATGACCTCTGCCATGACGCGGCAGAAACACCACGTCCTCGCCGTCGAGCTCGCCGAACAAGAGCTCGTCAGAGGGCTCTCCGAAGGCCGACCGAACGCGCCTCCACGCCGCCTTCTCCAAGCCCTCGACCTGATACACGCCGCTGCCACCGATGACGCCAATCACGCGGCGACCATACTCGAATCGGTGCGCTACGGCACCGGCTGCGTGAAGCCGCGACGGGCCGAAATAACCCTGGCGCGGTAGCCAAGCGCATACAGGTTCTTCATCATCTCTTCGAAGCCGTCGCTCGAGCACGCTGGGTACACGGCCTCGACCGAGGCGCGCCGGGCGTCATAGTCGACGTCGACGCGCTGGACACCCTCGACGCCACCGATGGCCTCGCGCACCTTGATCGGACACGCCTCGGAGCAGGCCATGTTCGGCAGCGCTACGTCGAGTGTGCAGCTATCGCGATCTGGCACGCGGCTGAAATCGCCATACGGGCTGGCGGCACAGGAAACGCCCGCGAACGGCAAAACAGTGAGCAAGCAGAGCCAACTAGCGACTTTGGCCGGCGTCATCCCATCACCCTAGCTCAGGCTGCCACAACCTCGCCACATTCGCTCCTCGATCCTTTCATTGGGCCGCCAGACGCCTGCCGTTTCAGGGGGCTACGAAAGGGGGATGCGACCCCTCACCAAGGCCTTTGCGATTTTCGTGATCTACATCGGCACCTGCTTTGCCTGGGTGCTTCTGGGTGGCTCCATGAAGCTGCGCACCGAGACGCAGAAGGACCGGCTCGGTGGCCGGGTCGAACAGCTGTGGGGCCGCGAGCACGTTCAGCAGGCGCCGACGTTGACGCTGGTGCCGCTCGGCACCGACACATTGCCGGCAGCTGGCCCCGCCACAGACGCATCGGTGGAGCCCGCTTCAGCGAGCATCGACGTGAAGTTGGATCTAGATCAGCGGCTGAAGGGCCTCACCTGGTACTCGCTGTACGACGTCGGCTTCGACGGTCAGTGGACCTACGTCCACGAGGCGTCGCATGGCGAGCTCGCCATCTCTTTCAGCTTGCCCGACCCGAGCGGCGTGTACGACGGCTTCCAGTTTTCGGTGAACGGCGAACGAGTCGATGGCAACCCGGTGAACGGGCGCTTCGGCACGATCGTCGACGTGACGAACGGTGACGTCGTCACCATCGATCTCAGCTACAAGAGCCGCGGCCTGGACGCGTGGAGCTATGCGCCATCGACATCCGGCAACGTGAAGGGGCTGAACCTGCACATGCAGACGAATTTCGCCGCCGTCGATTTTCCCGACGCCACGCTGTCACCATCTTCGATGAAGGCCGCTGACGGGGGCCGCGCGCTCGATTGGAGCTTCGAGAACATTCTCACTACACAACGCATCGGCATCACCATGCCCCACCGCCTACAGCCCGGTCAGCTCGCTGCTGAGCTCTCGTTCACAGCGCCGATATCGCTGCTGTTCTTCTTCCTGGTCGTAGCCGTCTTGGCCAAGCTGGAGAAGCTCGACATTCACCCGGTCAACTACATGTTCTTGGGTGCTTCTTTCTTCGCATTCCACTTGCTGTTCGCCTACCTGGTCGACCACGTCGCCCTGTGGGTCGCGTTCGCCCTCGCCAGCGTGACCAGCATAGTCATGGTCACGACCTACCTGCGGCTGGTGGTGTCCGCGCGATTCGGCTTCGTCAAAGCCGGAGCCGCGCAGATGATCTACCTGGTCGGCTTTGGGCTGGCGCACTTCGCCGATGGCTTCACCGGCTTGACCATCACAGTGCTATCGATCGGAACGGTGTTCTTGCTGATGCTGCTCACTGGCCGCATCAAGTGGAGCGAGGTTCTTCTGCCGAAGCAGCCGGAGCCGCTGCCCGCGCAAGAGCCGCCTTATCGGCAGCCTGCACCGTTTCCGGCGCCCGAGTTTCGTTGAGCAGCGCCAGGCGCTTCGCGACGAGCCGGGAAGACACGACGCCGAGCAGGATGCCCGCCAGCGAAATGGCCACCAGCCAAGTGGTGGTGGCCGCCGTCACGCGACCGAGCTGCTCTGCTGGCGTCCCGCCGCCTGCATATTGAACGAAGAACAGGCCGGCCACCGTCTCGCGTGTGCCGAAGCCTTGCGGGGTGATCGGCAGCGTGGTGGCGACCAACAGGATCGGGATGTAGACGAGCGCCACGCCGACAGGCAATGCGACGCCGAAGAACTCGTACGCACCCCAGGTGCCGAGCACCAGCACCAGCAGATGCGGAATACGCGCGATCAGCGCGACAGCGTGGCCACGAAAGCCAGCCTCGAACAACGGCTGCAGAAAGGTGACCTTCGCAAGAAATGCAGGGCGAACCTGGACGACCGTGAGATAGACAACGCCAGCTACGAGAATCGCCGGCACATAGCCGATGGGCAGGTCCGTCATGGGCAGCGCGATCGCGACGCAACCAACGAGACAGCCCATCCACCCCGCGTACGAGACGAGCGTGGCGCCAGCCATGCGAGCCACTGGCAACCCTGCCAGACGTGCCATCAGATAGGTGAGGTACGCCTGCCCGAGATGGTGGTTCACCATGCCCGGGATGTAGGACGCGCCTCGAAATAGATAGAAATCGGTGTACTTCACGTTCGGCATCGTCAGCCGATATGCGGCGAAGTTACCCAGCGCGTCGGCGCCGAGCAGCACGATCTGCCACACCAAAGCGAAGCCGAGAAACGTGAACACATTGAGACCGGCGAGCGCATGGACAAACGCGGCAAAGTCGATGCGCGAGAACACCAGCGTCAGCAACACCGCTGCGATGACGAACGGGACAACACGTCGTAGGACCGAAATGCGCGGCGCGCTCGGGCCTTCGTGCAATGCCTCGTGCGCCATTGGACGCGGGTTCTAGCCTGGTTCTGTGTCGCCCCCAAGTCCTTCGAGAAGCCGTAACATCGTCACATGGGCCGATCGCGCTTCGTTTGCCTGCTTCTGCTCAGCGTCTCTCTTGCCCCAGCGTGCGGCGACTCCGGCTACGAACCGAGCGGTGGCGGCGCGAACGGGTCTGGCGGCGGCGGCTCCGGCCTGGCAGGCAGCGGGGGCGCGCCCGCGCCGCCGAGCTGCGACGACCCTGGTGATCTGCACCAAGGAGAGGGCACGTATTACGCGGCGGACGGCTCCGGCAACTGCAGCTTCCCCGCGACGCCCGGCGACCCCTTGGTCGCAGCGATGAACCATACCGACTACGCGGCCTCGGCGGTGTGTGGCGCGTGCGTCACGATCACGGGCGAGAGCGGCGCCGAGGTGACGGTGCGCATCGTCGACCAGTGTCCCGAGTGCCCGCAGGGCGACATCGACATGCACCCGGACGCCTTTGCGTTGCTCGCGGATCCAGCGCTCGGCCGCATTCCGATCAGCTGGCGTTACTCGCCCTGCGCAGTCAGCGGGCCCATCGTCTATCACTTCAAAGAGGGCTCCAACCCGTTTTGGACCGCCGTCCAAATTCGGAATCACGTGGTGCCCATTCTGTCGGTCGAAGCAAAAGACGCGGGCGGTGCTTATGTCGCGCTCGTCCGTGCCGACTACAATTTCTTCATCGCGGAGAGTGGTCTCGGCGAAGGGCCCTACAGCTTCCGTGTCACCAACACGTCGGGAGACGTGCTCGAGGACGCGGCGATCCCGTTCGTCGACGCAGGCGACGCAGCCGGTACAGCACAGTTTGAGCCCTGCCCCGACTGAGGGCGCTCAGTCGTTGTGGCCGTCGCCGCCCATTGTCCGGTAGAGACCTCGCAGCTGTAGCCCGAGCGACCTGCGCAGATGCGGGTCGAGCGCGGCCTCGAGCGACGCAAAGCCCGAGATCCAGGAGATGAGCGCGAAGAAATAGAGCGCGAAGATGTTCTGCGCGAGCAGCAGCGCCGGCACATTTTCGTCGATCTCCCCGCGCGCTTGCGCAGCCGTGACACGCGCCGCGAGGCGATTCAGGAGCTCGAACGTGAAGGTCTGCACGCGCTGACTATTCGGCCCGAGCGCGTTCGGCAACGTGCGCACGAAAGGCGCGGCGAGCTTCGGCACCTTGCCGTAAGCGGCGAACACCTCGCCGAACACGTGCAAGAGCTCCGCCTGCAACCCGCCCGGCGGCAACGTGGAGAAGCCGCGTTCGACTGCGGCTTCGAGCACCTCGCCCATCACCAGCGAAAGCAAGTCGACCTTGTCGCTGGCGTGCACGAACACGGTGCCGGTCGCGACGCCGGCTCGCTCGGCCACCGCCTTGGTGGTGGTCTCGTCGAACCCGATTGTCGAGAACAGCTCTTCAGCCGCTTGTCGGATCCGCTCGCGGGTGTCCTCTTTGCGGGCGCTCCGCGAGAGCTTGGCAGCTGAAAGTGCTGCCTTTTGGGGGCCGTTTGGCTTTCGCGCGCGGGGGGCTTGACGCGACAACTGACCGACCTTACTCACTGACTATAGTCATTGACTGCAGTCACTCATTACCGGGAGGAACCGTGATTGTCCACTACGACCCGAACATCGAGCTCGCGCAGGCGCTGAACCTCTACTTCGAGCAGAACCAGTTTGGTGCCCATGGGGGTTACAACGATGTGTGGGTCGACTTCAAGCTCGGCCCCATTCCGTTCCCGTTTCGGAACACCAAGTCGCGCGTGCGCGCGGTCCGCTACCACGACCTTCACCACATCTTGACCGGCTACGACACCGACTTCGTGGGCGAGCTGGAGATCGCCGGCTGGGAGCTGGGCGCCGGCTGCAAGGATTTTGCGGCCGCCTGGGGCCTCAACCTGGGTGCCGTTGCAGGCGGGTTGGTCCGCGCGCCGGTGCGCACCTTCCGTGCATTCGTTCGGGGTCGGCATGCCTGCACAGTCTACGGCGACAACTACGAAGCGCTCCTGTCGCTTACCGTGGCGGAGGCACGCCGTCGCACGGGGACGGATCGCGGGCCCCACCGCGCAACCCTGGCCGACGCCCTGTTATTTTCCGCATACGGAGCGATAGGGCTGGTGGTTGGCCTCGCGCTGTTCGCGGTGGGGCTGCTGCTCGTTCCGTTTGGGCTGATCGCGAGCATGACGCGCCCACCGAAGGCGAAGCTAAACGCTTCGTAGCCGTGCGCGGGGGTGGTAGAAACAAGGCCCATGCGCCCTCTCGTCGACCCCGCGATCGAGCGATACGCCCACGACCATACCAAGCCGCCGAGCGAGCTGATGCAAGAGCTCGTGCGCGTGACCAAAGAAGTGCCGCACGCGAACATGCAGGTCGGCAACGTCGAGGGCACCTTCTTGCGCATGTTGGTGGCGATCAGCGGCGCAAAGCGCGTGCTCGAGATCGGCACATTCACAGGGTATTCGGCGCTTTCGATGGCTGAAGCATTGCCCGAGGGCGGAACACTGCTCACCTGCGACATCGACCCGGTGTGCACCGCCATCGCGCAGTCGTTCTTCGATCGCACGCCGCACGGCAAGAAAATCGAAATCCGTTTGGGCGACGCCATCGCGACGCTGCGGGCGCTACCTGCGAGCGACATGTTCGACCTCGTCTTCCTCGACGCAGTGAAGGCGAGCTACTGCGAATACTTCGATCTCGTGCTGCCCCACGTGCCCACCGGCGGCCTGATCATCGCCGACAACACGTTGTGGAGCGGCAAGGTGCTCGACCCCAAGACGGCGGACGACATCGGCATCGACGCTTACAACACGAAGGTCACGAATGATCCACGCGTCGACAATGCGCTCCTTTCGATCCGCGATGGCATCATGGTCGCGAGAAAGCGCTGATGCTTCTCGCAGTCGACGCTGGCAATTCCAACATCAGCTTCGGCGTCCTGGACGGCAGGCAGCTACGCCACCATTTGCGCAGCGAAAGCGCGCGTCAACGCACGCCCGATGAGTACGCCATTCTCGTGCGCGAGATGATGAACCTGTACGGCATCGACGCGAGCGCGATCGACTCAGCGATCATCGCCAGCGTCGTTCCAGCGCTGACCGAGACCATGATCGAGTTCGTCCGGCGGGCCTTCAAGCTCGAGCCCTTGGTCGTCGGGCCCGGCATCAAGACCGGCATGCCGATCATGTACGAAGACCCTCGCGAGGTCGGCGCCGACCGCATCGTGAATGCAGTAGCAGGCTTCGACTGGGCCAAGGGGCCAGTGATCGTCGTCGATTTCGGGACAGCGACCACGTTCGACTGCGTGAGCCGCAAGGGCGAGTACCTCGGCGGCGTGATCACGCCGGGTGTGCAGATCAGCGCCGACGCCTTGTTCGCGCGCGCGGCCCGCCTTCATCGCGTCGACTTTGCGGTGCCGCCGCGTGCCATCGGCAAAAATTCAACGCAAGCGATGCAATCCGGCATCGTGTACGGCTATGCGGCGATGGTCGATGGCCTGTGCGCGCGCCTCCAGCGCGAGCTCGGCGAACCCGCCAAGGTGATCGCGACAGGGGGTCTCGCGCAGCTGATCGGCAAACAGACCGAAGCCGTCACCGCGATCGACACCGATCTGACGCTGACGGGCCTCGCCCTCATTTATCAGCGCAACGCCGGTTAGGTGCAGCAGTCGATGCGCGCCTCCGCCCTCCTCCTTGCGCTCGCGCTTCCTGCGCTGGGGGTGGTGAGCCTGCCGCTGCCTGTCCAAGCACAAGACGAGGTGGCCGAGCTCAAAGCTCGCTTCAAGGAAGGGCTAGCGCTCGAGGAAGAAGGCAAGTGGGCCGAGGCGCTCGGCATCTTCTCGACCATCGCCGAAAAGCGGCGCAGCCCCCAGGTGGTGTTTCATGTCGCGCTTTGCCAAGAGCAGACAGGGCGCTGGGCGAGCGCGCTCGACAGCTACGCAGAGGCCATCTCGCTCGCCAAAGCCGACGCCAAAGCTGCGCCCGAGGTCTTGGAGAACGCGCCGCCGCGAATGGAAGCATTGCGCGCGCGAACACCGCGCATCGTGCTGGTGCCGAACGGACAGACGCGAACCATCGTCCTCGATGGCACCCAACTACCGCCCATCAGCGAAGAGACCGAAATCGTCGTCGACCCGGGCAAACATCGCGTTGTCGTGCGAGAAAACGACGGTGAAGAGACAGTCGTCCGCAACGTCGTCATGAGCGAAGGGCAGACCACGCGCATCGACGTGGACAAGAAGGTGGCAGCGAAGCCGACGGCCCCGGCGCCGCCGAAACAGAATGACCAGGTCGAGCCGGGCAACCTGGTGCCTGGTTTGGTCGTGGGTGGTGTCGGCGTCGCGGCGCTCGCGCTCAGCGGCGTCTTCATCGGGTTGCGCCAAGCTGCCATCAGCGAAGTGCGCGACGGCTGCGCCAACGGCGACACGGGCTGCGCCCCCGAGCTCGCGGAGGTTGCCGACCGCGGTCGAACCTACGAAGTTCTAGCCTGGAGCGCCGCTGGCGCAGGCGTTGCGGCTGTGGGGGTGGGTCTCATCTTGGTCTTCACCATTGGACAGGACCGCGTCGTCCCGGCAAAAACGAAGCTCACCACGAGGCTCGTCGTTTCAGCGACAGGCGCGTTTCTCACGGGCGCTTTCGAGTAGACGATGGCCGCCGACCCGAACGACCCCCTCGCAAAACGCGAAGAGGAAGAAGAAGCCGTACGCAAGATCTTGGGAAAAGGTCCGAACGCGTTTCTAGGTCCCTTCCTCGCCGTGGGCATCATCCTCATGGTCGAGCTTACAGGGCGGCTGAGCTTCAACTTCCCCAACCCGCCCGCGATCTTGATGACGATCTGCGTGTTCTCGGCGTTCACCGGAGGCATGCGCATCGGCCTGGTCTCGGCTGCGCTCACGGTGAGCTACTTGGTTGGTTATTACGCCGAGCCGCGCTGGTCGTTCCATTACACGGAAGACGACCTCCTGCGTGTGCTGGTGCACTTCATCACGACGCCCGTCATCGTGGTCATGAGCGGGCTTTCGAAGCGCGCGGTCGAGCGTTACGCCGAGGCGACCATTCGGCGAGAGCGAGAGCACTCGGCCTCGCTTCTCGATCTCTTGAGCGCACGCCGAAAAGCCGAGAAGGAGCTCAACGAGGCAAAAGAAGCTGCCGAAGCCGCCAACCGCGCGAAGAGCCATTTTCTGGCGAACGTGAGCCATGAGATTCGGACGCCGATGAACGGCATCTTGGGCATGACGAACCTCGCGCTCGACACCGAGCTCAGCCGCGATCAACGCGACTACCTGGAGACGGTCCGCACCAGCGCCGAATCGCTGCTCGCGCTGATCAACGACCTGCTCGATTTTTCGAAGATCGAAGCTGGCAAGCTCAAGCTGGACACCGGCTCCTTCGATTTGTCAGCGACTGTCGGCACCGTGATGAAGAGCTTCGCTCTGCTCGCGCAAGAGAAGGGCATCGAGCTCGTCTATTCGGTGCCAGTTGACGTCCCGACGCGGCTCGTAGGGGACGATCAGCGCCTTCGCCAGGTGCTCGTCAACCTGGTCGGAAACGCCATCAAGTTCACCGACAGCGGCGAGGTCGTCGTGCGCGTCGCGTATGGCCCTCTGCCATCCAGCAAACCGCGGCCTTCGTCCGAGATCGCCCAGAGCTCCCTCGACCTGCGCGGTAGAGGGTCGCCGAGCTCACGCCCGCCGGCCCAGCTCAAGCTTGCGTTTTCGGTTACCGACTCCGGCATCGGCATTCCAGAAGACAAGCAGAACGCCGTTTTCGAGGCGTTTACCCAGGTCGACGGCTCGGCGACGCGCCGTTTTGGAGGGACCGGTCTGGGCCTCACCATTTCGAGCCGCCTCGTCGCACTGATGGGCGGCACCTTGCGAGTAAAGAGCGAGCTGGGGCACGGGAGCGTCTTCTCGTTCGAGGCAAGCTTTCAGCTCGATCACGAAGCCGACTCGACACGCACGACAGAGGTACCTCCCGAGGTCAGCGGTCTCAACGCGCTGCTGGTAGAGGACAACGCGACGCTGCGCGAGGTCTTGGGCGACGTGCTGCGTTCACTCGGCTTGGTGGTGTACGCGGAGGCAAGCGCCGAAGCGGCCAGGCTCTTCGTGCAGTCGACCCCGGTAAAACTGCACGTGCTCGTGATCGACGAGTGCCTGCGGTTCGGCGAGCGGGCCGTGCGCACGACTCTGTCAGGGCTTCCAGGCGAGCCCGCCAGCGCACCTCGCAGCGATCGTTCCGGCATGCTGCTGGCGCAGCAGCTGGCCAAGGCGACCCACGCACCGATCGTCATGATGTTGACCGCGCCAAATCAGACCGAAAGCGCAGCGCGCTGCCGCGAGCTCGGCTTTCCGGCGTACGTGGTGAAGCCCACCAGCTCGGCGCGCTTGATCGAGGCGATTCTCACCGCGCTGGGGCATCGTGACAGCCTGGACGAGGCCCCGGCAAGCTCTTGCCCGAGCCACGTCACCGGCCAACATTTGCGCGTGCTCGTCGCTGAAGACAGCCCGGTCAACCTCAAGCTGATGACACGTATCCTCACGAAGGCAGGACATCAGATCACGGGCGTCGAAGACGGGCGCGCCGCGCTGAACGCCATCGTCAGCGGTTCGTACGACATCGCGCTGATGGACATCCAGATGCCGGTGCTTGACGGGCTAGAGGCCATGAAAGCGGTGCGAAATCACGAGAGCGAGACGAATCGACCTCGCTTGCCGGTGATTGCCGTCACGGCTCACGCCATGAAGGGCGACCGTGAACGCTGCCTCGCCGCGGGCTTCGACGGCTATGTCACGAAGCCAATCGCCATTGGCGATCTGTTCGCAGAAATCGAACGACTGCTGATCCTGTTTCCGGTCGAGGCCCGCATCTCGAGCCCCCCGTCACCGCCCGTCACACAGCAGTCGAATCAACGACAACCTCGCAGCGAGATCGATACCGCGCTGGCCCTCGCGCGGACCGGTGGCGATCTCGACCTGGCGCGCGAGCTCGCTACGATGTTGCTGGAAGAGGCGCCGCGCCTGTTGTCGGTGCTGGAGACCGCACGAGACGCGGGGGACGTGTCGACGTTCACCCGCACTCTTCACACACTCAAGGGCCAAGCTGATCATTGGGGTTGGACGCCAGCTTTCGAGATCGCAAAAAAACTGGAGCAAGAGGGAAAAATGGCGCCGCTCGCCGGTCTGGGCAGGGCCGTCTCGGAGCTACGACGAACCTTCGACGATCTGCTCGCGGCGATTCGCCGCTTCGTCGAACGCTGAACGCGCTCGTGGAGCTAAGCTGAGCCTCCGCATGGCTCTGGTGCTCGTTGTGGACGACTCGGCGATGGATCGTCGCCTCGCAGGTGCGCTTCTGACGAAGCGCGGCTTCGAGGTCGACTATGCCGCCGACGGTCGCGAGGCACTGACGAAGATCGAGGCGAAGCGACCGGATCTCGTGGTCACCGATCTGCAGATGCCAGAGATGACCGGCCTCGAGCTGGTTGTGGCGGTGCGCAAGCGCTTCCCGTCACTGCCGGTCGTGTTGATGACGGCGCATGGCAGCGAAGCGATCGCCATGCTCGCGCTGAAAACGGGCGCCTCCAGCTTCGTCCCGAAGCGGCGTCTGGCGGACGATCTCGGCAACACGGCGGAAGCGATCATCTCGATCACGCTCGACGCGGGTCGCATCAGCACGGTCGACCCGCTCGAGGTCCGTCAGGTTCGCTTCGAGCTCGGCCCGGACATGGCGGCGCTGGGAGAGGTCGTCAGCCAGCTCGAGTCGCACCTCGTGCACGTCGGCCTCAGCGACGAGACTGCAGTCTTGCAAGTGGCAGTGGCCCTGCGCGAGGCGATCGTCAATGCCATCGTGCACGGCAATCTCGAGGTCAGCTCCGAGCTGCTCGAGAGCGGCGGCTCAGGCTTTGCCGAGCTGGTCGAAAAGCGCAAGAAGGAGGCACCCTTTCGTGACCGGCGCGCGGTCGTCCTCGCGCGCTACGCGCCCGGGGAAGTGACCTACACCATCACGGACGAGGGGCCCGGCTTCGACCCAAGTACATTGCCGGACGCGACCGACGTCGAGAACCTCGAGAAGGCGAGCGGCCGCGGCTTGATGTTGATCCGCATGTTCATGGATGAGGTCACCTTCAACGCGAAGGGCAACGAGATCTCCATGACCAAGCGCAAGAGCCCGAGCGAACCGGTCAGCTACTCGTAATCGTCGCTACTGGTAGGCGCCGCTCGAGAACAGATCGCCTTCGAAGCGAAACGCTAGGGTCACGCAGGGAATTGCCTGACTCGTGTCGTCACCGGTGCGAAAACGGTGCTTCATCCACCATTGCGAGATGGCGATCAGGGTCGGCTTGTTGAAGCTCGCACCCGGGTCGTCGAAGAACATGAACGCCGCCATCGGACCGAAGCGTGCGATGGGCGAGTTGTCATCGCCCGCCGAGCCGCCGCTGTCTTCGTCCGGGATGAACGTCGCGTCGACGGAGACTCGCGCACCGGCAGCCAGACCAAAGTCGGTCAGGTACAGCACGTCCGTGTCGTTGTGCATGATCCACCCCGAGTTGGGCGCGAGGACGTCGAACCTCGGGTGGTAGTAGACAGTGTCGTCGTCATCGGACAGGGCGAGCTTGGAGTATGTGAACATCAAGTCGTCACGGATGACGATGGGGCCGAGCTTGGCCAACGCCATGGCGCGCGCAAAGACCTCGAGCCCGTGCGTCGGGTGGTTTTCGCCAGCGTCGCCGCGCAAGTCGAGATTGGTGTCGGAGTAGTCGACGCTGCCGTCTCTGCCGGACTGCAAATGTTTGAACGAGCCGAGGTACCCCACCTGGTGGACGCCGCCTTGCAGCGTCAACAGCGTGAGTGGGCGGAACTCGAGCGCGAGCCCGAAACGACTGACGGCGGGGTTCAACGTCGGCGCCAGCACCACGCCGAAGTAGTTGTCGCGCAGCGCTGCAGAGTCGGACGCGTATAGGCGATGGCGATACGCCAGGTTGTAGATCGCCTCGAGACCGAGCGGGTTGATGCGTGCGCCGACGGTCACGTCGTAGCTGATGCGCTGCTCCGGGATGGGACCCGTCAGCGTCGCCGGGATCGTCGGCGCCGCTGGCGCGGAGACCGGGAGAGGCTCGGGCTCGGGAGGGCTCGGAGACGGTGCCGAGGTGTTCTCAGGCGCGACCGCCTGCGGCTCGGCAGCTCGATCTGCCAGCACCCGCCCTGTGGAGCAGAGCCCCGCACCAGCGAAACAGAGAATCAGCCAGCCGCGCGCGACCCCCAGCGTCATGTGGTGAGAGTAGTACACATGGACGGTTGACACGAAAAATAGCGAACTGGCTGATGTCAGCGTCGCGGCAGCGACCGCACGAAGAACGGAGCACACACGCCCATGTTGAAGTGCGCGCTGATCGCCAGCGCGCGCTTCAACCGCGCGGGCGGCGCGAGCGCCGTGAGCGCCGACAAGGCACCGAGAGCGTACTCGGCGCCGCTGCCGACCGCGTCGAAGCAGTCTGCCATCTCGTTCACCTGGAAGTCGGACTGCACCGAGTAGAGGCGGCTTTTGTAGCCCACCAAAAACTGACCGCCTGATTCGGCGCCGGACTCGATTTTGGCCATGCCGCGCTCTTTCAACAAGAGCCGCACTTGCTCGACGAAGACAGTGACCATGAACTTCATGTCGTCGCGCTCGCCGCTCTGCGATGGGACATGCAGCGCGTGCTCGAGCAGCTGGCCCATACGAAAGCTGGTGGTGTAGCCGATCAAGAAAGGGCCCTTCTTGAAGACTTTGGGCAGCTTCGTGATGCGAGATGTCCAGCCGGCTACCGAGGCTGAGTCTGCGCCGATGTAGACGGTGCCCCGGTGCGCCATGCCCACGATACAAGTCACGAGCGTGCCTCTCGGGCGTCTTGTCGCAGTTGCTCGAGCTCGTGCGCCATCACATCGCGAACCAAGTCGCGCAGCTTGCGGCTGTCATAACCGACGTGCGCGGGGTCGATCGGGTCGAGAATCTTCAACGTCACCGGCTGCGGCCGAACCATGAAGCTGCCCTTCTTCAGCACGCCGCCGCTACCTTGCAGCACGATCGGCACGATCGGCACCTTGGCGCGTGCGGCGAGCACGAAGGCACCACGATAAAAGGATCGGAGGTTACCGTCTTCCGATCGGGTGCCTTCCGGAAAGACGATCAGTGACTGGCCCTCTTCGAGACGGGCAAGGCAGGTTCTGACCATCTTCATGATGCTGGGCAGGTAGCCCCTGCGCACGGCGACGTAGCCATTGAGGTACATGTTCCACCCCAAGAAGGGTGCGTAGAAGTTCTCGACCTTGCTGACCCACAGCGCAGGCAGACGGGCAGCGAAGATGGCCAGCACGTCGCACATCGATTGGTGGTTCGCCACATAGATACATGGGCGGGCCGCGTCGACCTTCTCGCGACCGATGACAGTGACGCCGGCGAACGGCGCACGCTCGAGATAGTGCGCGCCCCACTCCTCCGTCCAGCGACGAAGAAGCGTGCGGCGTTTGTCGACGGGCCCGAGCAGATACAAACCTGCGGCTGGCACGAACGCGACGGCGCTCGACACCATCAAATAGGGCCAGAAGACGGCGTTGAATGCGGCCAGCCCAACGGGGCCGAGCGTCTCTTTCATTGGAGCCAAAGCTATCAGCAGTCGGTCGGGCAGGTGAACGGGCTCTCGCCACAGAAACCTTCGCAGAAGCCGTTGCCACAAACGCAGAGGCCGAGGCAGTCCGGCTGGCAGTTGAACACCGTCTCGCCGCAGAAGGGATCGCAGAACCCGTCGCCGCACGCGCAGCCGCCCTGACAATCGACGGAACAGGAGAATTCGTCTTCGAAACACTGGGTCTGACACACACCGTCACCGCAAGAGCACGTGCCACAATCGTTGGGGCAGACGAACGGATCTTCGCCGCAGAACGGCTCACACACGAAGTTGCCGCAAGCGCATTGCTGCAGACAATCCGTTTGGCACGTGAACACCGTTTCGCCGCAGTTCGGGTCGCAGAAGAAGTCGCCACACTCGCAGACGCTGCCGCAATCGAAGGGACAGGTGAACGGACCCTCGCCACAGTTCGGGTCGCAGAAGAAGTCGCCACAGGTGCAGGCGAACTGACAATCGAACGCGCAAGTGTCGATCGTTTCGCCACAGAAAGCGTCGCAGAAGAAGTCACCACACTGGCAGAAGTTGAAACAATCGTTCGGGCAAGTCTGAGAGTCTTCACCGCACGCCGCGTCGCAGAAGAAGTCGCCGCATTGGCAGCTCGTCGAGCAGTCTTGCGAACAAGAGACGATGTTCTCACCGCAGGCCGCGCTGCACGTCCCGTCGCCGCAGACGCAACCCGCACCGCAGTCGACGGCGCAGCTGCTGGAGCTCTCGCCACAACCCGCGTTACAGGTGCCGTCGCCGCAGACGCAAGAGAGGCAGTCACTGGGACAGGTGGCGTTGGTCTCACCGCAGGCGGGCTCGCAGAAGAGGTTGCCGCACTGACAGTTGATGGCGCAGTCTTGAGAGCAAGTCAGGACGTTTTCGCCGCACTCCGGCTGGCACTGGAAGTTGCCGCACTGGCAGCTCGCGCCGCAGTCGGGCACACAAGTGCTGGGGCTCTCGCCGCACTGCGGCTGGCACTGGCCATCGCCACACTGGCAGCCGGCGCCGCAGTCGCTGGAGCAGCTGGCCGAGGTCTCGCCGCAGCCCGGTTGGCAAACGCCGTTGCCGCACTGGCAAGCGAGGGTGCAGTCGTTCGGGCAGCTCGCGTTCGTCTCGCCGCACTGCGGTTGACACTGGAAGTTGCCGCAGATGCAGGGTTGGCCACAATCGAACGGGCAAGTCGAGACGTTCTCGCCGCAGCTCGCGTCGCAGATGTTGTCGCCACACAGGCAGCTCGGGGCGCAGTCGATTCCGCACGAGAACGGATCTTCGAAGCACTGCGGCTGACATTGACCGTTGCCACAGACACATGCCGAGCCGCAATCGGCGCCGCAGGTGGCCTGCGTCTCACCACAAGTCGGCTGGCATTGACCATTGCCGCACAAGCACGGCTGCCCGCAGTCGACCGAACAGGTCGACGGTGTCTCGCCACAGGCGGCGAGGCACTGGCCGTCGCCGCACTGGCAATTGGGCCCGCAGTCGCTGCTGCAAGTGGCAGATGATTCACCACACGCGGGCTGGCACACACCGTTACCGCAGGCGCAAGCTTGACCGCAGTCGAGCGAGCAAGTCGCCTGACTCTCCCCGCACTGGGGCTGACACTGACCATTGCCGCAGGCGCAGGGCTCGACACAATCGAGCCCGCAAGTCGCCTGATTTTCACCACACTGCGGCTGGCATTGACCATTTCCGCAGACGCACGTCGGCGCGCAGTCGAACGAACAGCTCAGGCTGTCTTCGCCGCATTGCGGTTGGCACTGACCGTTGCCGCAAACGCATACTTGCGCGCAGTCGAAGCAGCTCAAAGCCGTCTCGCCGCACTGCGGCTGGCACACGCCGTTGCCGCAGACACAGGGGTTACAGTCGATGCTGCAGCTCAGGCTCGTTTCGCCGCATTGCGGCTGGCAGAGGCCATCACCGCAGATGCACGGCTGACCGCAGTCGAACTGGCACGAAAACTGATCTTCGCCGCATTCGGGCTCACACTGGCCGTCGCCGCAGAAGCCACCACCGCAACCGCCGCAATCGAACGAACAGGTGAATTCGTTCTCGCCGCAGAAAGGATTGCAGAAGCCGTCACCGCAGAGCTCGAAATCGCAGAACTCGCAATCGATGCTGCAATTGAATTCAGTCTCGCCACAGAATTGCTGGCAAATGCCGTCGCCGCAGTTTCCGCAAAAACCACAATCGAGGCTGCAGCTGAGCTCGTCTTCGCCACACTCGGGGTCACACAAACCGTCCCCGCAGAACGCGTTGCCGCAGCCACCGCAGTCGAAGCTGCAGCTGAACTGATCTTCGCCACATTCGAACTGGCAGACACCGTCGCCGCAAAAAATCTCCGGGCCACAGCCGCCACAATCATTGCTGCAGCTAAACGTATCTTCGCCGCACTCGGGCTCGCAGAAGCCGTTGCCGCAGAAGCAAGCTTCGCAGTCTTGCGGACAGGTCTGCCCCCACTCGCCGCACTCGCAGACGCCGTCACCGCAGAAGCCGGTGCAACCTCCACAATCAGCAGGGCAGTTCTCGCTGCTCTCGCAGGCGGGGTTACATTGGCCGTCGCCGCAAGCGCACTGGCCGGTACATTCTTGCGAGACCGGGTCGCAAGGCGCGTCGATACAAACACTGCAATTTTCGCCGGCGCTGCCGCAGGCCTCGGTCGCGTTGCCAGGCTGACAGATGCCGCCGTCGCAACAGCCAGAGCACGTTTGCGCGCAGCTGGAGGGGCCGCCGCCGTCGCCGCCCTCTCCACCTTGGCCCGCACCACCGGGTTGGTCTGCGTCGTCGATCCACGAGCGACCGCAGCCCGCGAGGGCGATCAGCAGAAGTAGCAGCGACCAGACGGAAGGCAGCCTAAGCATCCCGCCGATGTTATCGAATTCGCAGGCATCGGGGGAAGCTCTCGCCTGCCCCGACCTCAAAACTACTTGGGCGGTTGGCCGTCGACGCCGACCAAATCTTGGCAGCAGCCATCTTCGATGCTGCAGGCAAACTCGAACGAGTCACAGCTGCCGATGTAGTCGCCATTCACGAAGCAATCACAGAATGCATATGGCGGGGGCGGGGGATCGCCCGGCTGGGGCTGACCGCCGTCACTGCCCCCGAAGCCGCCCAGGGACTCGAAGAAACACTGCTGTTGGATTTTGATTTCGTCGAAGCAGGTGCCTTCGCAAAAGCAGCTGCCGTTGTCTTCTTCGCAGAACTTCGTGGAGCAGTCGCTGCTGCTCTGACAATTGGTGTAGTTCTGCAACTCGAACGAGCAGATTTCTCCTGGCTCGCAGTCACCGGTGAAACTATTGGTCAAACAGACAAGCAGCGCGCCCGCCTCCTGATCGCAGCTGCCCCCGAAAATGCCCTCGCACTGGCCGATGCAGTCGTCGTCGGAGCAGGATTGCCAGACGGCGCAGTACTGTTCGCAAGCGGTCTGGGGGTTGATGCCGGTGGAGGTCGAGCTGTTCGTGGTGGGACCAGGACCAGGGCCGGGGCCAGGGCCAGGGCCAGGACCAGGACCGGCACCGCCGGAGCTGCTGGCGCCGGAGCCGCCATCCTCGACGAACACGACCTGGCCCCCACAGCCACTGGCCAAGTAGAGCGAAACCAGGGCAACGATGGGAGCGGCAAATACGAAGGAACGAGACATTTTCGACCTCACCAAGCAAGAAGGCAACCCGAGGGTATCAGATACCGCTGCCGCCTACCTCAAACGGTGATCCCGTCACAGCGGCGGCGATGTGGCGAGCCAAGTCACCGGACGACGCGCGAAGGTCAATGGCCACCGCGGGCGAAACGGATCGCGCGAGGGCCAGATATGCCTCGTCGTCGATGCCGTCGACCACGACGACGATTCCGGCGGCGCACAAGGCGCGGACGGCTGCTGCGGAACACTCGTGTGCTTCTACCGCGAGGGCGTTGATTTCAAGGCGAAATAGGGACCGCTCGATACGCGCGCCATCGGCCGGCACGCGCACCAAGGCGGCGCGATGCCCCAAACGCCCGGCACGCTCGTTCGGCTCGACGCGCCCTTCTCGCTCGGCAAGCGCGCCACCGAGCGGCGACTCGACCATGCCGGCAGCCACGGTGCTGTTGTCGATCTCGTCGACCAAGATGAACGAGCCGGTGTCGCGGGACTCGCGGTAGGGATCACAAAAGATGGGCCGCGAGGTCACCAGGCGAACCCGCACGATGTCGTTCAGCTCGATCGCCGTGGCCGGCAACGTCTCCAAGCTTCCGAGCGAAAGCTTGCCGACAAGGGCGGCGATGCGCACGGGGACCCAGCGCGAAGTGTGCTTCAAGAGCAGCCTGCGCGTCGGTTCGTGCGCGCGCTCCGAAAGCCACACCAAGCTGGCCTCGAATTCGACCGTCGCTGTCGGCGGCGACGACCTTGATACGATCATCTCACCGCGGCTGACGTCCACTTCGTCCGCCAAGCGCAGCGTGACACTGAGCGGCGCCGGCGCATGCGTGAGGGCGCCCCTGAAGGTGTCGATCGCCAGCACCTTGGTGGTGCGTCCGGAGGGCAGCACGCTGACCTCGTCGCCGACGCGCACGATGCCGCGCGCTACCCAGCCCGCGAAACCGCGATAGTCGAGGTGCGGACGAATCACCGTCTGCACTGGAAAGCGGAACGGCTCGCTTTCAGAAGCGCGTCGAATGGGCAACGACTCGAGCAAACCGAGCAACGGCAAGCCCACGTACCAGGGCGTGCGCTCGCTCTTCGACACGACGTTGTCGCCTTTTTTCGCGCTGACTGGGACAAACGATACGCCGTCGAACTCGAGCTTGGCGGTGAACGCAGCAAACTCTGCTTTCAGCTCGTCGAAGCGGCGCTCTTCGTAGCCGGCCAGATCCATCTTGTTGACCGCCACGATCAGCTGCGAGATGCCGAGCAAGGACGCGATCGCGGCGTGGCGTCGCGACTGCGGCAGCACACCGAGGCGAGCGTCGAGCAAGATAATGGCGATATCGGCGGTGGAGGCGCCCGTCGCCATGTTGCGCGTGTACTGCTCGTGGCCGGGGGTGTCGGCGATGATGAATTTTCGCGTCTCGGTCGAGAAGTAACGATAGGCGACGTCGATCGTGATGCCTTGCTCGCGCTCGGCGATGAGACCGTCGGTGAACAGCGAAAAGTCGATCTCGTCGTCACCGACCCGCGAGGCGGTTGCCTTTTTCACGGCCCGCAGCTGGTCGTCGAACACGGCTCCGACGTCGTGCAGCATCCGACCAATCAGCGTCGACTTGCCGTCGTCGACGCTGCCCACAGTGGTGAAGCGCACGAGCTCTTTGGTCTCGTGACGGGCGAGGAAGCCCTCGATATCGTCGAGCGTAGCGACCATCGTCAAAAATACCCCTCGCGCTTTTTGGTCTCCATCGAGCCTTCTTCGTCGTGGTCGATCAGGCGGCCTTCGCGCTCGCTGCTCTTCGACAGGAGCATCTCGCGAATGATCGTCGGCAACGTGGTCGCGTCGCTCTCGACTGCACCCGAGAGCGGATAACAGCCCAGCGTGCGAAAGCGTACGCGCTTCGTCACCGGCTTCTCGCCTGGCAAGAGACGCATGCGATCGTCATCGACCATGATGAAGGTGCCGTTGCGCTCGACGACCAATCGCTCGGCTGCATAGTAGAGCGGCACCACGGGCACGCCCTCGAGCCAGAGGTATTGCCAGACGTCGAGCTCGGTCCAATTCGAAAGCGGGAACACGCGGATCGACTCGCCCTTGTCGACGCGTCCGTTGTAGAGATTGAACAGCTCCGGTCGCTGCTTCTTCGGCTCCCACTGCCCGTTCTTGTCGCGAAACGAAAAAATTCGCTCCTTGGCGCGGGACTTTTCCTCGTCTCGACGCGCGCCGCCGAAGGCAGCGTCGTACTCACCCTTCGACAGCGCTTGAAGCAGGCCGTGGGTCTTCATCACGGTGGTGTACTTCTGACTCGTCCAGTCGAACGGGTTGGCGCCTTGCGCGAGGCCTTCGTCGTTTCGATGAACGAGCAGCCGTGTGCCGTCGAGCTTGGCCACGCGGTCGCGCTCCTCGTACATCGCTCTGAACTTCCAGGTCGTGTCGATGTGGAGCAGCGGAAACGGCAGCGGCGCCGGGTGAAACGCCTTGCGTGCCAGATGCAACATGCAGGCGCTGTCTTTGCCGATCGAGTACAGCATCACCGGGTTCTGAAACTCGGCAGCAACTTCGCGGATGATGTGGATGCTGTCCGCCTCGAGCTTGGTGAGGTGGGTCAGCGCGGGCGGCGGTAGCACAGCCAAATCGGACACGGCGAGAGAGGCTTCTTAGCACCCTCCCGCCGCGATGGGAAAAACTGGTCTCTCCGTGGTGGCGCCGAGCGTCGGCTCAGTCGGCGACCAACAGCACGCGCTTGTCGCAGGCCTTGGCATTCTCATCTTGGCCGCGACCGGCAATGGTCATCGGGTCGGTCTTCAGAGACTTGATTTCGAGGGCGATTTTGCGAACGATCAGCTGATCGAGGTTGCCGCTGCTGAAATTTTCGTGCGTGCCACCGCAGCTCGACTTCGCGTCGCCGGCACCGCTCGACTGAGAACCCGCCCCGCCGCGCAAGACGAACATGTTGGTGCCGCCGGTGAGCTGCGCAACCTGCCGAAACACGGCTTGACCCAGCGCGTCCATGCCGGAAGCCGACACGGTGAAGATCTTGATGCCCTGCTGCGCCGCCTTCTTGGCGCTGATCGAATAGGACGGCGTGTCCTTGTAGTCGAGGTGGGGAGGCGCGTCGGCGATCAAGAACGCCATGCGCGCCGCCGAGCTGTCGCTCCACTTCATGTCCTTCAGCGCGACGTCGAGCCCTGCGTTCACGTTCTCCGGCGTGTCGCCCCCACCAGAGGCAGAAACGCTCGAGATGGTGCGCTCGAAGGCGGCGAGATCGGTCGTGAAGGGGTACGTCTTGGTGACGATCGAGTCGCCCTTGTCTTTGTACTCGACGAGGCCGATGCGAATCGTCGCGCGCTTGTCGAGCTTCTGCACCACGGCTTGGATGCTGTCTTTCACGCCCTGAATCTCTTCGGACATGCTGCCGGTGGTATCGAGAACGAACACCACGTCGATCGTCGGCATGTTCGCGAGCGCGCGCTCTCCCTTGAACTTGAGCACCGAGGCGCCATCCGCTTCCGAGGCGTCGAACGAGATCTGTGCCGAGTCGTTCTGCGACAAACAAGCAGAGCTCGCGACGAAGCGGTTGCCGGTCAGCCCCGACGCTCGAGGGAAGAACAGTGCGCGTCCTGAAGCGGCCGTCTTCAGCGTGATCGACTTGCCTGCGTCGTCTTTGACGTTGATGGCACAGCTCGGGACGCCCTGGTTCTTCTTGTCGAGCGCGACCAAGAACTGACGACCGGAGACGTCGATGCGATCGATACCGAGCTTCTCTTGTTGGGCGACGAAGCTGAGAAAGTCGCGATAGTTCGCGTTGTCGTCCCACTCGCCGGCTTTGACGCCGTTGAGCGCGCGGGCGACCGGCGCCATCTTGCCGGCCACGACAGCACCGCCATCCCGACCGGGTGCCGAGGGCGCGGCAAGGGCGCTGGCAGGCTCGCCTTCGGGAGCGGGCGCCCCCGCCATGGCGACACGTTCCTCCGAAGCCAAGTCTGCCAGGCCCGGCTCGGATGCCATCTTCGACGGCGATGCCCCGCAGCCCGCAAAACCAGCGAAGAACAGACCCACTACACCAGCGACAGCCACGTTTCTCATCACGACCTCCGGGCTTGAGAACGGGGCGCTGGGGTGGAACTTACAGCTCGTGTATACGGCTCTGATGGTCGAGCTCGCCAAGACGCATGGTCCCATCGTTTACGGGATCATCCTCTTCGGCCTGGCGTCGGTGGTCGTGGGCGCGCTGTCGATCGCGCTGTCCAAAAACAAGGCCGGCGTCTACGCCGGTTTCGCTGCCATCGCGTTGGTGCTGGCGACCAGCAGCGTCTCCGTCGTCGCCGTGATGAGCGCTCGCATCACCGCGCAAAAGATGGCTGACTCGGTGGAGCCTTCACTGCGTGAAGAGCTGCTCGCGCACGCGCATCTCGAGTCCGTCGGCCTGGCGAAGCTGGGTGTCGCCTTCGGCGCAATCGGTCTCTTGGCAGGCGCCGTCGGCCTGGTCCGCAGCCTGGTGTCGGAGGACAAGAAGGCGCCCCCCTCGACCAGCGAAGGGGCCGAGCGGACAGCCAGCTGGATGCGCGCGGTCGAGTCGAACATCGGCCTCGCCGGGCTGGTGCTCAGCGGTCTCGCGCTCTTCTCCGTGGTCGGCGCAGGCATGCCCTTCCTGGTGAAGCCACCGACCGGCTCGGCCGCGCGCGGAGACCCGGAACGGAGGCTGGTCGACGCGACACGCATGTTGGAAGATGGGCGCTTCGACGACGGCTGCACCGCGCTCGAACAAGCCTTCGCGGATGGGGTCGATGCGAAGCAGGCGGGCGTCAACAACGTCGAGAGCCTGGTCGGCGAGTGTTTCGAGCAGAAGCTCGGCAAAGCCGAGTCCGGCATCGCGCCTGCCGAACGAACGCGCATCCTGACTGCGCTGCAAGAAACGAAGCTGCCGCTCGGACAAGCGCAGCGAGATCGCGTGCGCCAAGCGCTCGGGACGGCACCGGCGAAGTGATGAGTAGAAGCAGCCTTTGCGCGCCTCGATCACTGGGCTAGGTCAATCATGTGACCTGGCCCGGTGTCGCGCGGAGAGGCGGTGTCGCGAGTATTGTTTTGCTCGTGTTGGGCGCCTGCGCAAAGCCCGAGCCACCGCCGCGGCCGCCACCGACAATTTCGCCAACCGCTCCCGCTGCGACGTTGGTTCCCTCGGCGGCGGCGACTGCGCCGCTGGCAGCCGCGCGCGGCCCGGTCTTCGACGTCGCCACAGTCAAGTCGCTGCTGCTCGATCCCAGGCTCGCCCAAGCCAAAATTGCGCTCGACGCCGGTCGGACCCAAGAAGCAGCGCGCTCGGTGCAAGCGCTACGCAAGGCGCTGACTGGTGATCCGCTCGAGCGCGCCTCGTTCGCATATCTCGAAGGAGTGCTCTGCCGGCGAGCGGGCATGCCGGAGGCTGCGCTCGCGGCCATGAAGCTCGCAGCAGAAGGCAGCGGCCCCCTCGCGCCGCATGCGACGCTGCGCATCGTCGAGCTTTCTGCGTCACTCGGTAGACACGCAGAAGCCGTGGCGGCGTCCAAGAAGATCACCATCGACCAGCGCACATCGATAAACCTTGCCGCGCTCGACGTCGCGCTGATCGAGTCACTCGCCCGAGTCGGCAGCGCCGACGACGTGCGTCCTGTAGCGACGCGCCTCTTCTTCGACGACTCGAAACGTCCGCCGGGCTGGTCGCGGCTCGCCTTGCTCGTCGCGCGCTCGCTGTCGAACAAACCGGGGCTCGAGGCTGCGCGGCTCGCGCTCGAGGTCCTCGATCGTGTGCGGTTCGAGTCCGCCAAAGGGCGTGGCGCCGATGAGGCCGACAAGCTCGCAGCACAAATAATCTCCAGATTGCCTCGCGAAGAGCAGGCACAGGCCAAAGATCCGGCCGCGGCGGGTCGGCTCGCACGCGCAGAAAAGCTGGTCATTTCGGCTCAAGCGAAGCGGGCGCTCAAGCTGCTCGACGATCTAGAGAAGAAAGACCTAGCGAAGCTCTCCAAAGAAGAGCTCTGTCGGCTGGCGCGCGCGCGCGGCGATGCGCTGACAGCGGTGAAGCGCAAGCGCGAGGGGTATGACGCGCACGTGCTGGCGACCGATCGCTGCGCTGGCCTCGAGCTGATGCCACGCGCCTTGTTCGATGCCGGTAGAGCGGCACAGAAGGCGAACCTGAACACCGAGGCGGCGGCTCTGTTCGGACGTTTGGAGGCTGGCTTTCCCAAACACGAGCGCGCCGACGACGCCCGCGTAGAGGGCGCCCTGGCATCGCTCGAGAGCGGAAACGTCGCCGCGTTCGCGAAGCTCTTGAGCACCGTCACCAAGGACTACCCGAAGGGCGATCGAACCCGTGACGGGGTGTTTGCGCTGGCGAAAAACGCGATGCAAACGAACGCGTGGGCAGAGGCAAAGGAGGCGCTGTTGCTGGGTGAAGCGCTGGGCCCAGCTGGACTGGGCCCAGAGCAGAGCTACTACCGCGCCGGGCGTTTCGCCTATTACCTCGGCCGCGCCGAGGTCGGCCTCGGCAACGCCGAAGCCGGCGCCAAACAATACGAGTCGGTGCTCTTGTCCGCGCCGCTTTCGTACTACGCCGCGCTGGCCGCTTCCCGCTTGGAGGCCAGTCGAGCAGGGCGCGCCGAGCGGCTGCTCTCGAGCGCCATCTCTCTGGACAACGCTCCGAACAAGGCGCCTGAGCTCGATCTGGAGCAGGCCAAAGATCCGCGCGTGGTCGCTGTGATCGCGCTCGCGTCGGTGGGCGACGCCGCCGGCCTCGGCGTCGCGCTGGGGGCGCTCGGTGTCGGTGATCACCGCGCCGATCCAGCGATGTTGCTGTTCGGCGCGCGCATGTTGGCGATCGCCGGCGACCTGCAAGGCGCACACGCCGTCTTGCGTACAGCGCGCGAGCGAGAGGCGTCGGACAAACGTCGTGAGGTCACCGAGCTCGTGACCGAGCTGCCGCGCGGCAACATGCGCGGCGTATACGAGCTCGCCTTTCCGCGGCTATTTCGCGCGGAATTCGAAGCGGCATCGAAAGAGAGCGGCGTACCGGAGGGCGTCTTGTTCGCGCTCAGCCGAGAAGAGTCGGCCTTCGAGCCCAAGGCGCTGTCGCACGCAAACGCACGCGGCTTGATGCAGGTGATCCCCGCGACAGGCTCGGTTGGGGCGCGCAAGCTGGGCATCAAGTACGCCGCCGACACGCTGTTCGACCCCTCCGCGAACACGCGCATCGGCGCCCGCTTTCTGGCGAACCTGCGCACCCAGTTCGCGGCTGCACCGCCGCTCGCGTTCGCCGGCTACAACGCCGGGCCCGGCGCACCGAAGAGGTGGCTCGAAGAGCGGCCGGGCTGGGACTTCGATCTGTGGGTCGAGAACATCCCCTACACCGAGACGCGCAACTACGTAAAACGCGTGCTCTCCAGCGTGTTCGTGTACCAGGCGTTGTACGGAGAAAGCGTGCTCGGCGAGATCGCCAACTGCCCGCTCGCGGTCCCTCCCTGACCCTGGTAGGTTCGCCTCACTCAGGGATGGATCAGCAGAGCGAAGCGCAGCAGCTGGTCGGCGCGGTTTTCAACGGGCGGTGGCGTCTCATCCGGCTCGTTGGCGAAGGCGGCATGGGGGCCGTATTCGAAGCGCACAGCTTGCAGGGCGAAGGTGTGCGCGCCGTCAAGGTGCTGCACCCGGAGTTCCACGGCGAAGACCAGATCTTGAATCGCTTCTTGGCCGAGGCCGAGGCGGTGAAGCTGTTGCAACACCCGAACGTCGCGCAGATCTTCGGCAGCGCACGGGCAGAAGACGGCACGCCGTACTTGATCATGGAGCTCTTGCAGGGCGCGCCGCTCTCCGGCTTCATGACCCCGGGCCAACCCATGCCGCCGCAACAAGCCGGCGGCATCATGTTGGGTGTGCTGCAGGCGCTCAACGTTGCCCATACCCGCGGCGTCGTCCATCGCGACCTCAAGCCCGACAATTTGTTTTTGGTTTCGGATGGCCGCGGCAATCGCGTGGTCAAGGTGCTCGACTTCGGCATCGCGAAAGTGATGGATGCCGCGGGCGGCATGGGCTCGAAGACGAAGACCGGCGTCTTGCTGGGCACGCCCGGCTACATGAGCCCGGAGCAGATCAAGAACTCGAAGGGCGTCGATGCCCGGTCTGATCTGTGGTCGGTGGGCATCATCTTGTACGAGCTCTTGTCGGGCGCCGAAGCCTTCCCCGCGGACAACGAGTTCACCCGCCTGACGATGGTGCTGACGCAAGACATTCGGCCCATCGCCCAGGTGGCGCCGCAGCTCGCGCATTGGCAGACCTTCTTTCTGCGCGCGCTGTCGAAAGACCCTGCAGGGCGCTTTCAATCCGCAGCCGAGATGTCGCAGGCGCTGGCAGCGATGATCTCGGGCTCGTCGAGCGCGCAAGGTCGCGACGGCGGAACGGCGGTGCTCAGCATGCAAGCACCCCAACCTCATTCGATGGGTGCTCACTCGATGGGTGCTCACTCGATGGCTGCGCCGCAGCAGAGCGCCGCGCACGCGCCGCAGACGCAGCAGGCCGCACAACCTCGACTGCCGCAGCAACAACCGCACTCGCAGCCTCAGCCCCACTCGCAACACCAGCCACAGAGCCAGGGCTACCCGCAGCAGCAGCCGATGAGCCACGCCGCGCCTCCGCAGAGCTATGCGGTGAGCCCATCCGGTCCGCCACCGAACATGCCGCATGCGTCGCAAAACCCGGCCACACACATCAGTGTGCAGCGGCCGCCGGGCGTGCCCACGCTCACCCAAGGCAGTCGACCACCCGGCATCGAAATCATGTCGGCGCCGCCTCAGGGCGTGCCCTGGTGGGTGGTCGCCGCAGTTGGCGCCGCTTGCGGCATCATGGGCTTTCTCGCCGGCTATTTCGCCCGATAACGTGATCCGACTCCGAAGGAACAACCAGCCATGAGCGACCTCAACACGCGATGCCTCGAAGCTTTTCCCGAGTGGCTGAAGAGCCTCCCCACCGACGCGACCGAGCTCGTCGCCGTCCTCGAAGACACGGCTGTGGCAGAGCCCGTCCGTAAACACGCAGCGTCGGCGCTGAACTATCTGTTCAAGAGCCTCGATCTGATTCCGGACGGCATCGAAGACCTCGGCTTCCTCGATGATGCATTCGTATTGCGCGTCGCCTCGAAGCTCGCGTTGACCAAGCTCGCCGGCGGTGAGGGCCCCGCCATACTTTCGCGCTTGGCTCCCGACAGCGCCTTGATCGAGGAGCTTCTCGGCGAGCACTACCCGCGCCTCGAGCGCTACGTCGACGGCTTGCTCCACGCCGCCGCCCGCGGCCGCACCACCGACGAGCTGGTCGAGTCCGAAGAAGCACGCGGCGCATTCATCGCCGAGCTGCGCGCGTGGGCGAGCGGCTATCAGACGCCGGGCTTCGCAAAAGACGAGAAGAACATCGTCAAGCTGCAGTCGTTCTTGTCTGCCAAGCTGCCCAGCTGATTGCCACTTGGCATTTGGGCCCGTTACCCACTGGTGGATCAGCCGCGCCCCCAGCGCCCCGTTTCAGCGGGCGGGAACATCGCCAAGCTACTGAAATTACACGCCGTGGCCGTTGAGTCACACGTAGCATGATGTGTGCATCGCGCCCGCCACATGCGCCACGCCTTCGCACTCTTCGGTCTCGGCTTCGCAGCTCTGAACTTTGTCTGCTGCGTCGACGACACCGGCCAGAACGAAGAGTTCGCCACCAGCCTCAGTAACTCGCTCACGCTTCGCTTCGAGTCCAAGGCGGGCGCGCTGTCACTGAAGAGCAGCGGCAAAAAGCTCACTTGTGGCGACCGATTCGAAGGCGTCGACGGTGAGCGCCTCACTTGCGAACGTGAGGGCGAGACGGTCGAAGTGATCGTCAAGTCGACCGGCTCGTCGGTGGTGGCGGTGCGCGAGCTCGGCGGCAAGCGCGGCTACTACACGTGCACGCCCAAGGGCGACGTCGAAGGCGTGCCCGCAGAGATGAAGTGCAAGCTGACGCCGATCAAGCCGCGCGGCTCCGGCGGCCTCTCGTCTCCGTTCGACTCATCCGTCGACGATATCAGCACGCCGAACAGCCATTGGGTCGACCAGGCCGAGACGATTCTGCGAGGCATGGAGCCGCGCACCCCGGTCGAGTTCGAAGAGCTTCATGCCGAGGGCATCGAGCGGGTCGTCATTTTCAAGAACACCACCGGTCAAGACAACGTGGGCAAAGAGATCGCCGCCTGGGGTCTGCCGGCCAAAGACTTGCTGCACATCCCGTTTCAATGGAAAGACTTGGATGGCTTCAAGAAGCCTTGCGAGCAAACACTGGAGGCATTGCGCTTCATCAAGGCCAGCAAGGCAGCCAGCAAGAAGGTCTTCTTTCATTGCACCGTGGGCGAAGATCGTACGGGCCTGCTCGCGGCTCTTCACGGCGTGCTGTTCGAGGGCGCTGACGCGCGCGATGCCTTCGACGCCGACATGTGCGAGCACGGCTACGGCTCCGGCAACCCGCAGAAGCCCGGCTTCGTCCTCGGCAAATTGGAAGACGGGCTGACGCCGCTCTATCGCTCGATGGCGTTCTTGATCAGCGAGGGTGTGCTCACGGGCGACCTGGAAGCCGCGGCTTGCGCGACTGAGCCCAACGTCCCGGACGACTTCATGGCCGAGCCGCTGAGCTGTGGTACGTCGACGACGCTCGTGCCGTGAGCTGTCCACCCGCTCGCACGCTTGGCGCCTTTTGCTACAAATCGCCACAGCCCGCGCCTTCAGAGCGTTCGTACTGCTCTCTCCTATTGTCGGCGCTCGCGCTACCCGCCACCACCTCCGCGCTGATCCGAACACTCGTTTTCCGGCGTGTTGCGCCGAGATGAATGCGAACTGCTAGCGTTGTTGTGTGGCGCAACAAGAAGTACCGCGCCGAGGAGCTCACGCATTCGCGAAGCGAAGCTCGATCACTGGGAGCGCGGTCCACCCGTTCCTCGCGTGGGCTTTCCCTGCTGCGCCCGAGCTCGACGCACGCGAGCTCGAGCAAGCGGCGGGTCGTATCTTCGATGGCCTTACCGCGAAGGAGCCGCTCGACGCGGTGGTGAAGCGGCTGGTGAGCGAGCAACGCATCCAGCGCTCGGCGCGCGGCGTTCTGATCATCGAACGTGTGGGCCAGCTGGTCGCCGATTGGCAGCGCATTGTCGACAAGCGCGCCGAGTCGCTGCGCCCCGGCAGCTCCGGGCTTCACAAGCGGGTCACCTAGCGCCGATGTGCTAGAAGCGGGTGCGTGATTTCTCCCGCGAGCGTCGATGGGCTGAGCCCTGTTCCCGCGCCTCCAGTGGGTGCGCCAGCGGTCGAAGCAGAGCTACTGCACCGGTTCGAAGACATCGCGCAGGACGGGCGCATGATGCTCGGCGCGCTACTGCCTGGTTTGGGTGTGACCGGCTGGCGTGCCCTGATGAAGGAGCCATTCGCCAAAAAGCTGATGGGGAGCGGCATCGTCCCCATTCTCACGCGCATCATCGTGGAAGGCGGCGGCGGCCCGTTCAGCGTCAATGGCGCGATGAAGCTCTCCGGCACATATGGCTTCTCGCATGTGCTCGACGACCACGGTGCGGTCGAGCGCATCCATCTGGGCATGTGGCTCGAGGCCTCGCTGCCCATTGGCGTTACGTACGGCGCACCCCCAGACAACGCGGGCGAGATCGCCGTGGCCGGCCGCGTCTACGCCGAGCACACGGTAACTCGACCATTCGGCGCAAAAGAAGAGCGACGGGTCAGACGACTGGACGTCGAAGGGTTCGACCCAGTGCCGGGTCCGGCAGTCACTGGCGTGCACGTCGCTTGCAACGCTCGCGCCCCAGAAGGCGCCACGATGCTGGACACCGAGTTGGTGTTCGACGCCTGCCCGATCGTGTTCGGTTTGGGCCACACTGACTCCAACCAACACGTCAACTCGCTCGTCTACTTGCGCCTATTCGAGGAGGCCGCGTTGAGGCGACTCGCGGAGCATGGCCGCCGCAGCGCACTGCTGCTGCGCGGTGTGCAGATCGGTTATCGCAAGCCGTGCTTCGCAGGCGAGGCGGTTCGAATGGTCCTGCAAGCGTTCGAACATCAGGGGAGGCTCGGTGCGCTCGGCGCTGTCGTTCCGCTAGACACCTCTTCGGCAGCCGATACTTCGCACGCACACGCGTTCATCGCCGGCTGGCTCTCGTAGCGGCCGCTACTTCTCTTCGCACTCTGCCCAGGCCGTGAAGGCGCCGGACGGCGCGCCGCGACGAACGAGAACGGCTGCTTCTGTCTTTGGCGCGACCGAGACGGAGATCGGTGTCTTGTCGACATTCGTGAACACGCGGCACTCGACCGCCATCTCGCAGGTGTTCTTCAGATTGACCATATGGTCGTAGCCGTAGTTGCGGTAGGGGTTCTCGGCCCGCACTTCGACGACACATCGGGCTTTGTCGGGCTGCGCCTCTGCCGTATCGGGGCTACCGAAGGGCAACAAGACCCCGGCGGCGAGGGCGCCGAGAGCGAGGGGGATCACGATGGGCTTCATGAGCGCCTACATCGCAAGCCCTGGGCCATTCTTGCCGGCCCAAAAATCGCTCGTTTAGGGCAGTAAGAGCGAGGCGCCTTGCGACAGTGGGCCAAAGCGCACATGTCACGCTGGCCTGCGCTTCCGTCCGGCAGCGAGCGGCTTCTGCTAAGTTGGCGGCCCTTGAAGACCACCGTCCTCGTCGCCGCCCTGCTTTCGTCCTGCCTTTCGGCCGCGTGTTCCGCGGACCCGGGCGTCGGCCCGAGCGAGCCCCAACCCGGAGCCACTGCTGACGCGGTGCTGGAGGTGTTGCCTGCACCACCCACAACGGCTCGGGCAGCCCCCACCGTTGCGGCGCCCCCGCCGGAGCACCCTGGGCTGCGCAACCCGGGAAAGGCGCGCGAGCGGGCCCCCGAAGGCTTCAGCGTGCGATTCGAAACGACCGCCGGCACGCTCGACTTCGAATGCGTCAGAAAGCACGCGCCCATCGGCGTCGACCGCTTCTACAACCTGGTGAAGATCGGGTTCTTTCGGGACATCGCGTTCTTTCGGGTAGTGAAAGAGCCGAAGCCATTCGTTATTCAGTTCGGCATTCACGGCGATCCGTCGGTCAGCGCCCAGTGGCGCGACGCCAACTTGTCGGCTGACCCGCAGACTCGCCCCAACACGCGCGGCACGCTCACCTTCGCGCAGGCGGGCAACCCAGACACGCGCACGACACAGCTGTTCATCAATCTCACCGACAACTCCTTCTTGGACAAGATGGGCTTCGCACCCGTATGCGATGTAATGGGCGACGGCATGGCCACGCTCGACCGCGTGAATGGGCGCTACGGCGACGCGCCCACCTCCCAACAGTCGCGTATGCAGCGCGACGGCAACAGCTTCTTGCGCAGCGAGTTTCCCGATCTGGACTACATCCAAAGCGGGACGCTGCTCGGGCCATGAGCCGAGCGCGCCAGCTGAGAATCGCGGTGCGCCCGGCGGCGGGGGCGGCGGACAAACACGCCGGGGCCGGTGGCAGCGGCGGCGCGAGTGCCACCACTACCTCCGTGCTTTCCAAGCGCGATTACGACTTCGCGGATCCCGCTGGCTCCGAGTCGAAGTGGCTCGCCTCCAATGTCGTCTTCGAGCGCGGCCCCGCCAGCAGCTGCTAGCCGGGAGAATCGAACGAGACATTTTTTGCCGCCAACGCTTCGTGGGCGAGCGCGTCCATGTCCATCGCCGCGGCGCGCTCCCACTCTGCTTCGGTGTACAGGTCCTGCAGATACTCGCCGGGCACGCCGACGACACGCTCCGCCAGGCGACCGAAGACGGCGTGGGTGACCGGGCTACGATAGAGAAAGCGCAGCGCCCGCAAGAAGCGCGCGAACGGACGCGCCGCTACGCCCGGTTTCGCGCCCAAGAGCTGCATGCGTTTGAACGCCTCTCGCATTCGCCTGCGTTGCGGATCGACCCGTGTCATTGGCTCGATGAAGACGTCGCGAATGAAGGGCTTCGCCGTGAGCAGCACACCGGCGAATGCCCACGCCGCGCGAGCTGACTCTGCGGGCAGCCGGCGCGGTACGTGCGCGAGCTCTTGCAACCACGCCGGCGAGGCATAGTAGTCGACCATGTAGTAGTCGACCGCCACGTGTCGGGACTCGTCGCGATTGATGAGCTTCATCACGTCGTGGCAGGTGGCGTCATCGACGTAGTCATCGATTGAACGGAGCAGCGCGATGTCGAGCAAGAGCTCGCCACCGATGATGTACGAGTTCGCGATTTCGGCCGACAAGTGCTCGAGCGCGGCGAGAAATTTCGGTCGAAAACGAAGCAAGCTCGCGCTTGGGCTGTAGCGACGTTGCTTGCCCACATCGAAGTGCCGAGCGAGTCTCTCGGCAGCGCCGGCATGACGCTCTTCGTCGATCACGAAGGAGGCGAAGATCGAGCCGAGCACGGGGTCCCGCGTCCGCCGCTGCTGCTCGGCAAAGAGCGCTCCGGCGAAGCGCTCGATCTGCGCCATGTCCGTGAAGTACTGCACGACCTCGCGCTCGGTTTGTGTAGGCAAGGCCCGCGGCGGGCGAGACCAGTCGATGTCATCGAGGTGCCATTGCCCCTCTCGGCAGCGCGCGAGCATGCGCGTGAGGTCCATGCAGGCATCGTAGCCCACACCGAATACGCCGTGCGGCTATTGCGGGTCAGCCGTGCGCGGGTCGCTGAGCAGCGTGCGAAACATCGTCAGCTGGGCTCCTGCCAGCTCCCACGTGCCGCTCGGCGAGTTCAGTCCCGAGTCGAAGTACGAGAGCCCGACCACCCGACCGCCCATGCCATCCGAATGCGAATTCGCTGCATGGTCGTAATACGCCTTCATGCGGTTTCCGGCGGCTGTGTTGGTGCCGCGCATGCCCCACTCGCCGACAGCAAGCTCGACGCCCTTCTCCGCCGCGAAGGCGCGGATGTCGTACCAAGTATCGTCCATCGGCGAAGCCTCTGCGTCCGTGTAGTGGTCGACGCCCAAGAAGTCGTAGATGCCGGGCTCCCACCAGTCTTGCGGGTCGCGTCCGGAGCTGGGTTTCCACGTGTACGTCATCAAAATGGGCGCGAGCGCGACGTTATCGACGCCCAGCGCCGTCATGCGCTGGCGCACCCGCTTGTTCATCGCGAGATGGCCTGTCGGGCCTGCCGGATCGTCAGGTGCGTTGACCCCGCCGCCGCCTTCTGGCTCGTGATGCATGGTCAGCCACACAGGGCCATCGATGTTGTCGAGCGCCTGAAGCATCTGGTCGATTGCGCCGTCGTGCTGTCCCGCGCCCATCTCGGCCCACGACGGGGTCTTCACCGAAACCCAACCAATTCGGCCGTTCGCAGCGTCATCGATGGCTTCGTCCACCAGCTTGGTGGTGCGCTGATTCCATTGATGAAAGGTGCGATGCAACGTCATCGGATGGCCAGCAGCGTTTTCGTGTCGCGTCTTGGGGTCGCCATTGCCAGAAATTGCAGCGCCCCAATACAGCGTACCTGGCGCTGGCCGCCCTGGGTATTCAGCCGCCGACGGCGCAAAATCGCTGGTCAAGGTGTAGCTCGTCGAGCCAGTCTTGCACTTGATGCCGATCGAATAGGTGCCCGACTGGGTCAGGTCGACCACCAGCACCTCGGGTTTGGCGGTGCCATTCTGATGAGCGATCGCGTTCCCGCCCGGGCCTGTCAAGAATACGTTGAGGTTGGCGGAGTTCGATGCCCAGTTGAGATTGATGCTCAGCTTGCCACCACCGGTAATGGTGACGTTGTGCGTGACCCACGAGGTCCCGCTCGCCGAGATCGTGCCGGTGAACGACTGACTGATGTCGCTCACCGCCTCTTCCGCTGCTTCTTCTTCCGGAGGCTCGGGGGCGTACTCGCAGTTGCACAATGTGGCGACGCACAGGGTGATCGCCGACAGGCTTTTCGTGTTCATGCCAGCTGCTATCGCAAACTGCGAGCCAGGCCTCACCGCGGCGGATTCAAGCGAATTTTGGAGCTGTGTAGGGCGGCGGTCACGCGCTCTGCACAGGTTGTGCAATCTCCGGACAGCTGTCCTCCGGCGTCCGACAGACGCGGTCAGCCCTTCGTCGGCCGACTCATTCCGAAAATTTCTATGCGCGAGATCAGCGTCCGTCGAGAGATGCCGAGCATGGCTGCGGCGCGCGTCTGATTCCCCGCACACGCGTCGAGCGCGGCTTGAATTCGCTGGCGTTCGATCGCTTGCATCTCGACGCGCAACCCGCCAGCGCCGTCGTTGCCGAAGGCCGCGGCAGCGGGTGGCGGCATCGTTGCGCGAGCAGTTGGGCGCACGCTTGCCGGAGCGGGCGTATCGCCGAGCAAGAGGTGGGCTTGCCGTAGCGGGCCACCACGAGAGAGCAACACAGCGCGCTGCATCGTGTTCTTGAGCTCGCGCACGTTCCCTGGCCAGGCATGGTGAGTGAGCACTTTGGTCGCATCGGCGCTGAAAGGCGGTGCGCACTCTAGCCCGAGCGCGCGCGCTGCCTCTTCGGCGAAGCGCTTCGCCAACAGTAGGATCTCGCTCGGTCTCTCTCGCAGCGGGGGGATGCGGAGGGCGATGCCATTCAGCCGGTAGAATAGGTCTGCGCGAAATGCCCCCTCCTGAACCGCGGTCGCCAGATCGCGGTTGGTCGCAGCCACGAAGCGGACATCGACCTTCACCGATTTGCGACCCCCGACGCGGTAGAACGCGCCGTCTTCGATCGCCCGGAGCACCTTTGCTTGTGCCTCGAGCGGCAGCTCGCCGATCTCGTCGAGGAACAGAGTGCCGCCGTTGGCCTCGTCAACGAGACCTTGCTTTGCACCCACGGCGCCGGTGAAGGCGCCCGGCTCGTGCCCGAAGAGCTCGGACTCGAGCAGCGCGACCGGCAACGCGGCGCAGTTCAGCCGCACCAAAGCGCCACGCCGCCGGTGTGAGCGCGCATGAAGAGCGGAGGCGAGCACCTCTTTGCCGCTGCCAGTCTCACCCAAGATCAGCACCGAGATGTCGGACGGAGCGACTTGATCGACCAGCTCGAGCAAGGCTTTCATTGCAGGGTCTGCGACGATCGGCGCGGCCGCGCTCTCTTCCGTCTTGGCGCTCTCTTTCACGCGGCTGAGCACGAGCGTGATGGGCCCCACCTCGAACACATCGCCGGCAGTGAGGGCGGTCGGTTGCATGATCTTTTGCCCAGCGAAGCGGGTGCCGTTCTTGCTTTGCAAGTCGCTCAGCAGGCCCGTATCACCGTCGATCTCGAGACGCGCATGACGCTTCGAGATGCCGACGTCGCCGAGCACCACTTCGCAGGTATCGTCGCGTCCGATTACGACGCTGCCTTGCTCTGGAAGCGGAATGCGCCGCAGGCGACCGTCCCCCGCGATGAGCAGCACCCAGCGCTCTGGCCCCGTCAGCTCCGACCTGAGCCGGGTGGTGTCATCGCTCTTACGCTTGGCCAAGGCGCACACACGGTATCCGACTCAGAAGCGACCGACCACCGACACGCTCGCGGCGCTCGGTCCCTCTGTCGCGACCCAGATCAGGAGCGCAGTGCCGGTCGCCAGTGCCGCACCGGAGATGACGAACGAGGCGGTCGACCCGTCGGCGTTCGCGTGCGCCTCGTCGTACAGGGCGAGGCCTTGGGCGTCACACACATTGCCGTCGCATCGTTCATCGCTCTGTTCACCGAGTGAGAGAGCCCGCGCGCCGAAGTAGCTGCCGAGCCCGACGCCGATCAGCCCCGCGCCGATGGTCACCCAGCCAGCGATTGCGCGACCGTCGGTGGCTGTCGATTCGACCGGCGGGGGCTTCTTCGGCGCGATGCGGTGTGCTGCGTCGAGCGGGACCTCGACCACGCTGCGCCCCGGCGTGGCCGAGACGGTGAACGCGACCTCGTAGCGATCGGCGCCGGCAGCCACTGCCACCCGATGTTGGCCGGGGTCGAGCGGCAACGCTGTGGAGTAGGAGGCGCGGCCCAGGCGCTGGCCGTCGACGTCGACACTGTCAGCCACGGCGCCCGAAAAACGCAGCGTGACGTAGCTCAGCTTGGCCTCCAGCTCGGTCACCTTTCCTTGCGCATACGCTTCACGATCCGCTTGGCCGGCGCGCCGAGCCTTCTCTGCGAGCTCGCGAAAACGGGCCCAGGCGCTGGCCGTGCGGCCGACGTGCGCGTTGCACTCCGCCAGGTTGAGCAAGCTGCCGAGCGCTGGGTCGAGCCGCAGGCTCTCGTCGAACTTTTCGCAGGCAAGCTCGGCCCTGCCGCCCTCGAACAGCTCGCGGCCTTCGCGGAACAGCGACTCGGCCAGCGCAGTGTTTCCGTCAGCGTGCACTGGCGGGGCAGCGAGCGCACACGCGGCCAACGCCACGAGTGAGCCAAGCCACGCACACTTACGCATGCCAGTGAGATATCATGACCGCCGATGCCGCGGGCGAGCGAGTGCGCGTCACTGACGCTCGTCGAAGCGCGGCTTGGCGCTCTTCTGTGGACGAACGAACGTGGGGGGGCGGCGAGGCTCGCGTGCCGAGCTCGCGGAAGGCGCGGCAGACTCGACAGGAACGACATTTGGCTGCGAGATCCGCGGTAGCACGGCGACGCTGGTCGCGCTGACCGACGGCGAATCGTTCTCGATCGATTCGCTGGCAGAGCCCGCCGCAGAAAGCGCCTGGTTGCCGCTGGACCCGAGGTAAATCAGCAGCGTCAGCGCGATACCGGCGGCGGCCAGCACGATTGGGAGCAACCAGGCTCGGCTGCTCGTCGACACATGGATGCGCTCGGAGCTTTTGGCGATCGCCGAGGTCGTGATCGAGCCGGTCGACACGAGCTGCCCTGGAAGCGCCGCCAGCAATGCCTGGGCACTGTCGAAGCGGGCGGCTGGGTCGAACGCTAGGCAGCGGAGCACCACGGCCTCGAGCGCAGGGTCGAGACCGGGGACGAGCGAAGCGAGCGGCGCAAACGCGACGTCTTGCTTGCCGGACGACATCGCGAGCGCGTAGCCGCGGCTGGCGGCGTCGAACGCTTTGTGGCCGGTGAGCATTTCGTAGAGCACAGCGCCGACTGAAAAGAGATCGGCGCGCTGATCGACCTCGGCCGAGCCTCGCATCTGCTCGGCGGCCATGTACGAAACGGTGCCGACGACCTCACCGGTGCGGGTGATGCCGACTTCGGACGCCCGACCGTCGTCGCCGCTGATGCGCTTGGCGATGCCGAAGTCGATGAGCTTGACGTGCTCGACGCCCTCTACGTCCTTCACCAGAAAAACGTTCGAAGGTTTGACGTCGCGATGCACGATCTTCGCGCGGTGCACCTCCGCCAAAGCCAGCACGATCTCCCGCGCGATGCGCAGCGCCTCGGCTGGCGACTCGGGCCCGGCGTCGATGCGCGCCTTCAGCGTTCGGCCCTCGAGGTGATCCATCACCAGAAATGGCTGCGCGTCTGCGGTGAAACCGTAGTCTCGAACCCGCGCGACGTACGGGGAGTCGAAGCCTGCTGCCAGCTTTGCTTCGCGCAAGAAGCGTTGCCGCATGCCGTCGCTCGCTTCGTGTAGCAGCTTGATGGCGACGCGCGTTCCCAAGTGACGATGTGTCGCGGCCACGACCACGCCCATGCCGCCCGAAGCGATCACGCGATCGATGCGATATTTGGTCTCCATCGCATCCGAAGCCGACGCCGGGCCAGCGTCGTCAGGACGAGCGCGCGGGTCGTGTGTCGCCGTGTCGTCGTGCATCACGGCGGTCGCACGACGTTGTAGTGCGCTTTGACTTGGTCTTCGCTGAGGGCGTATTCGTACAGGGCAAGCTCGTCCAGCGTACCTTTGAACCTGACGTTGCTCGAGCCGGCGACTCGGAAGGGTTCACCCGCGGTGCTGGGGATGTTGATCACCCCGGCATCGAGCTTCTTCTCGGCCTCCACTCCATTGATGTAGAGGGTCGACACACCACTCTTCTTGTCGAAGGTCGCCACGATATGGACGAAGCTCTCGAAGATCATGGCCCCTTCTGCATTGCGCGAGCCCGTACCTTGGAGCCGCGAAAAGCTGAGTTGCGGCACCGTATCGAGGCTCAGCGAGTAGCCGTTGGTGTTCCCGCCGGCGACTTGGCGTTTGCCCACTAGATGTTGATAGTGCGCCGCGCCCGATGGCCGCGGCGCCCAGGCCCACACCTCGAGGGTCATGTCGTGGTCGTCGGCAAATGCGAAGTGGTCGCCCGCGTCGGCGCTGACGTCTCCATCGAACCCGGCACCGGAGCCCACCGCCCCGCGCGCATCGTGAAGCACACCAGCTTCAGGAGACAGTGGGCGATCGCGATCTATTTCGTTCTCGAAATCTCCTTGCTCTTCCTCGAAGCGCCAGTAGGCGATTGGCTCGTCGGCCATGACTGCGTCGAAATAACGGCGGCTCGCTCCGCCAGCCCCGCCGCTGCCAACCGCACCACCCGCTTCACCGCCCCCACCGGTGGGCGCCGCCCCGCCGTCCGCGCGCAGCGTGCGCTCTTCATCCAGACCGAGCAACGTCGCGCAGCCTGCTGCGAGCAGCGAGATGACGCCGAAAGCGACCGTCGGCGAGCGGACGAAGAACCTGCGAAGCAAGCCAAAATCGTAGCGCAAACTACTGCCAACAGGCTTCGAAAGCGAAGCGACGACCGAGACCGCTGCCGGTCTGGTCGCCGCTTTCGCGCACGCAGGACGGTGACGTTGGCCTCAGGGCGCTTCGCTGTTCGCTTGCGGCCAATGAAACGCGAGCTTGCCCTCGGTCACGAACACCAGACTCTTGCTGCCAGTCTGGTACGTGCCGCCCTCCGTATTGAGGCTGGAAAATGTGCCGAGATCGGAGATGTCGTGGTCCCACTCGGGCGGGTTGTTGGGCGTCAACATCGCTGCCTTGACCAGCGCGTCGCCCAGCAGCGAGCTCTGCGCAACTTCGTACACAAAAAATTTCTTGTGAGCGCCAATCATGAATCTCTTGTGATCGCTGCTGAACGACGCGAACGAGGGGTTTCCGCCTGCTCCCACGACGCGTGTCGTGGTGCCGTTCACCACGGGGACGAGGGTGTGCGTCGCCGACGGCTGTTCGTAGAAGTTGGTGGGAAAGCGATACACACGCGGCTGCGACTCTTTGGTGATGATGTAGAGGTTGCGATCGAGGTGGAACATCGTCTCGCAGTTGGGCCAATCGCCGTTGCTCAGCTGTGCCGAGCTCGGATACTTGAACTTCCAGGTGGCCTGTAACGACGGAATCACCGAGGAAGACACGGTCGGGTTGGGCTCGGCGAATTGATAGACCTTGTAATTCGTGCGGCCGCCGCTGTTGTTGCCGATGTCCCCGATGAAGAGGCTGGTCCCAGCGTTGTCGGTCACGTCGTTGCCGATCGCGATATCTTCCCAGTTCAGGTTCTCCATGCTGATGCCGGAGGCGAAGGTGAACTGGCGCGTCGGGTACGTCCCGGACGAACCACTGAATGCCACCAGCTTTCGATCGACGACCTTCATCGCGTAGAGCCGCTCGCGTGAGGGGCGGTCCGCTGCGTAGCCGTCGCGGTGCATCCAAATGAAGCCTGCGTGGTTCGGACTGGCGACGATGCCCGACACTTCACCCAGGCTGTTCGTGCTGTTCTTGTTCAAATCCGGCGCGATGGGCACCTTCGGATCGATTGCCAGCGCATCGACGCTCTCCGCAGAGGGCTCGTCGTCCGTGTCGTCCGCGAGATCGTCCTCTGCAAAACAGGCCGAGCCGAAGGCTGCCACGGCAGCGCACACGAGAAAGATCTTGTTCATGCCGACTGCTATCGCAAGCGCTGCGCCAAGCCAGAATTGGCCATTTTTAGCTGCGCTTTCGGGGCGCGAGCAGGGTCAGGACCGAGGGCTGCACAGATTGTGCAGCCCCCGGACACGCTCACAGATCGTAGAGCTCGAGCGTCTTCGATGTCCGCGGTGGCAGAGGCAGAGGCGGAGGCGGAGGCGGAGGCAGACGCCCCGTCAGCTTCGCGGCAGCGCTCGGCGAAGCAGTCGCGACTGGCGACGCCGAGCTCGCCACCGGCGCGGCGCTCGGCGCGGTGGCGCTCGCGGTCGCAGGCTCGAGCGCGACCGGGCTCACCGAGATCGTCGGCGCCGCGTTCAGTGTCGCGACCGCCGGCGCTGCCACCGATACACTCGGCGTGGAGGGCCCGCTCGTCGCGGGGGCCGGAGCCGGGTCGCCGAACAGCTGCATGCCGACCGCGAGCGTGACCGATGCCCCGATCACGACTCCGACCGCACCCATTGCAGCGACTCGCTGGGAGCTGGGCTCTGCCACGACGCCTGTCGTATCCGAGACTGCAGCAGATGTCGTGCGTGTCGTTGCAGGCGCGGGGACCGGCAGCGACGCCGACGCTGTTTGCTGGCGGTTGGCGGCGGAGGTTGGCCCTGGCGTCACTTCGTGCCCAAGGCCGTTCTGCCGCGCGCTTTGCCCGGCAGGCAGCGCCAACGCAAACGGCATGCTCGATTGAGGCTCGCCGGTGGCGCGCCGATAGGACGGCGGCAAGAGCACGGACGCTGACACATCGAGCCCAGCCGGCAGCAGCGCGCGGGCGGCGAGCACCATCTCGGCCGCCGATTGGTAACGTGCCGTAGCGTTGATCGACAGCGCCTTCATCACGATCTCCTCCATCTCCGGCGCAACCCAGGGCGCGCTCTGGCGAACAGGCGCCACGGGCTCCGAGCAAATAGCGATGATCAAGTCTCCAACGGCGTCGAGATGCGCAAACGGCGCGTGGCCTGTCAGCATCTCGTACAGCACGACGCCGATCGACCACAGGTCGGTGCGATGGTCGATGCCACCTCGCGCCCGAGCCTGCTCTGGTGACATGTACAGCGGGGAGCCGACTAGGCTCCCGCTGCGGGTGAGGCTCGGCTCACCAGAGCCGTCGTCGTCGACGACGATCTTGGCGATGCCGAAATCCAGGATCTTGAGCCGCCGCAAGTCGTCGACCTCGGCCAAGAACAGGTTCGCTGGCTTGATGTCGCGGTGAATGATCCCCTTCTTGTGCGCCTTCTCTAGACCTTTACAAGCCTGCGCAAACAGCGCCAGCGCCGGCTCTGGCTCGAGCGCGCCGACTCGCGCGAGCAGCTCCGAGAGGTCTTCGCCCTCGAGGTACTCCATCACCAAGAACGGCGAGCCACGCTTGTCGTCGAAGCCGACGTCGAAGACCTGCGCGATGTGGTCGGACTCGATTGCGCCTGCCGCGCGCGCCTCGACCTCGAAGCGCCCAAGCAAGCGTCGATTCTGTGCGAACTCCGCCGAGATCACCTTCACGGCCACGCGGCGCCCGGTCCCCGTGTGGCGCGCTTCGTAGACGGAGCCCATGCCGCCTTTGCCGAGCAGCTTGACCACCTCGTAGCGACCCGCAATCACCGGCTCGGTCATCGACCGCGCGATCGTATCGAAGCGCGGGGCGACCGGTACGAGATTCGTTTCCCAGAGAGAGACTCGAGGCACGTAGGTCACTCCAATGGCGGCTTCATGTCGCACCAGCTCGGCTGTAACCACGCCGAGCGCGAGCGAGGGTGACCCGCTCGACTTGGAGTTCACCATCGAAGGCGCTGAAGCTCTCGTCGACCCATACACCGGCTGCGCTGCAGGCGCCGGAGTCGAGCTTTGGTCCGTGGTCGGGGGCTCGCACATCCCCGTGTTCGACGATTTCATCGGCGGCCGTTTGATGGTTTGGCTGCTGGCGCAGCCCAAACCGTAGTCAGCGCAGGGCCCGCGAGCAGCATAGCCCGCGCAGGGCCAACTGGTGTAAGCCCACACTCTCGGGAGAACCTCTTTGATCGCACCGCGCACGATATTCTGGGTCGGTTCTGCCATGAGCGCCGCCACCGTCGTCGGCATGGCCGCGATCGACAGGCGCACCATCGTGCTCGCAGCCGTCGTGTTCGGCGTGATTGGCCTCGGCGTGTACGACGCGTTTCAGACGCAGCACACGATTCGGCGCAACTTTCCGCTCGCCGGGCGGCTTCGCTACCTGTTCGAGGTCATCCGACCCGAGCTGCAGCAATACTTCGTCGAGAGCAACACCTCCGGTAGACCATTTGGGCGTGACCTGCGCTCGCTCGTCTATCAACGCGCCAAGAACGTCACCGACACGGTGCCCTTCGGCACCGAAAAGGACGTGTACGCCGTCGGCTACGAGTGGATGAACCACTCGCTGCGCGCGATTCACCCGCCCGACGAACATCCGCGCATCTTGATAGGTGGACCGGATTGCGAGAAGCCCTACTCCGCCGCAGTGATGAACGTCTCGGCGATGAGCTACGGCTCGCTCAGCAAGAACGCCATCCTCGCGCTGAACAAAGGGGCGAAGCTCGGCGGCTTTGCTCACAACACCGGCGAGGGCGGCCTCACGCCTCACCACCTGGAGGGCGGCGGCGACATCATCTGGCAGATCGGCACCGGCTACTTCGGTTGTCGCAACGAAAATGGCACCTTCGACCCGGAAAAATTCGCGAAGAAGGCGGCGACAGAAGCCGTGAAGATGATCGAGATCAAGCTCAGTCAAGGTGCCAAGCCGGGGCACGGTGGCATCTTGCCGGCGAGCAAGGTCACCCCCGAGATCTCGGAGATCCGCCACGTGCCGATGGGCATCGACGTGATCAGCCCACCGTCGCACAGCGCGTTCTCGACGCCGATTGGGCTCTGCCATTTCATCAAGCAGCTGCGCGACTTGTCCGGCAAAAAGCCGGTCGGCTTCAAGCTGTGTATGGGCAAGCGTCGCGAGTTCTTCGCGTTGTGCAAGGCCATGATGGAGACGGGCATCACGCCCGACTTCATCACCATCGACGGCGGCGAGGGTGGCACCGGCGCGGCCCCGCTCGAGTTCTCCAGCGTAATGGGAACGCCGCTGACCGAAGGCCTGGTCTTCGCGCACAACGCTTTGCGCGGCTGTGGTCTACGTGACCGCATCAAGATCATCGCCAGTGGCCGGGTGGTGACGGCGTTCGACATCGCGCACAAGATCGCCATTGGCGCAGACCTGGTGAACAGCGCCCGCGCCATGATGTTCGCGCTCGGCTGCATCCAAGCCCAACGCTGCAACACCAACGATTGCCCGACCGGCATCGCCACACAAGATCCGAGCCTCGTGAACGGTCTGGTCGTGGCAGACAAGGCAGTGCGCGTGGCCAACTACCAGCGCAACACGGTGCGCGCCTTCGTCGAGCTCATCGCCGCGGCCGGGCTGTCTCATCCGAACGGTCTACGGCCGTGGCACATCAACCGCCGCACGACAGCCACCGAGTCCAGGCACTACGGCGAGATCTTCGACTATCTCGAAAAGGGCGAGCTATTGGGCGAGAGCATCCCCAAGGACTACCTGCGATCCTGGTCGCAAGCACAGGCGAAGAGCTTCGATCCGATGGTGCTGGACGAGCGAGTCTCCTGAGAGAATGCGGCGAATCTGGCTCTTGCTCGCGCTGCTTTTGGGCGCCTGCGCCGATTCAGGTCCAGGCACGCCGAGCGCATCGGCAGCGCCGCCAGCGGGTCCGACACTGACTGTGCCAGTCGTCGCAGTGTCGGCTCAGCCCTCAGCGAGCGTAGTGGCAACCAGCGAGCTCGACCTCCTGCGACGAGGTGATATCGCTGCGATGAAGCGGCTCGAGCTGCTTCCGGCCGTGGACCGAAACGCCGCACAAGCGCTGGCGCTGACTGAAGGCCGCGCGGAGCTTGCGCGCATGGACGGGCGCCGGCTGCTTGGCGACGTCACCCGCGACGCGGAGCTCCGGCGTGACCCGGCGACATTGGCATATGCCGCCAAGCTATCGCTCGATGTGGCAGTCGCGCCCGAGCTCTTGGCTGGCTTGGTCGCCATCGAAGATCCGGCGCTCTACGACTTCGTTCACGATCTGGGCGCGCGGGGCGACCCCGGCGCGCGTTTGCCGCTGTTGGTGCGGGACCTGATGCGCGCCAAGGGCTCGCGCGCGCACGCGAGCAAGTCGCTCTCGGTGCTGCTCGATCTGGAGGACGCCGAGCCGTGTTGGCAGTTCGCGAATCTGTTGTCGAGGGCGACAGCCGACGCTGATGCACGCGCCTCAGGGCGCCTGATTCGGCTCGCGAGCGAGACAGGCTGCGGTCCGAAGAAGACGGACGATTGCATGCCGTGCTTGCGCGAGGCAGCCAACGCCGCGGCACTGACGAGCGCGATCGACGCCGCCAAGTCGCGACCATTCAGCGCCGCCTGGCTCGAGAAGTGACAGAAGGCTATGCTCGAGCCATGCAGAAGCGACTGCTCGCCCTGGTCGTGTCTGTCTCGTTGCCGGCGTGCGGCACCCATTCGCCAGCACCCGTGACAGCCGCTGCGACGGCCCCCACGAAGGACGCTTGTGCGGCCTGTGACGAGCTCGATCGCGAGGCGACGCCGGCTCGACGGAGCGAGGCGGCAGAGAAAGAAGGCCGCGCTCCGACACGCGTCTTCCTCGAAGGGGCGACCCCCGATCGCTGGGCGGTACGTCGAATTGGCTCCGATCGTGGCGAACGTGCGGCCGGCGCTCGGCCCAAACGGACAAAGCTCGTCGATATCGACCTCGTGCGCGCGCCGTTCGACGAGGCAGCGCGGTTGCTCTCGGACGCCGGCCGTTTCAACGTCGTCGTCGAAGCCCCTTCCGCGAGCGCGGTCACCGTACGGCTAAAAGCAATCGAGCCTTACGACGCGTTGGTCGTGCTCGCCGAGGCGCGCGGTCTGTCCGTCCGCTTCGAGCATGGCGTAGTCGTAGTGGGCGGCGGCGCGACCGCATCACAGACCAACTGACGGGTCCTTGCAGCAGCGAAACCCTGTCGAGTAGTCGTGGTAATCGAGGTCGTGCGCGGTCGCTGCGTAGCCGCAGCCCACGCCCAAGCTCGAGGTGTCGAGGTAGTAACCACCGCGCGTGGTTCCGGCGCTGTCGGCGGTCCACTCGTGCAGGTTGCCGACCATGTCGTAGATCCCCGCTTCGCTGCGGCAGCGATCGAAGCGCCCTGTTCGCGCGACGCCCCCGGGCACCAAGTGCAAACGAGGATCATTCATCGGATCAATGCCCCAGGTTTCGGGCGAGCCGCGATCTCGCTGCACGCTGGCGAGCGGCTCGCGCCCCTCGTCGTTACACGCGCCTCGCTGGCGCGCGACGCCGTACGGGTAACGCGTCTTGGGTGCGCCGGCACACGCGGCTTGCCACTCGGCGTTGGTGCACAGACGCTTGCCGGCATTCGCGCACGCGAGCCCAGCCTCTTTCTGGCTGATGTACCCCTGCGGCGTGACACCGCGCACCGACTTCGCGCGAACGCGCGCCTTGCCGACTGGCTTGTTGGCGGGGTGCGCTGCGGTCACGCTGCCATTCGGATCGATGGCGTCGAGCCCCGCCTCGAAGGTATCGACACATACGGACCCGGCGACGTTGACCATGTCGTCGGGACACGCAGGTGCGCCGCTGCCAGCGATCTTCGCGGAGCTGACCCACGTCAGCACGATCGCGCAGCCGATTCGCCCCGTACCGACTCGCATCGGAGCAGCATACAACCAGTAGGCCCCGCGAGGAGGGCACGCGATATGCTCGACCCATCGTGCATTCATTCGAGCCGGCGTCGGTGGAAATTTTGGCGACCGACGCCGACAACACCATTGCTTGGATGGCGAATGTCTTCATCCAAGTGCGAACGGGCAAGATGACCATCGAGGCGGTGAAGCGCTTGGAGAGCACAGCTCGGCTGTTGCGCGTGCGCTCGGTCGGCAACGTCGGTGCGATCGCGGTGCTGGAGAACGGCGCCGAAATGGTCACGAGCCAGGTTCGCGATGTACAGCGCGAAGCCGTCACCAGCTTGATGAGCGACCCACGCACGTACATGACCGCGGTGATCGCGGGTGATGGCGTCAGAGCCACCCTGCTTCGTTCGGTCACGCGCTTCGTTGCGCCGAAGATGCCGCGCCTTCATAGCGCGCGGAACGTGCGCGAGGCTTGCGAGTGGCTGGCCAAGTCGCTCGGTGGCGGACACTCCACTTCGGAGCTGTTGTCGTTGGTCGAATACGTGCGCGCTATCGCGCGGAAGAGCGCAGAGCCCAGATGAGCAGACCTTTTCGGATCCCCGCACGCTTCGAACGACGCCTGCTGCTGGGTCTCTTGAGCCTACCACTCCTCGTCTTGCGCCGACTCGGCAAGCCGAGGGTTTCGCCGGAGGGCTTCGAGCTGGACCCGCAAGTCGCGTTCATCATCGAGCTGATGCGGCTGACCAAAGAGCCCGATCTCACGAGCGGCAGCGTCGCAGATGCGCGCGAACGGCTCGAGCGCACCGGCCCGGTCTTGGATTTCAACGTCCCCAGCGTTACCGCAGAAGATCGCTTCGTCCCTGGCGGCGCTGGTGAACGCCGGGCGCGCATCTACACGCCCGCGCAAAAGTCGAGCGGCGCCCTCGTATGGTTTCACGGCGGCGGCTTCGTGCTGGGCTCGATCGAGTCGCACGACGGGATATGCCGCAAGCTCGCCGACGCGGCCGGCGTCACGGTGATCTCGATCGACTATCGGCTTGCTCCGGAGCATCGCTTTCCCGCTGCGTTCGACGACGCGGTCGCCGCCACGCGCTGGGCAATCGCGAACGCAGCGTCGCTCGGGTTCGATCCGCGCAAGGTGGCAGTCGGGGGCGACAGCGCGGGTGGCAATCTCACGGCCGTCACCACGCGCGCGTTGGCGCGCGACGACGCGCCCGTCGCGTTTCAGCTGCTCGTGTATCCCGCCGTCGATCTCACGCGGGCAGAGCCTTCGCATCGCTCGTTCGCCGAGGGCTACCTGCTCACCGGGGCATCGATGAGTTGGTTCATCGACCGCTACGTCGAGTCGCCCGATCTCGGCACCCACCCCGACGTGTCGCCAATCTTTGCCGCAGATCTGTCGGGCTTGGCTCCAGCACTCGTGATCACCGCTGGCTTCGACCCGCTTCGCGATGAAGGCCGCAAGTACGCAGCCCGGCTCCGCGAGGCAGGCAACCAGGTCGAGCACGTCGAGCAGACCGGCATGGTGCACGGCTTCTTCAACATGGGCGCAGGCGTGCGCGCCGCGACCGAGACGGTCACCTTGGTGGCGAACCGTCTGCGGGCGGCGCTCGGCTGATCAGCCCTCGCCTCTGCCGGCTCAGCTATCGGTGCGCTGAACCTTCGATTCGGGCGGCGTGTCGCCCATGATCTGCGGCCCGCTGAGGAGCTGCGTCACGAGATCGCGACACTCCGGCCGGTTGCGCAGGTGCGACAGCAACAGCGACGACGAGTCGGCGAAAGCCTTCTCGAAGGAGAGGCCTTCGCGCGTCTTGTGAGCGACCTTGTCGCGGCCTTGCGCCAGATCTTCTTCCAGCGCTTCGGCATAACGCACGAGCTGCGCGCGCAGGTCTTCGATTTGACGACGAAGATCGCGGGCGATGCCCTCTCGACTGCCCTTTTTGATTTCGTACCGCTGCAGCTGCTCACGCTTGGCTTTTGCCGTTGCGGCAGCGCCACCGGCGCGCTCGTACACAGCCGGGTCGAAGGTCCCGGCGCGCATGGCTTGGTCGGCCTGCTGGCGCGTCGCAAGCGACGCCTTGTCTGCAACGCCGAGCTCACTGCGAACCTTCTCGCAGTCTTCGCTGTCGGCCGCAGCTTCGCGGAGCACGCGTGACTCTTCGTGTGCGAGCTCTTCGACTTTACGACCGATTTCAGCGCGCAGCGCCCGACCGCGCCGCTCGAGCGAGTCGAGCTTGCGGGTAAAGCTCGCGACCTCGCCTTCGAGCTGGTTGGCCCGCGCTGCGAGATCCCAGATCTTCGCGAGCGCTGTCGCGATGTCGGGTGGCGCCGCGTTGGCCGGGTAGGCGCGCGACACCATGCGAGCGAACAGCGCAGCGCGGCTTGCCCACTCTGTCACGCCCGCAGTCGCCGGAGGCGGAGGAGGCGGCGGAGCGACGACCTCGCCACCAGCCGCGTCGATGTCCCAGGCTTGTGTCGGCAAGCTGCGCTGCAGCGCCTTCAGCTCTTCTTGGAGATGATGGGCGTCCTGATAGCGGCGCCGTGGCTCTTTTTCGAGCAAGCGGAGACAGATGCCCTCTGCTTGCGGGTGCGCGTCCGGCCTGATCGCGCGCGGCCGAGGCGGCGGCCCCGAACGCTGTAGCTCGAGCAGCTGCTCGCGATCGTTCGATCGGAACGGGAGCTGTCCGGTCAGCATCTCGAAGAGCAGCACGCCGAGCGCGTACAGATCCGAATAGCTGGAAGCGTCTTCACCGCGCGCTTGCTCGGGCGACATGTACTCCGGGGTTCCGAACACCGCGCCCTTGGGCGCGAGACGCGGATCCCGTGCGATCGCCGCCAATCCGAAGTCGAGGATCTTGACGTAATCTTTGCGACCGCCACGAGCCGTCAACAGGATGTTGTCGCTCTTCAAGTCGCGATGAACGACCCCGAGATCGTGTGCACGCGCAAGCGCGGCGCACATCTGCTCGAGGATGTCGATCGCGCGGGCGATGGGCATCGGGCCGCGGGAGAGCTCTTGCGATAGCGGCGTACCGATCAGGTACTCCATCACCAGATAGAGCTCGCCCTCTTCCGTTTCGCCGATGTCGTGGATGTCGATGATGTGGGCGTGGTCGACGCGATTCGCCGCCCGCGCCTCTCGTAACATCCATGCTCGAAGATGGGTCTCGCCGCGGAGATCCGGGCGAATCAGCTTGAGCGCGACGACGCGGTCAATGAGGACATGGCGCGCGCGATACACGACGCCCATGCCACCTTCACCGAGCCTGGCTTCCAAACGGTAACGACCTGCGACGACCTTGCCGAGCATTGGGTCCGCGCTGGACCCGCGACGCGCAGTGCTTATGGCCACGCGGACGCTCCTCTCACGAGTGTTTGATAATCAACCGGTTGAATGGGGGATCCCAAACCTTTTGCGGAATGTAACAACCCGAAACCAGACAAGTCGACCCCCTGTCCTTCGACGAGGACAAATTGATCTGTTTTCCGTCGAGGGCCGCGCGGCGGTTCTCTGCCGGCCACCAGCGCCTGGCCTGATGTAGTTCTTTGCCTACCTGCCTCGAAAGCGCTGCTCAGCGCCTGATCAGGCATCGCGACGCTGCTTTACGGAACCTCGAGCTTCAGGTAGCAGCGGCACTCGAACCACGAATCGCGCACCGCCCTCGTTTGACTGCTCGACATGAAGTGAGCCGCCGTGCTTGCGCACGATATCGGTGGAGATCGAGAGGCCGAGCCCGGTGCCTTGCCCTTTCGGCTTCGTCGTGAAGAACGGATCGAAGATGCGCGGCCTTAATTCGGCTGGCACCCCTCCCCCGTTGTCGCTCACGACTACCTCCGCCTGTTTGCCGATCAGGCGTGTTTCCAACCTGATTTCCCGCGCTTCCGCGTCGCCGAGATCAGCCTCGGACACCGCCTCGAGAGATTGAATCGCGTTCATCAGCAGGTTCATGAAGACCTGATTCAGCTCCCCTGCGCGGCAGGTCACGAGCGGCAGCTCGCCGTAGCTCGGCACCACCGTGATGCAGCTCTGCCGCAGCCGCGGCGCGAGCAGCACGAGCGTTTCTTCCAAGCTCGCGCGCAGATCAGTCGGCACCGCTTCTTGCGTGCTGCGTGCGAAATTTTTCAGATTTTGGACGATACGAACCGTGCGATCGGTGGCACGGCGGATCACCGCCGAGATGCCCACCAAGTCGTCGAGCGACGCATCCAGGTCCAGCTCCGTGCGCTTGTGCTCGAGCTCGGCGCGCTTCGCCGGCGGCAGGTCTCGTTCGGCAGCGCGATACGCGTCCAGCATCGCGCGCACGTCGCCGACGACTTGTTCGAGCGGCTCGGCGGAGCCAGCCACGGCGTTGAGCGGGTTGTTGATTTCGTGCGCGACGCCCGCGACGAGCTCTCCGATCGACGCGAGGCGCTCACCTTGAACCAGCGCGGCTTGTGTCTCGCGCAAATCAGTCAGCGCCTTTTGAAGCTCGGCGGTGCGTGCCTCGACCTTGCCCTCGAGGCTGGCTCGCTCCTGCTCGAGCTCCGCAATCGTGCGCGCCAAATTCTGTCGCATGCGTTCGACGCTCACCGCCAAGCGCGCGACCTCTCCTGGCCCCTCCACTGTCGGCACCGCGGCTCCGAGCTCGCCGCGAGCGACAATTTCGGCGGCGTCGGAGACTTGCACGATGGGCCGCGAAAGCTCCCGCGCCACGCGCGCGATCACGCCGCCGACCGCAACCACGAGCATGAAAAACGCCGCCACCAACGCGAGCAGCGGCGCCTCCTCCGACTTGCTGGTCAGCCCGACACCCAGCGTCCGATACAGGTTGATCGACGAGAACAACATCAGCGCGGCGGCGAACGCCAGCGGCGAGCCGAAGTCGCGCAACATGCGCTCGCGAATCGCGTACGTCGCGTAGCGAGGCACGCCCTCCGTCGGGCGCTCGGCGCCGCTCTGGCGCACCAACACCAGCTCGACCTGGGCTGCCGTGTCGCGGTCCCAGCCGCGCTGGTAATACGCGATGCCCCAGGAGAACAGCGCCGCATAGCCGACTTGAATCAGCGCGTCCGTCTCGCGAAACGACGCCGGGCCGCTGCGAAAGTAGAAGACACCTGCGCCCGTGCACGCGATCCACAGCGCGAAGTTGATCCACGATAGACGCTGGTGAAGCGTGCGCAGCTTCTGCACACAAGTGGCAACGAGCGTTGCGCCTGCCGCCGAGCCCAAGCGCAGACAGGCAGCGATCTCGCGGGTCAGCGCGAGCATCGCCGTCGTGTAAACGAGCGTCGCCGAGAGCGCGAGGATGGGCAGAAACTGCCACCAGCCCTTGAACAAGATCTGACTGCCGACACGCAAGAAGGCGACGCCGAACAAGATCAGCAGATGGCCGCCGAGGATGCCGGCCATCGCTGCGCTCTCGCCGAGCCTGGTTCGCATCCAAGCGGCGACCTCTGGCCCCGAAGAGGAGCCATCGCCCAGCGGACCGCCAGTCGGCAACGGCAATAGCTCGCGGCGATACACGGCTCGCCGCATGGCCCCTGCCATGATTCCGAACATGAAGGTCGCAATCCAAAGCCGGAAGTCGGTGCTCTCCGGCAATGACGAGAGCGCCAACAGCCAGGCCAGCACCCGGCTGAAGCTCGCGAGCAAGATGCCGGTCTCTCCAAGAGCGGCTACGCGCCGCAACGTGAGCCAAGAAACGGCCAGCGAGATCAGAAACACCATGCCCGGCCACGGAGAGCCGAGCGCCACAGGCATGACAGCGGACGCGAACAGGAGCGCAGAGAAGGTCTCCCACGCCGCGCACAGGAGCTCGGCCCGGTCAGGGCCGTGCGAAAGGAAGCGGTTGACCAGCCCGAGCGGGGCGCCCCGCTTCGACGACGGTTCGGCGGGCCGAGTCAACGCCGGTCGTCCGGAATGTCGCCCTTGTCGTGACGCGCGAGCCAGCGCTCGATCCCCGATTTGAACCAGGTCGAATCGAACGACTCCCACGCCTCGTCGATGCGTTCATCGAGCGCCCCACTGCCGGCGGGACTGACTGGATCCGTCGCCAACGACAGCAGCGGGTCGCAGTCGTCGGCGCTGTCGATGATGTACCGGTGCAGCCGCGTGGAGAACGTATCGGCATCGAGCCGCTCCACCAGGCCGTCGATGTCGAGATAGCGGCGGGAGTCCGACGACCCGCAATGTTCGGCCAACAAGCTCGCACGCAGCTCGGTGATGTCATCGACCGCGTGCTCGTGCTCCCAACTCAGATTCAGCTCGGTGTCGAGGCCCAGGCTTCGATTCGTCATGTTGGCCGACCCGATGGAGACAAAGCGATCGTCCACCAGCAGAACCTTGGAGTGCATGAAGGTCGCCTTGAGCTCGCCGGTTGGCAGCCTGGTACCGGTGGTAAAAGCACCGAACGCGTGCCCGTGCTCTTCAGCAGCGCAGCGAATACCATTCAACACGAAAGCTTGGGCTTCTCCGAGCGCGAACCTTTCTTTCGGGGTATCGCCGCCGTGCGGCAAGATCACGACGATCTGGAGCTTGGGCAGCGCGCCGTTCGTCAGCCGTCGCATGAACGACCGCAGCACAGCGCGAGACGTAAAGTACTGCTGTTCGATGTAAACGAGCGCCTCTGCCCTCTCGATGGCGTCCTCGTACAGCTTTCGGATGTGGAGCAGAGCAGGCGTCTTGTCGCCCTCGGGCGCCACCCGTGTCTGGCTCACTGCCGCGCTCGAGAGGCGCAGCGGCAGCGCGCCATCGCAGAGCTCCGACAGAGTCGGCGGCGGGTGATCGACCGGCGCCAGGCGCTTCATGTCCCCGCCATTTTGAATCCACCGATCGTAGAAGAGCTCCTGCAGAGGGGCCACGACAGGCCCGCGCACGAATGCCTGGACGTCGTGATACGGCTTGCAAGGCTTGCCATCACCGTTGTGACGCAGCGAATTTTCAGGTTCATGTGCGCGCGTATCCCAGCGCGAGCTGCAGATATCCATACCGCCACTGAAGGCGATGGTGCCGTCCACCACGAGCAGCTTCTGATGATGGCTCGCGTGGGCCGCGAAGAAGCTGTCCCACTGGAAGTGAATGCGCTTCGACCCCGCGCTGTCGAAGACGCGCTTCTGAAACCACTCTCGTTCGAGCAGAAAGACCGGCGAGAAGTCCCACGCCAGGACGTAGACCTCGAGCTCCGGGTTTCGCTCGCAGGCCCAGGTCAAGAGTTGAAGCAACTGCGACGGTGCTTCGGTAGAAGCGGCGGCGTCTCCGCGCAGCATCTCAACGCTCGAATCGAACTGCCACCCGGACACCATCACGTAGCGCTTGGCGCCCGCGATCGCCCGGTGCGCCGCCCTGTAATAGATGTCTGCGTCGACCAACGCCGCTGCTTCATCTACAGCGGCGATGACGGAGCAGTTGGTTCCTAGCCTGAGGATGGGTTCGCGCGGGCTCACCCCATATCTACTAGTACTGGGGCACGCCGCCGGTCAGAGTTTTCGCTTGTCGAGGCGCGCCAGCACGGGGAGGTGGTCGCTCGCCGCCCGCGCCAAAGCACCACCGTGCGGCTCGATATCGAGCAAGGCGCCAACGGGACGGACCCAGATGCGATCCAGCTTCAAGAGCGGCAGCCGCGACGGAAACGAGCGCACCGCTGGCGCTCTGCCGAGCGCGGCGTCGAGGTCGGCGATCGTCGTGGTGCGCGGCCGCCACTCGTTGAAGTCGCCCATCAGGACCACGGGCTCACTTCCGACGTGGTCGAGCAGCAAGCGCACCTGATGGCTGCGCTCCTGGCCGCGAAGGCCGAAGTGCGTGACGAAGCAACGCAGGTGGAGCCCACCTATCGCGACGGTGGCGGCCAGAATCGCTCGCGGCTCCCGGCGCCGAAAGCTCAGGTCGAAGTGCTTCACGTCCGTCACCGGAAAACGTGTGAGCACCGCGTTGCCGAAGAACCCGCCTCCCATCGTCATCGTAGGGCCGGGTATGGCGCTCATGCCCGTGGCTTCGGCGATCACGTCCAGCTGGCTGCGGCCGTCCGCCAAGCGCGTGCGACAGTCGACCTCTTGCAGCCCTGCGATGTCAGGTTCGAGGTCGCAGATGACGCGCGCGACCCGCCTCGGGTCTCGCACGCCATCTGTCCCGACGCAGCCGTGCAGATTGTAGGTGACCACCCGCAGCACCTGATCTGCGGGCGGTCGTCCACGCTCAGCTTTCATCCGTCAGCTTGAAGGACGCCGCCCACGCCGCTGCTTCAGCATCGGGAATGCCCACCGAGACCATCGTGTACAGCCTTCGTGCCTTGATGAAGACGACCGAAATCAGAGAGACCGGCTTGCCGTTGGCGACCTTGGTGCCTTTGACTTCGTAGCCATCGTATTTGCCCAATATTTTGACCGACTTGTGGGTGGCGTTGTCGATCCCTTTTTTGATGCCGTCTCGCGTCCCGTCGAGGCTCAGCGGCGAGCCGGCCGGAAAGTCTGCCACCGCCACGATGTGAGCCGTGTCGCCGCCATCGACCAACGCCTGGTTCACCGCGGCACCGTTTTCCGACGCGGAGGTCGTCACCGCCGGCACGCCAGGCATCATGATCTCGTACTTGCCGACGTCCGACTTGAACGTCTTGTATTTGTCGGGGAGGCTCGACTTGGGCTTCTCCGGCTCCTTCTCCTTCACGGGCTCCTTTTTCTTGGAGCCGTCGTCGTCGTCGTCTTCCGACTCCTTCTTCTTCTTCTTCTTTTTCTTCTTGTCGTCTTCGTCGTCGTCGTCGGATTTTTTCTTCGACTTCGCCTTCGAGTCCCCGCAGGCGAGCAGTGTCGGGACGAGAGACAGGGCCAGGAAGAGCTGTCGTCGGAGCATCACGGTCCCGAGACCGTAAGCCGAACTCGCCGAACAGGCCAGATGACGCGTCAGCGCCAGAACCGATCGGTGATAACTTCTCGCCCCATGAAGCTCGGCGCGCTCCCCCTTTCCATCGCATTGGCGATGGCCTGTGGCGCAGAGCCCCATGGTGCCTCGCTGCACGGCAGAGCCCAGCCGGCGCCACAGCCGCGAGCTTCGCCCATCGAGCTCGCGAGCGCGGCGATCGACGACGATGTCGCTGATTCGGTGGGTGCACCGCCGGCGATCGCCTCGATCGAGACCCAAAAATCTCCCCAAAAACGCATCTACAGCGTCGGCCAGACCACCTGGATCCGCAAGAAGCTGGAAGTGAAAGCGGGCGACTTTCTCGGCTATGTGCGCACTGGCAGCTCGGTGCCCTTGCGAAGCGAAGTGCGACTCAGGGGCCAAGGTTGCGCAGGAGGGTTTTACCAAGTCGAGCCGCGAGGCTACGTCTGCGCAGATCGCACAGTCAGCGAGGCGCCGCGCGAGGGCTTCCGCGAGGCCGCTCTCGCCACGCAAGGTGTGCCCGGCCCGCGCCCGTATGGCTACGCGCTCTCCAACCACACGCCGATGTACAACCGCATTCCGACCGAGCGAGAGCAGGAGCGCTACGAAAAGCTGCTCGGTAAGCCCGGCACGCACATGAAGATGCCGAAGACACTGCAGAGCCACGAAGAGCTCGCGACGGGCGACACGATCGCAGCGAACAGCGAGGTGCCGACGTTTTTGCTCAACGGCAAATCGCCGAAAGAGGACCCGTACGATCTGGTCGAGCAGACATTGCCCCTCGGCGCGATGGTCTCTTACAGCAAGGCCTTCGAAGCAAACGGGCGCACTTGGCTGCTCTCCAGCGACCACACCATCGTCCCCGCAGATCGCGTGAGGCCGTTTCGCGCGAGCAACTTTCGCGGCGTCGATCTCGCGAAGGGTGACGTGAAGCTACCCATCGCTTGGATGCGCGTGACCGAACGACCGAAGTACAGAAAAGTCGGCACGGGCGTGGAGAAGACGGCGGATGCCTTTCCGGTGCGCAGCTTCGTCGGCCTCACCGGCACCAAGCTCGAAGTCAGCGGCGCCGTCTACCTCGAGACGCGCCAGCGCGAGAAGGATGCGCCGCTCTATCTGAAGGAGAGCGACGCCACTGTCGTCGAGGCCGAGACCAAGATCCCAATGGGCGTCAAAGAAGGCCAAAAGTGGCTCCACATTCGCCTCACGCAGGGCACGCTGGTCGCCTACAAGGGCCTCACGCCAGAGTACGCCACGCTCGTGTCACCGGGCGCAGGCGGCGTGCCGGTGAAGGGTCGCGACGCGATCAAAGACAGCACCACGCCGCTCGGCGCCTACAGCATCACGTTCAAAGACAAGGCCGCGACGATGTCTCCCGAGAAGGGAAAGAATCGCTCGTTTTGGATCCAAGACGTGCCCCACACGCAATACTTCGACCCGCCCTTCGCGCTACACGCGTCGTTCTGGCACGAGCGCTTCGGTGAATACGTCAGCGCTGGCTGCGTGAACCTGTCGCCCACCGACGCGGAGATCTTGTTCGGCTGGACAGACCCGCCCGTCCCGGCAGAGTGGCAAGGCGCGACTGGCGCAGGCGCCAGCGAGAACGGGCCCAGCACGATCGTCGTCGTCCGGCGATGAGGCCCGACCGGCGGCGCCAGGCCTTGATCCAGCGCTGTGCCTGCTCCGCCGAACCGACCACGGCGACCACACCTGGCGCTTCGAGCTCCGCGGCCGCGAAGCCGATCACGCTGAGGCTCGCTGGGGCGGAGCTCGTGACGATCGGCCCGAAGCGAGCATCTCTGATCCGCGCCGTCGCGATGGCCACGAAGCCGCCGTAGCCGCCGCTGCGACGTATGTGTGGGTCGCGAGCAAGGAGAACGTGCGTCTCGTCACGTTGGACGGCGAACTGCTCAAGCTCGACGCGTCGGTGTACACCGTCGAGCCTCCGTGAGGTACAGTTGTCGCTTCTTGAGCGTCACCGATAAGACTGCCAGCGGTTGGCGCAGAATGGTCGAATTCCTGCGAAGGCAGAGATCCAATTGACCGTCCGCGCCTCGGAGAAAAGCCCGGTGCTCGTCGTCACGGTCGGTGCGCTTGCCTGTGCCATCCCGCTGCACCACGTGGCGGAGACCATGCGCCCTCTCCCGATCGAGCCCGTTGCCGGGACGTCACATTTCGTCCGTGGCGTGTCCGTGATCCGTGGCGCGCCGACTCCCGTCGTCGATCTCAAGGCGCTCTTGCAGAACGGCGACAACAGCGCAACCTTCGGTCGCTTTGTGACCATCAAGCTAGGAGAGCGGCGGGTGGCCATCGGCGTGGATGGCGTGGTCGGCTTGAGGAACCTCGATTCGGCCCAGCTTGGAGAGTTGCCTCCGATTCTGCGAGAGGTCGCCGCCGACCTCATCGAGGAGATCGGCGCCCGCGACGCGCAGCTCCTGGTTGTGCTTCGTGCTGCGCACCTCGTTCCCGATGAAGTCTGGACAACCCTCGCGGCGGCCGAGGCGACGCGATGACGCCGGTCCTCGACCGAGACGACCTCGAACAATTTCGGACCCTCGTCACGCGCCGTCTCGGGTTGCAGTACGAGGACGAAAAGCTCGACTACCTCGCCGAGGTCGTGCGTCAACGTATGGAGCTTACGGGCAGCTCCCGCTTCAAGTCCTACCTCGCACTTCTGATCTCTTCGCCCAGCGGCGATGACGAGTTTCGGGCGCTCGCCGAGCAGCTCACGATCAACGAGACGTTCTTTTTCCGCAACGCCGACAACTTCCGGGCGCTGGCCGAGATTGTTCTTCCCGAGCGGATTCGCGCCAGGACCCAGGAGAAGCGACTTCGCATCCTCTCGGCCGGATGTGCCTCGGGCGAGGAGCCGTATTCGTTGGCGGTCCTGGCGCGCGAGGCGTTGCCCGACCTCGGATCCTGGGATGTGAAGATCATCGGCATCGACGTCAACCCGGCGGTCCTGGCGAAGGCGACCCAGGCCCGCTACTCCGCCTGGTCGCTGCGGGCGACCTCGGAGGATGCCAGGCGCCGTTACTTTCGGGCAGACGGTCCGGACTTCGTGCTCGCGCCTGCAATCCAGAAGATGGTGACCTTCGAGGAGCGTAACCTCGTCGATGAAGACCCTCTGTTCTGGCAGTCGCTAGCCTGCGACGTCGTCTTTTGTCGCAACGTTCTCATGTACTTCACGCCCGACAAAGCGCGGGACGTCGTGCGCCGCATCAGCCAGGCTCTGCTTCCTGGCGGGTTTTTCTTCCTGGGCCACGCGGAAACACTTCGGGGCCTCACGCACGAGTTCCATCTTTGCCATACGCACGACACATTCTACTACCGGCGGTGTGATGCCTCCGAGGCTACGGTCGCGACGGCAACCTGGGCAGGGCCGCCCAGGGAGCAAGCGGAGGAGTCGCTCGCCGCGGTCGTCGAATCGACGGCGTCTTGGGTCGACGTCATTCAACGAGCCTCGGAGCGAATCGCCACGCTGGCCGATGGCCGAGCTCGTTCGCCGGACCAGGACCCGCCGCGCGGCGCCGATCAGGCCGTCTCGACGGCTGCCCCGCGCACGTGGGACCTGGGGCTCGTGCTCGAGGCGGTGAGGCAGGAACGCTTTTCGGACGCGTTGGAGCTCATCTGCGCGTTGCCCCCGGATTCCCGCGAGGACCCCGACGCGTTGCTCCTGCGAGCGGTCCTGCTCACGAACAACGGCAGGCTCGATGAGTCCGAGGAAATCTGCAGCCGTCTCCTCGCGCTCGATGAGCTCAACGCAGGCGCTCATTACCTCATGGCCCTCTGCCGCGAACATGCCAGCGATTCGACCGGCGCCATCGAGCACGGCCAGACCGCCATCTATCTCGACGCCGGTTTTGCAATGCCCCACTTTCACCTGGGAATCATGGCCAAGCGCTCGGGCGACGCCGCGACCGCGCGGCGTGAGCTGGGGCAGGCTTTGATCCTCTTCGCCCGCGAAGATGCCTCCCGACTTCTTCTCTTCGGGGGCGGGTTCTCTCGGGACACGCTTGTGCAGCTCTGTCGTATGGAGCTACGTGCCGCTGGGGGTGACGGATGAACGAGACCCACGTCGTCGAAAGCAAGGCCGCCGAGCTTCGCCGGGCGTTCGACCTGTCGTTCGCGTTGCTACCGCCACAGGTGTCGCAAGAGGTCGAAGACCTTCTCACGATTCGCGTGGCCGGCGATCCCTACGCCATTCGTCTTCGCGATATCGCCGGGCTGGTAGCGGGACGCAGGGTGGTCCCCGTCCCCGCTGTCACGCTCGACCTGCTGGGTCTGGCGGGCATCCGCGGCGGCGTCGTCCCGGTGTTCAGCCTTTCGTCGATTCTCGGATACGCAGAACAAGCTTCAGGTTCGCCGCGGTGGATGATTCTTTGCGGAGCGGAGGAACCCATCGCGCTGGCCGTCTCCGACTTCGAGGGTCACCTCCGCGTTCCGAAGTCCTCTCTCCACATCGAGGAGAACCCTCGCGCAACGCGCGTTGGCAGAGGGAGCCAATACGTGAACCAGGTCGCGAGCACGGACGCCGGGGTCCGTGCCGTCATCAGCATTCCGCTCGTCGTGGCGACAATCCGGAATCGAAGTGGCCATCGCCGGCCGTCAAAGGAGCAGTGAGCAATGGCTCGTTCGTGGACATTTGGAAAGAAGATCGCGGCCGGCTTCGCCGCCGTCGTCGTGCTGTCGATGCTCATCAGCGCCATCGCTGTGTTCGGGCTGAAGACCGTCGTGGCGAGCAAGGATCGTGTCCTCGAGGTCGAAGCCCAGAGCCTCATCGACGCCGAGAAGCTCCGCGGCACCGTCTTGGGAAGAAGCGCTGACTTTCGGGGGTACCTGCTGACGCGCGACGAGCAATTCCTCGAAAAGATTGAGTCCAGGCGGGCCGAATTCGCTGCGACCCTGACGCGCCTGAAGACGGTTGCCCACACGGACGAGGGCAAAGGTCTGGTCGACCTCGTGGAGCGCGCCGAGGCGGAATACCAGGCTGCGATCCTCCGCGTGATCACCCTTCGGAAGACCGACGCCGCGTTCGACGCCGTGGTCCGAGCCTTCGACAGCGACGTCTTCCCGAAGCGGGAGGCGCTCGACCAGGCCATCTCCTCTTTCGCGGCCCTCGAGCAACGCCTCCTCGATCAGAGCAAGAAGGCCGCGACGGATACGACCTCGTTCGCCACGACGGCAGTGGGGATCGTCTCCGGTGCCGCGCTTCTGCTCGCGCTCGGGGTCGCCCTGGTGCTGACGCGGACCCTCTCGCGACAGATCGGGTCCGCCGTCCAGCACGTCCAGAGCTCGTCCTCGGAGTTGCAGGCCTCAGCCAACCAGCAGGCGACAGGCGCCAAGGAGCAGGC